>Ga0210383_10001109_pt1 | contig 24825 bp, 20 predicted proteins | sample IncBWC14OmetaG_FD_160072 | JGI IMG/M metagenome (GOLD analysis project Ga0210383, IMG submission 160072) | Forest soil microbial communities from Barre Woods Harvard Forest LTER site, Petersham, Massachusetts, United States - Inc-BW-C-14-O ... | reverse complement strand
ATCTTTGTACGGGTAAGGTCTGAGAAGACTGCCATCGATAATGCTGAAGATGGCGGTCGTTGCTCCGATCCCCAGGGCTAGGGTGAGCACGGCGACGGCGGTGAAACCGGGGCTGTTGCGGAGTTGGCGAATACCGTAGCGGCAATCCGGCATCACCGAACGAAGCCAATGGCCCACCCGCTCTTCGCGAACTTGTTCCTTCACCTGCTGAATCCCGCCAAACTCGATCCGCGCGACCCTCCGCGCCTCCTCCGGCTTCATGCCCGCCGCGATCTTCTCCTCCGCTAGCATCTCCAGATGCGCACGAACCTCCTCATCGAGGCCCATCTCAACGCGGCGGATCGAAAACAGATTTCGCAGGAAACTTCGGACTTTTACAAAAAGCGGCATGGAACACTCTCTACGACGATTGCAAAGCTTGCCCGATAGCCAGGGAAATACGGCCCCACCGTTTCGTTTCCACCTCAAGCTGTTTTCTTCCGGGCTTCGTCAAACGGTAGTATTTCGCGCGCCGATTATTCTCGGACTCTCCCCAGAAAGACGAAATCCAACCCTCTTCCTCCATACGGTGCAGGGCAGGGAACAGCGAACCGGGTTTCACGTCAAAGGTTCCGCCGGTAATCTGCTGCACTCTGCGCGAAATTCCCAAGCCGTGCAGTTCGCCAGCAACAAGCGATTTCAAAATCAGCAGGTCCAAAGTCCCCTGCAACAGCGTGGTCGGTTCCGAATTCATCGCACATCCCCTATCGACATTCTACAGGAACAATACTCGCCCACCTATAGACTGTCAATAGGAAGAAACCCGCGGCCCGGAATCGGGTGGCCTACCGTTTGCTAGGGTGGGTCTTGGGTTTGCCCCGGGTGCCAGGCTGCCCCTGCGCCGGCGATGCACGTGGGTCTTGGGTTTACTCTTCCCCCTGGGTGCCGCACCCTACGACTCCCCGGTCCCTACCCTTTGCTCCGGTCGGCGCTGCCTGTGTAGCGGCCGCCTTCTTAGGCGGGCGCCTTTCCGTCCCTAACAATGAAGACGAAAGGGAACTACCCGCAACCGTCCGCCACCCTCGCATCTGCGCGTCCTATAATGTGTCCCTCCAGATTTTCTTAGTTAACAGAATCCAGCAACCCCCTTCCCGTCGAGAATTACCCTTTGTTGTAGCCACTGTTGAAGTTCTTTACCCGAGCCAAACCCGATCCCGCCATTTTTGCCGCGGAGCGTCCACCAACATTATGTCAACCAACACCCCACCTCCCTGTCCTCAAGCACGGGTACTGTTTCGGTTCTCTCCTCGCCACAACCCGTTGTCCCCCCGCTCCCAACATTTATGATGGCATTAGGATTCCCTTATAAAGGTTTTCGCGAGGCATAAAATGACAAAATTCCATTGGCTCTTACCCTGCGCGTTGCTGGCTGTTCCCGCGCTATGCGCTGCTCAAGACGTTCAGCCCAAACCTGTCTCCAAGAAGACTTCTGCCTCTGCAAAATCCACAAAATCCGCAACCGCCGCACCGAAGCCTCCAGACCCGCCTGTTAAGAGCAAGTACGCCGAACTAACTATCAGCGAGTTGATCGCGGAAGACGCCAACCGCTGGTCCGACAAGATGTCCTCGCACGCTGCGGTCGGCGGTTTCGTCACCCAGGTGGCCAAAGGCACCGACGGCGACACGGACATTCGCATTTGTGAAAACCCCAAGATCGAGGGCATGGATCGCGCACGCTGCATCGTCGCCAAATGCATTCCCAAGATTCCCTGCGACGTGCCGCAAGTTGGCAAGCCCATCACCGTGAAAGGCATCACCCGTTACGACGCCCAGGTCGGCACCCACTGGTGGGAGATCCACCCCATCGAGGAAATAGAGAAGTAGTCCAAACAAGTAGTCCACCCACGTAACACCCGAAATCTCCGCCGGCAGACCCCGGCTTTTTCCAAAGCTGATCCCTACTTTCTTTTGCTGCACGTTGCGATGCCCTCGCGCCTGTGATAAAAAATGTAGTTCTCCTGGTGTGCGCCTTATCCGCGGGAAGCTTCCGTCTCTCTTCCTGCCTCCGGCGCGGCCACATTGCATGCCAGCTCGCGAAACGGAAGCCATCATCCTGAAGACTTTTCCGTTGGGAGAGGCCGATCGCCTCGTCAGTTTTTTGGGCCGCACCTCGGGCCGCATGCGTGGAGTCGCCGCCGGTGCGCGTCGCATCAAGAATCGCTACGGTTCGACGCTCGAGCTTCTCGCTCACGCGCAGCTCTGGTACGTCGAACGCGAAACCCGCGACCTGGTGCGCATCCAGCAGGCGGATCTGCTCGAGTCCTTCAACAAGTCTCAGAGCGATTACGCGCTAAGCACCGGTCTTGCGCTGGTAAGCGAAGTTGTCGAGCAGGTTCTGCCCGAACATGAAGCCTCCGAGCCCATGTTCCGGCTGATCCTTTTAACTGTTCGGGAGATTGAGCGTCGCGCGAGTTTGGCGTTGCCGCTGAGTTACTTCGCGTTCTGGACCGTGCGTCTGGCAGGTTGGCTGCCGCGCTTCGACGCCTGCGCCACTTGCGGGAAGCCATTCGGCGAGGAACCGGCCTGGCAAGCGTCCTGGACTCCGGGGCTGATGTGCGCCGAGCATCGTCGCTCAGGGATGAAGCCAGTGTCGTACGAAGCGCGCACTCTCGCGGAACGGTTCGCTGGTGAGCGCCTGGACAAGATCGAAGCAGTACCGGAAGGCCCTGCGGCAGAACTTCGGGAAGCGGCCCTGAACTGGATCGAGCATCATACCGAACGCAAGCTTGCCGTTCGAGAGCTATTGGAGACGCCGTAATATGGCAAAGCAACAACCCGCTTCCGCCGCTTCATGTAGGGGCGGCTTTAGGCCGCCCTCTTGGGTCTCTCTGTGTAGCGGCCGCTTTCCGAAGCGGGCGCCTTTCGACGCAACGAGCATCACTAGTATCTCAAGGAATATCGACCGTGCCACTTAAAGTAAAACTTGAACCTCGCCACAACGTGCTGACCTTTCAGGATCTGATTCTGAAGCTGATGCAATTCTGGGGAAAAGAAGGCTGCGTCCTTCAGCAGCCGTACGACACCGAGGTCGGAGCGGGCACTATGCATCCGGAAACATTCCTGCGCGTCCTTGGCCCGTCTCCGTATCGTGTTGCCTACGTGCAACCCTCCCGCCGCCCCGCCGACGGCCGCTATGGCGAAAATCCCAATCGGTTGTACAAGCATTTTCAATATCAAGTGATCCTCAAGCCCTCGCCGTCCGACATCCAGGAAATGTATCTCCGTAGCCTCGAAGCCATCGGCATTGACCTGCGCCTCCACGACATCCGCTTCGAGGAAGACAACTGGGAATCGCCGACGCTCGGTGCATGGGGCATGGGCTGGCAAGTCCTTCTCGACGGTCTTGAGATCACGCAGTTCACCTATTTCCAGCAGAGCGGCGGCATCGACCTCGATCCTATTTCCGTGGAAATCACCTACGGCCTCGAGCGCATCTGCGCGTTCCTGCAGGACGTCGAAAGCGTCTACGACATCCGCTGGACCGTCGACAAAACGTATGGCGATATTCGTCTCGCGGAAGAGCAGCAGCTTTCGGTCTACAGCTTCGACCGCAGCGATGCCAAAGCCCTGCGCTCGGAATTTGAGACTCACGAAAAAGAAGCCAAGGAGCTGCTCGACGGCTGGGGCGAGAAGCACCTTGATCCAAAGGAGCGCGCGCGCTACCCGCTCCTGGCCGCTTACGACCAATGCCTGAAGTGCTCGCACCTCTTCAACCTTATGGATGCCCGCGGTGTAATCTCCACTACCGAACGTGCCGCGCTGATGGCCCGAGTTCGCACGCTTGCTTGTCGTGCCGCAGTAGCGTACCTCGAGCAAACCACCGGCACCGCTCCCAAGAGCGAGGTGCGCGCGTGAGTCCCACCTCGAAAAAATCGCCCAAGTCCCCGGCAAAGCAGTTAAAGAAACACTTGAAGTCTACTGACCTCACCAACAAACGCGTCGAGTTGCTCTTCGAGATCGGTTGCGAAGAAATTCCGGCTGGGATGCTTCCAAAAGCGGTCGACGATCTGCGCGGTCTCCTGAATACGCACCTCACGGCGGAGAATCTTACCGAAGGCGTCACGCTGGAAACCTTCGGTGGACCACGACGCTTGACTGCATGGGTTCGCGGACTGGTCGCCAAACAATCCGACGTGGTCAGCGACGTAACCGGGCCACCAAAGTCCGTGGCCTACGACAACACTGGCGCTCCCACGCGCGCTGCGGTCAGCTTTGCCGAGAAACAAGGGGTGTCGCTCCACGAACTCTTTTTCGTGCAAACGCCCAAAGGCGAATACGTCGCCGCGAAAGTCACTCGCCGCGGCCGCACCGCTCACGACCTGCTCACCGAAATCCTGCCCCGCGTCATCCACGATCTTTCCTGGCCGCGCACTATGACCTGGACCGGCCTGGAGGGCGCGCGCTTCATTCGCCCCATCCGCTGGCTGGTGGCCATACTTGACCAGAAACCTCTCAAGTTTTCCTTTGGCGGCGTCGCTACGGGAGATACCACCCGCGGCCATCGCTTCCTTGGTTCTTCCTCCATCCGCGTCCGCGATTTTGCCGACTACGAAAAGAAACTCCGCGCCAACGGCGTCATCGTGCGCCCGTGCGAGCGCCGCGAGAAAATTTCACGCGAACTAACGGCTCACTCAAAGCATTCCACCTCCAAGGTCCACGAGGACGCACATCTGCTCGACCTGGTCACCTACCTGAACGAATTCCCGTCGGTGCTGGAAGGCTCTTTCGATCCTTCCTTTCTCGCACTCCCCGACGAAATCCTGATCACCGTGATGCGCGGCCACCAGAAATACTTCGCCGTGGAAAAGCGGGGCGGGGAACTGGCGCCGCAATTCCTGGCGGTCATCAATCTCCCTAAGGATCCGAAGGGACTGGTTCGCGCGGGGCACGAACGCGTGTTGCGCGCCCGTTTTGCCGATGCGCAGTTCTTCTGGGCCGCGGACCAAAAGACTCCGCTCGCGGAAATCCTGCCCAAGCTGGACAAGATCACGTACGAATCCCGCCTCGGCAGCTATCACGCCAAGGTCGAGCGCATGCGCGATATCGCTCGCTGGCTGACCAAGGAATGGTTCGATCGCGGCGAGACGCAGTCCCACGTCGCGGATGCGGATCGCGCCGCCGAGCTTTGCAAATGCGATCTTGCCACGGAGATGGTGCGCGAGTTCCCGGAGCTCCAGGGCATCGTGGGCGGCCTATACGCCAAAGCGCAGGCCGAACCCGAAGAAGTTGCCGACGCCATCTACGATCACTATCGCCCCGTAGGCCTCGACGATCCCATTCCACGCAATCTCACCGGGTGTGCCGTGGCGCTAGCCGACAAGTTTGACTCCGTGGTGGGCTGCTTTGCTGTCGGCGTGGTCCCCAAAGGCTCCAGCGACCCGTACGCCCTTCGCCGCGCCGCGCTGGGCATCGTGAAAATTATCCTGGAGCGCAAGCTGCCGCTCTCTTTGAAAGACGGCATCGCCGCTGCGGCCAAGGCCCTGCACACTCATCCACCGAAGAAAACCCTCTCGGCGGAAATGGAGCGGCAGGTTCTGGACTTCCTGCACGACCGCGCACGCTTCGTGTTTCGCGAGAAGTCCGGGTACGCCTACGACGAGATCAACGCCGTCTTTGGTCCCGGCGCCGACGATCTGGTGGACGCGGAAAAGCGCCTTCGCGCACTGAAGGCCATCCGCAAACGCAACTTTGAGCCTTTGGCCGTTTCCTTCAAGCGCATCCGAAAGATTCTGGAGAAGGCTAACCCGGCTGACCGAGGCCACGAACTGCGCACCGACTTGCTAACCGACACGGCGGAAAAAGCGCTGCACGCCGCGCTGGTCTCCGCAGCACCGAAAATTTCCGCCGCGAAAGCGGGCAAGGAATACCAGCAGGCGTTTGAGACCATTGCTACGCTGCGCCCGCAGGTGGACGCTTTCTTCGAGACCGTGATGGTGATGGCCGAGCAGGAGGATGTGCGTCGTAATCGCCTGGCGTTGCTCAGTAAATTGAAGGCGGAAGTTTCCGCCATCGCGCACCTGGAAGAAATGGGTGGCGAAGATGCCCGTTGACGCATTGTTTGAATCGATGGTGGGTTGCGGGGCGCAGTTCGCGTTCGAGCGTGGTGCGGCATCAGAAGGCGCCCGCTTCGGAAAGCGGCCGCTACACAGGCCACCCCAAGATGGCGGCGTAAAGCCGTCTCTACAAAGACGGGACCGTGGCGGCATTTCCACTACAGAAAACATCCAGTTTGTAGTGGAAAATGGGCCCCAAAAAGGGCCACTTAAAGTATTAGTTGAAGCGTTTTTATTGGCTTTTTGCCCAACTTGTCGGCGTGCCGACATTTTCCACAACGAACGCATTTTTGGCCGTCAAAATACCAACCTGGCCACAAATTCACTCCCCAAACCAGCCGTTTCCCGATTTTCTGTTGTCTTTCCTAGCGACCGACTTCTGCTTGCCCTGCAGAGGGAAGCACAGCGGGCGCCGTTCCACCAATCCAAATCCAAGCGAGGCATATCGTGACAAAGTGGGTCTATTTTTTCGGTGCAGGCAAAGCGGAAGGCGACGGCACATGGCGTGACCTCCTCGGAGGCAAAGGTGCCGGGCTCGCCGAGATGACCAGGATCGGCCTGCCGGTTCCGGGCGGGTGCACCATCTCCACGGAAGCCTGCGACTACTACTACAAGAACGGGAAGAAGTTTCCGCCGGAGCTGAAGAAGCAAGTTGCGGAAAATGTCGCCAAGCTCGAGAAGGTCACCAAGAAGAAACTCGGCGACCCGAAGAACCCGTTGCTGGTCAGTGTACGGTCCGGTTCGGCTCGTTCCATGCCTGGGATGATGGAGACTATTCTCAACCTCGGCCTGAATGACAAGTCCGTTCAGGGCCTCGCGGCGTCCACCAAAAATGAGCGCTTCGCTTACGACGCATACCGCCGTTTCGTGCAGATGTACTCGACGGTGGTGATGGGTCTCTCGAAGGAAGATCTCGAACACCGGCTTCGCGCCATGCGCGATCGCCTCAAGGTCAAGGAAGACACCTCCGTTCCAGCAAGCGGCTGGAAGGAACTGGTCGCGGAGTACAAACAATATTTCAAGGAGAAGTCCGGCAAGGATTTTCCCGACGATCCCATGGAGCAACTCTGGGGAGCTATCGGCGCGGTGTTCGGTTCGTGGATGGCGGAGAAGGCGGTCACCTATCGCCGCGTGGAGAAGATCACCGGCCTGTTGGGCACGGCCGTCAACGTGGTGCAGATGGTGTTCGGCAATACCGGCGACAACTCCGGCACCGGCGTCTGCTTTACGCGCGACCCGAGCTCCGGCGAAAAGATTTTCTATGGCGACTACCTGACCAACGCGCAGGGCGAAGACGTGGTGGCCGGCATTCGCACGCCGGTCCATCTCACCGAACTTTCCAAGATCATGCCCAAGGCTTACGCGCAACTGGAGAAAGTTCGCGCCAAGCTGGAGAAGCATTACAAGGACATGCAGGACATGGAGTTCACCATTGAAGAGGGAACTCTGTACATGCTGCAAACGCGCACCGGTAAGCGCACCCCGGCCGCCGCGTTCAAGATCGCCATGGACATGGCCAACGAAAAGCTCATCACCAAGGAAGAAGCGGTGATGCGCATCAAACCCGAAGATATCGAGCGGCTCTTCTACCCGGTCATCGATTCGAAGGTGGACAAGAAGTCGCTATCCTCCAAGATTCTGACCCACGGCATCGACGCGGTTCCGGGTGCAGCGGTTGGTAAGGTTTGCTTCTCCGCGCACGAAGCGGAAGAGCTCGCGGCGAAGGGCGAGAAGGTCATTCTCGTTCGCCGTGAAACCAGCCCGGAAGACGTGGGTGGCATGGCCGTGGCGCAAGGCATTCTGACGGCAACGGGTGGCAAGACTTCGCACGCTGCGGTGGTGGCGCGCGGGTGGGGCAAGTGCTGCATCGTTGGCGCGGAGTCCTTGGACATCGACTACAAGGGCAAGAGCATGAAGGACGGCAAATCTGGCCGCGTGGTCAAGGAAGGGGAGTGGCTCACACTGGATGGCGGCGAGGGCGTGGTGTACGCCGACAAGCTTCCGCTAGTCACGCCCGAGTTTCCCAAGGCCTACCAAACGATCATGAACTGGGCGGACGAGACGCGGCGCCTGGGTGTGCGCACCAACGCAGACACCCCGCAGGACGCGCGCAAGGCCATCGAGTTCGGCGCGGAGGGCATCGGGCTTTGCCGCACCGAGCATATGTTCTTTACCGACTTCGAGCATCCGGAGAAGAGCCACGACCGGCAGTTGGCAATTCAAGAGATGATCCTGGCCAACGAGAAAGAAGCGCGCGTGAAGGCGCTCGACAAGTTGCTGCCATTCCAAAGGCGCGACTTCATCGGCATCTTCAAGGCCATGGATGGTTTCCCAGTGACGATTCGCTTGATCGATCCGCCGCTGCATGAGTTCGTTCCGCACGAGCCGGGCAAGCAGGCCGAGTTGGCCAAGGAGCTGGGCATCCCGGTGGAGACCGTGGCGCGGCGTGTGGAGCAACTGCACGAGGCGAACCCGATGCTGGGCCATCGCGGATGCCGGTTGTCCATCACCTATCCGGAGATTCTGGAGATGCAGGTGCGGGCCATCATTGAGGCGGCCATCGAGTGCAGCAAGAACAAAGTGAAGGTGCTGCCGGAGATCATGATTCCGCTGACCCTGGACAAGAAGGAGATGAGCATTCTGGCGGACGCCACCCGGCGCGTCGCGGACGAACTGATCCAGAAGGCGGGCGTGAAGCTGCCATACCTTGTAGGCACGATGATCGAGTTGCCGCGGGCGGCGTTGCTTGCGAATGAAATCGCGGAGGTAGCGGAGTTCTTTTCCTTCGGCACCAACGACCTAACGCAAACGACCATGGGGCTTTCGCGCGATGACGCGGGACGCTTCTTGCCGGATTATGTGGACGAGAAGAAAGCGGGCGTGTTTGCCGGCGACCCGTTCCAGACGCTCGATACCAAGGGCGTCGGGATGCTGATGAAGTGGGGCATCGAAAAGGGAAGAGAGACCCGGCCGAAGCTGAAGGTGGGGATTTGCGGCGAGCACGGCGGTGATGCCGATAGCGTGAAGTTCTGCCATCAGATCGGGATGGACTATGTGAGCGCGTCGCCGTTCCGCGTACCCATTTCACGGCTGGCGGCGGCGCAAGCGGTGATTGAAGAAAAGGCGGCGAAGAAAAAGTAATCTCGAGCGGCAACCCCAAGAGCACAGCCTGAAAGGCTGTGCCACGGGGACTGCGCCAAGCATAGAAGTCCTCGGGGACGCGGAAGATCGCGTCCCCGAGGTGTTTTTTTGGAGGCGGTTTGGGGCTGTGGAAAATGTCGGCGCGCCGACATTTCGAGCAAAAAGCCAATATAAACGCTTCAACTAATACTTTAAGTGCGCTTTTCCGCACTCCGTTATTGACGGTAGGGATACACTTCTCTTGCCCGTACTTTTGTTGCAGAATTTCATTGGGTACTTGCGCGGCGGTCATTCTATATGAGCCGACGATCCCCATTTGTGCTCGCCGTTGCGGCTCTTCTTCTTTGGAATGCTTTCGGCGCTCACACGGTGCTGGCGTCGTCCTTGACGTTGCGAGGGCGCGTCGTGGACGAGAACACGCTTCCGGTGGCCGGCGCCCAGGTCAGCATCAAGTATCCCGATGGGGAAAGTTCCGTTCTGTTTACCGAGGCTACCGGCACATTCGTTCTGGGTGGGCTCGCGGCAGGGGAGTATGAACTGCGCATCGAGAAGATCGGCTTCTTCGTGCTGGAGGCGCAGAAGGTATCCCTGTCGGCGGACTCAGCGGAATTCACTTTCAGCCTGACGCACCAGGACGAGATTCACGAGACGGTGAATGTCACCGCATCGCCGCACGTACTCGATCCACAACAAGTTCCGCAAACCTCCACGCTGACGAATGCCGAACTGCGCGATATCCCGGTACCCAGCACGCACGATCTACAGCAGAGCTTGATTGCGCTGCCGGAAATTCTGCGCGACAACTCCGGACTGGTCCACATCGCCGGCTCACGGAATACCCAGGCACAATATCTTCTGGATGGAGTGGAAATCGGAGACCCGATCAGCAACGGGCTCTCACTGAATCTGAACGTGGATGCGGTGCGCACGGCCGAGGTGCACACGGGACGCTTTGGCGCGGAATACGCGCACCCGGGAGCCGCAATTTTGAATTTTGATACACCGGAAGGCGACGATCGCTGGCGCTACACCATCACCGATTTCCTTCCCGGGATTAATGTGCAGGACGGTTTACAGCTGGGGAATTATTATCCGCGGGTGTATTTCTCCGGACCGATCATCAAGGACAATCTGTGGTTCTCACAGACCTTTACGTTGCAGCACACGCTGGCGTTCGTCAGTGGATTGCCGTCTGGAGAAAACACCAGCCGGGATTGGACGGGGGAGAGTCTTTCGCATTTGCTGTGGCGCGTTACCGACAACGACAGCCTGCACGTCGCGTTACTCTATAACAACATCAGCGACACCAGCCTGGGACTCGATCTGTTGCATCCGCAGTCCACGACCACGGACATTAGCAGTAACCGTGTCTTTGGCTATGTGAAGAATCAACTTTCGCTGGAGAACAAGCTGGTGGAGACGGGCTTCTCGGTTGATCGCAGCTACGCCGCCTCTACACCGCAAGGCGATGCCCCGTACATTTTGATGGTGAACGGCGCGGCAGGGAATTACTTTCAGACCCTCCAGCAGCAGGGCCACCGGTACCAATTGTTTGCGGACGTAATTCGCACGTCGCTGCATTGGCACGGCACGCACACGCTTTCCGCTGGCGGCAATGTTTCCGAGGTGGAGTTCATCCAGGGCGCGGAGCGTGGCGAAATTCGCGCGCTGCGGAGCGACCTGACGCTGGACCGCTTGACCACGTTCACGGGTAGCGGAGATTTTCGCGTCTCCAGTGCGCTGGCGGGCGGCTTCCTGAAGGACACCTGGAACCCAGATCGTTACCTGATCGTCGAAGCTGGCATTCGCACCGACTGGGATCGCTACGTTCATTCGGCGATGGCCGAGCCGCGCATTTCAGGAAATGTGCTTCCGTTTCGCGACGGGCGCGGGAAGCTTTCCATTGGCTGGGGCCTGTACAACATTCCGCTGAATCTTTCGGTGATTGGGCAGACTTACGATCAGCAGGAGGTGGACACGCTGTACGATCCGACTGGCACCGTTCCGGTGGCCGGTCCCGCAACTACACACTTCTCCCAACCAACGAGCGGATTGCAGCAGCAATACTTTTCCATTACCAGCGCGGGATGGCAGCAGAGGATTGGCGCGAACACGCTGGTGTCGATTGAACTGCTGGCGCGCGATGAACATCACGGCTTGGTGTTCGAGCCGCAGACACCGGGTCAGATCGGAGGGATTTTTCTGCTGCAAACATCGCGGCGCGATAAGTATCGCGGCGCTACATTTTCGGCGCGACACACTTTTACGAAGGGCGCAGTGCTGTTTGGAAGTTACTCGCGCTCTCGCGCCAGTTCCGATCAATTGCTGGATCCGTTGCTTGGCTCTCTTTATTTTGTGGCGCAGCAGGGAGGACCGCTCCTGTGGGACGCGCCGAACCGATTGCTGACTTGGGGAAGCGTGCCTACGCCGGTGTGGGGAATTTTGTTCAGTTACTTGTTCGAGTATCGCACTGGCTATCCGTTCAACATCATCGACCAGCAGCAATTCCTGATTGGAGCGCCTAGCTCGCACCGCTTTCCGGATTACGCCAATCTCACCATTGGATTGGAGAAGAAGTTTCGTTTCCGGGGGTACTTGTTCGCGGCGCGCATAGCGGCGATCAATGTGCTGGGCCGGGAGAATCCCGACACGGTGGTGAATAACATCGATGCGGTGAACACCACGCCGAGTTTTTTGACGTTTTCGGGCGGACAAGGGAGAGCGTTTACGGCGAGGGTGCGGTTCTTGGGGAGGAAGTAGTCTGGAGTCAGTGGCTTTCGCGGGCCTGTGGAAAATGTCGGCGGGCCGACATTTTGATGAAAAAGCCAATGAAAATAGTTCAAGTAATACTTTAAGTGTGCATTCGTTAGGGAGAACCCACAGGTGAGGCGGGCCCTCGGACACAAAAACGAACCGAAGAAACCCGAGAGGGCGGGGCAAGCCCCGCCGCTACAAAGACAGGCGGCGTCAGCGAAGCGGTTGCGAGGGCGAGCTAGCGCCGTCGAAAGGTGCCCGCCGCGGTGGCCGCTGCGCGGCCGAGGCGAGGTCGATTGGGTGGAGGAACAGCGAGGCGCTCGGGCGGAAGCACCCTGTGGTCGGCGGTGGACGGGTGAGGGCGGCGGTTAGGACTGGTGCTGACTACGCCTTGGCGAACTTTTGCTTCAGCAGGCCGACGATGGCCATGACGATCGCGCCACCGACTCCGCCGCCCGCGACACTCGAAAGAATGGAGCCGATGTCGAGGCCACTGGCTGGCGCAGCGGCTGCCGCTGAAGAGCCAGCGGTGAGCATGCTGAGAAGGTGACCGCCGAGGCCGCCACCGATGATTCCGGCGATGGAATTGCCGACTGGGCCGAGATTGAATTTGCTGAGAAGCGCACCCGCCACGTTGCCACCGACCGCACCGCTAATTAGCTGAATGACCAAAACAGTGATGTTCATAGAGCTCCTTCGCTCGGAATCGGATCGATATTGGATTGAGATTCGGCGAGACGGACGGAGCACGAGAGGGCTCCGGCCTGGGTGCCGAAGGGCGGATGATGGGAGAGGTATACAACCGGGGAGGGGTGGGCGCAATTGCTCTGTTTGGTGAAGTGGTTTGTAAAATAAAGTATAGATCATCTAATCAGCGTTGGCGTTGAGGCCCTTCAGGCTGCTAGCTGCGAAGCCTGAAGGATGACAACTATCGAGGTCAAGGGGAGAGGATGTCGTAGGGGCGCATCATTTCGTTGTCTTCGTGTTCGAGGAGGTGGCAGTGCCAAACGTAGCGACCGGGGTAGCCCTCGAACTTGGTGATGATGCGGGTTACGGTGCCGCCATGGGCTTGCACGGTGTCTTTCCAGCCGAGTTCGTTGGCTGGAGGCGGATTGGTGGGGCCGATGTATTTTATCTGGCCGCCCTTGTAGTAATACTCAGGTTCAAAGTTACGGCGATCGAGAACCTGGAAACGCACGCCGTGCAGATGAATGGGGTGGGTATCGTCTGTGAAATTCAGGAGGCTCCAGATCTCCACCGAGTCGAGTTTGGGGTTTTCAGTGACGGGCATATCCCAGTGAGCGTTGTTGAGCAGCATAGTTTGCGGGTTGCCGGCCATGTCGTCCTTTTCGCCCAAGGTGAGAATGCGGGTATTCACGGCGGCTGACTCTGGAGTGCGGTCGATGGAACGCAGAGTGGAAGGAAGCGAACTGGAATCGGAGACTTTTGTCTGGGAAACGCGGAACTGCATGGCGATAAGGGAGTCACTGCTGAGGGTGATCTGCTCTCCAGCGTGATCAGTAAAGTCGAGAATGAAGTCGGCGCGTTCACCGGGAGCGAGGGCCAGAAGTTTCACGGAGACGGCGGCGGGAAGAAAGCCGAGATCCGTGCCGATCTGCAGGAATTCCTGTTTATTAGAAAACGAAAGATGGAATAAGCGTCCGTTGGATGCGTTGAGCATGCGGAAGCGGTATTTTCGGGGCTCGACGTCCAGGAAGGGAAAGAGTTTGCCATTCACGATCATGGCATTGGCGAAAAAATCGGGAATCCAGGGGGATTTCTCGTCGGGAGAAACAGGATAGAAAAGCTGGGCATCGCGATCGAAGAAACGGTCGCAGAGAATCAGCGGGATTTCGTACTTGCCCCTGGGAAGATTCAGGCCGTCTTCAAATTTGTCGCGGAGGAAATAACTGCCAAAGAGGCCTGCGTACACGTTCAGGCGGGTGATGCCGAGGGCGTGATCGTGATACCAGAGTGTGCTGGAATCTTGCTGGTTGGGATAGAAATACGTCGCGCTCTTTCCAGAGGGATACCAATCGTCGGGATAGCCGTCGCTCTTTGGAGGCACTTTCCCACCATGGAGGTGAGTGACGATGCGCACGTCGGGTTTCGCAGAGTCCGCGCCGTGAATGGTGTGGTCGATGGGAAGGAAGTGCGATTTGGGTAATGCGTTGACCCATTCGACGAGGATGGGTTCGCCTGACCGAACATCGAACGTGGGACCCGGAGAACTTTTTGCGTAGCCCCAGATGCGCGTAGGTTTCAGATCGCGGTGGAATTTTGTTTCGAATTGCTGGGCAGGCACGCGATAAAAGGGAATGGAACTCTTGGGATTGTCAGGATGAGGGCGGGTGCCACTGGGTTTTAGCACCGGCGGTGTCGGAAGGGGATCGGCGAACTGAGGCACGGAATTCAAATCCAGAAGGGAGCGGCCGACGACGCCGGTTTTGTGAGGATTGCTCTGGCTTGCCGCGAGGCCCGCGACCAGCAGGCCGGAGTTGCGAAGGAATTCACGGCGTGTGAAGGGGAGGAATGTTTTGGTCATGGTCGTAGATTGTAAGCGCAACGTGGCACGGTTCGTGAATGGAGGTCAGTTGACAACTGCCGGTCAACAGCCGTTAGCAGCCAATAGTTATTAGTCACCAGAGATAAGCGACCGGCGGAAAGAGAGCAGGGAATAGCGAAGTGGGAGAAGCAAGGCAAGAGAAGAGGCACGCGGTGATCAGCCGCGTGCCTCCCATTGAGCCAATGCAAGTTAGTTTAGTGGCTGGTTACTTCGCCGGTTGAAGGATCCAGGATCAAGCGGTTGGTGTCGTTGTCGCAGGACCCGTTGAAGTCGAAGAACTGGGTGATGGTGTTCGCGTAGTCGTCAAAGGAGCCGTTGCCGAGTCGCTGATTTTCGAGCCAGTTGTCTTCGATGAAGCGGATGACAGAGCTCTGGTCAGTGACGCTGTGATCGACGAAGTTCTGCTTCGCCCAGGGAGAAACGACGATGAAAGGCAAGCGTGGACCGTAACCGCAGCGGCCTTGAGCGTGTGGATTGAGGGCAGGCCCAGGAAGAGCGGCCAGACCCGAGCCGCAGGCGCCCGGGCCAGTGAGTGCGTCCTGAGTGCTGGAGGACTGGTTGACGATGGGTCCCATGACGTGGTCATACCAGCCATCGGAATCGTCATACATGATTATCACGGCGGTGTCCTTCCAGAAGTTGCTTTTCTGGAGGGTGTTGACCACGTTGACGACGAAGGTCTGTTCATCCAGTGGGTCGGAATAACCGGCATGGCCGTCCTGAAAGGCCGGAGCCTTGAGGAAGCTGACCGAAGGAAGGATGTTGTGCTTGAGAGCGGCGAAGAAATCGTTGATGTCGTACTGATGGTTAGCGGGACCGGCGTTGCCGATTTCCGAGATGGACTTCGGACGCGCGTGGGTTGGATTTGCGGTGGAGGGCCAGTACTGAAAGAAGGCGTGATGGGGGATGTAGTCGGCAGTACCTGCGGGGCTGGCGATACCAGCGGAGGTGCGGGTGCAACCGGTGGAGAGGTTGGCGTTGACGGCGGTGAGGTCGAAGCCACCCATGAAGGAGCCCCAGGTAATGCCAGCACCAGTTAGCTTGTCGCCTATGTTGAAGCCCAGCATGTTCACTTGATTGCGGCTGGGGCTAGAGCAAACATCGCCGGTGGGGTCGGGATCGCCTACGACGGTGAGGGAACCGTTGCCGCCATCCACTTCGGTGGAGTTGGGGTTAAGGATGTTAATGGCGCCGTTGGTTTGGCCGGCGACGAGGTTCATCAGGCCGGGAGTGGAGGGGCCGAAGGTAGTGCCGTAGGAGTTGTCGCTCATGGCGTAGTTCTGGGCGTAATTCCAAAAGGCAGTGACGGTGTTGCCATCGTAGTAGCCCATGGTGAGGCCCTTGGTGGTGACGGCCAGCGGCGGAGCGTTCGGCGGTGGACCGGCAGTGCCTGTGTTCAGAGGAAAGAGGTCCATGAGACCGGCGCCGGCGGCGGATTGTTCCGGGCCGTAGGCGTGATTTTGGTCGTTGGTGGCAGCCTGCGAGCGGTCAAGACGGAAAGGATTGGTCGCCCCGGTGAGGTTGGCGGCGTTGAGGAGGTTGGGGTTGGAGTTGAGGAGAGCGGCGGTGAGGCCGTTGACTGTGGGAGTGTTTTTCTTGGCTTTGAAAACGGGCTCACCCGAGGGGTTCATCGCGGACGGGTAAGTGCCGAAATAGTGGTCAAAAGAGACGTTCTCCTGAAAGATGATAACCAAATGTTTGATCGGCGTTGCTGTTTCGCCGAAGCCATCATTGTTTGCAAAAGCGGGAGTGACCGGATAAAGACAGATGGCAGATGCCAGGGCGAGCGCCATAGTCCTTTTGAGACGAGAATAGATCATGCAATCCTCCTGCGGATTGTTCGTGAGAATCTAGATTTGAATAGGGGAATGCGTCCGGCCAGGCGCGGGACAGATTCGAAACGGACGCATCCGCGAGCATCAGGTATAAGCAGATCGTGTTATTGGAATGTAAACGGAGAATCAAAAGAGCGGAAAGGAAGTGTGAATAGATTGAGAGCGAAGATTGGGCTGTGCAAATAAATGAATGACGTTGGTGATTCAGGTTTTGGAGAGGCAAGGACGCGCTGCGTGTGGAGAGATCGTTCACGAGAGTTTTATTCCGGTTGAAAAATTGCCAGGATTCGTCCGCTGTAGAGGACGAAAAACAAAATGACAGAGAAGAATGGGTCAAGATCTGGTGATGGTGGGGACAAGGGCGCAGCCTTCGTGGCTCAGGCTAAACCTATGCCGCACCCTACAAGCGCGCTCTTGGTACGCGAGCGTACGGTTCACTGGAGCGTGCAAAGAGTATCCGGTGGAATGCAGAGAACGATATTTTGTGGGTCGTGTCAGGTTTGACGAGCGATAGAAGAAATAAATTTAGAAGAAAAGGCAATAGCGAGTAGGTGTGAATGTAAGCGGTTTTTGCTCAGCATTCCGAGCAGATGAGAGAATTTGCCAACGAAACGCAACGGCGGTGACAGACTTGGAACAAGTGGCCGGTGACTCTAAATCTCGCGAAAGGGACTATGGATGCCTCTTCCAAAGACCATCGCATGGAGCAGTATCAGGTTTTTACGGCGAAGATACGTTTGTTGAATTTGCACACTAAGGTGGAGACGGAAGGAATTGTTACAGAACTGTCGGCGATCGGGTGCTTCGTGCTTACGAAGAAACCGTTGCCGGAGCGCACGCCCATCTGGGTGAAGTTGAAGAGCAATGACGTGGAGTTCAATTGCGCGGCACAAGTGATGGGAAATTCCAGATCGGCGGGAATGCATCTACTGTTTATCAATCCCGCGCCGGAACAGCAGTCAATCCTAAGGCAGTGGATGCAATCGTCGGCGAGCGCCCGGATGCACGCAAGGTAGAGCTTACGGGTTCTGGCGGCATCTGCGTGGTGAGGGGAGTGCAATAACTACCGAGTTGGGGGAGCGCACCAATGCCAATGCGGCGCAGCGCAGGGAACACGTGGAAGCGGCCGAAACAGGAGCTTGCAACGTGATAGTCGTGAAAAAGGGACAAACCTGGCGTTGTTCGAACAAAGAATGTGGAGCAGAAATACTGGTGATGCACGAGAGCAAGACGAAGAGTGAAGAGGTATTGCGGTGCTGGTGCGGCTCGGAGATGCGTAAGCCGTACGACAAACCGCAGATTATTGCGCGAGGATAATGGGCGGCGGAAAAGCAAAACCGCCCGCTGAAGTCAGGATGCGGCACCCAGGAAGAAAGAACCCGCCTAGGTATAAGACGAAAATATACGAAAAACCACCGAAGCCTCCATTAGCGGGCGTGGGTGGTGTTTTGTTCGCAGGGTTGCCAAATAAAATCTCGCGACTGGTGAAAATGTCTGTAGAATCAAGTCAATCGGGATAATTGTAGTTTGCGCGACGGAGGACGGGAGTGGTTTGTGCCGGACGCGTCGACTGGATTTGCTTTTTGAAGGCTTGCAAATCCGTGTAGTGAGGGACATTTGGTGCGACCTGCTGAACGCCTAAAAGAGATCCGTGGCCGGTTGGGAATTACCACGCGGGAAGTCGCGGAAGGCAGCCAGGTCATCGCCGAACGCGAAGGGAATTCGGAATACTACATTTCGAACGCGTGGCTGACGCAGCTGGAAAATTCGGAATCGGTGCCCAGTATCTTCAAGGTGTTCAGCCTGAGCGCGATTTATCGCGTGCCCTTCCGGGAACTGCTCTTAATCTTCGGCGTAAATCTAGACAATATTGGGAAGCACCAACTGGCGGCGCCTCCGCGAGATACGCGATTAGCGGAGATGGAAGTGCCGAATGGGGCAAAGACGGTGTCGTTTCCTGTGCGATTTGATCCGGCGTTCAATCTGAACCGAACCAGCCTGCTTTCGCGACTGGTGGAAGTGTGGGGAGAGATTCCCATCGCGTTTATTCAGCACCTGGACATTCGTCAGCACAATTACGGGTACATCGGGATGGACGACCTGACGTTATATCCGCTGCTGCGGCCGGGATCGTTTGTGCAGATCGATCCAAAGGTGCGAAAGATTCAACCGCAGAAGTGGCGCACGGAATTCGACCGGCCAATTTACTTCGTGGAATTGAGAGATGGATACGGTTGCGGATGGTGCGAACTGCAGAAGGACCAGTTATGGCTTCTACCACACCCGCTTTCGCCAGTGGGAGTGCGGCAATTCGAGCACGGCATCGAAGCGGAAATAGTGGGGCAGGTTACCGGAATTGCAACGCGAATCGTGGATCAGGACGCTGGTTCCGAGCGCGGGAATACAAAATCGCTAAGGCAATCTTGACGTTGGAGAGAAAAAGTTCCGCAGCCACGCGAGAACAGTCCAGCGGCGGAGTGACGCGGTAGATCTGCAGTTTATCCCAGAGCAGAAGAGAATGCGCGAAGTCGGTGCCTGAAGATTTCAGGTAGGCGTCGAGTTCTTCCACCAGCTCGGACAAAGGCAAAGCCAACAGCCTGGAAAACAGGTCGGTGTGGCAGCGCTTGAGGGCTTCGCCAGTGATTTCGGGCCCGTACTCATATTCGAGGCCATCATGATGGTAGACCCCGGAGAGGTAGTCGCGGGTGGACGCCAGATAGATCAATTGCGCGAAAAGACCGGAAATCCGGGAAAGGGTATGACCCTGCAGATTCCTGCAAGCGGTTTCGACGAACTCGTTTTCGATGGAGGCGTGCATACGAGTGGTCAGCGTGAGACCGAGTTCCCAGACAGATCACGGACGGACTGCGAAATCTGCGCAACCCTGGACAAACGGCCAGCAAGCGCCAAAGCCGGAACGGTGAGAAAACGAATGGCGGAGATACCGAAAATCTGGATGAAGAAGGAAAGTATGCCGGTGAAAAAGAGAATGGAGAAGTATCCCAGAGCGATTTGAACTTCAGCGCCGGGATTGGGGTTGATGGCTTCGCGAGCCACACGAGCATGAAGAGTTTTGATCTGGCGAGTGCGGGAGCTCAACTCCGCAAGAAAAAGCAAGGCGACGCGTTTGCGTTCGCGACGGAAGAGCCGGAGGATATGCGGATTATTCTGGCGCTGGAGATACTGGAGATCGGAAGCGCTGAAGATGCGGGTCAGGAGGGAAGCGGTGGCTTCGCGCGAAAAAGGGGAGAGAAGCGTGTCATCGCCGGGGATGGCTGGAGAATCGCCGTCATCCGTGCGTCCAGCAACCATCATCATCACAATGAGAATGATACCGAGAAGAACGAAAATAAGAGTGGCCAGGGTCATGGTCGGATAATCCTTATGAGTTGCTCTTCGGTTTGAGCCAGGCGTTTGCGAGTGGCCGCGACCAGTTGGGCGTAATCCTGATCAAGTTTTGCGGAGGGCGAGCGCTGGGCAACGGGATCCTTTACCCAGAGGCTGGCGAGCCAGATGCAAAGTACAGCGTCGTAGGATGCGGGCTGGAGAATCATCAAGGTTTGGTGAAACGGCTGACCAATAACATTGCGGAGGGTGAGTTCCGCAATGTTCAGTCCGAGAAAGATGCCGTAGCCGATGGTGAGCCCCTTGAGACTGCGGCCCGTGGAAACGGAGTAGTAGACGACAAGCAGGAGCAATCCGCAGAGAAAGACCGCTTGCGTGATGCGAAGATCGCGCTCCAGCAAGCGTAGCGTCGGTTGCAAATCCCCCCCAACCCTCCAGGTGACGCCGACAAGAATTCTAGCCACGACCAGAGCGACAACGAAGATCATGACCTTGTTGGCCATATTTGCGAGCAGAGGATAGGGGCGCAGGCTCTGTCGATATAACTCGAAGATGATGGCGCAACCGATGAGAGCGGAGGAAAACTCGCAAGTCCAGTAAACCGGCTTGTATAGCGACGTGCCCCAGGTGAAATATTCGGCGGTGGAAGTCAGCAGGACGTAGGCGATATAGCCATAGAACAAGCTGAAACGGCCGAGCAGCTTGGCTTGGAGGCCACGGAGCAGGATGGCCGACTCCAAGGCGAAACTGACCCAAACGATCACCTGTTGAGTTACAGACACACCTCTACAAGTACCACAGAAAAGAGGGAGAGTGGCTCTTACTCTCTCCCTGCTCGGTAGGGCAAACAGCGTCCGGACAAGGGCAATTTGTTAGGCGCGGGGATCAGGCCGGCCTAGGCGATCGAGCTGCCGCTGGGCTTTTTGATAGGTGGAGGCGGCATACCGCCATCCGCGGTCAAGATAGTGGAAGGAATGTCACCCAGCGAGGTACGGCCGCTGGGTTTTTTGATGGGAGGAGGAGGCATTCCGCCGTCCGCAATTTGGGTTGTAGATGGGATGGCGATTACCGAGCTGCGCGAAGCAGGTTTCTTGATAGGTGGAGGAGGCATTCCGCCATCGGCGAGCAGTGTTTGGCCGGAGCTTGATGGGGCAACCGTGCTGTGATTGATGAAGCAAAGGGACAGTCCGCACAGCGTGAGGACCGAGACTACTGTCACTTTCTTGGGCGTCATTTTTTTCTCCATTGGTGAAATGGAATCCCGGGAACAGAGGAGATTCGGTGACGCAAGCTTCGCGCAAGCGGCGCAGGGGTGCCGCGAGTGTGGAGACTTGCTCGGTATTGCGAGCAGGCGAAAAAGCTTTATGGATTAACGAATGGGAGGGGTCGAGCGCAAGTTCGCTCGGATGCGAACGGGTAGCAAGCGCGGGCCGGTCAGAGGATGACCGGGTTGGGTGGATGAGAGCGAAATGCAGCTCTCATTCACCCCTGGAAAATAACAGATTAATTAATCCAGTTCAGGGAACGCTTAGACCGGCTCACATGGGATTTCGCCGCCGAAATCACAGACCATGCCGCCGAAGTCGCAGATCATTCCGCCGAACACCTCTGGAAGTTGACCACCTTTACGCATCAAGGATCACCTCGTTCCTGGGCGTGAAAGAGAAGAGCCCGAATTACTCGATGCCGCGCCCGCGAAAAATGACGGGTTATCGAGAAGATGAACGTAGCAGGGAAATGTAGAAAGACCACTAGCTCGCATGGATTGGGAGTACCGGGACTTTTGGGTGGATCTTACGACGGAAATTATGGAGAAGAGTTGGCTGTGCCACAGGAAGTAGTTAAGGAAAGGCGGAGCGGAGAAATTCGAACATGGGGTGGTCGAAGCGGGTGTGGCCAGCCCAGGGAGTGATGTTGACGTCGATGAGATAGGGATTGGCGGAGTCATCGACGACGGCGTCGATGGCGGCGAAATCGAAATGGAGGTGCCGCTGCAGGAGGCGGGTTTGGCCGGCGACGTTGAGAAGCACGGGAGAAATTGCAGGACTAGTTCCAGGAGATGTGGCGGCGTCGAGTTGAGCATAGGTGAAATAGTGATGTTTGGCTTTGATGCCGCCCGCGAGTTTTTTGACAACGCCTGGAACGATGGCGTCGGTGATAGAGATGCGGTCGCGGAGAACGTGGATGCGGTAGAAGCGTTCGTCGGAATTGGAGATGAAACGCTCGATGACGATTTGCGGTTCCTGCCACCAGTCGGCGGGAATTTCGCGGCGGGGAAGAACGGGGTATTCCTGAACTCGGGAAAGAACCGAGTCCATGAGTCTGCTTTGGGGGGAGAACCCGATGCGGCGCTGCTGGCGGGAGGTGAGAAGGGCTTCAATCTTGCCGGCGTAGTTGAGATTTGTTTTGGCGATGAGGAGTTCGGCGGGATCCCCTTCGCGGCTAGCCAGAGTGGAATGGAGACCGGCTGTTAGGAGACAGATTTTCTGGAGCAAGGATTTGGAGATGTCGGTGATTTCGGCGTTGAGAGTAACGACACCGCGTTCGCGCAGACCGGCGAGGAGGAGTTCGCGTGACTCCAGGAAATCGGCGGTGAAGGTGCCATTGAGGTGGAAGAAAAAATATTGAAGACCGGAGGGAAGGCGTTTGAGGACTTGGCGGGCGTGCTCGCCCGGCTCGACGGGAATGGGGCAGCGGTCTGGGAAGAGGCGGGCGATGAGGAAAGTGTCTTCGGTTTGCCATTCGCAGGAGGCGACGCGAGCGGTGAGCAGAGGAGTAGGGCGAGGGGCGCGGAAGAGCTGGGACAGCATCTACTAATTTTACGGTCCGGGAAGGTGAGGGCGGGGGCGGAGAAAATGGAGGAATGAGTTAAGAGTTACGAGTTACGAGTTGAAAGCTAACAGCTAACAGCTAACAGCTAACAGCTAACAGCTAACAGCTAACAGCTAGGAGGAATGCGATGACAGACGCCTAAAAGGCTGTGCTACAGGGCCAGCTTGCCCGGCAGGTTTGCGAAATTTGGGGAGTAGAGACTGGGTGTTAGAGTGGGAAAAGCGGCAGCAGAGCTGCCGCACTCCAGATAGGACACCGCGCAAAAGCGAGACTCGACACAGGAATAAGCGTAGAGTGGTGGGTATGAAAGCCGAGCGAGCGCCGTTAGTTGGGAGACCTCGTAAAATCGTGGGGTTTCATTTGGACGAGCGCTCCGACTGGGTTGCGGACCTGGAGTGCGGTCATCAGCAGCATGTACGCCATAATCCACCTTGGACAACGCAACACTGGGTGACCACTCCGGAAGGACGGCGAGAGCATATCGGAAGGGAATTGCCGTGCCTGGCGTGTGTAGACTAGGTTTGGTGGATGGCTAATCGGCCGCTTCGCGGATCCAATACCGCGCCGTTCGACTGTCGACATTGCGCATGTTCATGAAGGCATTTACGGAGATTTTCACGAGCATCCTGGCAGATTCCCACATCAGATCGTTGCTTACACAGAGAGCGATTTCCTTTTTTGCTTTTCGCCTAGTGTTATACATGCCGACCCTCTCGCCAGCGTGATCGATAATTTCAAACTTTGCGCCGACTGGTCGAATGCGGTATTCGTCAGCCACTGGCCACCTCCAGCCAGCAATTTACATCTTTCGGGTTCGGGAGGTCTGTACGGTCGCGGGGTGACTGGGTAGGCGAGGCTCTTGTTTAGAGAACCTCGCCCGGACTCCTCCAGGTTTTAGCAACCCTTGAAGGAAATGAAGTCTCCAAGCGGATTCGGCAACTTGGGGGTGAAGGGGTAGAAGCCGAAGGACTTTGAAACATCGAAGCCTGCGGCTTTGGCGGCAGCGATGTCGGCGAACGGGGTCAGTGCAGCAACAGCTTGTTTGATGTGTGTCCAGCAGAGCGTGCGCTCATATCCATTGTTGTTGGGAGGATCCACGCTTTCCGCGACGCTCTGCGCGCCGGTGATTTTCTCAATCGGGCCGCCGTCCTTAGCGGCTACGTCGGAACCCAGGACGCGAGCGAGGGTGCGATGGTCGCTTTCGATGCCCATAATGCGCGCTGCAGTGACACGCAAATCGGGGGTGCTGAAGTGACGAACACCAACGAGATAGGCGGCGATAAACGCATCTTCGAGGGTGACCAGGATATTCAGAGTCGTCTGCGCGTCCTCAAACATGCCTTTGGGATAGAAGAAGGAAGTGAAGGGAGACGGCATGTCGGTGACAGACTGCTCCAGAAGATAGTGGGACATTTCTTCCTGGCGTGCGGCAACCAAGTATCCCTGGTCGTCGGAAGGGAGACGGGTGAAGAATGGGGACGTCTCGATGATATTGGTGTAGGTGGTGACCGCGAGGGCCTCGGCGATTTCGGCGGCGATCAGAATGTCGTGGTCGCGTTTTTTGAAATCGTCGTGATCTTCGTCATCGTCATCGTGAATTGCGGCGCTTAAACCCTTTGCTTTTGGGGAGCCGAGGGTCAACAGCGTGCCGAGGCCTGCAGCTCCCAAGGCCCCGGTGACGGCTGCTCGATGCAAAAACGATCTCCGACTGGCACCTTCTTCCTGTTCGTCCTTTGGTCGCACGGGTAGAGCTTCTTCTTTTGTAATCATGCTATTGCTCCTATGTCGTCTTAGTCTTCAGGAATTGCAGCAGGGCGGGCGCGGTGTTGGTGACAACCACCCCAGTGGACGCTTCCCGCAAGGTGTACGCAGAAGATTGGGAATCGGATTCATTTCGCAGCGAGGAAGAGGAATCCAATAGACACCGCCAAAAGGGCGGTGCCATGGCGCTTGTTGCGGATCGTTTCGGCGGTGTTACTTGGGGACGGAGCGGACGGTTATGGAGGTGAGCATTCGGACCCAACGTGCGGGGCGTTTTTCGTGCGGGGCTACCAGTCGGAATGGACCCAGGGAGGCATTGAGGGTCGCGCCGTCCATGGTATCGGCTACGATGATTTCTGAGTCGAGAACCCCGGAGTCGAGTTCGGCTAAAGAGAAGACCGCGCGATAGCCGTCGCTGGCTTCGGCGGTCACGTAGGTGGCCAGTGAAGCGCCGCGTAGATGTTCACCCTGCGGGACTCCAGCCTTACGAAGAATTTCC
>Ga0210383_10001108_pt1 | contig 24829 bp, 24 predicted proteins | sample IncBWC14OmetaG_FD_160072 | JGI IMG/M metagenome (GOLD analysis project Ga0210383, IMG submission 160072) | Forest soil microbial communities from Barre Woods Harvard Forest LTER site, Petersham, Massachusetts, United States - Inc-BW-C-14-O ... | reverse complement strand
ACCCGACACTCGTCGTGGATGGCGAGGTGATGGCCGACGTTGCCGTCTCCCCAGAGATGCTGGAGGAGCTCTATCCTTTCAGCTCGCTCAAGGGCGGCGCCAACGTGCTGATCTGCCCCGACCTCAATTCCGCCAATATCGCTTACAAGCTGCTGGCAAAGATAGGAGGCGCCGAAACGCTTGGCCCCATTCTGATGGGGATGAGCAAGCCAGTGCATCTGCTGGCGCGAGGCGCGGAAGTGGAAGAGATCGTCAACATGGCCGCTATTGCGGTTGTCGATGCGCAGGAAGTTGAACGATCGCACTGGCTGACAGAGGCCGCAAAACCGGCTGCCGTGGCCGACTGAGAGCAGAACAGATTGGCCGTGTTGAAAATGTCAACACGGTCAATGATTCTCGACACTGTGAGACGGCGACGCGCAGTAGTTGATTTCTACTGCTGCGCGGTCCCCGAGCGAAACGTGCTGGTGTCGGTTTCAATCAGCAGCAGTTCCCTCCCGCCGTTCACGTCGACTGTATTGAAATTCATCGCGGTAAATCCCTTGGGCGTAATCTGCGCGGTGCCCAGGCAGCTTGTCTGCTGAGTATAAGTCCCGTCACCGGCCCCTTGGAGATGGTCCCGTTGTTGCTGATGGTCGCGGTGCCGGAAATATTTCCTTTTCCGTCCAGGATAAGCTGCCCCACGATTACTTCTGGAAACCCGCTAGGGTCAAGCCCGACGATGTTTGCGGCAAGGGTCTGTTTCTTGCCCGGCAGTCCGCAGGTGACCGTCCCTTGCGCGACGCCATAACCCGGCTGGGTATCTTGACTGTCGCTCTGAATCATCTGAAAGCCTTGGTTGCCATTGTCGAGAACAATGTTGAAATGAGCCGGGGTGTTGCCGTTATCTTCAGTGCTGAAAGTCAAGGTACCGGTGCAGTTTTTCGCGATCGTATACTTGCCAGTGAAAGTGCCGGTTCCGTTGGTTCCTCCATTCTGGATCAATGTCCACGATCCGCCGCTCAGCGCTCCCTTGCCGTCTGCAGTGAACTGACCCACGACCACAGTGGTGTCAAAAGGGAGCCCGCCCTGTCTCCCATGAAGGTACCCGTAAGCTCCTTTGAAGCTCGCATCTGTGCAAGCCGCCGACGCTGGCCTGACTCCGGATATCGTTGCCAACACAAGAACAGCCACACTTATGGTGTGTAAACGCATTTGGGTTTTCCTCCAGATTTTCCGTGGCAGGATCGTTTGGGGATACGAATGCCGACTGGGACGCCACACTACGCCTGCGCAAGCCGAGCTGTCAAGCCGTAAACCCGCACTGCTAGACGCTCCAGGATAGGGTCAACGCCTATTTTGGCAGCTGTCTACAATATTAATCTTGCTCATCCGTCTACAGGGGTAGATGGACCAGGCGCTGAGAAAACAGTGGACGATGACGGAACAGGATCAGCGGATCTCCGCGGCGATTGAGCGGGAGCAGTCTCGGTTGCGCAACTTCATCCGGAAACGCGTGAACGACCGAGGCGAGGCAGAGGACATCCTGCAGGACGTCTTCTACGAACTCATCGAAGCCTACAGGTTGATGAAGCCGATCGAGCAGGTCACAGCCTGGTTGTTCAAGGTAGCACGCAATCGCATCACGGACGTGTTCCGCAAAAGGAAACGGGAGGAACCACGGACCGAGGCGACCGTCAGGACTGAGGATGGCCAGGAGTTGCAGTGGGAAGACCTGCTTCCGTCCCCCGATGCAGGCCCTGACTCCGCCTACGCGAGAGGTGTGCTCCTCGAAGAACTGGACGCCGCGCTCGGCGAACTGCCCGAAGAGCAGCGCGAAGTTTTCATCGGCCATGAGCTCATGGGTTACAGCTTCAAAGAGCTGGCAGAACAAACCGGCGTGAGTGTGAACACGCTGCTTTCGCGCAAGCATTACGCGGTTCTACACCTTCGCCAGCGGCTGCAATCGATCTATGACGAATTCAAGGAAAGATGAGGACAAGAAGATGAGAGGAAATCGGATTGTGCGAGGACTGAAGTTCGTGCTCTTTGCCGTGCTATTCATGGCCGTGTTTGGCTTTGTAGTCATGCAGTTGTGGAATTGGTTGATGCCGACGCTGTTTGGCTGGCATTTGATCAATTTCTGGCAAGCAGTCGGGGTTTTGGTTTTCAGCAAGATTCTCTTTGGCGGATTCCGGGGGCGGCCCGGGCGGCATATGTATTGGCGGCACCGCATGATGGAGCGATGGGAACAAATGACGCCCGAGGAGCGCGAGAAGTTTCGTCACGGAATGGGCGGGCGTTGCGGATCATTCGCATCAGCCGGACCAGAGCAGAAGGCGTCCCCTCAAAGCTAATGGAAGATGCCTTTTTCTGGTTGCAGATTCGCCTTTTATTCGCTAATATAGACGGCTTGATACTGAGCCGGACAGCTTTCGGGAGATTGAACCATGCTGACTGTGACTACTGAGCATTTCGGTAACGAGACGATTCTGCGCTGCGTGGGCAGAATCGTGCGCGGGCAGGAAACTGCCATCTTGTGTGCAGCGATTGAGGAGCACGAGCGGGATCTCGTGGTGGATCTAGCAGAGGTTGATGCCATCGATGCTGCGGGGATCGGCCTGCTGGTTTCGCTGCAAGCCGCCGGAATCTATCTCAAACTGGTGAATCCCAGCAAGCAGGTGCGGGAGGTTTTGCGGGTTACGCAATTGGAGTCCGTCTTTGAGATTTACCCATCTCAATCGATGGAGGCAATGACGGAATCCACGTCCGCGGGAGTATCCGACAATCGGCAGGAGAGATTGCACGCAGCTCTACTCTGAACTCGTGGACAATGGTTCCTGCGATTTAGCCCTCCCGTTCACGGGCCAACTGAATCGCCTGACCGTGGCCGGACATCGAAAAAAAACAGCGGTGAGGTTGTTGAAAGTATGAAGCATCTGACGAGGTTGGAAGAGGAAGTTTCCGCGTGGCCGCAGATAACGGTTCATCCGCACCGCTTCGGCGGCAGAGAATTCCGTTTCGGCAGCGCGGAGGTTGGTCATGTCCACGTCGGCGGCGTTCTTGATATCCCCTTTCCCCGCTCGGTTCGCAATGCGCTGCTGGCGGAGGGCCTTGCCGAGGAGCATCGCTGGGTTCCTAACTCGGGCTGGACGACTTTTCATCTCCGCCGCGAAGAAGACTTCAAGCATGCGGTCTGGCTTCTGCGGTTATCGTATCTCCGAAATGTTTTGAAGACTGCCGCCGCTCCTCGCGAGCTGCTCGACCAGCAAAGCGAAGAACTGCAGCTGACTTCTGAGCTCAGGTCGCTGCTCGAGCCTTTCTTGCCGGCAAAGTCAAACCATATTTTGACCGGACTGCAGGAGACGTGAGCAGCGCCAACCTATCCTTATTACTGTTTCCGAGCCATCGCCGGGACGCGCTACGACGAAAACCAGAGGCGCTGGCCGGATAGCGAACGGAAGGCTGGCTAATTTTCAACTACAGCTCAGGCGAACCGCAATCCCTGGGTCAGGGCTAACGAAGAAGATGCAGTTTAACGGTCGCGATGTGAATGGGGCGGGAAAAACTCGATACAATAAGGTAAGTCTCTCGAGAGGTTCTGTGATGAACGGTTCGAATGTCGATAGCCCCCCGGAACGAGGCCGATGTCTAAACGCGGTTGCCCTGCAAAACGCCGTCTTGTGTGCTGAGTGCGACGTAGTTAGTGACAGTCCACACGACCGGTGTCTGGTTTGCGGGAGCCCGTCTCTGTTCAATATATCTCGCATGCTGGGCGGCAACCTCCCAAAGAACCGCGCAGTCCTGGTCGATCCGGTGAAACCAGAAGACGCACGCCACGAATTTGTTCTGACTTTTCCAGGTAGTCACCGACCCCGAAGGAAAATCTCGGCCTAGGCAGGCCACGCATGAAGTTCGTACGAAAGTGGGAGATCGTAGTGACTCCGAAACATGGCGAGCCGGTGGCGAAACCTCGTCCCTGCCGACAAGAACGCGGACGACATCTACAATTTCTTGATCGGTAAGGGCGCCATCTCAGGCGATATCGTTTCCCCTGCAATTTCGGACAAGGATTAGGGAGAACTCAACTGATTCTCGCTACGCCTTCTTCTTGGCCAGTCGCTGAACCAAAACGCGAAGCGTGGTCTGGGCCTCGGCACTCCACCAGTTGGCGGTAACCTGCTCTAGCTCGGAATCGAAGGAAGCAGCGAACAGTTCGAACAGATCAGAGCGAGCGCGACGACGGGTTGCAGCCATCGCATCGACTGGCAAAGCCAGCAACCCGCGACTCCACTCGATCGCCCGTCCAACCACTTGATCGAGCGGAACCAGTTCGTCGACCAGACCGATTCTGGCGGCTTCTACAGGGGAGATCAGAAGCCCTCCAACCGCGAGTCTCTCGGCTTGGTGCGGACCGACCAGGCGTCGCAAGCCCGCAAAAATCACCGGCGGTAGCATCAGTCCAACCTGCACTTCGTTGAGTCCAAGCTTCCAGTCGCCTTGTGCCGCGACCCGGAAGTCACAAAAAATCGGCAACACCGTCCCGCCTGCGGTAGCGTGGCCTGTGATCGCGGCGGCAATGGGAATGGGCGAGAGCGCAAGCGCGCGCAGGAGAGCGTAGAACTCGCGCCATAGCGCCGTCACGGATGGACGATCAAGGGTCAACAGCAGCGGAACGTCGAGGCCCGCGGAGAATCGCCCAGCCGCACCAGAAAGCACTAACGCCCGAGCCCCGTCTGGAGCCGCGGATTCGACCGCCTGCTTGAGCGCGACGATCAACTCCGGCGAGAGCGCATTCGCCGGCGGCCGGTTCAGTTGCAACTCGCGAACGGCTCCGTGATCGATAGTACGGATCATAGCGGTTAGAGAGTCTCAGGCTCTTGGTCGCCGTGGTGAGGCTGGGCGCCAGTATAAGCGCTGCGACAGGTGAAGTGGAATCCAATTTCCCAGGCCCCCTCCTACACACCGGCGCGCTGTCTAGTGCGAAGTCTTACCGGTTCAAAAGCTCCAAAACCTGCGTAATTCCGTGGCGAAAATTCTGCGGCGGCGTGATCAGGCTGACGATCAAGTATCCATCGTTCGGAAAATCGTAAAAATGTCCGGGATGGACGAGCACCGAAAGCTTGCGCAGAATCTCAATCGCCAGCTCTTCGTCGGACTGCGTCACCGGAACCCGCAGAATCGCATACCATCCGCCTTCGACATCCAGGCGACGACAGGCTTTCTGTCGAGCCAATCCGCGATCCAGTTCGCCCACGTTCGCCCGCACCCGATCCAGCAGCAACGCCTGGATGGAATGACGCTGCTCCAAAAACACGGACGCAGCCAATTGAACGGGCGCGTTCATCGACAAATAAGTATCGGCAATTACCTCCAGGCGCGCCAGAGCCGCCGACACCGCTTCACCGGGGCCACTGGTCACGATCCATGCCAGCTTCATCTGCGGCAACCCCGAAATCTTCGAAAGGCCACTCAGGGTGAAGGTCAGAGCGTCCCGGTTGATTGCAAATGTCGAACGGGCAACGCCGTCGTGGGCGTAATCGAGGAACACTTCATCGACAATGAGCGATAGATTGTACTCGCCGCAGAAATTGTTCAGAGCGTTTCGTTCCTGGTCCGCAACAAACGATCCCGTCGGGTTATTCGGATGAACCAGCACAACAGCGCGGGTACGATGGTTCACCGACTTATATAAAGATGGAAAATCGATCTGCCAGCCGTGATCGTAGAGCAGTGGATATGGGATCAGCTTCACGTCCTGCAAATCGGCGAGGAACTCGAACAGCGGATAGCTCGGCTTGGGCACCAGGATCTCATCGCCCGCATTACATAGCAGACGGAAGACGTAGGAATAACCCTCGCTGGTGCTGGCAATCAGGACAATCGACTCGGGATCAACCTCGTCACGCCGTTCGCGGTAATAGCCAGCAACCGCCTCGCGCGCGCTAAGCAAGCCCTTGGGCTGAGGGTCGTAATCCAACGCCTGAGGATTTGCCAAAGCTTGCAGAATCGTTTCCGCGTCGTAGTGCAACTCGGCGCGCGTGGGATTTGAGATCGTCAGGTCGAGCGCTTCCCTGCCCTCCGCCCGCAACACTCGCTGCACTTCACTGAAGCGGTTAGGCGTAAGCTTCCAGTCCGTGCGATGGGAGAACATACCGCGACCATGATACGCAAAAGCAAAGATACGCGTATGGGATGGAGGGAAGCCGGCCACGGTTCCTCCTTGTACTCTAACGTCATCAGACGTACCGCCGGCGCGTGGCTCTTGCTCCGCCCGTGGACCAGTCTTGCCACCGAGACCTGCAACTCATCGGACATCCGTTAGCACGGTTATCCCATCAGCTTTTTGTGGGGTAAAAGCTTGGGTCAGCCGCTGCGCCCGCGCGGTCCTTACGGGAAGGATCTTACCCCGCCGGTGCTTTCGGTCACCTTAAGGGAGTCAACCTTCACCGGTTCGGGCTTCTTTTTATCGAGGGCGGGCTTGCCGGTGTGGAGGTCGAGGGCCTGCTCCAACTGGGTCATGAGGGTGCGCAAGTTTTCGTCGCCGGCGTCGAGGACGCTGCGCAGTTCGTTGCTGGCGGTCATCGCCTGCTGATAGGCGTCCCGAGCCTGAGCCAGAAGGTTCAAGTGCTGGATAAACGCTGTGGCCGACTCACGAAATTCGTCCACTGCACCCATATATGTCGCCATAAAACCATCGCCTTTTTCCAACATTGTTTTCACTCCTCTTGGCTCCCTTAGTTCGGTTTGCTGCCCTGGGGGTGGGCGAGGTCAGCATTATGAACTGCCGGGGCCACGGGGTCAAACCTATTTTCATCAACAACTGGATCTCCTCTAATGGCGCGGGTGCCCGCGTCCTTGGGGAGTGGACTTGTTTCGCAGGACCACGATCGGGGAACGCATCACGCCTACACTTCAAAGCCAGAGGCGGCGACGTATCGTGCTTCCCAGTCCCGCCGCAAGCTGATTCTTGTCTTCACTTCTGCCGAATTTATTCGTTGTTTCTTCGCTCTTGGCCGGTTTTTCGGCTGGGCGAGCCTTGTCCGCCACCGGGGAATTTTGCACGCTGGCAAGCAGCTTGGACGAAACATCCTGCCAGCTGGCCAGACCAACGTTTTCAGAGATCAGTTTGTAAACCTCTTTGAGGCCCTCATTCGCCGTGGAGTCCGCGCCCTCCGGCAGGGCGAGATCAGCGTTCGGATCGAGCGTGATCAGCAGCACCACGCCGCAGCGATTACAGAATTGGCTGCCCCCGGGATTGCGATGTCCACAAGTAAGGCAGAGCGCCTTTGGCGAGTCCGCGTCCGCAGATTCTTTGGCCGGCTTGGCGTCGACAGACGTTTCGCTGCGGGAAACATAATTGACCTCGGACTCGACCAGTCGCGCTAAGAGTTGCAGCGCGGTGACATGCCGGTCGATGAATAGGTTTGGTTTACTCGACAGTACTTCCAGAACTCCCGCCACATCGGGGCCGTTGAAAACGGGTACAGCCAGAATCGAGCGGATTCCGACGCATTTTGAGCCGTCAATTCTGGGGTCGGCCTCAGTGTCGTCGCAACGAATGATGGCCGCAGTCTGCACACAGGTCGCAGTAAGCCCGCTGTCGGTATTCAGATGCGTGCCCAGCGGCGGCGCCAGGTAACCGGAGCAGGCGCGGCAGCACATAACTCTGCCGTCAGACAGAGCCAAAGCGGCTCCATCGGCGCCGGTCACGTGCTGCGCACTGCGAATGATCTGGTCCAGGCTCTCGTCGGGGTTCGAGGCTTGGGGAGCGGCAGCATCGTTTTTTGTGTCAGCGCGATTTAGGTTGTGGATACGGCCATTAGCAGCCGGAATCTCCATTCTTATCCCCGCAGCACGGAATTGTACACCTAGAAGTTTTCCACAGGGAACTCAGAAGGGCAGATTTGTCGCCGCTTGGATTGCCTTTCCCGAATTGGGACGCTTTCAGCCATCGGTCCAGCTTCCGCTCCAGTTTGATAACACTTGAGCCCGGACCGGCCTAGGTGTACATTTCGGTCGGCTGCGAAACGCGGATTCTGCGGATTCTAAGGAGGGTCAACATGGGATTTATCGCGTGGATTGTGGTTGGATTGATCGCAGGTTGGCTTGCTGGCCAGGTAATGAAAGGCGGTGGCTACGGCGTTGTCGTCGACATCATTCTTGGCATCCTCGGCGGTGTCATGGGAGGCTGGGTCTTCGGACTTCTGGGAATCTGGCCGGGCGGCGGCATCATCGGGTCCATCATTGTGGCGTTTGTGGGCGCGGTGATTCTGGTCTGGCTTACCCGCTTGCTGAAAAAAGCCTGAGGAAAACCGGGCACTCTCTCGTGCCGAAAACAACTACGACATTCAACTGCGGGGAGAAACCTGTAACCGGCGGACTGGCCGACGATCGTCCGCTTCTGCGTGTCGTCAAGCATGGGCCAGTGTACCGTTTTTCCACCCCTTGTGCAGTCATCGCCAGCAATGATAGCATTGACAGCATGGCGACTTTAACCAGTCGGCAGCTTGACGAGAAAACCAAGACCCGGTTGCGGGTCCGTGCGGCGCATCACGGACGCTCGATGGAGGAAGAAGCCAGAGAGATTCTGCGTTCCGCTCTAACCGCCGCATCCCCGGCAAAGGGCAACCTGGCGGAAACCATTCGCCGGCGTTTTGCCGCTTTTGGCGGGCACGAACTTGAGTTGCCGCGACGCGACTCGATGCGCCGGGCCGCGGAATTCGGCGAATGATCATCCTCGACACCAATGTGCTCTCCGAGCTCATGAAGCCCTCGCCCTCCCCTCGGGTTGTGGCCTGGGTTGCGAAACAGCCCGCGACCGAACTCTTTACGACCTCAATCACCGAGGCGGAAATCTTTTATGGACTTGAGTTGCTCGCCAAAGGCAAGCGCCGCGAAGGCTTGTTGGCAGCGGCGGAGGCGATGTTTGCCGAGGACTTAGCGGGCCGCGTTTTCGGCTTCGACAGCGACGCAGCGCGAGCTTTTTCCAAGATTGCCGCTCACCGCCGCGCCCTCGGCAAACCGATCACCCACGCCGATGCGCAGATCGCCACCATCACCCAAACACGAGCGGCCAAGTTGGCAACTCGCAACGTTGGGGACTTCGAGGACTGTGGCGTTGAAGTCGTTGACCCCTGGAATGGTGTGCGTTGAAAGCATGGGCCAGCTCACGGGGCACCCTGCGGGGCACCCCGAAGATACTTTAGAGAGTTAGGTTGGGCCAGCCCCCCATCGCTTTCCTGTCAGGATGCGCCTGACCGTGTCGAACCACCCGGCGAGACGGCTTCGTGGTTTCGTGTCCGTACCGCCAACTGGCTTACTTGGCCGGATAACAGAGGCTATCATTCGGGCTGCTTCCTCCTTGGTCTTCGTCCCGTCTTTCAGTCCTTGGAATGCCTCTGCGACGGTTCTGTCAGCTTCAGCATCGTTTGGATGAAGCTCTACATGTCGCTCAGCAACGGCTGCAATGTGGTTGAGGTCTCTTACGCCTTTGCGTAGCTTGTACACTTCTGCCGGATCGAGGTTTTGCCGTTTACCAAGTTCTTCTGCGAGAAGTTTTAGGATTGCTTCAGCTTCCGCCTCTAGTTTGGATCGCTCTGACGGCTGGAGATGTACGTCCCCAAGCTCGGCTTTGACCAGCAGATCGTCGATCTCGGTCAAACGGGCGTCTAGTTGTCCCAATGTCGCGTATGCCATCGCGCCAACCTTAGAACTCGTAGGCCAGGTTTGTCAAAGATTACTCATTAGCCGTAGACCAATGCGGTAGAATCCTCTTGATGAATGGCGACTTTGCGTTAGCGGTAGGAAAGCAAAACCAAACGGAGCATCCCAAAGAGTTCCAGCACGTGGGTCTGGTGACGTGTGACAATTGCGGTGCTCAGTTCTCGATACGATGCCATCCCGCGCTGATAAGGAACGATGACAAGGCCGAGGAGCAGGCGAAACTGTTGGAAAAGCTGTTGTTGCAAGATCATTCCAAATCTCAGCCGCACCGTGATCTCTATGCGCTTGATCCTTCGTGAGCAGATGAAACATGGCTTGGCGATCGGTTCTCTTTCTGGCTGCGTTGGGTGCCCTCGCAGAATCCAGTCCCACACCCCCAGCAGTTTGCTCCCGTGGTGGCAATTCTACGGGCCTTCCTGGAATCAACTCATCAAAGAAGACGACGATCGTGAACTGAAACCGCAACCAATAACTTATTAGACTTAGTCCGATAGTGTTCCATCGTGTAAATGCCCGGTGCATCTGCAAGCGGATCAAATACCGTCCCGGTTTCATCGAGAACGATGGCATGAGAGTTTTGTGGGGTGTGCTTAGGATGATTTTCTGGCGTCCCTATTGCACAAAGGAAACGAACGCCTCGGGGAAGTTCCGGAATATCGTCCAAGAGAGGAACTTCCGCTTCATACATTCCAGTCTCGAATCCCAGACGACTCAAATAGACTCTCCAGTCATAAAACCGGAGATTCATGACGCTGTTGAAGTCACCGACAAGTTCGATCTGATCATTCAGAACCATTTTGTACGATCGACCAGTGAGCATCGCAGCACAGGCCACTAAACAGCCTCGCTCGTCTTGTTGCTTGACGAATTTCAACCGTCGCAGGCGCTTGTACACAGATTCCTATTCTATGCTGGACGACAAATCTGGGGACAGACGCACGTTCCCCACCGTCCGCTGCTAAGAGCGCGGTGCCGATCGTCTTCTATTTACTTCACACCGCCGCTGGTTGCGCGACGTCCTGCGAAGCGGCCGCGAATGCGTCTATGGCTTGGTCGATCTGCTGGCGCGTGATGATTAGCGGAGGTTGGAAGCGGATCACGTTGCCGTAGATGCCTCCTACGCCGACCAGGACGCCGCTGCGGAGCAGGGCGTCGCGGATGGCTTCGGCTTCGGTGGTGGCTGGGGTTAGCTTTTCGTCTTTCACCAGCTCTACGCCGATCATCAGGCCGAGGCCACGGACTTCTCCGATGATTGGGTGGTGCTTTTGCAAGGCGCGGAGTTTGGTCAGGGCGTAGTTGCCGGTTTCGGTGGCGCGGGCGGGGAGATTTTCTCTCTCCATGAAATTGATGTTGGCGAGGGCGGCGGCGCAGGAGATGGGATTGCCTCCAAAGGTGGAGAGATGGTCGCCGGGTTTGAATGCGGCGGCGATTTCGGGGCGCGTGGTGAAGGCGCTCAGGGGGAATCCGTCGGCGATGCCCTTGGCGGTGACCAGGATGTCGGGCACGACTCCGTAGTGCTCGATGGCAAACATTTTGCCGGTGCGGGCGAAGCCGGATTGGACTTCGTCGGCGATGAAGAGGATGTTGTGCTGGTCGAGGACTTTCTTTACTTCTTTGAAATAGTTTGGAGGAGGACAAATGATTCCGCCTTCGCCCATGACCGGCTCGGCGATGAATGCGGCCACGTCGCCGGAAGTGGCGAAGCGGATCACGTCGTCGATGGCTTTGGCGCACTGGCGTCCGCATTCTTCAGGGTCGTTCCGCCACTGGGAGCGGTAGGCGTACGGCGCGGGTGCGAAGGCGACGCCGGGGGCGTACGGGCCGCCGCGTTTCTTGCGGCCTTGGTTGCCGGTAATGCTTAATGTGCCCCAGCTGCGTCCGTGAAAGCTGGCGTGGAGCGAGATGTATTCGTGTTTGCCAGTGTAGAGGCGGGCCAGTTTCATGGCGCCTTCGATGGCTTCAGCTCCGCCGTTGCCGAAGAAAGTTTTGGTCAGGCCTTTCGGGGCGATGTGGGCGAGCTTTTCGGCTAGATCAGCGACCGGCTTCACGTGATAAATGTAAGAGGAACAGTGGACCAGCTTGTCCATTTGTGCTTTGGCAGCGGCGATTACTTCGGGATTGCAGTGTCCAGCGTTCACGACTGAGATGCCGGAGAAGCAGTCCAGATATTCGCGGCCGTTCTCGTCAGTGACGGTCGCGCCACTTGCTCGGTCGATCACAATGGGCACTACCGACTTCATGAAGCCGGTCATTACGTAGTCTTTGTATTTCTGAATAGTGTCGGACATCGGGATTCCTAGATTTCCTTTGTGTACCTTCGTGTCCGAAGCCTGCCCTGAGCGGAGCCGAAGGGTGGTTAATGCCTTTAAGAAGGACGGCAACCATCAGAACTTGCGCGAGTGGTCCTTGGCCCAGCGTTCCACCACGACTTTCTTCTCGGTATAGAACTCGACCCCGTCGCGGCCTTGTCCATGCAGGATGCCGAAGAAGCTGTCCTTCCATCCGCTGAACGGGAAATAGGCCATGGGCGCGGCGACGCCAATGTTGATCCCGATGTTGCCCGCCGGCGCTTCGTAACGGAATCGCCGCGCCGCCGCGCCGCTGGAGGTAAATAGCGACGCCTGATTGCCGTATTTGCTGCGCTCGAGAAATGCCAGAGCTTCGTCCAGGTCGCGGGCATGAATCAGACTCAGAACCGGCCCAAAGATCTCAGTATCAGCCACGTCGCTCGTCGGCGAAACGTCATCAAGAATCGTCGGCTTCACGAAGTTCCCCGCCTCGTATTTCGCGATCTTCGGATTGCGTCCGTCGAGCAAAACCTTCGCACCTTGCTTCTGGCCGGTGGCGATTAATGATTCGATTCGCGATTTGCTCTGCGATGTTATTACCGGTCCCATCTGGATTCCTTCGTCTAGGCCGTTGCCTACGCGGAGGTTTGCGGCGGATTCCGTGATCGCATCTCGAAATGTTTTCTGTGCTTCGCCGATCGTCACTGCGACCGAGACTGCGAGACATCGCTGACCGGCACAGCCGAAGGCGCTGTCGCTGATGATCTGGGTTGCCATCTTCATGTCGGCGTCGGGCAGGACGATGACGTGATTTTTCGCGCCTCCCTGGCATTGCGCCCGCTTTCCGGTGGCGCCGGCGCGTTCGTACACATACTTCGCGACAGGAGTCGAACCAACGAAGCTGATGGCGCGCACCTTGGGGTGATCGAGCAACGCGTTGACGACAGCTTTTCCGCCGTTCACCAGGTTGACCACGCCCTTGGGCAATCCGGTCTGAGCTAGCAATTCGTAGGTTCGCTGTATGGTGAGCGGGACACGCTCCGAGGGTTTGAGGATGAACGTGTTGCCGCAAGCAATGGCGTAGGGCAGAAACCAGAACGGGACCATGCCGGGGAAATTGAACGGCGTGATCGCCGCCACTACGCCGAGCGGTTGCCGGATCATGATTTCGTCGATGCCGCGGGCCACGTCTTCGAGGTTGTAGCCTTGCATCATCATCGGAATTCCGCAGGCGACTTCGACGTTCTCGATAGCCCGGCGCCACTCGGCTTTGGCCTCGGTGAAGGTCTTGCCATTTTCCTGAGTGATGATGCGACTCAGTTCGTCGATGTGCTCTTCCAGAAGCTGCTTCAGCTTGAACAGTGGCTGGATGCGGTCCTCCGGGGGCGTGCGTCGCCACTCAGGATAAGCTGCAGCGGCGGCTTCCACCGCGGCTGCAACTTCGGCGGCACCGGAGAGCGGGGCTTTGGCGATGGTTTCACCGGTTGCGGGATTGGTAACGTCGAACCATTCCGTGGCGATCGATTCGACCCATTGGCCGTTGACGTAGTTGGGAACTTTGGTTAGTGGTGGTGCTGCGATTGACATTTCTTTAGGACCTCTGCGATCGCGAAGAATGAATTCGAGTTGATGCCAGACGTTGCAAGCAACGGTCGTCCCTACGTGATCAGGGTTGCGACGACGCCTCTTTTCTCGGATACCGTTTGCAGCGCGGCCTCCAGCACATCGAGTGCTTCATCCATCTGCTCGTCGGTCACGACCAGGGGGACGAGAACGCGAATCACGTTGGAGTACGAGCCTGCGGTAATTGTAATCAAACCGTGTTCGTAACAATACTGCGTCACTGCCTTCGTCTCGTCCGCCGCGGGGTCACGTTTGTCGGGGGATTGCACGAGTTCGATCGCCTGCATTCCGCCCAGGCCACGCACGTCGCCGATAATCGGCCATCGCTTCTGCCATTCTTTGGCGCGCCTCTGGAATGTGTTTCCGATTTCATTGGCGCGAGCGAGGAGTTCTTCGCGTTCGAATATATCCAAAACTGCTAACGCCGCTGCGCACGAGAGCGGATTGCCTGCGAAAGTGCCGCCGAGGCCTCCCGGTGCTGGCGCGTCCATGATTTCGGCGCGGCCAGTGATCGCGGCCAGGGGCAAACCGCCGCCGAGCGACTTCGCTGTCACTAGAATATCGGGCTCGATGCCGTAGTGCTCACTGGCGAACAGCTTACCGGTTCGACCGAAACCGCTTTGCACTTCGTCGGCGATGAATAGAACCCCGTGCTTGCGACAGATTTCCATCAGTACGCGGAAGTAGTCCGGCGGGGGAACGACAAATCCTCCTTCACCCAGGACCGGTTCGGTGATCACGGCGGCTACGTCTTCGGATGCAACCACGCGCTTGAAAGTATCTTCGAGATGGCGCGCACAGAACAAATCGCACGATGGATATTTCAGCGAATACGAGCAGCGATAACAGTACGCATAGGGAATTCGGTAGACCTCGCCGGGGAAGGGCGCAAACCCTGCTTTGTAGGGATGAGTTTTGCTGGTGAGGGCTAACGTCATCATCGTGCGGCCGTGGAAAGCATCTTCGAAGGCGATGATGCCGGAACGTCCGGTGTGGGCGCGCGCGATTTTCACTGCGTTCTCTACCGCTTCCGCGCCGCTGTTCACGAAAAATGTTTTCTTGGGGAAGTTGCCGGGTGTGACCTCATTCATCCGCTCAGCGAGCCGGATATAGTTTTCGTACGGCGTAACCTGGACGCAGGTGTGCAGGAAGTTTTCAAGCTGCTCACGGATTGCCGTTATAACTGGCTCACGACGATGTCCGACGTTGAGGCAACCTATGCCACCGGCGAAATCGATGTAGCGGTTGCCGTCGACATCTTCGAGCCAGGCGTCTTCGGCTTTGGCAACGTAGACAGGAGTTCCATGCGAGAGACCGCGCGGCACGGCTGTGTTGCGGCGCTCGGCTAGCGCTTTCGACTTCGGTCCTGGGATTGGAGTTTTGAGCTGAATTGTGTTCATGATGCTTCCTACGCTTTGGTGCGAATTCCATGACGCTGTGCTCGTCGTATAAGCGACGTGAGGTCCTTCGACTCGGCGTCTTTCGCGCCTTGCGCGAAGGACGCACTTCGCTCAGGATGACAGTATGTGAAAGTCATTTCGTCAGTACCAGCCGATTGGGGCTTCGTTTAGATTGATGTGCACTTGTTTGGTTTCGAGATACTCTTCGATTCCCCAGGGGCCTAGCTCGCGGCCGAAGCCGGACTGTTTGTAGCCTCCCCAGGGGGCTTCGACGTAGGTCGGTTGCATGTGGTTGACCCAGACGATTCCGGCGCGCAAGGCCTTTACGGTGCGGAATGCTTTGAAGATGTCGCGGGTCCATACTGCGGCTGCGAGGCCGTAGGGGGAGTCGTTGGCAATCTTGACCGCGTCTTTTTCATCTTCGAAGGGGATGACGGCGGCGACCGGGCCAAAAATTTCTTCACGGGCGATGCGATCGTTATTGGTTACGTCATAGAAGATCGTCGGTTCGACGAAGTAGCCTTTGACGAATTTCTCAGCACGGCCCCCGCCGATAGCGAGTTTGGCTTCTTTCTTGCCGAGTTCCTGATAGGAGCGAACACGATCATATTGGTCTCTGCTGACAAGCGGTCCCATTTTCGTATCGCGATCGGCGGGTGATCCCAGTTTGATCTTCTTGGCTTTCTCCGTCATGGCTTCGACGAACTTCTTATAAATGGGCTTGTGCACCAGGATACGACTGCCGGCGGAGCAGACCTCTCCCTGATTGATGAAGACACCGAAGAGCGCGCCGTCGATAGCGGCCTCGAAATCGGCGTCGGCGAAGAAGATGTTGGGAGATTTGCCGCCGAGTTCGAGGGTGACTCGCTTCACGGTTTCGGCAGCCTGTTTGACGATGACCTTGCCGACGGCGGCGCTGCCAGTGAAGGCGATCTTGTTCACGTCGGGATGCTGGACGAGCGGCGCTCCGCAGCTTTCACCGAATCCGGTGATGATGTTCACCACTCCCGGCGGCAGACCTACCTCGGTGAGCCAGTTGGCCATTTCGAGCGCGGTGATGGGCGTCTGCTCGGCGGGCTTGAGAATGCAGGTGCAGCCCGCAGCCAATGCCGGCGCGAGCTTCCACGCTGCCATAAGGAGTGGATAGTTCCACGGAATAATTTGTCCGGCCACGCCGATGGGTTCTTTCAGAGTGAGACTCACGGCGTTGTCGGGAACTGGATTTACGTATCCGAGGATCTTGGTGGCCAGGCCGCCGTAGTATTCGAAGCAAGTGGCCACGTCGGCTATGTCGAATTCCGCTTCCACGATCGGCTTGCCGGTGTTGCGGGATTCCAACTCGGCCAGCATGGTTGCATTCTGGCGGATTTTGTCGGCGAGACGGAACAGGACACGTCCGCGTTCCTGGGCTGTGGTCGAGGCCCATGGTCCGGTTTCGAAAGCAGCTTTGGCGGCAGCAACGGCGCGGTTGACGTCGTCGGCATTAGCTTCGGGAACTTGCGCGATTACTTCTTCCGTGGCCGGGTCGTAAACCACGAAAGTTTTGTTGGATTTGCTGTCCACCCACTCACCGTTGACGTACATCTGATACGCGCGCACGTCGGTCTTCACTCCACCTGCCATATTCTCAACCCCCTGCTTGTTCCTCAGGACGTGAAGGCCCTGATTTTTCTTTGGTTCTTATGGTGCGACTAAAGTCGTGCCCTCCCGTTCTACCGGCGTTTTGAGACGGCTGTAGCCGAAAAAGAAAAACACCGCCAGCGCGATAAAACCCAGCGTGATACCGAACATACTGACTTCGTATTTCCATAATGACGTGATCTGCTTGGCTGGGAAAAAGGCTACGACGATCGCCAGCGCTGTGGTGATTAATCCGGCTACGCCGGCAAACATGAGCGTCCCTCTGCCATAACATCCTTGGAGAGAGCCGCGCACAGCGAACTTAACCAAAGCGGCGAAGACGTAGAGAAACGGAACTAACTGCAACACGACGGCGGCTGACAACATTTTCTGAAACGCTTCCTGCACGCCTCCGGAAAGGGTGAAGTTGAGGACGATCAAGACAAGCGAAACCAAACCCTGCACGATCAGAGCGACGTGTGGAGTCGCATATTTGGGATGAACTTTTCCCATCGCCGCCGGCATGTAGGAGTCGAGGCCGGCGACGAACGGGATGCGGGCCGAGCCGCCCATCCACGCAGAACCGATGCCCGCGATGGACAAACTGAGCATGACCGCGAAGGGCGCGATGATCCATGACACACCGACTTTGCCGGCCATGTGGCTGACTGCTTGCACGATTCCCTGCAGTACGTTGATGTCGTTTTTTCCGATCGCGACAAGCAGTGTTAGGGTGGCGCCGACGTAAAGAGCGCCGGAGATCACGCCTCCCCAAGCGACGGCTCCGGGGAGGGTTTTCTGAGGATCGCGGATTTCATCGCCCATTACCGATGCGAGTTCCAGCCCGACCAAGCCAAAGCAAATTACGCCGAAGGAGTTCAGAACAAATTTGGGGTCGGCAGGAATCTTGAAATCCGCAGCCGTGACGGGGGTTCCAAAGCGCGACCAGACGGTTATGCCTAACCCGATGAGCACAGCCGCCGCGACAAAGGTGCCAATGCCGCCCAGGTTGTTCAGCCACTTTCCTACACTCAGTCCGACGATATTGAGAACCGTGAGCAGCGCGAGGAGAGCGATCGATGCCAGCATGGCGAAGGTTTTGTCGTCGGCAAGCGCGGCGTGGCCGGGGCCCATGGCGAAGACCGAGACGCCGACAAAATAGAGCATCACCGTCGGCACGTAGAGCATGTTGTTTGTCCAATAGCACCAGCCGGAGAGGAATCCGTGGAAATCGCCAAAGACTTCTTTTGCCCAGAGATACACGCCGCCTTCTCCGGGATAGCGGTGGGCCAGTTCGATGACGGCGATACCCTGCGGCCAGAAAAAGAGGAGCAAGGCGATGATCCAGAGCCAGACGGTCACGCCGCCATTGGCGGCGATCGACGGCACCACGTTCAAATTGAAGACGGCGACCACGAAGAGCAACACCAGGTCGAAGCGGCCGAGTACGCGCTTGAGGTGAGGTTGGGTCGCGTTTTGGGCGTCGATAGGCAAAATGCGTCCTTGCTCTTATTCGTTGTCATTCCAAGCAAAGGGAGGAACCTGAGTTAAGCCGCCAGAACAGCAGATTCCTCGCTGCGCTCGGAATGACAAATCGTGGCACCATGACAAATCATGGCGCTCAGTGGGCGACTACTTCTGCGGTGCGCTCTTGCTGGGCCTTGGCCAGCGCGGGCGCAACATCTTCGAACGCCGCCAGATGTTTGTCGATATCGGCTTCGGTGTGCTGGACGGAGATGGTCCACTGTTCGTCCCACCAGTAAGGTTGCGGCATCACGCCACGGTTGACCATGCCGAACCAGTATTGGCGCCAGAGGTCAACGTCGATCGTGGTCCAATCACGGTAGTTGCGAATCTCTTTGGCATAGAGCATGAGCGCTCCGTTGGCGCCGGCGGTCGCGATGTACGCTTGCAATCCCACCTTGGCTATTGTTTTGCGATAGCCGGCCGCGAGTTTATTGCTGAGCTTGTCGACGTGGGCGTAGTTTTCGCGCGTCAGCACTTCGCGAAATGTCGCTAAGCCCGCGGCCATCGAGACCGGATTCGTGTTGTAGGTGCCGCCGTGAAAAACCTTGTGCTCGGAGATCAGGTTCATCACGGACTTGTGCGTACCAAACGCGGCGAGGGGCAAGCCTCCGCCAATTGATTTGGCCAGGCAAATCATGTCGGGCTTCACGCCAAAATATTCTGTGGCACCGCCCCAGCCGAGTTTCGCTCCGGTCTTTACCTCGTCGAAGATCAGCAGCGCGCCGTTCTTGGTCGCGATTTCGCGCAGGCCTTCCAGGAATCCTGGTTGAGGCATGCAAAGGCCGACATTCATCATGATGGGTTCAAGGATGATGGCGGCAATTTCGCTGGGGTTTTGTTTGAAGCGAAGCTCAACGCTGGCGAGATCGTTGAATGTTGCAACCGTGACGTTAGCAATACTTGCTTTCGGCACGCCCAAGCCTCCGGGAACAGAAGTCGGTGCGTTCACGTCGCCGAATTCCGGGGCATGCGGCTTAACGCTGACCAGTGCGGCATCGTGCAGGCCGTGGTATCCACCTTCAAATTTGAGAACTTTGTCGCGGCCCGTGGCTGCGCGTGCCAGACGGATGGCGTGCATTGTGGCCTCGGTGCCGCTGCTGCCGAAGCGAACCATCTCGACCGGAAAGCGATCGCATATTTCTTCGGCCAGCTCCCATTCCATGTCGTGGGGCATGCCGAACATGGTTCCAGTACTCAGCCGTTTTTCTACGGCCTTCATGACCGCGGGATGGCAGTGTCCCGCCATCAGCGCGCCGAAGCAGAGGTTGTGATCGATGTAATCGTTGCCGTCGAGATCGCGGAAATGCGAGCCACTGCCTTCCTTCACGAAGATCGGGTAGGGATCGTAGGCGCGGTAGTTGCTGGCAACACCGAGCGGGATGCGTTTCAGGTTTTTCTTGTGCGATGCGGCAGACTTAGGCGTGCGACGCTCGAAGGTATCGAGCTCCTTTTGCAGTTCGGGGTACATCCGGGTCTCCAGGAATCTCAAGCCGATTGATCGGCCATTAGAATGTGCCCGGGCGCGAGGGCCGTCCGGGGCTTTCGGGCTAGAAGAACAATTTTAACGCGAATTGCACCAAACGCGGGTCGCGGGCTGAAGTAATCTTGCCGAATAGCGGCCCGTCGCCGATGTTGCCATCAGGATTCGTGAACTGCGTGTGATTGGCAATGTTGAAAATTTCAGCGCGGAATTGCATGTATTTGCTTTCCGTGAGGGTGATCAACTTGTGCACCGAGAAGTCCGTATTATTCAGCCCCGGTCCGCAGCAGATGGTGCGCTGGGTGCCGTTGTTAAACTGACCCAGAGGTGGATTGGCAAAATCGGAACCGCTGAACCAATAGCCGCCGTTTTTCTTGGGGTTCAGAGTTGTAAATGGCGCAACTCGCTGGGGCGCCTCTGTGCCGACAAAGAAAAAGCTGTTGATCAACTCGGTATCGCTCGAAGCGTTGATCGAATCGTTCGACAGACGAATGGGAAATCCGCTCTGGAATTCGGTAATCCCTGAGACCGCCCAATCATCAAGGACCTTGCCCTTAAAGCCCGAGTATTTGGGGATAGGCAGATCCCAGAAGTAGCTGATCACGAATCGTTGCGCCGAGTTGAAGAGCGAGAGCGCGCGACTGGCATCGAAGTTATAGGGGTTCAGCGTCTCCTCGAAGCTTGATGCCTGATCGATAGACTTACTGAATGTGTACGCGGCCTGGAACTGTAAGCCCTTCGAGAAACGCTTTTCGAGCATGGCCTCGAATGCGTTGTAGTTGGAGTTGGCGATCGTATCTTCGGCAAAGATGTCGGTGAACACGGGAATACCGTCGGCAGGGCAGTTGGCGGCGGTTACTGGGTTGCAATTCGGAGACGAATACGGACGCAACCCGACGAGTGTAAGTGCCGGGTTCGTGGGTCCGGTGAAAACCGGCGTGGGACCATAAGGCATGTGGAGGGAAAAGCCGGCAGGAATGCTGTTAGCGGGAAGCGTCCACAAGCTGTCCTCTAGCGTTGGGCCGCAGCCGTAGTCCGAGTTAAGCGTGGCGTTGGCATGCGGGTTGGGACTTCCGTTGGACAAGGTGGGCGCGTAGTACTGCGAGATGTTGATCATGTCCAAACAGGTTTGGGGATTGGATGGGTTGATGTCGTGCGAGGCCAACAGTCGATGGCCCTGAGTGCCGACGTACCCTAGCTGCAACATCATGTCCTTGGCCAGTTCCCTCTGAATACTGAGGTTGTATTGGGCGGTGTACTGCGTCCGCATGTGGGGTTGGAATTCACCGAAAAGTTCGATAGGCCGGAATCTCTGCCAATCCTGCGGCTGACCTGGAACCGGATTGAGAATTCCATTGTAAGGATTCGGACTAACGGTCCCGTTCTGGCCAACAAAGGGAGTGTTAAAAAAGGTCCCGGATAAGAAGGTGCTGCCGCCGAAGGGTGGCTCGGCGCCGAACTGCTCCATTACCAACTGCTCCATCGGATTGTAGAACAGGCCCCAGCCGGTACGAATGCTGGTCTTTCCACTGCTTCCAGGACTGTAGGCCAATCCAATGCGCGGCGCAAAAGCTTTGTAATAGGTCTGGGTAAGGGCGGCGGGAACTCCCTGATCGCCGGGAAAGACAAGTCCGGTCGGAAGCACGCCGGCAGCGAGGCAGTTCGGTTGCCCGAAGCTTGCCTGCTCTGCCGCGTTCAGCGTACACGGATAGACAGTCGAGTTCTGACCTGGACGGAATGTCTGCACGTGGTGTTGGATGTCGGTGAGTGGCGTATCGAGTTCCCAGCGAAGGCCGTAGTTGAGGGTGATGTTGGGCCTGATCTTCCAGCTATCCTGAGCGAACGGATACACCGAGGTGCTACGGATGGCTTCACTCTGCGCAGCGCCCTGGGTGTAGGAATCCACCAAACCCAGAAGGTATCCGGCATAGTTGTCGCCATCGTTGGTAATCACTGCGTTCGAACTGGAGCTGCTGATGACTGGAGCGCCGTTAACATTAAAATAGAGAGTCTGGTCGAAGTGCGCGCGGCGGACGTCGACACCAAACTTCATGGTGTGGTTTCCCTTAACCCAAGTCAGACTGTCCGACCACTGAAAACTGTTTCCGATCTGAGGCAACTGACCCTCGAAGTTGTTCCCGATAACTGCGCCGCCAGAAATGGTGGTGAAAGGCACTCCCTCGTGGGCAGCGCCTAATCCCGGAGTAATTCCAAATGCCGGACCGGCGCCCGGCAAGCCATTGATGGCTGAAGAATCAGAGAGGCCGGTAAAGCAGAACTTCGCTACGGCAGAAGTACAGGACGCAGTTACGGCGTTGTTGGACTGTGGAGCCTGAAACCCAAGTTGACCCTCGCGCATGTATGTGAAGCGTCCCTCGTTGACCAAGTCGTTGCCGATGGTCCAAGTGTGGCTTAGATTGATCTGCTGATAGCGCGAGTCATTATTACTGCCAAAACCTGGGATGTTGGCACCGGCTGCCTGAAAGAACGAGAACGGCTGAAAGTTCGCGTCGTCGGTGTAGTAATAATAAGCGGTGAAGCTCTGGTGATCCGTGATCTTGTGGTCGAAACGGATCGTAAACTGGTCCTGGAAATCGGTTCCCGAAGGAACAGCTTGAAAGATATTGGAGCCGACGTTCGCGTTCGGAACGTATTTCTGGAGCAAATTGGCGGCTACTGGATCCTGGCACGGGGCGGGAATGGCGCCCGTTGGGAAAATTAAATTCCACCCCACGCCCGCTGCGGGTGCCATGCCGTGTTGAGCTGCGATCGCGGCGCTACAGCCGGGGCGACCATCCAAAACCTGGGCCACGAATCCATTTGAGATCTGGTCGGGTGTATTGGGAGTGTTTTGAACGAATCCCCCAATGTCCGAAAAGTCTCCGGTTCTTTCGGGCGCGGTCGGCACTAAAACCTGCGAACCTGACTGTCCCTGAACGATGCGGCGTCCTTCATACGATACAAAGAAGAAGGTTCGATCTTTTTTGATTGGCCCGCCAAATGTTCCACCGAATTGATTCTGATTGAACTGGGGTTTGACGGTATTGAAATATCCCTGAGCATTCAGAACCTTGTTGCGGAAATATTCGTAGAGATTGCCATGGAAGGCGTTGGTCCCGGATTTCGTGATGACGTTGACGACCGCTCCGGAGTTTCGGCCATACTCGGCGTCGAACGTATTAGTAATGACGCGGAACTCCTCGATACTGTCCGGTGTGGGTTGGATGGTCGGCAGATTGACGAACTGATCGTTGGCGTCTCCGCCGTTGACGCTGAAGTTATTGGAGCGCCCGCGGCCACCGTTCACGGAAACGGAACCCGCAGAATCCGAACCATAGAAGAGGCTGCCGCTGCTGCCCAACTGAGATTGCACGCCGGGTTGAAGCTGGAGGAACTGGTAGGTATCGCGGGTGTTCAGTGGTAATTCGTTCACCGAGCGGTCATTAATGACGGCGCCGAGTTGCGTGCTGGTGGTGTCGACCTGAGGCGCTTCGGAGGTCACCTCGACGGTTTCCTGAGTCGCACCGATTTCCAAAGTTTGATTTAGCGTGACTACCTGGTTTACGTCGACGGTGACACTCTTCTGCACGCTCTTTTTAAATCCCGCCAGCTCATATTCGACGCGATAAGTGCCGGGCACAACTTCCACGAAAGTGTAGTCGCCACTGGCATTCGTCTGAGTGTCGCGGGTGGCGCCGGTAGCCTCGTTCACCAGCGTGATCTTCACGCCACTCAGAACCGCGGCTGTGGGATCGGCGACGCGCCCGAGAATTCGCCCTCCGGTGCTCTGGGAGAACGCCGGAAACGAAAGAGCAGTCAGTAAGGCGAGCACAGCCAGCCAGAAAGCTGGCCCACGATGCGTCAGAGACGGATGCATTGAGCACCTCCGATTCGGGGTGGAAGATTGCCAACCAACAATGCTTGCGCGAAAACCAAACCTTGCTATAATCGCGCAAGGTTAGAGAACCCGCCGCACGCTGTCAAGTAAAAAATTGGGCTGTGGTCAGGCCTGACAAATACACGGGGAGCGTAGTTTTAGAAATGAAGCCCGCTGACCCAAAACCTTACTTGAAAATTGGGGACGTGGCTCGCCTGGTCGGCGTTTCTCCTTCGGTGATCCGCTCGTGGGAGAGCCTGGGCGTTACTCGTCCGCATCGCACCGTCAGTAAGTATCGTCTCTATACGCCCGATGACGTGAAGCTGCTCAAGCGTGCGCGGTTCTTGCGCAAGGTACGCGGGTTGAATGCGCCCGCCATTGCGCAACTGCTTAAGCGAGAAGGCCTGGTGCGCCGGACTGCGGACAGCAGCAGTAGCACCATCGGCGTGCACCTGCGCCAGATGCGCGTGCAGCGAGGGCTGTCTCTGGCTCGAGTCGCCAAAGCGGTTGGCATCTCGGTAGGATTTCTGAGCGCTCTGGAACGTTCCCACATGAGTGCGTCGGTGAGCACTTTACGCAAATTGGCGCGATTCTACAAGACCAACATTCTTGATTTTTTCGATGCGGCGGAATCGAACAGCCGATTGGTACCGTCCGACAAGCGCAAAGTTCTCGAGGCGGGACCGGGCGTCCGCATGGAGTTGCTGGCATGGGGCAACACCGTGATGGAGCCGCACCTATTTCGCATTTCACCCCGTGCTGGCAGCGGAGAATCCTATACCCACGAAGGTGAAGAATTTCTGCACGTGTTGCGGGGGCAGTTGCATATTTCCGTGGCGGAAGTGGAGTACCGGCTCAAACCTGGCGACAGTTTTTATTTTGAGAGCGCCACGCCGCATCGTTGGTTTAACCCCGGCCGCACGGAAACTCGGGTGCTGTGGATTAACACGCCGCCAACTTTTTAGACCAGGGAGAAGGGACTGTGGAGGCTTATCGATGACCCGACGCTTTCTTATCGTGCTGTTCGCAGCATCCGCTCTCCTGCTTGGCTCCTGCGCGAAGAAGACTCCGACGCTCAACCTGCTGGTCTGGGAAGGCTACGCCGATCCGTCTTTTGTACACGGTTTCGAGGAACAGAATCACTGCAAGGTTACGGCCTCGTACATGGGATCGAGCGACGAGCTGGTTGCCAAGCTGCGCGGCGGAAGCGCGGGCAACTACGATGTGATTTCGCCTTCAAGCGACGTTGCTACTTCGATCGCGGCGGCGGGATTGGCTGCCTCGCTCGACCTTTCGAAGTTTCCCAGCT
>Ga0210383_10001106_pt1 | contig 24839 bp, 14 predicted proteins | sample IncBWC14OmetaG_FD_160072 | JGI IMG/M metagenome (GOLD analysis project Ga0210383, IMG submission 160072) | Forest soil microbial communities from Barre Woods Harvard Forest LTER site, Petersham, Massachusetts, United States - Inc-BW-C-14-O ... | reverse complement strand
GAACAAAAAGGAGAATATCTGCTATGAAGAAGATTATCGTGATCTGTCTTGCGTTCTGTTTCGTGCTCGCCCTTTCAGCGATGGCGTTCGATGACATGGGCAAGAGCGCAACCGTCAACGGGTGGGTAAGCGACGACAAGTGCGGAGCCAAAGGCGCCAACGATAAAGCCGAGGCCTGCACCAAGAAGTGCCTGGCTGCGGGTGCGAAGATGGTCATCGTCACCGACAAAGACCAGAAAGTGCTGGCCGTCGACAACCCCGATGCTCTCAAAGATCATGTCGGACATCACATCGCCGCAACCGGCTCCGTGAAAGGCGATTCCATCCACGTAGACAGCGCCAAAATGCTCTGAGCAATTTTGATTCAGATCGAACAGGGCGGCCAACACAACAGGTCGCCCTTTAGTTTTGTGTGGGGGACGAGCGCTGGTGTGGGGACGGGTGCTCTTTCCCGTCCGGCGAGCGCACCTGGCCTTCTTTGCCGACAGCTCCTCATCCCTCGCAGGAAGCGGCCGAGCTGCGCTCGGCCGGACGGGCAAGTGTGCCCGTCCCCACCAACCCGCCAGCTACCTCACCACCCCCTCAAGCGGCGAGCTCGCCGTAGCGTACAACTTCCTCGCCATCCGCCCCGCCCGATAAGCCTGCCGCCCCGCGATCACTCCGTGATGCATCGCCTCCGCCATCAGCACCGGATCCTGCGCGTTCGCGATGCCCGTGTTCATCAGCACCGCATCCGCCCCAAGTTCCATGGCCAGCGCCGCATCGGAAGCCGTCCCCACGCCCGCATCCACAATCAGGGGCACGCCAGTAATCATCTCGCGCAGAATGCGAATGTGCGCCTGATTCTGAATCCCCATGCCACTGCCGATCGGCGCTCCCAGCGGCATCACCGTAGCCGCGCCGGCTTCAATCAAGCGCTTGGCAAACACAATGTCATCGGAAGTATAAGGAAGAACCGTGAACCCTTCCTTCACCAGCACCCGCGTAGCTTCCAGCGTGGCCTGGACGTCCGGATAAAGCGTAGCCGGGTCGCCAATCACTTCCAGCTTCACCCAATCCGAGAGCCCCACCTCGCGCCCCAGCCGCGCCGCGCGGATGGCTTCGTCCGCCGTGTAGCATCCGGCGGTGTTCGGCAGCCAAAAATATTTCTTGGCGTCGATGTAGTCGAGCAGCGATTCCTTGCTGCGATCAAGATTCACGCGCCGCACCGCGACCGTAACCATCTCCGCGCCGCTGGCTTCGAGCGCGCGCGCCGTTTCCTGAAACGACTTATATTTCCCCGTGCCCACAATCAGGCGCGAGCGAAAGGACCGTCCAGCAATAACCAGTGCGTCCGACATGGATACATTGTAATGAAAATCAGGAAGGGAATGTGCTTGTGCGTGGATGAGCAGTGTGGACAGCATTGTGTGGGGACGGGCACTCCTGCCCATCCGGTGAGCGCAGCTCGCCTTCTTAGCCGGCAGCTCCATGGTTCTCGCAGAAAACCGCCGAGCCCGCCTCGGCCGACGGGCAAGAGTGCCCGTCCTCCACAATCATCTGGTGCCGGCTACGGGGCAGCCGCCGCCTCGGCCTGGGCGTAAAGCTCATCAATCTTTTCGCGGTAGCGATCTTCGATCACGCGGCGGCGCAGCTTCAGTGTCGGCGTAAGCGCGCCGTTGTCAGCCGTGAATTCGTCAGCGACCAGCAGCACCCGTTTCAATTTTTCAAAACGTGCCAGATTCCGATTCGTGCCGTCGATGATCTGCTCGTAAAGCGCCTGCACCTTCGGATCGGCGACAAGCTCGGCGCGCGCCGAAAACGCAACTCCGTTCGTGTGGGCCCAGTCTTCCAGCAGCGCGAAGTTGGGCGAGATGATGACCGCGGCGAACTTGCGTTTGTCGCCAACGATCGCGGCGGTTCCAATCAGCGCGTTGAGCTTGAGGGAATTCTCGATGGGCTGGGGCGCGATGAACTTTCCGCCGGAAGTCTTGATCAGATCTTTCTTGCGGTCGGTGACGGAAAGAAATCCACCGGCGTCGATGTTCCCGATGTCGCCGGTTTTGAACCAGCCGTCCGCTATTTGGCCATCCACAAAAGCGTTCTGCGTTTCTTCTGGCCGATTCCAATAGCCCTTGAAAATCGACGGTCCACGCACCAGAATTTCTCCGTCTGCCGCGATGCGGACGTCGAGATTCGGAAGAATCTTGCCCACCGTGCCGATGCGATGATGAATCGGCGAGTTTACCGCGATCACCGGCGAAGTTTCAGTAAGCCCGTACCCTTCGTGAATGCGAATGCCCACCGTGGCGTACCACTCGGCCAGTTCGCGTCCCAGGGGCGCGCCACCGGAAATAAATGTTTTTACGTGTCCGCCCATGCCTTCGCGAATTTTAGAGAAGACGAGCTTGTTGGCCAGCCTCCAGGCACTCGACGTGGGAGTGCGCCCCGCCAAGATATCAGGCTTGTTCTCGACGCCAACGGAAAGCGCCCAATCGAAGATGGCTCGCCGGGCAAACCTGCCGGCCTTGCGTTCGGCCTGCGCGTAGATTTTTTCGTAAACGCGCGGCACCGCGACAAACGTAGTCGGACGCACCTCCAGCAGGGCCGTTGCTAGTTGCTCCATGAACGGAACATAGGCCAGCGTCACGCCGTGGTAAAGCATGGAAAGATCAACGTGGCGTGCGGTGATGTGGCAAAGCGGCAGAAACGAAATGCTGATCTGCCCGGGCTCAATGTCGAACCCGAGCAGCGAGCAGGAAATGTTGGAAGCGATGTTGCCGTGCGTGAGCATCGCTCCCTTGGACGCTCCCGTGGTGCCCGAGGTGTAGACGATCGTAGCCAGATCATCGGGGCCGATGGCGCGGGCCTGCGCTTCGAGCTTCTTTTCGAACTCGGCCTCAAGCTTTGCTTGGGATTGTGTTCCGGTCGCTGTTCCAAGCTGCGCAGCAGAATTGGACGCGCCTTCCCGCACCAGCGCGTCCATGATGACAACGCTCGCCCTCGAACCGGATGCGCGGCCAGCGAGCTCGACGTTGTCCATTTCTAAGCGATCCAGTTCTAAGCGGTCCATGACCACGACTTTCTCAAGCTTCGTCTGCGAAACGATGGAAAGAACCTTGCGGAGGTGAATGTCCGACGAAACAAAAATCGCGCGACAGCCGGAGTCATTCAGAGCAAACGCAGTCTGCTCCGCCGTGAGTGTGGTGTAGAGCGGGACCGTGACCGCGCCGAGCAGCAAGGTAGCCATGTCCGCGATCGGCCACTCGGGCCGGTTCTCGCTGAGGATGGCGACGCGATCGCCTTTGCCGATGCCCCACTCCTGCAAGGCTCGAGCCGTACGGATGGCAGATCGGCCAAACTCCTGAGAAGACACAGGCAGCCATTCGCCGCCTTGGCGATAAAGCATGACCCGTTCGAGCTTGCGCTCGACCGCGGCGAAAAAAATATCGTTAAGAGTGGCAAGGCTCATAACCATGTGAAAACCATTCCATCGTTGTCGTGCCTGAATCGGTCGCGCATCCGTCGCGCTTGAATTCGTCGCGTCCGAATCGCGGCTGGCCGTGGAAATTGGTTCCGATCAGAATGTACTGGTTTACGCCCATGTTCGGCAACGTGAAACGTTTTGAGATGTGGAGCACCGTGGAAGAGCGGCGCTTCCAGCCCCGCGTAAAGCATGCACGAAGGCGCGCGGACCAGCCTCGTGGTCGCGTTCTCTGATATACGGCGAGTTTTCTCGGCAGCTTCTCCCAGCGAGCTGTCTACTGACATCAATCGCGGCAGACTTTGCCAGGAGTAAATTCTAAGTTGGTGATTCCGTGCGCCGTGAAAAGCGCTGGTTCACTGCGGGTGAAAGTCCCGCCCGAGAACTGGTTCGTTCCACTCGGAAGCAATGGAGCGGCGGTAGAGGCAACAAAGCCGTCGGAGCCTCCGGTGTAGAGGGTCACTCTTGGTGACTTGGCCAGCATGTAGGCGGTCCAAATCCTCCGCCAATATTCTTATCCGTCAGCAGCGCTCGCCAGTCAGGTTGCGACGGAGGCAAATCGTCCAGCTTGCGCACGCCCTCGAAAACCTTCGCGACTTCGACCTTGGTGTATGGCTCAAGTCCGCCGCTATTCATAAACCGCTTCGGTCTGAACACTCGAGTTCTGAATTGCCATGCGTGCCCCCGCGAAACGCGGCGATTGGCGGCCCACGGCGCATAATTTCATCTGCGCTTAATATTGTCGACATCTGCCCGTAACATCCCTGACGTACTGTTTCTCGATAATTCCGTCACGGGGAAGTCTGTGCCCTGCGCCGGGCAATATCAAGAAACGGAGAGTTCAGGATGATTACTAAAGAGAAGCCATGTCTTCCAAATTTGAGGCGGGCAGTCGCGTTGTTGCTGGCGTTGACCGTTACTCTAGGTCCGACCGTGGTTCCCGCCTTCGCCGCTTCCTCTAAACCGGAGACAATCCGAAAATCCGCAACAACGGCAACACCGATTCAGTATCTGGTGGTGATTTTCCAGGAGAACGTATCGTTCGATCATTACTTCGGAACCTATCCGGTCGCGAAGAATCCCAACGGCGAGGACAGGTTCACAGCGGTGCCCACAACTCCGACCGTCAATGGGTTGACGAGCACACTTCTCACCAACAACCCAAATTTGAACCCTACGAACGGCGCCGGCGCCTCCAACCCGTTTCGCCTCGACGTCTCACAGGCTGCCACGGCCGATCAGGACCATGACTATACGCCCGAGCAGGCTGCATTCGATATGGGCGCGATGGATCTCTTTCCGCTGAATACTGGAACCGCTGGTCCTCCGCCCGCAGGCCTGACCAACACCTCTTTGGTTATGGGGTACTTCGACGGGAATACGGTTACAGCGTATTGGAACTATGCGCAGAATTTCGCGATGAGTGACAACTCCTACGGAACAACTTTTGGTCCGTCGAGCGTCGGGGTTATGAACCTGGTCTCTGGCCAAACCAATGGCATCATCAACACCAATGGCCTCTCCGGGTCCGGATACGAAACGAGCGGTGGTTCGGATGGTTCTCTGACGGTAATCGGCGATCCCGACCCGCTGAACGATGTTTGTTCCGGCTCAACCAGGTATCAGGTACAGATGGGAAATACGACCATCGGCGATCTGCTGAACACGGCGGGAGTAACCTGGGGAGCGTTCATGGGCGGGTTCGATTTAACTGTCGTGAACCCCAACGGGACTACCGGTTGCGCACGCAGCACCAAGTCCAACATCACGGGTGTAACCGAATCGGATTACATCCCGCACCACTCGTTCTTCCAATACTGGGCCAATTGGGCCAACCCGAATCACACCTTGCCTGCCAACATCGCGGAAGTTGGAAACAATGGCCAAGCCAGCCACCAGTACGACATCAACGAGTTCTTTGCCTCGGTTCTGAATGGCACCCAGCCGACAGTAAGTTTCCTTAAGGCTCCGGGCTACCAGGACGGGCACGCTGGATATTCCGACCCAACCGACGAACAGACGTTCATCGTCAATACGATCAATTTCCTGCAGAATCCTGCGAACAATCCCAATTGGGATAGCACTGCAGTTGTGATTGCGTATGACGACTCCGACGGATGGTACGATCATCAGATGAGCCCGATCGTCAACACCTCGAGTGGTACGGCGGATGTTCTGACCGGACCGGGGCTGTGCGGCAACTCTGCAACCGCACTCCCTGGCTATCTCGGCGCGGCCGTAAATCCAAATGCTCTTGGCCGGTGCGGTTACGGTCCGAGACTGCCTTTGTTGGTCATTTCGCCCTGGGCAAGACAGAACTTTGTGGATCACTCGGTGACCGATCAGTCGTCGATCATCCACTTTATCGAAGACAACTGGCTGGGTAGTACACGCATCGGGAACGGTTCGTTCGATGGAATTGCCAACTCGATTTCGCAAATGTTCGAGTTCACGTTGAAAGCCCCCAGACCGAATGGAACTCTGTGCTTGAATCCTCTCACTGGAGAGAGGCAGAGGCCAACACTCTGTGGTTTGCCGTAAGGCAGCAAAACCTCCTAACCTTCGACGGGCATGCAAGAACGAATTGCATGCCCGCCGTTGTTTTTGGGCCGGCTATCAGCGCTGTTGCGCTAAACTCATGAAAGAGAGAGACAACTTTGGAGATCACACGTCGCGCATTTGTTGCGCAAAGTGGAATGGCGATGGCGTTGGTGGTGGGCCCAGGGGTGTCCCACAGCAGCTCTAGGCCAGATTCGACCAATCCTCGCATTCAACTCAATACATATTCCCTGGCACAATTCGTTGATCCCTTGCCTCGATTGGAGGTCGCCAAACCGATTGGGCATCGGCCCAGCCCCGATGATCCGAAGGTGCAACTTCCGTACTATCGCGTAGCGATGGCGCAGTTCGAAGAAAAAGTGCACCGCGACTTGAAGCCTACGCGCTTATGGGGTTATGCGTCGACTTCGCCGGGACCCAGTTTCGAGGCGCGCAGCGGTCAGGGTTTGCTGGTCGAGTGGGTCAATGAACTTCCAGAGAAACATTTTCTGCCTGTGGACCACAGCATTCATGGGGCCGAGCCAGACAAGCCCGAGGTGCGAGCCGTGGTCCACCTGCATGGGGGGAAGACTCCCGCGGAAAGCGATGGCTACCCTGAGAATTGGATCGTGCCCGGAAAGTCAGCTTTGTACCACTATCCGAATCGCCAGGAGGCAGCCATGCTGTGGTACCACGACCACGCTCTGGGGATTAACCGGCTGAACGTCTTTGCCGGGCTTGTGGGCGTATTTTTTGTGCGCGATGATTTCGAAGATGCGCTAAATCTGCCACGGGAGAAGTACGAGATTCCGCTGGTACTCTATGACCGTATCTTCGATCGCGATTCGCAACTCTATTATCCGGTGTCCGACGATCCGAAGTCGCCATGGACCGCGGAGGTTTTTGGCGACGCCACTTTGGTGAACGGTAAACTTTACCCTTACTTGGAAGTGGAACCTCGCAAGTACCGCCTGCGAGTACTGAACGCCGCGAATCAGCGACGCTTTCTTTTGAGTCTAGCTAACGGAAAAGCGGCCGCTGAAACTTTGCTCCAGATTGGCACCGATCAGGGTCTGCTCCCGGCGCCAGTTCCGTTGCAGCGTGTGTCCCTTACACCGGGCGAGCGGGCCGACCTGATCGTTGATTTTTCAGGGATGGCGGGCGCCAGCCCGATTCTCAAGAACGACAACCGAAACCTCATGCAGTTTCGCGTCTCGCAAACTGGAGCGCGCGATACGAGCTCGATTCCGCAAATACTCAGGCCAGTTCCGAAGATTGCCGAATCTTCCGCCGTGAAGACTCGGTGGCTGAGTTTAGTGGAGATCGACGATCTCGTTCAGCGGCCGGTCAAAATGCTGCTGAACAACACCGAATGGCACAAGCCAATCACGGAGAATCCGGTTCTCGACTCAGTGGAGATTTGGAATCTCGTCAATACCATCGATGATGTTCATCCAATTCACTTGCACCTGGTCCGATTCCAGATTCTGGACCGTCGACCCTTCAACGTGAATGCCTACTGGGCCACGGGTGAGGTCAAATACACGGGGCCGGCCGTGCCTCCGGAGCCCGGTGAGACTGGCTGGAAAGATACAGTGCGCGCCGATGCCCGCATGGTGACACGAATCATTATTCGATTCGCCGGTTTCACGGGAAGGTATGTCTGGCACTGCCACATCCTCGAACACGAGGATAATGAGATGATGCGACCGTTCGATGTCGTAGCGTCCTAGTCATCCGAGTAGCGCTACGCGAGCGCGGGGCACCGGAAAATTCTGACGAAAGCGCGACCACTGGCCCCCCCGCGCAGCACGATTGGTTTGGTTCTTACGGGCAGCTCGAGCAAACTGGCGTACGCACTTCATAATAGCCAATCGAGACCTGGCCCGGCTGCTCTGGCGTTGCTCCGTTTACCAAATCTGTTTCGATGAAGAATCCCTGGGTCGGATCAACGAAGTAATAATTGACGGCAATTTGCGGTACAAAGGCGACACTCGTTATAAGAGTGGTATTTGCCCCCACAAGGACTCCCGGGAAAGGACCGCTTGCGCTCGGCGTCGCAAACGTGCCGGCGAACGGTTGATCCTGATTGGCACTAAATCCAATATTTACATCTGTTATGCCAGCCAGGGAGGGTGGCGCGGACGTTGCGTTTGCATTAAAAGGTCCTTCGCCGTCGTTTTCGCTGGAACCCGATAGCTCCTGTGTAAACGTAATCCCATAATCACCGCTGAATGCAGCGGTTCCTGTTGCCTGCGGATACGCGATTCCCGCTCCGATGGATGGGTAATGGGTATCTCCGCTTTCAAGTACCAGAGCCGGTCCACCGTTGCCAGTAAGATAGAAGAAGAAGGTTGGCAGATAGTTATCCTTTGGCTCGGGGTTGAAACTGATCGCAGTGGAAGAGGCTCGACCGGTGCCGGTCGAATCGACCGAGTACGTTCCGGTAAAAGGAGCACTGATCTGGGCACCCGTTTGCGGAACTACTGTGGTCCCCTGGACCGTATTTAGGGCTAAGAAAGTATCTGCAAAGCCGTTGGTAAGATTGCCCGCGCCATCCGCTGTAAACAGGCCAGCGGAAGTAAGCGTGGCAGGCGTGGAGAGGAAACCGAACAGGGCATCGAATTCGCTGAGGTCAGTTCCTGGAATGCCGAATACGTATGTCCCCGACAACGAAGCGCTCGTCGTAAACGTACCAGTGGCAGTTCCCTGGCCGATAGCGAGGCCGGCAGTTTGGCCGAAAGGCGAGGCGCTGCCGGAGGCAGTATCAGTCTCGATCAAGTTTATGTGGGTGGCGTCAACGATGTAGCCAGCGAACTGCAACGGGATAACTTTATTCGCTGAACCAAAGGGGGCACTTAAGCTCAGAGTGAATGAGCCCAGGGCGTCCGGAGCCGTGAGGGTTCCCGATAGGCTAAGTGCGGTGGCGTTGAGCTTCTTGGCTAACATCTCATCGACCACGCTGCCATTTCCTGAAATAGCGTTCGGCGAATCAATGTTGAGGATTCCTCCAAAGGCGACGGGTGAGGTCTTAAGCACGTCTGTACCGCTAAGCACAAAGGCATATCCACCTGTCGGAGCCACTGTGGAGGTTTGTAGATTCAAGGTCCCGCTGGCTGTAACTCCGGTAGCCGCACTTACGGCGGGTAAATCCATCTGCGAGACGAGAGCTTGGGAACTTGAAAGATAAACGAAAGTAAAGCTTTCCACACCGTTCCCGCCGATGCTGGTGTCGTTCGTATTGATGGTGATCGTTCCCCGTCCGTCATTGCCAATAAAATAGTTTCCAGTGAGGTTCTGATCTGCGAGCGAACCAGACGTCGCATAGTTGGCGGTTTGCTCTCCGCTGGTGATGTTCCCGTTGCCATCCAGAACGATCGCGGCGGCAAACTGATACGGGTTGAAACTGGAGTCAGTTCCATGAGTCTGAAGAACGTAAGTGCCCGCTGCGAAGAGGCTGTCAAAGGTGGAGATCGTGATAGGGGCCACGACGTTCTTGGTGTGATCCGCAGTCGCGTAAGCCACAATTTCAACAACCAATGTGTTGGTGGAAAGAGCTGAAGGCGCGGTGTATGTGATGGGCGCGCCGCTCGCGGTATGCGTAACACTATTTCCACTCACGGTGAGGGTGCCGCAGTTGGACGGAGTTCCGCAGGTCAAGGACCAATCTACTCCGTAATTGTTGGGATCGTTGTTCACACTTGCAGTCAAGTTTTCCGAAAAACTGATATTGAGTGCGGGCGCGGGCTCGGACTGAAACGTAATCGTAATGGTGGACGGTGGCGGCGGAGGAGGATTGTGCACGTTCGCCGTGCTTCCTCCTCCACATCCGGCGAGAATCACAAGAGCGGCTGCCGGTAGAAGAGTAAGAATCCATCGATGAGTTGCCACTGCCCGCCTCCTCAAATATGAATGCATCATCTTGCCTCTCAAGCCGTGGATCCCAACTTCCTACCCGATGCTGAACCAAACCCATTTGCCAGCAGGTTATTGTCCGGTCCCACGCAGCCGGACTAGTTGTGGAACGCTGGTCGGCTCCGGCGTGTAATTGATCGTGAGAGTCCCCGGGATAAATCCGGCGGTGCCAGGTTTGAAAGCTACGCTCAGAGTGCAACTGCTGCCGGGAGCGAGGGAAGCCGGACAATCGTCGGATTCTGAATAGTTGCCGCTGGCCAGAATCCGGCCGACGAACGTTACCGTTTGGGGGTTCGCCAGATTTGGATCATTCGTAAGTTGAATGGTCAGAGCAGAGCTCTTGGTATTCACTGCCTGAGTTCCAAAATCCAAGCCTGCGCTGGGGGACATTCGCAAAGGGCTTGCAGGATTCGACCTCAACTCCACGGGAAAGCGGCCACTATCGATTTCGCAGGGATTGGATGCTGACGGAAGCGTGTCCGCAGGCCAGCACTGCAGCGTATTCAGTTCCAGAAAATAATCAGCGCCGCCCGTTACAGGGGTGTTTGGCTGCGGGATATAACTGAGCTGCAGGCTGCAACCTTGTTGAGGAGCGAGCAAAGCCCCTGTGCAGGTGTCCGATGAAATCTGAAAGTTCGGCTGTGACGTGCCCGGATCGCTGTCGCAGTTGTAGCTGATCGTCGGAGCGTTGGCGCCGAAGTAGGGGACGATCCCATTGTTCACGCCGGGTTGTGTGCCCACTACCAGCAGCCCGGAAACCGGGCTTGTTTGTCTCGGAGCCGGCAGCACAAGCGGCCCCTTTTTGGGGTTCAGGCAGGGCGCAGCCCCGAGCCCTTGCACCGGTATTGTGCTCGTGTTCGTAAATGATAGGGCTTGTGGGAGACTTGATTCCGGAGGATTGAACTGTTCCTCCGCACTGAAGTCGAGTTCAGTCGTAGAGGGCTGAATAGCGCTTTGTCCGATCCCCGTCACAGGCACAACGAACGTGTCGTCATTATCGGCGCTTGCCGGACTAGTCACCGCAAGCTGCCAACCTTGAAATGGCAACGGACACCACTCTGGCGGAGCTCCGCTGGTGGACAGCGGAGTCCCGAACGGCAACCACGGGCACCCTTCCTGGGGAGAAAACGTTACCGTGATGGAGCAGGATTGACTGGCATTCAGGTTGAAGGCTTGTCCGGCTGAAGGTGTTCCAGCGGAGCCACAATTATCGGTTTCCGCGAAACTAGGCAGGCCGTTAAAGTCGCTCGCACCGCCGAATGAATAAGTGTTGTTGTCATTGAGCAACACTGTCAGCCCCGTAAGCGCAGCCGCGCTGTTGTTGGTGAGCGTGACGGTTTGCTGCGTCGCTGCTGATCCCAGCAGTTGCTGTGGAAAAGTCAAAAGTGCAGGGGACAGGGAGATCGGTTGCTGGCAGGCGCTGGAACCGTTCAACGCGAGACAAACGAAGCCCTGGTCTTCAAAATTGCCGCTGGCGCTGTTGGGGCAGGATTTCGTGTTTACGACGTACGCCTGTCCAGCCGAGTGAAGAACGTACCCGTTAGTGGTGGAGTCGAATGTTACGACGTTGAGACCGCCGCCGGAAGTGACTTGGCTCAGTGGGATACCGATCTGGCCATCCGTCGAGCCGTTGACATCAACGAGCTGCAGAATCACTGTGTTGCCGCTGATCTGGCCATTTACGGAAACAGTGCCGAAAGGAACGCAGGGATAGTCGCTTAATCCTGTCGATGGATCGATGAAGCTCAATGTCCCCGTAACGGTTGCGTTGCTTCCGCCCATATTGGCACCTTGAATAAGGGAGCCGGTAAGCGGAAAATCCTGATTTAGCAAGCCCGAGTTATCCGCAATGCCGCCGCTATGAAAGGTACCGCTGATCGATCCGGTAAGGGGCGGCACCATCACCGCACTCCAGGGCAATCCCGATACGGCGTATCCGCAGACAGATCCGTTGGAGGTAGTGCCGACTGTCGCATCATAAGTTCCCATCATCGACGACCCGTTAGAACTGAGAGTTCCGGACAGTGTGAAGGTTTGAGCCCCAGCAACTTCAGTGACAGTGACGTTCTGGCCATTCAGCACTGCACTCATCGGAGCCGAGCCGCCATTGCACGCCCCCGTGAGTGGAGTGGCAGTCGATGATGTGACTGAGTAGACCATCTGTCCCGTGATTGAGCCGTTGCTTTCGATCAGAAACCCGCCGAGCAGTCCTCCACTGAAGGTTGGATCGTTAGGATTTCCGTCTGTTTGCGGGGCCATGGTGAACTGCCAATTGCCCTGGAGCTGAGCGCCGGGTTGGGGAGTGCCGGAAGAACTCTTCCCGCTACATGCTGAGAGCAGTATGGTTGCCGCCAATGCGGCCACGAGCAATAAAACATGCGCAGCGCTCCGATGGCATGCACGATGTCGCAACGATTCAGGACTCGGATTGTGTAGACTTCGATCTTCAGTCAATCTCGGCATCACGTTTCACATCCGCAAGCTTCATATCTCCAAGCTTTACATCTGCAAAGATCCTTGGCCTGGCCATAAATTGGCAGCATGGAAGTCCGCAATGGTTCCGAAACAATTAGGAATTGACCGCTCGCCTCCGATACGTTCCTCACGGCGAAGTCAAATGGTGAAGTTGAGGCTGCTTGCGCACTCGCCGTACCACTGATTGGGACGGTAAGGATTGCGTTGCCACTGGGAACGCCGATCATGAGTGTGGCGGTAAGCGACGATGTTTCCACCGGAGCAAACGTCACTTTCACACTGCAAGTCTGTCCGGGATTGAATGTGAAAGGTTCCCCTTGGGAAGGCGCGCCGCCAAGGCCGCAAGTATCCGTTTCAGTAAAATTTGTCGCCCCACCCTCGTTCTTCAAAGTCAGCGTCACGCCCGACAGAATGGTGGCGGAATTATTGGCCAACGTTATCGTTTGCGAGGACACAGGACCGCCAACGAATTCCGAAGAGAAGATCAGACCCGATGGAGTCGCGGCGATTGGTTGTTGGCAAGCCGTGGTGTTGTTGAAGGCGAGGCAAACCGTTCCATAGTCTCCTGAGGCGGCCACGTTTCCGAGAGCGCCGGGGCAACCGGGGGTTGCAACCATGTAGGAAGCGCCGCCGGCTTGCAGGTCATACCCCTGGCCAGTGGAGTTGAGGGTAAGCGTATTCAGGCCGGTGCCCCCAAGGGAGCCGACCGGCTCACCGATCAGGCCCAATTGAGTTCCATCGCTTCCAACGATCTGCAGGGAAACCCAAGTTCCACTGATTTGGCCGTACACCGAAGCGGTCTGAAAACAAGGATAGGGGCTTGTGTTTGTGTAAGGATTAAGGAAGCTCAAACTGCCGCTGACGGCCGAACTGCTGCTGCCGGTGTTCGCCTGCTGCGTGAGGGTACCCGAAACCGCGAACTCTTGCCCGGTTAATCCTGCCGCACCGCCGCCACTTAGAAAACTTCCCTGAACCGAACCAGTGAGCAGGGGAATCAGAGTCGCGCTCCATTCCAGACCCGATTGTGCAGCTCCGCAGGGAGAGCCATCGCCGGCTGTTCCGGCGGTCGCATCGTAAGTACCTGTTATGGTCGAGCCGGTCAAACTCATCGTGCCGGTAAACGTAAAAGTCTGTGTACCCGCTACCGCAGTGAGCTGTACCGTCTGACCGCTAACCGTCCCGGTTATCGTTGCCGATCCCGTATTGCACGGAATCGAAAAACTGGTTAGCGAAACTGAGTAAGTTGCAGCCCCGTTCAGTGAACCGTTGTTTTGCGATAAGTACGCACCTTGCAGACCGCCCACGAAAGAACCATCAGTGGGTGGTGACATCGTGAATTGCCAGTTGCCCGTAAGAGTAAGATTCGGTGGGACCAGTGGGACAATGCTAGGGTTGCCGCTGCATCCCGAGAGCGCAATTGTGCCAGCCAGCAGCAAGAACAAGAAAAAGCTGGCGTGCGCGGCGCAAATTCGAGAGGAAGGCGATTTGCATTTCACCGAGCGCAATCCGTATTTGATTGTTGGTTTCATAACGGCTTTGTGCGTCAAAAACCTACCTTCAAACCAAACTGAATGGTGCGCGGTCGGTGAGCATCAAGAGGATGTAGAAAGGATGCCCCGGTCACGCAGTCAGCGCCGCTACCCTGAAATCCCGCCGAATATTGTGGCCCTGCATAGCAACTGATTATGTTGTTTCCAATGTTGCCTGGATTGTCCGGATCCCAAATCCGGAATTGGGTGTGATTAAAGATGTTGAACGCTTCAGCACGGAATTCAACGCTGCCAGATTCGCGGATCTTGAAATGCCTCAGCAGAGCGAAGTCGAAATTCAGGCGACTCGGATTATTCAGGAAATTTCTCCCAGCATCTCCAAAGGTCAGTCCACGGGGAGCAACAAACTCCGAGGGATTGCCAATGAGTGGACCAAAGCTCTGAGTGTTGTTGAGGGGGGCCGGCAGTCCCTTGACCACGTCGGGATAGGACGCCGCAATGCCCAGACCAGAAGAAACGCCAGCGTTGTCCGTCAAAGAAATGCCGGTATTGCCGGCGCTATTGATCACGGTGAAGGGCGTACCGGACTGATACAACGTCACACCAGAGATCTCCCATCCACCGAGAACAGCGTTCGCGAATCGGGAGCAGCAGTTTGGGATTGGGGGAGCGTTCCCCTTGGCAGAAGGCGGATTTGGCGAGTCGGGTTCCCACATAGCCTCGCGAAACCAGTGCGCCAAATTTGGCACCTGATATACGTAGCTCACCGTGAGCAGATGCCGCTCGTCGAAACTCGAACTGGCTTTGTTCTCGCTTAGCTCGTACGAATTGACCAGCACTGGATCACTACGATCAGAGGCGTCGTCAATGGAGTGGCTGTAAGAATAGGACAGGCCGAGATTCAACGACCGGGTGCTGTGCCGCACGGTCGCCTGGAACGCGTGATAGGTGGAATCAGCCACGTTCTGCAATGAGAGCACTCGCCCCAACCCTTTGTAGGGCCTGCCGGGTAGGGAATTGACGTTGGGAATATTCGGATTGGTGCATGCCGCCTGCAGATACATATAGGCGGGGGTCTGCGGCGTAACTTGTGTTCCGTCCTGGAGGAGAAACGGTGTTGTGCCGTCTCCCGGATAATTACCGGGGGCCGGTACTCCATTCGAAGGAACTGTACAATCCGCAATCGTCAGCGGCTCATTCGGACCGAACGGATTCTCGGACACCGGTAGCGGTTGCAATTGATTCAGCTGCCGCTCGACGGTCAGATGTGTTCCTCTGCTGCCGACGTAGGCAAAGTTGACAACCGTTCCGTTGGATATCTCCCGCTGAACCCCAAAGCTCCACTGCTGAGCGTATGGCCAAATGGCCTTGGTGGGAATGGATGTGACGTCGAGCGGGAAAACCGTATTGGCGACCGGCTGCACGGAGTTTTGTGTCACCGATGGACTGACGCAAGCCGTGTTGGATGGATCAAACGCGGATCCGTACCCGACGTTCCCGATACATGAGTAGTTGACCGGAAGCTGCTGGGTCATGCTGAGCACGACTGGCGCGCTCGCCTCCAGGGAACCGGTGTTAGCCTCGTTTCCTGTTCCATGCTCAAAAAAAATCCCATATCCGCCGCGGATTGAGGTCTTGCCATCGCCGCGTGGATCCCATGCAAAGCCTACCCGAGGAGCTGGATTGAACAGATGCCCGGTCATGCAGCTTGCCGGTGTGGTCCCCACACCGCAGTCGACCAAGCCCAAGTCATCTATGACGGAGGGATCAATCTGAAAAGTTGTGGGATTAAACATCACTGGACTCGACCCAGCTGTTTTGTCGAGAAGTTGACCGTAAACTGGATCAACCCCAAAACGAGATGGGTTAAATCGCGACGCCACCCAATTCCATGCATTACGGTTTTTTTCTCTATATGTTCCGAACAGACTGACGCGCAAGCCCAGGTTCAGAGTGAGGTTACGCCTGACTTTCCAGTCATCCTGGAAATAGGGTTCGGCAATTTCGAAGCGCTGATAGTAGCGTCCTTGTGTCGAATCCTGCGTGAAGCTCTGAATGAATCCCTGAAGATTGTGCGGAGGGTTGAGAGTCGACTCAACCAGAAAATCCGCGAACGCATTTCCGGTACTGTGCGCGAGGTTGTTGAATGTCAGCAATCCCTGCGTGTCTCCCGAGGCCGCCCCGATGGCGTTGTTATTCTGATTGCGTTGCGAGTACACAAACTCTCCACCGAATTGGAGAGTGTGTTTGCCGATGGATTTACCGACGTCGTCCCGGATTGAGTACGTTGGATTCGAATGGCCCCATGGCATGTAAGACGGATCAGCCGCAAAGCCTCGGCCGCCATAAGCCGCATTGGTGCCGAGGAAATTGACTCCAGGCATCTTTCCGCCAAAACCGTTGTTAAAAATGTGGCCGATGGCACACTGGGGCAGCAGCGTCGCCGGATCAACGCTCAGTTGGGGATTGCATTGTCCCGGAGCCGACGGGTCAGGGATCAGCGGGCTATCGAGAGTAGGATTCCTTTGGAATTGCGCGCCTCCTGGTCCGTTTTGATCCGTCAAAGTGATGCTCGAGTTCTCATAGCTGACCACCAGATCATTCAAGAGTGTGTTCGAAATTGGCTGCGTCAGCCGAACCACCAAACTCAGGCCAGGACCAGTGAACCGATTCTGTACAGTCGGAAAAGAGTCATTGACCACGCCCCACTGTGGAGTCAGAACAGTGGTGTCCCAATCATCGTGGACGTAACGAAAGGAAAGCTTCGCGCCTTTGCTATTCAATGCTTGATCGATGCGGAATAACTCCTCGCGCCAATAAGTCGAAGGCGAAACGGTGGCGACGTAGCAGTGGTTAGGGTCGTTCGGATCCGGGCTGGCGGCATTGAAATTGGCCAAGCTGAAGTTGCAGCCGAAAGGGGCGTTCGCTAGCGGTATCAGGTTCGAGTTCAAGATCGCCAGGGCATTTTTATCCACGCCAAACGTGGATTGAACGCCCGGCTGCCCAGGGATTTCCAACTGATTGCCAGGAAACGTATTGAGGCCGTTCGATGCGAGCGTAGCTGGACAGTCCGGGTATTGCTTACGGGAAAGCCCGTTCTGCCCGCCGACGGGGCAAACGTCACTGAAATCGAACGCCTGATAGACGGTCCCATCGGGGCTGGTTTGCAAGTTTTCCTGCACCACACCCGAGTTCGAGATCAGACCGCGCTCTCGCAACCCCGGTACCGCCTGGTTGTATTCCGTTGGAGTTTTTTCCAGGCGGAATTCCTCGGAAAAGAAGAAAAATGTCTTGTCTTTTTGGCGATTGAAAATATGCGGAATGTAAAGCGGCCCCCCAATGGTGCCCCCAAAATCCTGCCGCCGATACAGTGGCGCCTTCTCGCCAAAAGTGTGGCCGCCGGTAAGTTGACCAAGGGGGGGTGCAGAAGTGTAGATAATGTCGAAGTAGTTGCGCGAGTTGAACACTTCATTTCTTACGAAATCATAGAGATTTCCGTGAAACTTGGGCGTTCCGGACTTTGTTGTGACTTGAACGGTACCTGACGCTGTGCGCCCAAACTGCGCGCCGTAGTTGGAAGTGAGTACTTTTACTTCTTGAATCGCGTCCAAGCTCGGGTAAACCATTAGCGTGCTCGAGGCGCCGTTCAGTCCGGTGTTAAGTACGTCGCTGCCGTCGACCTCAAAAGTGTTGTATTCAACCCGACCCCCATTCACGCTGTACTTCACACTTCCTACCACTCCCACCTTGGCTTCGTCCTGGCCGGTTTGATTGCTGACTCCGGGGGCTAGCGCCACCAGCTGCGTGAAGTTGCGGCCGTTGAGGCCAATGGAGACGACCTCTTTCTGCGTAATCGTGCCGGATACGCTGGCACTTTCAGTTTCGACCTGTCCCACAGTACCGGACTCGACGTTAACTTCCTCCTTCGCGCTGCCCGGCTTAAGCTGGGCGTCCAGCGTGAGTTCCAGACCCGCCGTCAAGTTAATGTTGTCGAACGGCATGTCGCTAAAATTTGGAGCGCTTACGACGAGCTTGTAGGTTCCAGCGTCCAGCCCGGTAAACAAGTACAACCCCTTTTCGTTGACCTTAGTTTGGAGTGTTTGTCCGGCCGCACCGGTCAAGACTGCTTTCGCATCCGGCACGACGGCCCCGGTTTGGTCCGTTACCGTCCCTGAGATCGCGCCTTTTTCTCCCTGAGTGGCGTTTTGAACGGGCGCGCCAGCGGTTGGTCCAGCCTGCGGTACAGCAACCGCTTCCGTCGCTGGCTTGGCGCTTATGGTCATCAGGGTGGCGTCCAACACTAAATGTTGCCCCGGCGCCAGCATGACGTTGTCGAACACGGCGTCGGCCAAGTTGGGAGCCGACACAGTCAACTTGTAGGTACCGGAGATGAGGCCGCTGACGGAATATTTCCCTTTGTCATTGAGGGGAATGGCAAGTCTTGCACCAGTCGAGCTGGCGAGCACGACTTGGGCATCGCGCAGAACGCTGCCACTCTCATTCCTCACTGTCCCACTCATGACTGTCCCACTAAGGGAGGCTTTGTCGTCGGGTCCATTTGACTGAGCTGCGCCCAAACTCACGCTAAGGCAAATGAGCGCCATTAAATGGGCGAAGCGGGACCAACTCCAGCGCGCAGATGCAGGCACGAGGACCTCAGTGGGAAACGGATGGGAAAGGCAAGCGCGGATTCTATCCGACCGATTGGCGCCCAAGGTTAAAAGAATATTAATTTGGCTGGACTTTGCCCCAAGAAAGGCTTCGAACCTTCCGAATTTAAGATCCGAGAAAAGGGTTTGTGACCATTTTCGGATTACCGCGGCGTGCAAAAAAGGATCATAAAGGCGAAACGCCTTGCACTCAGACCGGGCAAACTCCGCTACAGCATTGGGATTGCTGGTTTTATCTGATTAACGAATTTTCACGAACTTGTAACACGCTATTGATCATGCCAGCGGAATCATCCGGTAGACTTGGCCTCGAAATTCCGTGTTCGCGAGGATCAGCAAGTCCCAGCGCATCATGCGCGTGCGGGTGCGGAATTCGATCTTGCGGAAAGTCAGTGGCAAGCGGCAAGTGGAAGAGCATTCTCGTGCGTGTAGCACGACGCTGCACGTGCAACAAAAAAAGATTTTATAGACTATCCGAAAGGAAACTAAATCTATGTCTTCCCAGAAGTCAGTTTTTGTGGTGCTGTTGCTAACAGCAGCACTGTGCCTCGTGCCACTCGCACAGGCGAGCATCGTGATCGAAGGTACAATGGCGGGCTCCTCCGGCGCTTGGCAAGCGGCGGGAGTGGCTGCGTACAACTATTGCCTTACGCTGGCAGGAACAACGAGCACCTGTTCCCACTGGACAAGCGTTTCCAACACAGTCAACCTCAGCGACACTCGCGTTATTCCTGTTAACAACGACCCCGGTACCCTCTGGGTTGTTTGGGAAACGACGATAGCTACGGGCGCCGTCAGCAAACTGTGGTCTGACGATAAGGTCGACACGGTCGTCGGCAATCGCTGCTTCTTTGCGCAACCGCAATGCAACGTGAATGCGACCGCGGCTAACCTTGCGGGCAGCGGCGCCAGTCAAATTTCAGCCTCCATTTGGGGAGCTGATACAGCGCTGCCAGCTACGGTGCAGGCCATTTTCGAAGCCGGAACTAAGGTAAATGAGCTGCTCACTGACGTGCGTCCTGAGGACGCCGCTTTTGAAGCTTGCCGCGTCAACTCTGCTCTGGGTGGCGGAACCTACGCCGACGGTGCGGGCGACGGCCTGGACGGTCTCGGATACAACACCAACAATGCGTCGGGCGTTTGCCCCACTACGGGCTTAAGTCAAGCACACTACGTTGGAACGCCAATCCAGAGCGCTCTGCCCGGCAGCACATCCGTAGCTAATGTTTTGTCCTTCAACATCAGCGGAGTTGATCCCATCTCCGCAACTGCCATCCCCACGAGCACCGTGGTGGAATTGGGAGCGGATGCGGTGATGTTCTTCTTCGAGCGTAACGAGGGTCAACTTAACGATCTCAAGGACGTAAGCGTTCTGCAACTTCAGCAGGCGTTCTCCGGCACGAACTGCGATGCGAGCGTCTTCGGTCTGCCTGCCGGCAAAATTGGGATCTTCTTGCGCGAGCCTTTGTCGGGGACGATGATTGCGACCGAACTGACCACGTTCCGTGGGCAAACCGCCTATAACGGTGCTGGCGGCGGCGGGACGCTTGGTCTAAGCCAGGAGTCCAATGTCAACGGCGGTACCAACAACCCACTGAATGCTCAAGCCGGTACCTGCTTGGCCGGACTCGGAGCGCGGTATCGTGGTGTGGGCGCTGGGGACATCGACAGCTGGGTCCAGAAATCGGGATCGACCCTGGGTGTCGATGGGATCGGTTATCAATTCTATAGCTTCGGCAACGTCAGCAAATTCGCCAACAACCCCGCCTACGGTTACGCCACAGTGGATGGTGTGGATCCGATTTTCCAAAGCTATGGGAATCAGGTCTTAACCGGAACTCCACTGGATCCGGGTCAACCCCTTACGGCGGGCACTATGCCAGGTGCAGCAACGCTTCCCGCGTCTTGCTCCGGTGCGTTCCCCTGCTCGGAAAAAGCGATTTGGGCTGGCGGGCTGTCATTCCCGAACGTCCGCAATGGCAGCTATAAAAGGTGGTCGATCATCCGCGGCGTAGCTTATGCCGCACAGCTTGCGGACCTAAAGGCCCTGATTAAGGGTGCACAGGTTTCGGTGGTTGACGACGTACCGGATTTTGTTCCGGCAGTTAAAACCGTCGGAAAAAGCGCGACCGATCCTGGCCTCACCATCCTTCGTTCACACCTGCAGCAGCTGGATGGAGCTGGTACTTTGATCGGCGTGGCTCCGGTGAACGGCGAAATTGGTGGTGCTACCGAGAAAGGTGGCGACGGCGGGGGCCAGATCCTGACCTGCCCGACGCCAACCACCTGCCCGAACACCACGGGCCTACTCCAAAGCGCTCAGGGCCAACAGGCCCGGTAGTCGACGAGAGTCAGGCAAACAAATACGGGGGCGAGCCAGTTCGTGGCTCGCCCTTTTTTCTCGCTGTTTCAGAGAACGCCGGCGCCACGCAGTTACATCGTTTTAACATCGGCAGCGTATCCTGTCCTGCGACGTTGAACATTGAAGCTTCCGGAGAGAACAACATTGAAGTCAGCTCATATTTCCTCGTGTCGTTACATCGGTGTGCTCGTATTCTTAAACATTTTTCTGATGCTCTTCTCTTCAATCTCGACTGCCCAGTCTGTGGATGTTCCACCGCCTGTAAAGGACCGAGTCGGTGCACCTATCGAGGGCGTACACGAAGACTTCACCACCCCCGCACTGACCAGCAGCAATCTCAAGCCGGCGCAACCGCTTGTCTTTTTCAATGATTATCCGCATTACACGGTGGAATTGCTGCGGGTGCAGTGGCGAGCGGTCGATCCCATTGACCTATACGTAATGAAGCCCAAAGGAGTGAAGAAACCACCCGTTATCATTTATCTTTATGGTTATCCCACCGACACGGACGTTTTCAAACGTACCGAATACCAAGAACTCGTGACTCGCAACGGCGTCGCTGCTGTGGGTTTCGTTTCCGCTCTCACAGGACAACGCTATCACGATCGCCCAATGAAGGAGTGGTTTATCAGTGAGCTCCAGGAGTCTCTTGCAACGTCGGCGCACGACGTCCAAATGGTGCTGAATTATCTGGCTAGCCGCGGCGATTTGGACATGGACCGGGTGGGGATGTTCACCCAAGGGTCTGGTGCAAGCATCGCGATTCTGGTTTCAGGAGTCGATCCGCGTATTAAGGTACTGGAAGCACTGGACCCGTGGGCCGATTGGTCCACTTGGATGCGCAGCTCCCCGTTAGTGCCGGAGGAGGAGCGGCAGGGATATTTGAAGCCTGAGTTCCTGAAGACGGTTGCAGCGATGGATCCCGTCGATGTGCTGCCAAAAATCCAGGCGAAGAAATTTCGTCTGGATGACGAACTTTTCGACACAGCAACTCCAAGGGCCATCATGGAAAAATTGAGAAGCGTGGCGCCCGCGGGCGCGACTGTGCGGCTCTACAAGGATATGGACGAGTTTAAGGCTGCATTCCAAGACGGTAAGAACCTGGAGTGGATCAAGAAAGAACTGGAGTCTGTTCCTGGCGCAACGCATGCAGCACGAGTTCCTGACGGCTACTCTAAGCTTTTTCAGGTCGGTGGCGAAGAGTTCCTCCCGGCCCAGCGCATGCTGCAGATAGTCGAACAACAACTTGTGCTCCACTGAAACCGAGCCCGCGATCTGGGATCAGACGCGCTATCCGGAGCGTCGGTGCTGAATCAACCCTAAACTTCGCAGCCCCACTTTCCGGCAACACGCACAGGGGAGAATTCCCTCACGCGCTGTGGCTGACCGGAGGCTATAGGGATCCTTCGACGGCGCGAGCCGATTCGCATTCGCGAATCGGCTCGCTTCGCGCAGGATGACAAGCAAAACTAGAGATGGCTCGCTTGCTTACTGCTGCTTGGGTAGTTCCATCAGCAGTCCCGTACCCTGGCCGGCTTGCACGCTGGGCAGCTGGCCGTTCCATTTGTCGACGTAGGCGCGCTGGTTTTCCAGACGGCGCAATTCGAGCAGTTGAGGCGTGATCGAGGTTTGGCGAATGCGGTTGGCATCGGCTTCGCCCTGCGCTCGCGTCACCGCGGACTTGGCGTCCCCTTCGGCTTCGGCGATTTTCTTGGCCGCTTCCGCCTGCGTGGTGAACAGTTCGTTTTTGGCGCGTTCGGATTCCTGAATGGCTTGCGCCTTGGCCGTGATCGCGGTCGCGATTACTGTGGGAACGCGCGGCGCTCCGATGAAGCCGAACTGCTGGATGCCCACGCCCACGTTCGAGACCTTCTCCTGAATCTGGGCTTCCACTTTGCCCAGAAACTCCGCTTTCTTTTCGCCGTAGATGTCTTCCACGACATAGGTGGACGCCACCTCGTTCAGCGAGTTGCGCACGATGTCGCGCAGGATGCCGTGCGTGAAGAGCTCGAGGTCGTTGACTCGATACTTTACGTAGAAATCCGGCACCTTGCGAGGATCGATGGCATAGGAAAGCGAAACGTCGACGAAAATCTCCATGCCTTCCTTGCTGTTGAAGCCCATCTCTTCGTTGATGGGATGGCCTTCGTTGACGTCGCGAGTCCACTTCACCGTCTGCACGAAGGTGGGGAACTCGATGATCTGCGTTGTGACCGGGCTGTAGAAAACCCATCCTGTACGGATGGGAATCTCAGAGGCGCCGCGTTGGCTGCCTGCCAGGTTCACTTCGATTCCGGTGTATCCGGCCTCGATGCGGGTGGCCCTCATCAGAAAGCTCGAAACCACGAAGAAGAGAAGCAAACCGCCCACGGCCAGCAATATCCAGCGCATCGCAGAGCGAGACGACAGATTTCGTCCAAAGCGATCAAGAATCTCCGGGCGCTCGCGATTCCGTTCATTATGTTCATTGTCAAAAATCGTCATAGTCTCCTCCAAATTTCCCGCACGACTAACGGGACCAATAAAATCAGGCCGAAAATCACAGAGATACCGCTATACAAAGCCCGGTCGCTGGCTTGATTCATCAAATGGAACGCCTGAATGAGCGCCGCATAGGCGATCAGCCCGACGGCCAACACTGCAACCATGCGCAAATGGCATCGCACGGGACACACTCCCCCGGATGATGGAGCCGGTTCTATCGAATATAGGTGGAATCCTACTCGGGGACTACTGACGAAGCCACATTGGAGGTGATTTACACGGAGCCATCGTACTCAACGAATTCGATGCGGGGACTCTTGCCCGGATTCAATAGCGGCGAAGGCATTTGGAAACACGAGTTTGCGGCGGGCCGATTTTGTTTTTGCGGCTTGACGAAAAAGTAACCTGGAAGTCACCTGGAAGTCACCGTCTGGAAACTAAAGCGTCTCTATCGGGTTTAGAGGAATGTGGTTAAGATTGAGGCATCCAGACAATTTGTTGTTGCTTGGGGGGCGGAAGTTTGATGAAAACACAATGGCAGCGGTGGGCTTGGATACTTCTCTTATCAGGTTTCGCATTTTGCGTGCAGTCGCCGGTTGCGGCGAGAGCACAGGACGATCAGCAAGATCAGCAGGGCCAACAACAAGATCAGCAGGACGATCAGGATCCTCCGGGGCGGGTGGCGCGGCTGAATTTTGCGCAGGGATCGGTTTCCTTTCAGCCGGCGGGGGAAGGCGACTGGGTTACGGCGGTGCTGAATCGCCCGATGGTGACCGGCGACAACCTGTGGGCGGATGAAGATTCGCGGGCGGAAGTTCACATTGGCTCGGCGGCGCTGCGCCTGGGCGCGCAGACTGGAATAACTTTCCTCGACATCACCGACAACGCCACGCAGATTCGCCTGGCGCAGGGTTCGCTGCTCGTGCGGGTGCGGCATGTGGATGACGACGACAGTTACGAGATCGACACGCCGAACCTGGCGTTGAATCTGCTGCAGGCCGGCACGTATCGCATTGATGTCAGCGCCGACGGGAATCAGACGATCGCTACGGTTTTTCACGGACGCGGACGGGTTACGGGCGGAGGGTATTCCTATAACGTGCTCGCGGGACAATCGGCGACGTTCACCGGGTCTGACACGCTCAACTATGAACTGGGTCAGGTTCCCGATCAGGACGATTTCGATCAGTGGGCGTTGCAGCGGGATGCGCGCGAAGACGATGCGGATTCCGCGAACTACGTTTCGCGCGAGATGACGGGCTATGAAGATCTCGACGCGGCCGGCGACTGGAGCTACGTGGCCGGTTATGGCGAGTGCTGGGCGCCGCGGGCCGTGGCCGTGGGATGGGCTCCATATCGCTTCGGGCACTGGGTTTGGGTGGGACCGTGGGGCTGGACGTGGGTGGAAAATGAGCCGTGGGGATTTGCCCCGTTCCACTACG
>Ga0210383_10001105_pt1 | contig 24845 bp, 18 predicted proteins | sample IncBWC14OmetaG_FD_160072 | JGI IMG/M metagenome (GOLD analysis project Ga0210383, IMG submission 160072) | Forest soil microbial communities from Barre Woods Harvard Forest LTER site, Petersham, Massachusetts, United States - Inc-BW-C-14-O ... | reverse complement strand
CAAGGCCGGCGCGAATTAGGTGATAGTCGTAGGGAGAGATCGTCTCCAGGATGTGGAGCAGCTCGATGGTAGGTTCGAGCAGCGAAATCGCACGACGGATCAGGCGCGTGCTATTGCCAAAGTCGCCGTGCTCGAGCGCTTCTAGCGCGCGATCGAGTTCGAAAGCCGCTCCCTTCATTAGCAACTCGGAGCCCTGATGCACGACGAGGAAGGTCATTTCGTCTTTATGCAGCAGTTCTTCGGGTGACTTTTGCAGGGCGAGCAGCTCGTCGGTGCGCAGATAGCGCTCGTAGTCGGTCGCTCCCTTGCCGGGAAGAATCGGTTTGGTGAATTCGTCGCGATGTGCCATTCGGAACCTGCCGTTATGGACTACAAGATCAGGGCTGCAAGATCAGGATTGCAAATGTTCGGCCGGATGATGCGGCGACCATTGCGGGTCTTCGTCCGGCGTGACAATCTCGCCGTCTCGCATGTGGACAATGCGGTCGCCATACTCGGCGGCCTCGGGGTTGTGCGTAATCATGAGCACGGTCTGGCCCAAATCTTTGTTCGACTGGCGCAGCATGTTGAGGACGATACTCGAACTTTTGGTATCGAGGTTGCCGGTGGGCTCGTCGGCGAGCACGATCGCGGGACGATTGATAAGAGCTCGCGCTAGCGCAACTCTCTGCTGCTCGCCGCCGGAGAGCTCGTTCGGCCTATGCTCTAGCCGTTGGGCGATGCCCAGCATCTCGGTGATTTTCTTCAGAAACGCAGGATCGGGCTTACCTAATCCCGCAATGTCAACAGCGATTTCGATATTCGAACGCGCGCTGAGCGTTGGCAGAAGATTGAATTTCTGGAACACGAATCCGATTTTGCTCTTGCGCAAGCGGGTGCGCTCGCCGTCGGAAAGCGTGGCGAAATCCACGCCATCGATGGTGACGCTTCCTGAGTCGGCGCGAGTCAGGCCGCCAAGCAGATAAAAGAGCGTGGACTTGCCGCTGCCCGAAGGGCCGACAATGGTGACGAACTCCCCCCGTTGCACGCTAAACGAAATGCCGCGCAGGGCGGGCACATCCACTTTGCCGACCCGATAGGTTTTGCGCAGTTCCCTAGCTTCGATGAAGGGCGTCATCCAGTGAAAACCATATCACAGGAAGAAGAGCGATTGAGTCATGGCAACGATGATTCACGCCACGGTCGCGTGCCTTACGTCTGCTGCTCCGGAGCGAAGTTCAACCTGCCGCTTGGGACCGCGCTTGCGTATGAGTAAGAGGCGAATGCGTTCCAGCAGTTCCGCCGGCTCGTACATTCCCTTGGAGAGAAAAAGGTCGGCCAATGTTTCGCGTTCGTAGATTTTGATCCGGCCGGAAATCAGCACCGCCGGAGTCTGCGGCGAAACACGTTTGATTTCCTCGATCAAACGCGAACCATCCACGCCGGGCATCATCAGATCGGTGAGCACCAGGTCGACCCCGCCGAGGCGGAATGCTTCGAGCGCCGCAGTGCCGTTGTTGCACGCGAGCACGCGGTATCCCCTGGTTTCGAGCATGATTTTGCGGATAGAAAGCGCCTGTTCGTTATCGTCCACACAAAGAATTGTTTTCTTGGGCTTCATTGGCCTAACCGGGAGAATATCATCACAAAAGTTTTCTGAATTTTGATACCTGATTTCTTTTTTGGGAATCGTGAGCGAACTGAATCCTAAACAGAATCACATCGCTGGTAAAGTAGCGTGCTCGCCAATGGCACACTGGTGTTTGGCATGATCGTGCCATCGAGGTGAGAACCGCGACTGGCAGAGCGTTTCGCTGCGCTAGATCGCGAGCGTGACTTCACCGCGGAGAACTTCCACACAATTTCCACCGACACGCACATTGACGACATGGTTATCACGCTGATTTTCTTGCTGGCGATCCTGTCGATCACCCTGCTTGGTGGCCTGCTTTGTGGCGCGAACAAAAATGCGACTCGGACGGCGCATCTCGAGGCCTTGCTCGATCAAAACGTGCTCATCGCTGGCGGCCACGCCGTGCGCGACCATCCAGGCGGCGCAGCATCCGGCTGCGGACCCAGTGGCTGGATCGTCTCCGTTGTAAAAGATCATGCGCGCATGAAGACGAGCTTTGGGGTCGATGGTCTCGCGGCAGACAAAATAAAGGAATTTGCCGCCACTGCGAGCGAGATATTCAGCGGCGCCGTCAAGATCGAGGCGGAGCTTTTGCACCGCGGTCAGCGAACGCAGTGGAACCATAGTGAAAGGCATGCCGGTAGAAACGGTCTGGATGGGGGCGGATTCGTCAAAGTCAGCCGCGGCCAGGTTGGTGAGGCAAACGATATCCTCAATTCTGTGGATCGCACCGAACTCGGGGTTCTTCTGGGTCATTTCTCCGAAGGAGGGCCAGCCGGTTTCATCGGTGAAGCGAACGGGGACGGTTCCGACATTCAGATCGAGCCGGATTTCGGGTGCAGCCGTCTGGCCACGCAGAACGAAAGCCGTGCCTAGAGTGGGGTGTCCGGCGAAGGGCAGTTCCTCCTGCACGGTGAAAATGCGTACGCGGACTCCGCGAGTGTTCTCCGGAGTCTTCTCGGCGCGGGCGTCCCCGGGAAGAATGAAAGTGGTTTCGGAGAGATTGGTTTCGCGCGCCAGAGCCTGCATGTCTTCGGTGCTGAGGCCGCGGCCATCGAGGAAGACGGCAAGCGAATTGCCGGTCAGGGCGCAGTCGGTAAACACATCAACCTGCACCATGGAAAGCTTTCGTACCGCAGCAGCCATGCTTCTTATTTTACTGCGCAGCGAAGCTTCGGGGACGGGGGCATGATCGGGCTCCGATGCGATACCATTATTTGTACCGCCCGGAGCTTGGTCTGGGCTGACGGCAACTGGGTTCAAACAAAGCTGGCTTGACGGCAACAAGGACCGCTGGATATTCTATTCCCTACTAATGTTATAGGGTTTAAAACACCCCGCCATCACTCCAAAGAAAAATTACGCGAGGATTAATTATGCCGCTACGCATCAATTCTGAAGCTCCCAATTTCACCGCCGAAACCACGCAAGGCGCGATCAGTTTTCATGAATGGATCGGCGACGGCTGGGCCATCTTGTTTTCGCATCCCAAGGACTTCACTCCCGTGTGCACAACCGAACTGGGCTACATGGCAGGTCTGCAGCCGGAATTCGCCAAGCGCAACACGAAAATAATCGGTCTGAGCGTGGATCCAGTCACCAGCCACGGCAAATGGGCCGCGGACATTGAAGAAACGCAGGGGCACAAGGTGACCTATCCGATGATTGGCGATCCGGAACTGAAAATTGCGAAGCTCTATGACATGCTGCCTGCCGAGTCCGGAACCAGCAGCGAGGGTCGTACGGCGGCCGACAATGCCACAGTGCGCACCGTGTTTGTGATTGGTCCGGACAAGAAGATCAAGCTGATGCTGATCTACCCCATGAGCAGCGGACGCAATTTTGACGAAGTGCTTCGCGTGCTCGATTCAATCCAACTCAATGCGAAGCACAACGTGGCGACGCCGGTGAACTGGAAACCAGGGCAGGACGTGATCATTCCCACTTCGGTTTCAGAAGAACAGGCTAAGCAGAAATATCCGGGCGGCTGGAAGACTTTAAAGCCCTATCTACGAGTGGTGGCGCAGCCCAAGTAGTTCGTGTTACGTTCCCAACGAACTTCGCACGCAGTTTTCCGCGAAGTTTCCACGAACGCGTTCACGAACTACGGAAGCGCATGCGGTCCGGTGATCGTCCCGGTCTTCAAAACCGGCGGGCGGCATCTTCGATGTTGCCGGTGTGTTCGACTCACACACGCTTCCGCCATTTGTTTTCAATGAGTTAAGCGACTCGATGGTTGTCTCAGAAATGAGACCTAGCACCCTGCGGGCGGAAATCGTGATGAAACCGTGATGGTCGACTGCTTGGGGTGATAGGCTCCCTGTCATTGAACGGGTGTCGGGCACCTTGCCAGAAGGAGCATTACGGGGCGACTGGCACATAAACGTGATTTACCTTTTTCTCCCTGGCAGTGGATGGACCCACACCACAATTGCGCCAAACGATCTGAAGTTTGTGGTCGAAGGCAAGCCCTATTCCATCCCCACGAAGGCTGAAGTCACCCTTGGGCATTGAGAGCGAGAGGAGATCACGTGAGGAAAAGTGAGAGTAAGTTCCTGCTAGGGTTGTTCGCGATCGGGGCAACCCTTCTCTTGCTATCCAATCCGGGTTGCGGGGCTGGATGCAAGACCGTTCTTCAACATCTGCTCGCTCATGAGTTGGACTCGTTGCTCTAGGAGGCATTCGATGGAAAACGATTGCGACGCTGGGCTGGATCAGCGCTGTCGCGACGAAGACGGCACCATCCGCAGGAAGAGATCTGACACTCGCGTTGCAACTCTGCGCCGAGAGTATGGCGAAGACTTCGCAGACGGTATTCGGAGCGACGCGACGCTCAGGACTGTCCTTAACAGGGCTGGCGTCGAATCACTGAGCGAATATCTCAGAACGCGAAAGAGGTAGCTCCGGAAGCGACGGTCATCGAAGAAGACCCTTGTCGGATCAAAAAGGAGAGGCAAATGGCAGATTGCGAAGTCAAATGCATTACGAAACCGAATCCCCTAAGTGCGCACGAGCACATCACGCACATCGGCAATCCTTACGCCAATCCGCCTTGGAAGTGGCCTCGCGAGCAAGTGATTGCCAGCATCGATGGAGGTACGAACACCTTCTATGTGGTTGATCCAAGGTCGGGCAAACGCTCGGATGTCGGTGTTGTAAGATCTCAGGGCAGCGCGCCTTACATTCGCACATATGCGGATGGTGATTGGAACGACAACCTCCTTTCGCTGCCTCAGTGCCCGTAATCGGTGACAATTCAGTGGTTACGCGTCTCGCTGACACCTTCCGCGTTGGGGGATGGGGTCGCAGCAGAATAATTAGTGAGTGTAATTCGGCACCGTTAGAAAACCCTTTCAAAACCTCCCCTCGTCGACCCGCATAGACATTGGGTCGCTCCATCGCCATCCTGGGTGTTAGAAAGGTGTAGTTTTCTAATTGAGCCATGGCCGACTTGCTGGGATGTTCAGAACCCAGTCAGTCCCGTGGGGAGGTTCAAACAATGACCCTCTGCCAACTCCGCGGCCATCATTGACTTGCCCATTCCGCCACCGTAAGATTTGCCACAAATGATTGGCCAAACCATCTCGCACTACCGCATCGTCGAGAAGCTAGGCGGCGGTGGGATGGGTGTTGTCTATAAGGCCGAGGATTTGAAGCTCGGTCGCCTTGTCGTCCTCAAGTTCCTGCCCGACGACGTAGCCAAAGACCCGCAGGCACTCAGCCGCTTTCAGCGCGAAGCCAAGGCTACCTCCGCACTGAACCACTCCAATATCTGCACGATTTACGAAATTGACGACCAGCATGGGCAAGCATTCATTGCCATGGAGTTCCTAGATGGATTAACGTTGAAACATCGCATTGGTGCTCAGCCACTGGAGACCGAGCTGATCCTATCTCTTGCCGTCGAGATTGCGGACGCGCTTGACGCAGCACACGCGAAAGGTATAGTCCACCGCGACATCAAACCCGCCAACATTATTGTCACCAAGCGTGGACACGTCAAGATACTAGACTTCGGACTGGCGAAAGTGGTGGCTCCAACGAGCTCTGCCAGCCAAATAGGAGCGGCCAGCACGCAGACGGGCTCGATGGACGAACAACACTTGACGAGTCCGGGGACGGCGTTGGGGACGGTCGCCTACATGTCGCCCGAGCAGGTTCGCGGTAAGGAACTGGATGCACGCACCGACCTGTTCTCGTTTGGCGCGGTCCTATATGAAATGGCGACTGGAGCGTTACCGTTTCGCGGTGGGACTTGGGGGGTGATTTCTGAAGGAATCATAAATCGTGACCCAGTGCCTGCGGTTCGGTTGAATCCAGATCTCCCGTCCAAGCTGGAAGACATCATCAACAAGGCCCTGGAGAAAAACCGTGACTTGCGCTACCAGAACGCGGCCGATATCCGCGCGGATTTGCAACGGCTGAAACGGGATACTGAATCTGGCGCCCACAGTCCGAGCCCCGTGGCATCACGACCTGCGCCGCCATCTGATTCCGGTTCCAGCCACACTTTGGAGATGGCGTATGTGCCGCAGAGACTTCGGGAAAAACATAAAAGTATCAACCGGCGGCTTTTGTGGCTCGTCAGTTGTGCTGCCATCGCAAGCGTGGGTTTCCTGGCAGTCAAGTTCTTGCGTCCCATGAGAGCGCATGCTCTGACCGAGAAAGACACCATCGTGTTGGCGGATTTTGTCAACCACACCGGGGAACCAATCTTCGATGGAACGCTGAAGCAGGCTCTAGCGATACAGTTGGAAGAATCACCATTCCTAAATGTTCTTTCCGATCAAAAAGTCAGGTCACAACTCCGCTATATGGACCTCCCTATCGACACACCCTTGACCGCGGACGTCATCCGGGAAGTCTGCATGCGCGAAGGAAGCAAGGCGATGATTCTCGGGTCGATCTCGTCGATGGGAGCATCCTATGTGATCACTGTCAACGCGCTGAACTGCCAAGATGGCGAATCGTTAGGAGCGAAAGAAGCCCAAGCGAAACGGAAAGAAGATGTGATTAAACAACTGCAGGAAGCCGGAACGGGGATCCGCGAAAAACTTGGAGAGTCCCTGGCATCAATACAAAAGTTCAACAGCCCCTTGGTACGAGCTACGACGGAATCACTTGAAGCTCTGCAGGCCTACAGCCACGCGACGAAAGTGAGGCAATCGGGTGATGATGCCGGCGCCGTCCCCCTTTTTCGGCACGCGATCGAACTTGACCCAAACTTCGCTATTGCCTATGCAGATTTGGCGGTGATCTACAACGACCTTAACGAATCAGGATTTTCCGCTGAATACGCGAGTCGCGCTTATGCTTTGCGAGACAATGTCACGGAACACGAAAGATTTCAGATCGATCATACCTATTATTCTTTCGTCACGGGGGACCAGGAGAAATCTGCGCAACTTTACGAGGAGTGGATGCAAACGTATCCTCGCGATCTGAATCCCTACGTCAATGCGGGGCTAAACGATACGTCGCTCGGACGGCTGAACGCTGCTTTGGAAAACGACCTTAAGGGCTTCAAAATCACAAAGACCACAGCTACGATCTACGAAAATCTGATGTACGACTACGTCTCTCTCGATCGGCTCGAAGAAGCGCAAGCTATTCTGCGAGAAGCTCACGAGCATAACCTAGATAGCTCTCTAACCGCCAATGCTTACCAACTGGCCTTTCTTCGTGACGATGGAGCTGAGATGCGACGGTGTCTCGCCGTCACTGCAGGGAAGCAGGGCGAAGAGGATGTTCTACTGGCTGCACAGGCCGATACCGAAGCGTTTCATGGGAGATTGTCTAGGGCGCGAGAGTTCTCCGCAAAAGCAGTCGCATCCGCGACTGATGCGGGCGAAAGGGAGGCGGCTGCCACATGGCAACTGACTGCAGCGTTTCGGGAAACGGAACTCGGCAACACAGCTCTGGCTAAGCAGCATGTTTCATCAGCGCTCGCTATGGCATCGAATCGAGATCTGGAAGTCGCTGCTGCCGTCGTTCTTGCTCGAACGGGAGATTTACGAGAATCCAAAGAGAAGTTGTCTGGACTCCAGAAGAAATTCCCGGAGTACACAATATTCAGTCGTTACTGGGCGCCGACGGTTCAAGCGGCAATTGCCCTGAGCAGCAAGAATCCCTCGTTAGCAGTGCAGGTGCTGGAGCCGACTAGGCGTTACGAACTGGGCGGAGCACCACCGCCATTTACCGCTGGGGCGATGATGTACCCCGTGTATCTTCGAGGTCTCGCATACATGGCAAATCGGCAATTTAACGATGCGGTTACCGAGTTTCAGAACATCGTCGATCACCGCGGACTCGTATGGAATTCCCCGATAGGAGTGTTGTCATATCTGCAGTTGGCCAGGGCACTTGTGTCGTCGGGTCAGTTAATTCGGGGAAAGCAAATGTACGAGACTTTCTTTTCCCTTTGGAGAAGTGCAGATCCCGGCATCCCTGTTCTTCTCGATGCGCGGAGAGAATATGCAAGACTCAAGGGAGGACCAGAGCGCTAACAACATAGGTTCTCATTCAGTTGGGCAGTGTAATGCTGGATTGCGGCGACTCCCCAGGCGTCGAACCCCCACTACCAGTAAATGAAAGTAGGGGAGCTTCGGTCCACATACCGTTAGGTTGGGGCGGCACCAGTTCGAAAACCGTCCCGCAGCCAAAGCCGTGTGCGCACTGCGAACCGCCACCTTCGGTAGTTGTTCCGAGGAAAACGCCCGCTTCCGCATCGAATGCTAGTGGTGCCTTTGGGGTTGCGCCGTCCTCCGATCCTCCCACGAACTGGTAAAGAACAGAAAACACTCCACCTACTGAAACTTCAAACACGGTGCCGCAGCCAAGGGTAGCAGGGGTAGAACAAGGTCCGGTAACCCCACCCTCGCTCGCAGTACCGTAGAGGTTGCCCTCGGCATCTTGGAACAGGGTCGCAACCGGCGCAGCCCCTTCGGAGAACATGAGTGCGTGAACGGGGTTATACGAACTTGAACTTAAACTAGTCGACAGCTGATAGATCAGCCCGCAGCCTTTGTGACAGTCTTTTAGTCCACCATGTGACGTGGTACCGAAAACGCTACCTTGACTCAAAACCACTCCGCCAATGGGGTTAACGCCATATGAGAAGCCGCCGAATGCGTATACGTTCGTCTCTGAGTAGTTAGCGTTCAAGTCAGGAGACAGTTCAAAAACTGTGCCGCAACCACTCTTGCAGCTTGAATCTCCCCCAAATTCCGTGGTGCCGTAGAGATTGCCGTCCGGGTCAATGGCAAGACTACTCAATGGAGTCGCACCATCACTGCAGCCGGCGAGGGAGCAAAAATTGTACAAGATTGTTTCCTGCCATCCGCCTTTTCCCTGGGGCGGTGACAGCTCAAAGACCGCACCCTCCCCATATTCTCCCCCTTCGCTTGTCGTACCGAACAAACTGCCGTTATTGAGCACTACTCCCCCCACAGGGGAACAACCGTCCGATGTCAGCTTCTGGAAATTGTAGATTACCTCGTAACCACTACTCGTAACCTCAAAAACTACTCCGCATTTAGATGTACCGCCCCGTTGGGCCGTGCCGTAGACGTTACCACTGCTATCTTTAGCGAGATTTCCGGACGGATTTGATCCCATATCACCACCCCCGACGCCGCCGCTCCCCCCCCCAACAATGATCTTCGGGTCGCCCTTAACCTCAAAAGCGTAAAAAGTCCCTTCCGATTTCGCGCCCCCACGTTCAGTTGTCGCCTGGTAGCAGGTGGCAGTACAGCCTTTTTTCCCGTCACGTTTATAGTCAGTGATTTTGGTTCGTTGAAGCGGCGGATTCTGCTGACTCTCCTTCCTTGCACTTTGACCTTGCGCACGAAAAATGAGCAGTATTAGAAGCATCACGGCGAGCCCATGCTGGCCGTGGCTTCGCTTGACTTTGTGAACGGAAAACATAGGTCCCAACCAACGAGGTGGACGAGTTTAGCATCAATGCGGATTCTTGGGAAGTCGATCTTGCGGAATCCGATCAGGGAATCGGAGCGCAGCGGAGGCTGGGCGGGTCGAGGACTTGACGGGTCCGTCGATAGCAGAGCGGTTGTTCTAGTAAGAAGTCGGAATTGAGTGCAGAGGCAGGGGCTGTACCACAAAGAAGACGAACCCACAGTACGGTTGTTGCAAAGTTGCAAAGCATTTCAACTGTCTCCATAAAGCGAAGACTAACCATCTGATGCGCTGATCGTGGGTTGCCATTTGGGGATTCGCCACTCGCGCCTGTAAATTTTTACATTGCTGACGTTGCTGCGGGGTTACTGAGCCTAGGGACTGTCCCGACCTCGTGACTGATCTTAGTGGAATGGAGAAAATAGTTAATGACAGCAGACAGTCGTGCGATAGTGATCTGAGTGCAGTGATAAAAACGTGATAGTTCCGTGCTCATAACGGGTCAAAAGGGATCAGAAAGACCCACAACACGGTCCTGGAAAGTCCTTGCAGAATCGGGTAAAGTAGAGGATTTTCATAACGGTTCAGAACACACTGTGTGATCTTCAAAACCGGCGGGCGGCATCTTCGATGTTGCCGGTGTGTTCGACTCACACACGCTTCCGCCATTTGTTTCGAACGGACGGTGTGTGAACAGACCGTCGCTAACTTCCCCCCAGCCGACTTCTCGCTCGCGTCGTGAAAATCTGTTCCCGGGCATGACTTCCGCATAGCCGTGAAGAACCAGAATTCACGCGCTCAAGCGTCAGTGCTGAATTTTGCGAGTGCCGAAATCACCCTCGGACCGGTCGATTGTGGGACATGAGACTCTCAATTTTTGCACATACTCTGAGCTTACGGCCGAGCTTCGTAAACGAAGTTGAAGGGGGTTTCGGTCGCCCTCCGGAAGCGTTTGAAGCCACCAGCCGTCACCACTTCACGCATACGTTTTTCCCCGGCCTGCGCACCCAGGGCCAGCCCTACTTCCTGCGAGAGTGACGCGGGCGTGCACAGCAAAGTTGACGCCCCGTAAAACGCCCGCCCAATCGGGTGCATATTGTCTTCAAGTTTGTCTCCCGCCGCCGGTTCGACAATCATCCACGTTCCGTCTTTCTTCAAGCTCCGATGAACGTGCGTCGATGCTCCAACTGGATCTCCCATATCGTGCAAACAATCGAAGAACGTCACAAAATCATAATCCGCGCCCGGATAATCTTTTGCCTTAGCAACCTTAAATTCAATCCGGTCGGCGACCCCGGCCTCTTTCGCACGCTCCTTGGCGGTTTCAATGGATTTGTCGTGGTAATCGAAACCAAAAAACTTCGACTTGGGATAAGACTTGGCCATTAGCACGGTGGACGCTCCCAGGCCGCAGCCGACATCGGCGACGATTGCTCCCCCTTCCAATTTGTCCTTCATGCCTTCGAGCACCGGAATCCACGATGAAATCAGATTCGCCGCATAGCCAGGACGAAAAAATCGCTCCGTGCCGACAAACAGTTCGGGATGATGTTCATGCCAGCCCATCCCCTGCCCGCTTTTGAAGCACTCTGCGATCTGTTCCTCGGCCTTCGCCGCCGCCAGCGCGACTTGAAACGCCCCGGGTAGAAATGCCGGGCTATTCTCATCCGCGAGCGTGAATGCCTGTTCTTCATTCAGAAAAAACTCGCCAGTCTTGTTGTCGTAACTTACATATCCGCCCGCAGCCTGATTGCAGAGCCATTCGCGTACATACCGCTCAGCCGTGTTCGTGCGCTTCGCCAGGTCCGCCGGAGTCTGCGGGCCGCCTGCCGCAAGTGCTTTGTACAATCCAAGCCTGTCTCCCACACGCACCAGCGCCGCGTGGAAGGTCGCACCGAAATCTACGATCGCTTTTCCTAAGAATTCGTGCAGTTTATCCATATCTAAGTCCATGGTAAGCGTCTCCTTTTGCTAAATTTGTTAGCCGTACAACTTTAGTAAATTCAAGAACGGAGGCTAGACATCGCTGCGCTCCTCTGCAGTGGCGAAACCGGTCGCGGTGACGGATTTAAAGTGCCCCGGAATCGTCATCGAGTTTCGGCTCAACCAGACTGCGGCATGGGACGACCATCCGAGGTGGACGTACTTCCTGGGTATTTTCCGACAGTCAACAAAACCTTCATAGCGACTTTCGGGCGATCCTCAATTTTTGCAGCCGGCGAGAATCCTTCGTCGTCTCCCGCCGGCCGGTCCGATTTTACTTGCTCACCATCCTGAAGAATTATTCTTTTCCTCGGTGCAATCATGCAGTCCTATTCCTTGCAGACGTAGGCACCGTTCTCCAGAACCGGGTTCGTGCACAACGGCCCGAGATCTGTGGTTGCATCTGGGAGGCTGATCATGGCGTTGGGTCCCGCGTCCTGCTCGCCGTTGAAGGGAGTGGGATCGTTCGCGTTAAAGCCGCACGCCACCGCATCCTCGGGATTGTTGAACCAGAAACCCACGTGGAACGCATGGGTAGCGGATAGATTCGCCGCCGGATCAAAGCCGAAGATTTGGTCGAGCAGAATCGTGTTGATCGTGACTTCCGCCTTTCCCTCAGAGTTTGCCTGAACGTCGGTTTGATACCACGCGAGGCCGAAATTCTGGAAATTCGGGTCGGACTGACCGTCAGACAGCAGATTCGTGTTCTGAATGGTAAAGAGATCAAAACCGAGCTTCGGCTTGATGTTCGAAGCCTCTAGCGTGAGGGTGTCGTGCAACTTGCCTCGGGTGACAGTCACCGTCGCCGTAGGCGTCGGGCCTCCCTGGACACCGAGACAGCTCACGAATTTAGATTGAGGTGTAAGGTCGAAGGTGATCTTCTTGACTTGGGCGGTCGCTCGGTTGCTGGCCGAGGCTAACCCGAGGGCCAGTACGGCCGCAATTACGAAGCGAGTGTTCCCTGCCACTTTTGTTACAACGGACTGCATGAGATTTGTCTCCTCTGTATCTAGATTGGGTCCGCCTCACCGGCAATCGGCCAAGGGTAACGCTATCGCGTCGGCTCTGCTAGCGGCGACCGAACTCATGGTCGGTCCAATTGGGTAAAATTGTCCTGCGGGTGGCCTAAAAGAACTCTAAAAATTCTCGGAAGGTCGGATCTTGCTGTAAGAAAATGGCTTCTCCGCGGCGACCTCTATCGCGCTACAATTTGACCAGCCAAGTGATCGAACGCCCGTTGGCGGGGGCAACCGGTCTATGAGCGCACCCAACCAGTCTCGCCAAACGTGGGAAAAGCAAGATAGTCCCTCCGCGTACGAGTTCGGTCCATTTGTCCTGGACACCTTCCAGCACGCTCTGCTCAAAGACGGGAAACCTGTACCGCTCACCCCAAAAACCTATGACTCGCTTCTAGTTTTGGTGCGCAACAGCGGCCGAATGCTCTCAAAAGAGGAGTTGATGAGGTCACTTTGGCCGGACAGCTTCGTGGAAGAATCGAATCTGACGCAGCAGATTTCCATGATCCGGAGGGCACTCGGTGAATCTGCCAGTGATCCGCGGTACGTCGTGACTGTCCCGAGCCTCGGCTATCGCTTTATCGCTGATGTTCGAAGTTGCGAAGGAGAAAAGTCAGCCCGGTCGTTACCTGGTCTTGCTAGTGGCCCCGCTGCTGAAAATATCGGCGTCAGCAGCGGAACTTCTCAGCACATCGGGGACGGGCAGATCAACGACTGGCAAAACGCACCTCTACCCCAATCTTTGGAACCGGCGTCTTCGCTTATTCGAGAGATGCGCAGTATTCGTCCCAGTGTTTGGCGGCCCGCGATGATCGCTTTTCTTGTAGCCGCGCTGTTGATAACCGCCGGGTCGTTCTATGCTTGGCGTCCCCGGACAGTAGCGCGGGGAGTCGTGCCGCGAAACTTGGCCATACTTCCTCTGAGGAATCTTCGCCATACTCCCGAAGACGATTTCCTGGGATTCTCACTGGCCGACGCTATTATCACAAGGCTCGACTATGTGAGCGCTTTGACCATTCGCCCGTCGACGGCCGTGGAGAAGTATCGCAACCAGGAAATCGATATCCAAAAGGCGGCTGCCGACCTGAACGTCGATACACTTCTCACCGGAAGTTTTATCCGCGAACGCGACAATCTGCGAATCACCTATCAATTGATCGACGTGAAAAGCGACAGACTTCTGGGCAAAGGGAGCATTGACCTGAAGTATGACGACCTTTTGCGTGCGCAGGATGACGTAGCTCAGCAGGTTATCCAGAAGTTGCAGGTCAGTCTCTCACCTTCCGAGGCCGAACGAATCAAGGCAGACGCCCCGGTGAATCCAATAGCCTATGAATACTATCTGCGCGGCTTAGACCTTTATGGGCAGCATAGCTTCCCGCTGGCGATCAAAATGCTCGAAAAATCCACTGAGATTGACGCCAATTATGCCCCAGCGTGGGCCTACCTGGGAGCTTCGTATAATTCGGATGCATCATTCGAGTTTGGCGGGCGCGAGCAATATCGTCATGCCCAGGCCGCGTACGAAAAGGCCTTGGCAATTCGACCCAACTTGCTGGACGCTGAAATCTTCCTCGCGAATCTGTTGATCGATACCGGGAGAGTTGAGCAGGCGGTCCCTTTACTACGGAATGCTTTGAAGACGAACGGCAATTACGCGGCCGCTCATTGGGAACTGGGATAAGCCTACCGGTTCGCTGGAATGTTGAATGAATCCGTGGCGGAGTGCGAGCGAGCGCGTGAACTAGATCCGTTGTTTACGCTCAAATCGAATGGCTCAGTATTAAACACCTACCTTTATCTCGGCGAGTACGAGAAATTCCTTGCCAGCCTGCCGGCGGATGATTCGTCATTCATTCTTTTTTACCGTGGCTTTGGGGAATTTCACGAAAAGAATTTCAACCAGGCATCGAAAGATTTTGATCGTGCGTACGAACTGGACCCGACGTTGTATTCGGAAATTGGTAAGGCTCTTAGTGATTCAATTCATCATCATAGGGCCGAGGGCCTTGAGCGGTTAAGCGAATTGGAGCGACAAATCGGAGCGCGTGGGGTCGGCGATCCAGAAGCCACCTACAAAATCGCGCAAGCGTATGCCGTATTGGGAGACAAAACTTCGGCTAGTCGGGCACTACGCACGAGCGTTGAATCCGGCTTTTTCAGTTATCCGTATATTGACAAAGATCCCCTACTAAACGATCTGCACGGCCAATCGGAATTTGCTCAGATTTTGAATATAGCGCGTCAACGGCACGAGGCATTCAAGAATTCTTTCTTTAGCTAAGACGATTCCTGCCCCTATCGTTCGCCAAGAAACATCGACGCTGCCCAAAATCCCCTTCAGCCTTGGCGGTTGCAAGTACCAGAACCCACGAGGCCACAAAGTACGCGCTTCGGCGACCCACAAACAAAGCCTTTTGGCTTCTTCCAAACAGGCGAGCATCCACAGAAAATGCGCCCGGCCCGAGCCTCGCCGAGGTTACGCCGATGGTTGCCAACATGATCGAAATCCACGGATCACTAGCCTGGGTCGCTGCGACCCACAATTCGACGATCGCGATCAATATTCCCGCGAAAGGAGTGCACAGTCTGACGAGAAAAAAGGATGCCGGCGCACGCCCCAATGATGTGCGGAATCATGAACGCTGAAAAGTCGTGAGTTGGATTATGCAGGAGCGAACGAGAATGACCGCGACCAGAACGCGCTGAAGCAATAGACCGACACCTGGCCACCTGTCGGCAAACGAGGAATAAAGTCTCTGCAAGATATTTCCCAAGCGGATCGTAAGGGAAGCCTCGTGCTACCGGTGCATAGCCCAAAATCATCTGTTTTTGAGTCGGTCACGGCCTGGGTTTCGATCCTTTAGGAATCAACAGGTTGGCCAGGTGGCCAGCGACAGGATTTTTAGGCAAGCCTCAGTCAACCCGGTCAATGAGTGTAATGGCGATTTTTCGCCAACTACGAAACGGTTCTAGTCCCAATCGTCATTTTCCCTTGGTGCATCCGCTGGCTTCCCGATACTTTGCCTCTGTAGCATCAGTTGCGTGGGTCCGCTTCATCAGGTTCCTTTGCAGCCGGCTTAATTCGGGGAACCTGAACCATTCACAGCGGTTGTACTCCCACACGTCTCCTGTGCGCGGGCTCACGACGTAGATTCCGAACGGGTTTGTAGCAGCAGTGTTTGGGTAATCGCAGTGCGCACTGAAGGAGTAGTAGTCTGAGACGAAACTCTTGCCGTTCTTGTCCAATCGCTCTAGTTCGCAGTATTGGGAAGCCAATTGTATTTTCTGGAGCTTGAGAACGACCCGCACGAGTGATTCGGTTTCGGTGATGGTCGCTTGTTGCCCAAAGGTGGGCAAAACGGCAAGCCACGCGCAGAAGCCTACGACAACCCGAAGGACTCTGGTCATTTCTCCCGCCACTATACGCCGTCTAAATGCTTGCAGCCAGACACTCCCCTTTTGGATAGTTGACGAAAACAGGCGATTACACTCATTGACCCGGAGCCGGGCGAAATAGTTGGTACTATCGCGCTATTTCAACAGCTATTTCTCTTCCGGGTGAAAATACGTGTACACGGGTGACCCCTTGGGGGCCCAGCCCTTGGCCTTTTCCAGCCACGCTTCGCTATTTGGAACATCGGCCAAAGCTTTGTATGCTGAGCTTAGGTTCAGCGCCAATTCACTTTTCTCGGCCATCTGGGATTCTGAATCACCGCACAATGTGATGCAAGCCTGATATTGCGTCGCGGCTTCCTTATAGCTTTTCAGATGTAGGTAAGCGAAAGCCATTTCCCGGCACAGCAACTCGTCCTTGGGATTCTTGGCAAACTCCCCCTTGGAGACGCGAATAGCGTCTTCCGGTCGTTCAAGTGCGTTGTAAGCATAGGTAAGCTCGAACACGAGCTTAGGTGCATCAGGTCGTTCCTTATAGGCAGATTCGAGATAAACGATCGCTCGTCGCGAGTCTCCAATGCCGTTGTAAAAGGATCCCCAGTTGACTTTGTGCGTAACGGAGTCGGATTTGTCGTCGTAAAACTTCAGCCAGTCAGGTTTCTCCGGCAAGCGAAGCTGCGCCACAGCTTCGGGCGGGAGGAGAGCCGCAACTCCGTTTTGTTCTAAGCGAATCTTGAGAGTCATTTTGTCGGGGGGAATCGGATTAGGTGCCGAACGATATTTCCCATCAGCATCTATCGTGAAACGTCCACCGAAGTGCAGCGTAAATCCCGCTTGTGGGTCAACGTAGACGAAGCCGTAGGTGTAGTCATGATCCTCCGGTTGGTGATAAAGGGCCACCCAGCGATCTTCGCAATCAGACATGTGGAACTCGTAAGTCAGACCTGCGGATTTCAACGTCGGATCGCTACCGACGTTCCCAACGTTGGTGACTTGGACGGACCTCAGAAGCTCGGAGCTTATCCGCATAGCTTGGGCATCTGCCTGTGCGTCGACCCCCTTCTGCTCCGCGACAGGTTTATTCGCGGTCTGCGCTGAAGCGAGGCATGCGAGAGCGAGTATCAGGAGGCCAACTCGTACTCCGCCGTTTTTCATGTGAAGAGATTAGCCGTGTCACTCGCAGAATGCTAGGAATTTTCAATTGGCAAAACCAGGCGATTACACTCAGAACCGGGCCAATGAGTGTAATCGGGATTTTTCGTCAACTACCATCTGAAACGGCCTCAATTCGCTCTTGATTTGTCTTTCGCTGCCGCCCCGCCCCATTCTTCCCGGTTCGTGACCCGTGATTTTTTTTAGCTGCCTGTCGTCTTTTACCCGCCGTTTCCGATTTCCTTAATAGGGGCTGGAGACCTGGGTAAGTGGATCGAAGCCATTCAGGATTATTCCCGAGCCTCGACCTCGCCTGTGAAAGGCGAAATCAGCCGAATTCAAATTTGAATCTTTGGAGGGTTCACAATGTCAAAACCTCGTTGGTTTCACGTGACAGTTCTATTTGCGATCGTTGCTTTCGGCGCTTGCAGCCAGATGGCATTCGCGCGCCCGCGTGCGGCGGCCATCCCGACCGCGCAATCGCAGGCTCAATCCACCTCCTATCCGGCCCCTGGCCTGTACGCGGTCACGCAGGCATTTGCCGGTAGCCCCTACAACCCCAATTTGCCAGGCAATGGTTGGACTAACAACAGCAACGAGGTCGAACTGTGGCCCTGCTTCGGCGGTGGCGGCGGCAACGGCGATTGTCCCACCATAGGTAATCCTGCGATCGGCTTCGACGGAATAGCAGTTGGGATCCCATATTTCACCTGGTCGCTGGCGGCATGTGACGGAACCACCAACGGAACCCAAAACCCCTACTCCTGGGACCAGGGGGAAACGTGGAATCCCTTCGCGATAAACGGCGACTACGTTCCTTGCGGTCAACTCAACACGTTTTATCAGGATTACACGGGCGACACCAGCGACGACATCCTTTTCAGAGCCCAAGTCACGCAGGGAGGGAACTTGATTGCTGATACGGGCATTCAGGATTGGGGTCCCAATCAGTTCGGGGCAAGCAACGGGGAGTTAATAGTCTTTTACCAGGACTTTAACTTCGGCACCCTGGGCGATAGCGGACCGAACAACGGCAACTGCGTTCCCAATTACAACTATCCCAATACCATCCCACCCACCCTAACCTATCCGGTCATCAGCGCAGGAGGCCACACTTGCGTCGACCCGGTCGCAGGTGCGGCCACTATGACCGTGGAGACCTCGGTCGCTACCCCGACCTGGACCTGCAAAGATAAAGAAGGCATTGTCACATGCAAGGTGAAATACACGACGGTGTATTCGCTGAAACAAACGTGGAACATTTACTTACAGTAGCTCGCTCGACTTTGTGTTCGCGACACAGGACTCTATCCTCCGCATTTGCGGAGGATTTATGTCGGCTGAAGTGGACAGCGTTCCGCTGGATAACCTCGTAATTCGAGGACCAGTGATCGCTTCTCGAACCGTGTAACCGATTACGGGGATTTTGTCTTGACTATTGCTCAGAAATGCGAGAGGCTGTGCGCCGTGTTCAGGATGATATGGATACGGCTGGCCCTAGTATTTCTCGTCTCATCGACTTGGCAGAACAGGGTGATGAAGTTTCCGCAGCCAAGCTTTTTACTCAACTCTACGCGGAACTTCATCGCCTTGCGAAGTGCCAACTCGCGCGCCAGGGTGAGATAAGCATCAGCGCCACTACGCTCATTCACGAGACTTACCTTGATATGGCCGCGCGCGAGGGGCAAGCCTTTCCCGATCGGGGCCGCTTTATGGCCTATGCTGCGCGGGTCATGCGAGGGCTTATCATCGATCATGTACGGAATCGACTTGCATTCAAGCGGGGTGGGGCGTTCGAGATTACCTCTCTAACTACTAGTGTTGGAGATCCAATCAGCGACGATCAGGAACTTACGCGAATCAGCCAGGCTCTTGACGAGTTGGCGCATGTGGACGACTCCTTGTCCCAGATTGTAGATCTGAAGTTTTTCTGCGGGTTTTCCTTTAGCGAGATCGCCAATATGAAAGACATCTCTGAACGAACTGTGCAGCGAAAGTGGGAAAAGGCGCGCATTTACCTGCACCGTAGTCTGCGGTCGGATTTGCCGCTGTGAGAAATCGATGTCGACCCTCACTCCCGATCAATGGCAAGAAGTAAGCCCGTATCTCGACGAGGTTCTGGAGCTCGCGCCGGAGCAACGCGCTGGATGGCTGCTCTCGCTCAGCAAGAAAGATGCGCGGCTGGCTTACATGGTAGAGACGCTGTTGGACGAGCAGCGCCAATTGAAAGATGAAGGTTTTCTTGAGAGATTGCCGATCGCCGCGGGCGCGCGACTTGTTGGCCAGAAGGTCGGCGCTTACACCCTGATATCACAAATCGGCCAAGGCGGAATGGGCACCGTGTGGCTGGCGCAGCGCAGTGATGGCAGATTCGAGCGGCAAGCTGCCGTCAAGTTCGTCAGCATCGCACTCACCAGCCGTGTAACGGAGGAACGCTTCAGGCGGGAAGGCAGCATTCTCGGCCGGCTTACTCATCCTCACATCGCCGAACTGCTGGATGCCGGCATTTCTGCTGACGGCAACCCCTATCTCGTTCTCGAATACGTCGACGGCGTGGCCATCGACGTGTACGGCGACGAACATAAGCTCGACGTGGACGCGCGCATCAAACTTTTTCTCGATGTGCTGAGCGCAGTGGCTGAGGCCCATGCCAACCTGATTGTGCATCGCGACATTAAACCGTCCAATGTGCTGGTGCGTAAAGATGGTCAAGTGAAATTGCTGGATTTTGGCATTGCCAAGATGCTTGCCCAAGAAGGAGATGCGAATTCGGCGACAGTGCTGACCATGGAAGGCCCGGGCGCGCTGACTCCGCGATTCGCAGCACCGGAGCAGGTGACGGGCGGAGCCGTGACAACCGCTACCGACGTCTATGCGCTCGGCGTGCTGCTCTTCTATTTGTTAACGGGGAAGCACCCAGCGGGTGAAAATGTGCGCTCCCCTGCAGACTTGGTCAAAGCCATCGCCGATGGGGAAGTACCGCGAGCATCTGGGGTTGTGTCTGCGGCAAGCAACGCGGCTGAAAGGCGCGGCACCACTCCTGAAAAACTTCGGCGCCAGCTAACGGGAGACCTGGACACGATTCTTGGCAAAGCTCTGAAGAAGAACTCCCAGGAGCGGTACGCGTCGGTAACTGCATTTGCGGACGATCTTCGGCGCTATCTCAAGCATGAAGCAATCAGCGTGAGACCGGATACATTCGCGTATCGTACCGCTAAATTTCTGCGGCGCAATCGTACGGTGGTGGCCTTCACCACTATCGCCCTTGCATTCGTGATTGGAAGCCTCTCAGCCGGATTGTTGATCGCGAATCGCGAGCGAAAGATTGCTGAACAGCGATTTGCCCAGGTGCGCCAACTGGCCAACAAATTCATCGCACTTGATGAAGACATCCGAGGGTTATCGGGTTCGACGAAAATCAGGATGCGGATGGTCTCCGATTCTCAGCAATACCTGGCTTCGCTGGGCAGCGACGTTCACGGCGACAAGGATCTCGCTCTGGATGTCGCTTATGCCTATGTGCGGGTTGCACACGCTCAAGGCGATCCCACATCGCCCAACCTCGGCCAGTTCGCCGAAGCAGAGGCGAGTCTGGGCAAAGCCGAGAGCTTTGTCGATCCGGTATTAGCGGCGGATCCCAACAACCGGCGAGCATCGTTCATTGCGGCGACCATTGCCCATGACCGCATGACCTTGGCCGACGAGCAGAGTCGTTGGGAGCAAAGCGTGTTCTGGGGTGAGAAAACGTCGGAGCGAATCGAGCACTTCATGAATCTCGGCAACGTCGATCCAAAAGACGTTTACAGCATGGGATATTTTGAGTCAAACGTCGCCAACAGCTCCGTAGACGCCCGGCATTTTGCAGATGCATTACGAGCCAGCCAGCGCACCCTGGAGATTATCGAACCGGTTGCATCTGCCCATCGACTGCGGGGCAGCATCCTTGGCGTATTGACAACCGCGCGCTTGGAGACCGGAGATCTGGACAGCGCGTTGCAGACGGCTCAGGAGGCGGTTCAACTCCAGGAGACGCAAGCGGCCAGCGGACACGCGTCCCTGCGTATGAATCTGGCCCTAGCCTTGTGTACCGAGGGCGTGATTCTGGGGAGGCAGGATGCCGAACCGAGTCTCGGCCGAAGTTCAGATGCACTCACAACTTTCCAAAGAGGTCTGGATATCAGTGAAGAGCTGGCAAAGGTCGACTCGACTGATTATCTCAGCCGCCGCACGGTGGCTATGATCGGCCTGGAAATCGGCAATATTCTACGCCATAACGACCCACAGAAAGCGTTAGCGGTCTATGATCACGCTCTTGCGCGCATACGGGAGGCAAAGACTAACACCAGCGCTCAACTCTATGCCGCCGATTTGCTGGCTGGTTCTTCTTACCCCTCACGCTGGGTTGGTCGGGGCAAAGAAGCCAGACAGCGCATCGAACAAGCGTTCCAGCTCCTGCGGGACGTTCACGAATATCCTGCTGACAAGGTCGAACCGATGGGCCGGGCCGATCATGTGCTAAGGGCCGCCGCCGACGATTATGCCGAGACCGGCCAAACCGTCAAAGCCATTGCCGCCTACCAGGAGTTGCTGGACAAACTGACGGCATGGAAACCCGACCTGCAAAACGACCTGCGAGATACAACCTGCATTGCACGGACCTGGACCGCCTTGGCCAACCTCCTCCGCAAAGCCGGTCGCAGTCAGGAAGCCGACCATCTTGAAGCGCAACGAACCGACCTCTGGAACCATTGGAATAGCAAGCTCCCAAATGCTCAATTTCTACTTCGGCAGTCGCTAAGCCAGATCACTCCACATAATGCTGTCAGGGATTTGCCTGAGCACTAGAGCAAAAAGCTCTGCCTTTTCGTCCACCCTCCGACTTCCTGAACCGCAGAGCGGCAAGATTATTCATGCGACCCCTGTCGTCTTTTGCCTGCCGTTTCCGATTTCCTTAGTAACGGGCTCTCCACTTTGCAGGGAGACCCAGGAGGATGCATGAACCGCAGACACTTTGTCCCGAAAGCCCAGAAGCTGGAGTTCCTCGCGGCGCTCGTACTGTTACTAAGTTTCTTCTTATCTGCGGCGGCGCACGCCCAGATCACGCCGCTCGGCGACTCCTACACGAACACCGCCGATCCGACGACTAACTACGGCGCCCAGAAGACGCTTAATGTCGATGGCGCCTCGCAGACCACTTATATTCAGTTCAATTTGAGCTCGATTCCGGCTAGCGCCAGCGTTAGCCAAGCCACGCTGAAGCTCTATGTGAATACTGTGACCAAGGCCGGCAGCTTCAACGTCGATTACATCAACGCTGCATGGTCGGAGGCCACGATTGACTCGACCAATGCACCGCCGCTCGGAGCGGCGATTGCCTCAAACGTCAGTGTCACGACAGCTGACAAGAATCAATACATCCTCGTCAACGTGACCTCGGCGGTGCAGGCGTGGTTGGACGGGAGCGAGAAGAACAACGGCCTCGCGCTGGTCGCTAATAGCACATTCAATGCGACGTTTGACAGCAAGGAGAACACGACAACGAGCCATCCGGCGGAGTTGGATATTGCGTTTGCGGGCGGGGACGGGACTATCACTGGCGTCGAGACGGCGTCGGGCAGCGGACTCACCGGCGGCGGCACGAGCGGGACGCTGAACTTGGGCTTGCTGACCAGTTGCTCGAGCAATCAAGTGCTGCAATGGAGCGGCGGCGCCTGGAAATGCAGCAACGCAGGGACGGGCACGATTACCGGCGTGACGGCGGGCACGGATCTGACCGGCGGTGGCAGCAGCGGCAACGTCACGCTGAACCTGAACACGGCGAATGTACCGCTGTTGGCCGCAAATAACACCTTCACGGGCAACCAGACAGTGAACGGGAACCTGACCGCAACCGGGTTCATTAGCGCAGGACCGATCACTGCGTCAGCGTCAAACGGCGCTTACGCGGTCACAGGAAACGATACCTCCAGCAGCGGTTCAATTGGAATCGCCGGCATCAGCACGAACGGTACGGGAGTGTACGGAAATGGCATCACCGGAACGTCCGGAATTGGCGTCACCTATGGAGTGTATGCGACCGCCAGCAACGGCAATGGGATAGCTGCATTCGGCGCCGGCACCTATAACAGTGGCGTGTATGGTAGCGCCAGCGGTAGCAGTGGCAATGGAGTTTACGGCACCGGCGTTACCGGAGTCTGGGGCAACGGCAGTTCCTACGGAGTGTACGGCAGTGGAGGCACCTATGGCGTGTACAGCCAAGGCAGTTCCTACGGAGTGTATGGCTACGGTCCTACGACAGGAGTGTACGCCGTGAGCAACACCGGCGACGGCGTTTACACCAAAGCCGGAACCGGCGGTATCGCAGCGGACGTTGTGAACACTGGAAGCGGGTACGGACTGATCGCCGGTAGTTCCGGTGGCTATGCGGGGTGGTTCAACGGGAATGTGAACGTCGACGGCAATCTCTCCAAGGCCGGCGGTTCGTTCAAGATCGATGACCCGCTCGATCCCGCCAACAAGTATCTCTACCACTCCTTCGTCGAATCGCCCGACATGATGAACATCTACAACGGCAACGTGACCACCGATGCGCAGGGCGATGCCGTCGTCACTCTGCCGGAATGGTTCGAAACCCTGAACCGCGATTTCCGCTACCAGCTCACCGTCATCGGCCAGTTTGCGCAGGCAATCGTGGCTGGTGAGGTAGCTGGCGGTCAATTCAGCATTAAGACGGACAAACCCAACGTGAAAATCTCCTGGCAGGTAACCGGTATCCGGCAAGACGCATGGGCTAATGCTCACCGCATCCCCGTTGAAGTGGAGAAGCCGGAGGTTGAACGCGGATTCTACCTGCACCCTGAACTGTACGGTGCGCCGGAGGAGAAGGGCGTCCTGTGGGCGAACGCGCCGAAAGCCATGAAGCAATGGAAAGAAGCAAGAACCAAGGCCACAACCCCCGATGGGAACGACGTTCTCACCAGACCGGGGAACGGGCGACCTCAGCCGTTATCTGTGCCGCCTGGGCCAACATCCAGTTCGACGAGGGGGCCGTCCTGAAGCTAGGAAGAAATGCAATCTACGGTTCGCGGTCATCGGCGAGGGACAAAGGAGAAGAGTCATGAGAATAATAACGGCACCAACGCGTTTGGCTTCACTGCTGGGTTTGTTTGTCTTCTTGTGGACTGTGGCGCACGCCCAAATCACGCCGCTCGGCGATGCCTACACTAACACCGCCGATCCGACCACCAACTACGGAGCCAAGACCCTGCTCGATGTCGATGGCGCTACGCAGACCACCTACATTCAATTTAATCTGGCCTCGATTCCTGCCACGGCCAGCGTCAGCCGGGCCACGTTAAAACTCTACGTCAATACCGTCACGACGGCCGGTAGCTTTAACCTCGATTATGTCAACGGCACATGGTCGGAGGGCACGATTGACTCCAGTAATGCGCCGCCGCTAGGCACTGCCATCGCCTCGAACATCACAGTCACGACGGCGGACACGAATCAATACATCCTGGTCAACGTCACTTCGGCGGTGCAGGCGTGGCTGAACGGCAGCGAGACCAACAACGGCCTCGCGTTGGTGGCCAACAGCACGTTCAATGCGACGTTCGACAGCAAAGAGAACACGACGACGAGCCATCCGGCGGAACTGGATATTGCGTTTGCGGGCGGCGATGGGACCATCACGGGAGTGAACACGGCGTCTGGCAGCGGGCTGACGGGCGGCGGAACGAGTGGCACGTTGAACCTGTCGCTGACCAACG
>Ga0210383_10001104_pt1 | contig 24848 bp, 12 predicted proteins | sample IncBWC14OmetaG_FD_160072 | JGI IMG/M metagenome (GOLD analysis project Ga0210383, IMG submission 160072) | Forest soil microbial communities from Barre Woods Harvard Forest LTER site, Petersham, Massachusetts, United States - Inc-BW-C-14-O ... | reverse complement strand
TGGTCTCCGTCACCGCCTTCACTTCGAGCGGCAGATTGATGGCTTCCACGCTGACGCCATACCCGTCTTCGGTCAATACCGATGCGTTCTCGAGCGTGTTGTATGCGCCCGCGCTGAACCCTATTTGCGCCGCGACACCGGTCGGCGGGACGAGATTGTACACAACAGCGGCTATTTCGCCGACACCAAGGATGGCGGCGCGAAGGACGCCGACCTGCGTGTCGATCGGACATTTAGCGACAGATCCCTCGAAATCGGCGCGTGAGCACCGCGGTGTCGCCAGTGGGTCGCCGATCAGCCCTGGCGGCAGATCCACGATCGCATCGCGCAGTTCGCCGCCTTCGGTCGTTCCTTCCGCAGTCGTTTTCATCGAGAAGCTCACCTTGTACTGATAGGGATGCGAGCCGGCTTGCATATCGATCGAGCCGTCCCTGTTTTCCGGGACTGCATGAAAGCTTCCCGGCACCACGCCAAAATCGGCCTGGGCCGCCGACACCAGCAGCACGCTCACCGTAAGAGCGCACGCCGCCACAGCACCAATCATCGAACGACGCCTCATTATCGCCTTCCCTTCCGCTGTGCCTTCTTGGCGTTGCCGGCTTTCTTCCCGAAGCTCTTGCGTGCGCGCTTTTCGCACGCTGCCCGCCGCTTCTTCGGTCCGCTCCTGCATCGTCGCAAGGCGGCCGCCAGCTTCTGCGCTCGTGTCAGCATCGTAGTTTTTTGCTTGGTCTGCGTCGGGGGCGTGACCAGGTTCCCAGTACCTTCAAAACCAACCGACGCCGGTATCGGCTCAGAACTCGCTTCCGTGCCCGTCTGGCACGATTCGCGACATTCCCCGGGCTGGGCTACTTCGCCTTGCGAGACGATGCCACCCCCTTCGCGGGCGTCATAGAGGTCGATCAGTTCATCATCATCGCTCGCCACCAGCTTGTCGCGGGTCGTGAAGAAGACGTTCTTGCCAGTGGCGTCGGTCGCGAAGAAGTCCGAGTCACCCGCACCGCGGCCGCCAGAGATAAGCCTCACACATCCCGCCTGTTGCGTGCAGTCGCCATCACCATCGATCTCGTACTCGTACACGTCTTCCACGCCGTGGTTGGTGTCGAACGGCGACAGCGGGTCGCGCGAGTCGAAGAACAGGCGCCCGTTGTCCGTCAGGTAGCGTGGCTGCCCCTCAGATGCCGTTGCTACTTCCACCAGCGGTAGGTACGCCGCGCCCAGAGGCAACGCGCCACTGCGATCACACGAGGCGCACGTCAAGGTGTCGGTCTGAGAGTCGAAGAGGAACACCTCGGAGCACGCGCCGCTCACATATTGAGCAGTGGCGTTTTCAAAAGCACACGGACCCGTGTTGTCGTAGCCGGTAAGCCTGTTCTTCGACAGGAACGCCAACCACCGTCCGTCGGGGCTCGCCTCCGCGGTCCGCGCCTGTGGGGATTGAGTCCAATCCACCGACGCATACTCTAGGGGGTTCCCGACATTATCTTCTTCAGACAGCGTCGCTATGAACGTCGTCGTGCCTTCGCTCCAAGCGTAGAGATTGTCCCCACCGGCTTGCGCGGCCGCGCCCTGCTGGTTGACCTGTTCGCCCGTGAGCACCGCGGTGTCCACGAAGTAGACGTGGGAGAGGTCTTCGTCTTGCCCGGCGATGCCCATGAAGCCCCCTTCGCCTTCTGTCAGATCCACTGTCTGTTCGTTTTCCAGGTCGAACATGTGACCATCGGACAGCAATACCTTCGAGCCGTCCGCCGCCGCCGTCAGGAACGTCCCCGCGTCCGGAATTTCCCGCGTGCTGACGCCACCTTCTCGCACGAATACCTGGCCCGCTTTGTCGCTCCAGAACACCCGCTCTCCATCTTCGGAGATCGCATGTGATTGATCTTGATAGCTGCTCCCGAATGCGGCGCCGGGGGCCGTCTGTTCGTTGCCCGGCAGCACGTTGACGAGCTTCAGTTCTCCTCCGCTCGTTTCGTACAGGTTGTTCTCTGCGGGGCCGCCGTCGACCGCCGCGGGAGCCGACGCGGTGGCTTCCGTGAAAGCGTCGTTGGCTTCGAAGAACAGCTTCGAGTAGTCGGCGGATCCACCTGCGAAGTTGAGCTCAAGCTTGCCCGCGGCGCGGTTGGGCGCTGGGCTCATCAACAAGGCCGAGAGCGCTGTCGGATCGCTTGTCAATTGACTGTACAGATCGGGATAGCCAGCCGGCGCTTCGCTGGTGAGGGCCGGCGTTCCCTGCAGCAGCACATCCGCACTCAGCGAGGCATCGACTCCGACAACGGGCGCCTGTCGTGATTGGAGCGCGGGGCTGAGCGTCGTCGTCTGCCATCCTGCCGCGGTGCGCCGCGCCACATACTCGTTTTCGCCGACGATGCCCGAACCCGAGGAGAACTGGTCCCCCTCATAGACGACCGCTTCGCCGTCAGGACTGCTTTGACGTGACGAGTGTGCCCCGTGCTGGCCAGGTGCACAGTCGCCGCAAGATGCATAGCTTGGATACAACGGAAACACCTCGCCACCATTCTTGTCTACCGGCGACACCAGCTCGTACGCGCGGCCGTCCGGCAGCACATCGGATTCCACCGGGTAGGTCCGGAGACTGCGCACCGCACTGACGCTTTCACAGACTTCCGCGGGTTCGCCGGCGTTGCAGTGGCTGGTCGCGACCAGTCGATAGCGATATTCAGTGTCCGGGGCGAGGCCCGAAAGCGAAGCCTTCACACCGACCGAGCTCGCAACTGCTTCGACTTCACCTCCGCCGACAGGAGTCTCCTCAGCGCCCGCGAACCGTTCCGAGGGGCCGTTGGCTTCATATGCCGAGTTGGTCAGATACTGAAACACGTATCGCGTGACCCAGTTATGCGGATTCACCGTGCCACTCAAGACCGCGCTGGAGGAATCCACCGATTCAGCCGTCGATTCGACCGTCGGCGAACGCACTTCCGCGGGAGCATACACATAGCCCAGTCCGTCCCATGAGACTGCATAGAGGATCCCGGGCACGCCTCCCGCCCTATACGCGACCGCCGGGTCGAACGCCAGGCCGAATCCGGGTACTTCGTGCGGCACGCCGGGGGAAAGCACCAACGTATCCAACAGTGTGAATTCCTTGTTTGCGTTGCACGCGCTCAACTGAAACAGATTGCCCCGGTGCTTTTCGGTGTAGTAGTAGACTTCGCCGGTCTGTGGATCGACGGTCATGGCTTCGATGCCGCCGCCGACGGCCTTGTAGCTGCAGACGGGAGCGTTAGGTTCGCTCGGGCTGTACTCGTAGATGAATTCGTTGCCCTGCGAACCCGTCGTGTACAGATTGCCCGCCGCATCCATTGCCAAGTCTTTTGGTTCGGGCCTGATCGCGTCCGCTTGCGTGGAATACGCGATGTCCTTTGAAGGCCCGGCATACGCATAGTGTTCATAGTCGCCGGGGGTTTCCGGTTCGAAGACCATGATCCGCCCGACCTGTTCGTTGTAATTCATATCTGGGAGATAGACGTCGCCTGCGTTGTTCACGGCGATCCCGACAGAGACTCCTCCGTGGAGCTTTTCGGGAGATTCCGCCGTCGGTTCGTTCCCAGGCGCCTCCACCGCGAAGCTGGCGAGCAGTTCTGATCCATTCGGGGTGAACACGTCGATAACATTCTGCCCAGCTTCTGGGGTGTAGCGCCGTACGTACACATCTCCGGTAGCTTGATCGATCGCGATGCCATCGGCGTCGACGGTTCCCCAATGTTCGACGGGTTCTCCCGTGGCAGTGTAAACGTGCACGCCGGATTCCACCCCTCCGCCTCCTGATCCGACGAAATAGACAGTGCCAGGCGTGACGCCACCGGCTCCGGTCGTGTTGATCGCCACAGCCTGCGACCTGATAAGAGGGGATTCTGAGCTTGCTTCCGCGATGGTTCCGACCTGTTCGAGCCCGGCCCATGCCGCAGATGGGGCGATCAGAAGCACGAGAGCCGTCAGCAGGCCGAGCATGGCGCCGAGGCGGCGGGCCAGCGTACCAGTGTTTCTCGATTTCGTTCCCAATCGCTCCATACCTGCTCCGTTCGGTTCGGTCATAGATAAGAGTGTCGTCCAGAGGCTTGGCGACAACCGGCGCGCGATGGGTGCGCGCCGGGTCGCATACCTCCTTATCCCGTGGCGGGCGCGGTCACCGCAAACGTGCCTCGCCTTTTGAAGCTCCAGTTTTCGTCGAGACCAAGCATCTGCAACACCGCACCGGTGGGGAGGTAGCCGGGGCCGCTACCCACGGTCTTTTCAGCGAAAATCACACCTTCCGAGTGTTCTTCCACGTCCGTGTACACGCAGAGGAGTCCGGGGGGCGCGGTTGGTGCTTCCACGGTGCCCGTGCAGCCGGCTTCGTAGCCTGGCCCTTCTTTTTTTTCGATCTGTGCCTCGCTCAAGACCCAGCCCTGTTCTGCCGTTCCGCCTTCTTTGAGGGGAATCGGGAACGAGATCGGGATTTCTATCTGGGCACCCTGGGGCAGTCCGTACTGACTCGCCGCCCAGAGGCCCGTCTCGGTCTTGCCCGCGGGCAGCGTTTCGGTGAAGCCCGTTGTGCCTTTTTCGCCTTTAGGTCCAGCCGTGCCGGCAACCCCTTTTTCACCCTGCGGACCGGCTGGCCCAGCGGGACCGGCGGGCCCCTGAGCGCCGGCCGGGCCTTGAGCGCCAGCCGTGCCGGGGCCGGCGGGGCCCGCCGGCCCCGCGGGTCCGGTCGCGCCAGTCTTTCCAGCCTTGCCGGTTAGCGACTTCAACACCTTTGGGCTGATCTGCTTGGTCGAGGTGATCACGTAGCGGCTGGCAGCGTAGGCGCCGCCGGTCATCGCGAACACCAGCGCGATCGTGGCGATCACGGCACTGGGGGTGATCCGCTTGCGTATTGCTGAGAACATCGGTTACCTCTTTCCTTCTACCGGCCGATGTACGGCGGTCTCGTTGTGAAACGAAGGGGCCCGGCGTTCATCGACACAGACCATCCCTCTCCAATATCTGCTGCTCTGTTTCGCGTCGCAGCCGTATTTGGGCACCGCCCGGGGAGGGCAAGCGATGCCCATAGCCTTGTGGGCGAGGTCGCTGTATGCCCATTTTTAGAGAAGAACAGGGCAACTGACGCGGGCAACCGCGTGCGGCCTGCGTCACGGTGACACACAGGCTCGTCGGCCCTTACGGGCGCAGTCATGCTCCGTTCCTCTCTCATCCCGACCGCATAGTTGCGCCGGACGAGCTTCATCACAAGCCCAGCGCTAGAAGGTTCTAGTTTGTGAATTGTGTCGAGCGGCGCCTCACCACGCCCTCAAAGCCGTGGGCCAGCCGCGCGGTCGTGAGGCTCACGTCGTGTTACAGCACGGGGATTGGCTACCATCGGCGCCCTCGGACGCCCTGAGCTAGCCCTGGGCGCCGTGCATGACTCATTGGAACGAGCCGCTTGTGCGGGCGCCGGCCAGCGGGGTAGATGCAGCGGCCGACCGCTCCTCTAAAAACAGAAAGTTCTAGTTTGTGAATATAGGCTTGACCTCTATGAACCATCGCGGTTTCAGTGTACAGTTCATGCTCGAATGCTTGGGAGGGCAGTCAGGGACGCAGGTACTGGGGCGATGCGCTCCCCGGTGAATTGGGCCGTGCTCGGCCTGATGATCGAGCGGGCGAGCTACGGCTATGAGATCCTGCAACGATTCGAACGCAACTACGGCGGGTTGTTGAAGCTCAGCAGCCCGTCGCAGATCTACACGGCGCTCGACAGCCTCATGGACCGTGGCATGATCGAAGCCACCAGCGACCCCTTTCCCGTCGTCGGCTCTCGCCAGCCGAAGCTCCACTACCGCGCAACCGAAGAAGGAGTCCGGCGCTACCAGGAGCACCTGGTCGATCAGGCCGAGGAGGACCGCCGGCGTTCGAGCCTGTTCGCACGCGAACTGGCAGCGCTCCAGCCCGATGCGGCATTGGCGGTGCTCGACGACTACGAGCAGACGTGCCTTGTGCAGGCGACGAAGGTGCAGCCGCGGCGCAGCTCGGAGCTGACAGCACCGGAGGCCTCCACGACGCTGGCCGACCGCCTCGCGGCCGAGGAGGAACGGCTCTCGATGGAAGCCAAGCTGCCGTGGATCGAGTACGCGCGCAGAGAGCTTCGCGCAATCGCGGATCGGGGCCGCCAGAATGGCCCTGCTTGAGATCGCGGGGGTCGGCAAGCGCTACGGCCGCGGTCAGCTCGAACGCGTCGCGCTGCGCGACGTCTCCTTCGAGCTGAGCGCGGGCGAACTGCTCGCGATCTGGGGCCGGCGCAACTCCGGGCGCTCGACCCTGCTGCGCATCGCGGCCGGCCTCGAGCCACCGGACCAGGGCAGCGTCCGGCTCGACGGAGGCGACCTGAACGCCCGTGGCGGCGAGGGCCTGCGCGGGCAGATCCGCTTCTGCCGCAAGACCTACCGCCCAACCGAAGGACAGCTCGTGATCGACCGGCTCATCACCGCCCAGCTGACTCGCGGCATACCCAGCAGGCCAGCTCGAGCACGCGCACACGACGCGCTTGCGCGTGCCAAGGCCTCGCACTGCGCGACGCTCAAGCCCAGCGACCTGGACATAACCGAGACGGTGCTGGTGGGGATCGCGCGCTCGCTCGTGCACCAGCCCAAGCTGCTCGTGATCGACGAGCCCACGCTCGGCGTGGACCTGTTCGAGCGCGATCGCATCCTTTCGCTGCTCCGGGGTCTGGCCGACGACGGCATCTCCGTATTGATGAGCGTCGGCGAGACCACGTGCCTCGCGGGCGCCGACCGAGCCCTCTCGCTGGCCGGCGGCGAGCTTCACGGAGAGCGTCAGCCCGCGGAGCTCGCTCCCGTCGTCCGTCTGCACGACGTGGCCAGCCGGACAGTGAGCGCGTGAGCCCGCAGAGCTCGGCCGCACGAGGATAGCCGCCGCCGTGCTGGAGCTCGATGACGTCGTAAAGCGCTACCGGGGAGCGAGCGAAGAGGTCCGCGCCGTCGATGGCGTCACGCTGCGAGTAGACCCGGGGGAAATGGTCGCCGTACACGGGCCAAGCGGCTCCGGCAAGACGAGCCTGCTGCTCATGATCGCAGCGCTGATGCGACCGGACAGCGGCACGATCCACTACGAGGGTCGGGACCTCGCCTCCCTGTCCGAGCGGCAGACCAGCGAATACCAGCTTCGCGACATCGGCTTCATCTACCAGCGCTTCCGGCTCATGCCAAGAGCCTCCGCGCTGGAGAACGCGTCCCGCAAGCTGCTCGTCGGCGGCGTGCGTATGCGCGAGGCGCAGGAACGGGCGAAGCCCTGGCTGGAGCGAGTCGGGCTCGGTGGGCGGATCGGCCATGCCCCAGCTGAGATGTCCGGCGGGGAGTGCCAGCGGGTCGCGATCGCACGCGTGCTCGCATGCGAGCCGCGGCTGATCCTCGCCGATGAGCCAACGGGAAACCTCGACAGCACGCGCGGCCGAGAGATCGTCGAGCTGCTCGGCTCGATCGCGCGCGAGCGAAGCGCCGCGGTGCTGCTGGTAACCCACGATCTGGCCGCCCTGGATCTCGCCGACCGCAGCTACGCGCTACTCGACGGCAAGCTCACCGGCTCAGCTCCAGCTCACACCGGGCAAGGGCCGCTGCAGCCAACCGGCGTGCTCGAGCAACTCCCGAGCACAGGCAGCTAGCTCCCCTTGCCGCCAGCCACACGACCCACGTTCAGGTCCCGTGCGTTCATGGGCTTCTACGCGCTTGCCTACCTGTACCGCAACCGGCTGCGAGTCCACGCCGCCCAGGAGCTGCTAGCCGGCCTCGGCGTGGCCGTCGCGGTGGCGCTCGTCTCCGCGACGCTCATCGCGAGCGGAAGCATCGCCGGCTCCGCGGGCGAAGTCGTGCACACGGTCATCGGGCCCGCGAACCTGCAGCTGCGCACCCGTGGACCCGAAGGCTTCCCCGAAACGCTCCTACCGCGAGTGGAACACCTGCCCGGCGTTCAGCAGGCGGCGCCAATGCTCGAAGAGACCGCCACCCTCGTTGGCCCTTCGGGCCGTCGCGTAGCCATCTATCTCGCCGGAGCGGATCTCAGCCTTGCCACGCTCGACGGCCTCGCCCATACGATTCCCCGTCAATCTCTCTCCGCCGAAGGCATCAGCCTCAGCACCGCCACCGCCACCGCACTGCAGCTGCCACCCACCGTGGACAGAAGCGAAGGTGAGCCACCGCTCGAGCTACTGCTCCGTGGCCGCTCCTACCCACAGAAGATCTCCGCCGTGCTGGGCAGGGAAGCAGCCGGAGCGCTCGCCGGAGCGCGTATCGCCGTCATGCCGCTCACGGACCTGCAGAGACTCGCCGGCCAGCGAGGCCGTGTCTCGCGGATCCTGATCAAGACCAAGCCGGGCGCGGAAGCAGTGGTGCGCAAAGCCCTGAGCGCACTCGCCGGCGGGCGTTTGACCGTTGCTCGGTCAGACCAGGATCTCGCGCTGCTGCACCAGGCGCTCGGACCAAGCGACCAGGCCAGTGGGCTGTTCGCGGCGATCAGCGCGCTGCTCGGGTTCCTGTTCGCCTTCAACGCGATGCTCCTGACCGCGCCCGAGCGCCGCCAGACGATCGCAGACCTACGGGTCGACGGGACCAGGCGGGGCGCGATCGTTCAACTGGTCCTGTTCCAGGCGCTGTGCCTCGGGGTCGTCGCAGCGGCCGTTGGCCTGCTTGCCGGATATGGCCTCGCGGTGGGTCTGTTCCATCAGTCGACCGGCTATCTCTCCCAAGCGTTCACGCTCGGCTCCTCGACCGTAGTCGGCGCGAGCCCAATGCTGATCGCCCTCGCATGCGGGCTGGTCGCAACGTGCCTCGGCGCGTGCACGCCACTGCTGGACCTGCAACGCGGACGCGCAAGCGACGCCGTCTACGACGACGACGCCGCCCCCGGCAACCAGCTCGGCAGCGATACCCGCAACCGGCTGACGACGGGCGCGCTCGCGCTGCTGGCGCTGGCGAGCGCGCTGTACGCACTCGTGCCATCGGCGGCGCTGGCTGCATGCGTGCTGCTCGCGCTGGCGACGATGCTCGCCGTCCCGATAGCACTGGCGGCAGTTATGCGCGCCACTGCCTTCCTTGGCGAGCGCTACCCGCAGCTCACGCTCGTGCCCGTCGCGCTGACCGGGCTGCGCGCCACCACGCTTCGCTCGATGGCGCTCGCCGCGACCGGCGCTGTCGCGTTGTTCGGCTGCATGGCCCTCGGCGGCGCCCGCGGCGACCTCCTGCGCGGCATCGGACAGGTCGCTCACCGCTTTTCCGACGGCGCGCAGCTGTGGGTGATCAGCCCGCAGGACAACCAGGCGACCGTCGCGTTCCTGCCGCGCGACTACGCCGCCCGTGTGGCCACGCTGGCGGCCGTGACGGGTGTTGGCGCCTACCAGGGGAGCTTCTTCGACTGGGGCGAACGGCGACCGTGGATCATCGCGCGCCCCGCCAACGAGACGGCATCGGTACTGGAAGGCCAGATCCTTCAGGGAAAGTCGGCGACCGCCGCTCGGCGACTGCGCGAAGGCGGCTGGATCGTCCTCTCCAAGCAGATCGCAAGCGAACACCACCTGAGACTCGGAGGCATCGTGCGCCTGCCCACCCCCACGGGCCTGGCCACGTTCCGGCTGGCGGCGACGAACACGAACTTCGGCTGGCCCACCGGCGTGATCTTCATGAGCACCCGCGACTACACGCGGGTCTTCGCGACCTCCGCGCTCACAGCGCTTGGCGTCGACCTCCAGCCTGGCGCGAGCATCCCCCAGGCCAAAGCAGCGATCGAACGTCGGCTCGAACCGGGCAGCGGGCTCGAAGTGGTCACACCCGGCACACGCGCCGCGAGGATCGAAGCTTCAGGCGGCGAAGGGCTCGGCCAGCTCGGAGAGATCGCAAAGCTGCTGCTCGCGGCCACGATCGTGGCGATGGTGGCCGCGCTCGGCTCGAGCATATGGCAGCAGCGGATATCGCTGGCCTCGCTGCGGCTGGAAGGAACACAGCCATTCCAGCTGAGACGCCTGCTGATGGTCGAAGCGCTGGTCATGCTCAGCGCGGGCTGTCTCACGGGAGCGCTCGCGGGCGTCTACGGGCAGCTGATCATCGACAGCTACCTCAAACACGTCACGGGCTTTCCGGTGGCGAGCCTCGTGACCGCGACCCGCCCGATCGAGATCCTTGCGCTGGTACTCGTAGTCGTCCTGGCGCTCGCCGCGATACCAGGCTGGCTCGCCTCCCGGGTGCGCCCGACACTCGCCTTCGGAGAGGACTAGCACCAGATGAGCAGGCCTTCCCCCTCGCGATCTCCAGGGCAAGCCACCGTGTTCGCGGACCGCCGGCTATTGGCCCGCGCCGGCCTCGCGCTGGTGCTCGCAAACGTCCGCTATTGGACGACCGTCGCACCGGAGGTACGCGCCCAGCTCGCGCGCTGGCGCACACGTGCCATGCGGATCGAGGATCCGCAGCTGCGCACGCTCGCGCTGCGCACGCTGCACGCGGAGGGCTTCGCCTCCGAGGTCGCAGCGACACTCGCGACACTCGCGCCGCGCCGGCACCGCACGAGCACGGTCCGCGGCATCGTGGCGCTGGAGGTCATGTACGACTACCTGGATGGCCTGACAGAGCAACCGGCGCCAGACCCGCTCGCCAACGGCCGCCAGCTGTTCAAAGCCTTCACCGACGCGCTCGATCCGACCGCGGATCCCGACGACGACTACTACTACGCTCACCGACCCTCGGGCCAGGACGACGGTGGGTACCTGATGGAGCTCGCCGCGGCGGTCCGGGACGCGCTCGCGTGCCTTCCCGCGGCAGCAACGCTCGCACCCACGATGTCGCGCGCGGCCGCGCGCTGCGTGGAAGCGGAGGTGCTGAGCCATGCCGCTGCCCACACCGACAGCGCACAGGTCGAGCGGTGGGCGAGGGAGAACGCGAACGGATCGGGCCTTCAGTGGCGCGAGTATCTCGCCGGCGCCGCCTCCTCGGTGCTTGCAGTCCACGCCCTGATAGCGCTCGCGGGCAATGGGCAGGCCACGGTCGAGCATGCCGGAGGGCTCGACGATCTCTACCTCGCCCTCGGGGTCCTGAGCACGATGCTCGACAGCATCGTCGACTTCGAGCAGGACGCGGCAAACGGAACGCTCGCCTACATCGGACACTACGAGGACAGCTCGACGATCGCAGAGCGTCTGGTCGATGTCGCCCGTCAGGCCGCCAGACAAGCCCGCGACACGCCGGCCGGCGCACATCATGTGATGACGATGGCTGGTATCGCCGCCTACTACACATCCGCGCCGAGCGCCACCAGCGAGCTGGCGTGGCCGGTGACCAGCCGCCTACAAGCAGAGCTACGGCCGCTGATCACACCAACGCTCGCGGTCATGCGCACATGGCGGCTCGCCAAGCGCATACGACCACGCATCGACGTCATCGCGAGCGGACATGCCTAGAAGCGTGCGCATGAACCCCCAATCCAGCGATCCGCGGGGGCCGGTCGCACGTCACGTCGCGATCATCGCCGACGGCAACCGCCGGTGGGCGTACGCACGAGGACTGCCAGTGTCAGCCGGCTACGAGGCAGGCGCCGACACGCTCAAGGCTCGGCTGCACGACGCAATCGAGCTGGGCGTCAAGGAGCTGACCGCATATTCCTTCTCGACCGAGAACTGGTCGCGGCCCGCCAGCGAGATCCACCAACTGATCTCCGTGCTGGCGGCGCGCATCGAAGGAGAGACGCCCGAGCTGCACGGCGAGGGCGTCCGCATGCGCTTCATCGGCAGACGCGACGACGCCGCAAGCCAGCTGAGCGAGCTCATGGACTGGGCCGAGTTGCTGACGAAGGCCAACCGTCGCATCACCCTCTGCATCGCGTTCAACTACGGCGGACGAGCTGAGATCCTCGACGCGGCCAAGCGCTTCCAGGGAGGCACCGAGGACGACTTCCGCCGCTGCCTGTACGCATCCGACCTGCACGACCCCGACCTGATCATCCGCACCGGCGGCGAGCAGCGTCTGTCGAACTACCTACTCTGGCAGGCCGCCTACTCGGAGCTCGCGTTCCGCGAGGAGATGTGGCCGGACTTCTCTCGCGAGGCCTTCCGGGAAGCGATCTCGCACTTCGGAAAGCGTTCGCGACGCTTCGGCGGCAGAGCCGCAGAAGATCCATCGACAGAACCCCCCGACGGAGCGCATCGACTCCAGCCGCTGCGCGTTACAACAGCAGTCGACAATCGGAGCCCAAGATGATCTCGCCAGTGCGCCGCGGAGCCACCGCACCCCTATCTCTCGCGCTGGCGACGAGCTGCCTCGCCCTCGTCATCGCCGCGACGGCCGCAAGCACGGCCGCCGACCCCGCCGGGCCCGCACCACGCACCCACGCGGCGCGCGTCCTAAACGCAACCGACACCGCCCACCTGCGCTACATATCGTCGTCGGGCTCACTGCTGCTCGAGCAAGGCAAGGCCAGCGGAACGCTGCCCGGCAGCATGCGCGTGCACCTCAACCTGGGGACGACCTTCACCGGCAGCTTCACGATCTACGCCAACGGAGGATCGATCCAGGGGCGCGGTAGCGCCACGCCGCACGGATCCGGCACCTACGAAAGCTTCTCGGGCACTCTGACCGTGACCGGCGGCACCGGCCGCTACGTCCACGCACACGGCCACGGAGGCCTGTATGGCACGTTCGACCGCAACAGCTACGCGCTCGTCGTCAAGACGACCGGCAGCCTCGCCTACTGACACCGTGCGTGCTTAGCGCCGGCTCAATCCCCCGCGTAGCGCTCGGCGCTCTGACCACGTCCTTTTTGTGTCTATGCCTGACCGCGATTGCAAGCGCCACGCAATCGGTCGAGCTCGACCCGTCGTTCACGCCATATCGACTCGGCTCACCGACGACCATCGACCTCAACCTACAAATACATGCGCCGCCCGGCCAGATCCCATCCGCATTGACTGAAATCGAAGTTCGCTACCCGCAGAACCTCGGCTTCGCGCTGAGCGGGCTTGGCCTGGCCGTCTGCTCACCCACGATGCTCGAAGCCGCCGGTACGAGCGGCTGCCCAGCCAACTCGATCATGGGCGGCGGCAACGCCACCGCAGAGCTCAGCTTCGGTCCGCAGCTCGTCACCGAGAACGCGTCGATCTCGATCGCCCGCGCACCCGACCAGGAAGGCCACATCGCCCTGCTCCTCTACGCCTCCGGGCCCAGCCCCGTCAACACGCAGATCCTCTCGCCCGCGCAACTGCTGAGCACCAGTCCCCCGTTCGGTGGTCGCCTGAACATGCAGCTGCCTGTCATCCCAAGCGTCCCCGGCGCCGCCGACATCGCAATCGCCTCGCTGAGCGTGACCATCGGGCCGCGGGGCCTCACCTACTACGAACACACAGAAGGCACCACGCTCGCGTACACGCCCAAGGGGATCCTCCTGCCCAAGACGTGCCCGCACGGCGGGTTCCCGTTCGCGGCCACGTTCTCGTTTCTCGACGGCTCGCACCCGGAAGCGCGGGCGATGTTGCCCTGCCCCCGCTCGCGGCGTGTCTCAGCTCGACGCTCGCGCCCCTGAAGATCTTCTACTACTCGGCGTCCTCCATGCCGTCTATGTAGGCTTCGGCCAGGGCTCTTGATTCTTCGATCGCTTGTTCGAAGGCTGCTTGTCCGATTGCTTTGTTGCGTAGCTCTTCTTCCAGCTTGTGTTTCTTCTGCTCGAAGCGTTTTAGGTCTTCCTTCATTTCGCGTTCTTCGCGTTTGCAACGAGCTGCTGGTAGGCAGCTGCCGCCTTCTTGGTATTTGAGCATCGCGAGGCCGGCGATGTTCACACGGCGTCCGCCGCTCTTGTGGTGGCCGTGGTGTCCGCCTCCGCCGGACCCGGACGAGGTGTCTCCCCATCCGAGGGATTCTTCTTCTCCTTCTTCTTCCATTGCTTCTTCTTCTGCCAGCGCGGCCGCGAGTGCTGCTTCGAGTGCTGTTTGTTCGCGTGCGGCTTCCAGGCCGGGGGCTTCCGCGGCCTCGCGTGCGGCGCCTTGCATGTTCCAGGGTTCCTCGAGCATTGTGTAGGGGGCGCCTGCGCCAGAGCCACCGGGCAGCCCTGGGGCAGCGACCGGTTCGCTTTGCAGCGCGCGCCCTGTCTGCGGCACGTAAGAGGTCGCTCCGTAGGTGATGACACCGGAGGACAGCGAGCTTTCGACGTCCGCGGCCCCGAGCCACCCGAGTTTCGGCGGCGCTTTCCCACCCTTCGGGACCCCGAATTCGGTGCTGTTGTAAGTGGTGAGGAGTTTCGTTTCCCCCGCTTTGTCGCCGATCGTAGCGACCACGTCGCCCTGCAGGTCGTGTAGCTGCAGCACGGGGGTTTCGCCGTTGGTCTGGGTCGCGAGGAGCGCCCCGTCGATGCCCGTGATGTTGCGCACCCACTTTTCGGGGGATTCGCTCCACGCGACCGTTTCACCCGGCCCGTCGTAGTGATCGATCGTTTTCGTCGACCCGGAGATCAGTTCCCGGGTACGCCCTTCGGGGTCGGGCTTATATTCGTTGGTGACACCGTTCTGGGTCTGGCCAGCGACCGCGTTGTCGACGTAGAAGCTGGTTGTCAGTTCGTGGCCTTCAGCGTCCGCGGCCGGGAGTTTCGTGACGTTCCCAAACGCGTCATAGCCCACTTCCGGATCGGCCAACCGGTCGCCTTCGTCGTAGTTGTGCCCTTCCACGGTGCCGCCTTCGGACTGGCAGACACCCCCGGTACCAGGGGAGCGTGTGGCCGAGGTCGCGCGGTCCGCTTCTTCGTCGTAGGTGTACGCACGGACGGTGCAGCCTTCCCCGGCCGGGGTTTCCTGGGTTTCCGTGAGCCGCCCTGAGGGATCATACGTGTAGGTCTCGCTCGCGAGGGTGCTCGACTGGTCGAGCATTTCCCCGCGGATCGAGGACGAACGGCTGTCCTGGTAGTAGATCCCGGGTTCGCTTTCCGCACAGTTCGAGGACTTTGTGTACTCGAGGCTCGTCGTTTCCCCGATCGAGTTATACGCATACAACTCGCACATGCCATGGGGGTAGCTCAAGCTCGTGGTCTGCCCTTCCGTGTTATACGCGGCCGTGAACGTCCCCGCAGCAGAATCGATCAGCTTCGTCGGGAGCTTCGTCGTCGGGTCGTATTCAAAGCTCTGCTTGCTTGTGGCGCCCGCACTCGAATCGGACACTTCCGTGAGCAGATAGTCGCCTTCCGGCGCGGCATAGCTGTATTTAGCGACGTTCCCGTCCGCATCGGTGTACTTGGTCAGCTGCCCGAGATGGTTGTATTCGCTTGTCAGCGACTTTCCTTCAGCGGTCTCTTTTTCAAGGACACCCTGTTCGCTGTTGTAGGAGAAGGTGACCTGCGGCAGTGCTTTTCCGCTTGTCGCAGTCGTTTCGCTGGCGGTGCGGCGGCCGGCCGCGTCGTAGGTTTCTTTGCGGACACGGCTGCTCGACCCGAATGTTTCCGTGACCGTTTCCGGCTCATCCAGCACGTTGTACGCATACGTCGTGACCGGCAGCGGCGGCAGACCCATCAATTCGGGCTGCTTCGCCGGCAGCGTCTCACACACCAGCCCAGCCCATTCCGGACGCGACCCACACGCCGCATAGCCTTCCGTGTTCGCTGCCGCGCTGTAGTAGATCGTCTTCTCGTCGTGCGCGTTCGAACCCTTCGACCACTGCTCCAAACGATTATTGGCCGAGTCCACGACCCAGGCTTTGCCGGTGGCATCGAACGCTATGCCCTTCGGTTCGGAGAGCTGCCCCGCGGCTGTGCCTTTGAAGCCGATCTGCGTCACATAGCTCCCAGTGGGCGTGAACGCCTCCGCACGGTTGTTCTTCGAGTCGGCCGTCCACAGGTTGCCTTGCGCGTCGATCTTCAAGTCGATCGGCGTATTCAACTGGCCCTCACCCGACCCGGAGGACCCGAAGCGCTTCAGCAAGCTCCCCGTGGTCGAGAACTCCTCGATCCGGTTGTTACCCGTATCCACGACCCACACGTGTTCGCCCGAGTCGACCACGATACCCTCCGGTTCTTTGAGCTTCCCCGGTTCCGAGCCAGCTGACCCAAATTCGGAGGAGTAAACCCCTTCTTTGTTGAATTTCTCGACCCTGCTGTTCCCGGTGTCCGCAACCCACAGATTGCCTTTCGAGTCAAACGCAAGATCCGACGGTGCTTTCAACTTCCCCGATTCCGTACCCAGCGACCCGACCGTCTTCACGAACGCCCCCGCCGAGCTGAACTCCTCGACACGGTTGTTGCCCGTATCCGCAACCCAAACATTCCCAGACGCATCAAGCGCGATGCCCTGCGGTTCTTTGAGCTGACCATTCCCCGAACCCGCCGTCCCAAACGAGCTCACAAACACACCTTCGGCACTGAACTTCTCGACACGGCTATTCGCCGAGTCCACGACCAACAGCTGCCCTTCCGCGTTCACCACCGCACCCCACGGCGCTTTCAGCTTCCCCGTTTCACTACCCACTTCCCCGAATTTCTTTACGTAGCTCAACGTCGTTTCGGCGGACGTGCCACGGCTTTCGGTGACCTGCCCGGTGGTTGAGTTGTATTCAGTCGCGCTCTTTGTGAGCGTGTTGCCTTCCGGATCGATGGTCGTGACCGAGGTCGGCGCACGCAATCTCCAGCCAACCGTTCCCTCATCCGAATACGACGTCTTCGTCGTGCGGGCTTCGACTTCTTCCCCGCTTCGTTCTTCTTTGTTGTTGATCAGCTGCGCGACCGTCGTCTTCTTCGTCTGAAGATCATACGTTTCCCCCGATGGGGCGCCTTCGTCATAAGAGAACTCCGAATGCAGCCGCGCGAGCGATTCTTTCTGTTCATGACCCGCCACATACGTGATCTTGTGCTCAGGACCAAGGCTTTCAACCAGCCGCGTACCCGGTTCCGCGACTTCGCCTTCTTTCGCGCCTTCCCCGTTATACGTATTCTGGGTATCTAGCAATTTCGACTTCGCTACCGAACCCGCCCCCGCTTCAAGCGCCACCTGGCGATCATCCGGCGAAAGCTCACGGATCGGGTCGTTGAATTCGTTGTATTCCGTCGTCGACACCGACCCGTACGACGAGTTGCTCGGCGACGCCACGTTGACCTCACGGCCCTGTTCGTCCAGGTAATAGACGGTGGCCCGCTTGTAGCTTGTCAGGGGTGTCAAAGGCCAGCTCTGCGGGGCGTCGGGCGGGAAGATAGCCGTCGCTTCGTGCGGATCGTCGTCCTGACCCCATCTCGCCACTTCGGGCGCACCCATTTCGTATGGCGCGCCCAGGCCGTCCACCGGGACGCGGTACTCGATCGTCGTCCCTGGCTGGGGAGAGCGCGTTTCTCCTTCCACGACTTCGTCTTCGGCCAAGCCGCTGATAGGCGTCCTGTCGACCTCGAGGCTCGAGGCTGCCCAGACTTCTTCGTCATGCACCGTGAGAGCGTGGAGAACGCCGTTGATCGGGCCGTACACCGTGACTGCGCCCGACGTTTCGAGCTTCAACAACTTCCCTCCCGCCGTGACCCACAGCGCCCCGGCGCCCGCGCTGATGTATTCCGGAGGAGGCGTTCCTGACGGCAAGGCGTATTCCGTGATCGCGCCGGCGGTCGTGATCTTCCCGATCTTTTCTGTGGTCTTATCGACGAACCACAGGTTGCCGTCTGGTCCCGCGGCGATCCTGGTCGGACCGCTTCCCGTGGGAAGTGAGTATTCGGTGACGACGCCCGACGTCGTCATCCTGTCGATCCGACTGTTCGCGGTATCCGTGATCCAGAGATTGCCGTCGGACCCGGACGCGATGTATTCCGGGTCGCTGGACGCGGCCATCGGATATTCCGTGATCGCACCAGCGCTCGTGATCTTGCTGACCTTTTTCGAGTGGGAGTCGACGAACCAGATGTTGCCGTCTGCTCCGTACGTGAGCCCTGCCGGAATGCTCCCTCCCGGCACTGCCCATTCCGTCACCGCACCAGCGGGCGTCACCCTGCCGACTTTGTTGCCGTACTGATTCGTGAACCACGCGCTCCCGTCCCCACTGCGCGCGATGTCGCGAGCATAGCCGCCCCCGGGCATCGTGTATTCGGTTACCACGCCCGACGAAGTCATCTTGTCGATCACGCCGTTGTAGAGGCCAAGCCAAGAGGTTTTCGCGACAGGCCCTTCCGCCAGCGACGCGACACTGTTCCCGCCGGGCACATAGGTTTCGGTGAAATGCACGCTGTTCTGGATTTCGCTGGTGGATGAGCTGTTCACCGCGACCGAGCCGCCTCCGTTGGTCGCCGTCACGGTAGCGCTCAGCGTATAGCCGATATCAAAGTTCCACGGTTTGTAGTTCTGGTTCGTCGCGCCTGGAATCACACTACACGAGCCGGCCTTACACCGGGACCACTGGTAAGCGTAGCCAAACGGAGCGCCCGACCATTTGCCGTTCGAAACCGTCAGCGTGACGTCCCACCGCGGGGTGCCGGTGATTTTCGGCGCTTCGGTGTTCGTCAGCACTTCGCCTTTCCACAGTTCGTTCGAGGCCGGCGTCCGTGCGACCTTGAGCAGCCTGCCGTTGGCCAGGTCGTTTACTTCCGTCCCGAAAGTGTACGTCCCGTAGGTCATCAACCAGGGCTGCTGGCCGGGCTGGGCGAGGACCGTGACGTGGCCGCTTTCGTCGTAGCCGTAGGTGGTCTTCAAACTCGGGCTGATGCGAGGATCCCACTCCGCACGCAGCCGCCCATACTTGTCATAGGCGTACTTCGCGACGGCGGTTTCCTTCAACAGTTTGCTCGATGGGTCGTACGCCAGCAGGAGCACTTCCGAAAGGCGCGTCTTGAATTCGCCCAATTCCGAAGCGCCTTCGCCGGTCGCCGTCGTGCTCGTCGCGTACTTGAACTTGAGCGCGCGGCAGCCGAGGTTGAACAACGGTTCACACAATACCCCCGCAGGTGGCGGCGCGATCTCCTCGGTGGGCACGGTGATGTGCCCTGACGTGGTCATCCGGTCGAGTTTGTGCGCCGCCGGCAGCGCAAACCACATCTCGCCTTCGGGACCAGCGGTGACCCCGAGGGCCCCCGTTCCTGTGCCGAGCGGATATTCGGTGATCTGTCCAGTCGTCGTGATCTTTGCGATGGCGTCTTGGCCGCTATGGATGCCGGCTTCCTCGGTGAACCACAGGTTGCCGTCGGGGCCGGGCGCGATTGCCCGCCCGGTCTCTTCGCGTTTCAACGGGTATTCCGTAATCGCCCCTCCGGGTGTGATCTTGCCGATGCTCGTGAGAGTCGTGAACCACAGGTTGCCGTCGGGGCCGGAGGTGATGAAATTGGGTGTAGTCCCCGGGGCCGTCGCGTATTCCGTGATAAGACCAGACGTGGTGATCCGCCCGATCTTCCCGGCCTGCGGCTCCGTGAACCAGAGGCCGCCCGGTCCGGCGACGATGTTCAGCGCTGCCGCCGGGAGCGCATATTGGGTGACCACGCCAGACGTGGTGATCTTCCCGATCGCGTCTTTGGACTCGCTGAACCACAGGTTCCCTTCGGGGCCGACGGTGAGTCCCTGTGGCTGGCCGCCTACGCCTTCTTTGATGACCGGATAGGCGGTGATCGCGCCTGACGTGGTCATCTTGTCAATCGTGTTGGTGCAATAGTCCGTGAACCAGAGGCTCCCATCGGGCCCGGAGGTGATTTCCCCCGGACAGCCCGGAGCCGGGTATTCGGTGACCTTGCCCCATGGCGTGACCTTGGAAATGTCATCGAAGACGCTCCCGGACATCCATAGGTTCTGATCAGGTCCCGTCGTCACGGAGCCTCCGCCGTGCGGCATTGAGAATTCCTGGCGCGATTCAATGCTACTGCTGTAGGAAAACGCGACGGTATCGTTCGAGGTAGTGCCTTCCTGCTTCACCGGCAACCATTCAGAGGACCCCGGAGGCTGCGTGAACTTCACCGACGTGCCGGCGGCGGCGTTCTTCAGGTAGTAAGCGAGCTTCTGTTTTTCTTTGTTTTCTTCCAAGCTGAGCGTCAGGTTGGAGTCTCCCGTCGGTGGAGCGAACTTGTCTTCGCCGATCGAGGCGAAGATCGTTTGACTGCCGTCTCCGGCGATCAGCATGACACTGCCATCGACGAGTTCCACGATCGACTGCGTGTTTCCCACGCTGATCGCCCACGGTGCACCGAGAGCGCCAGTCGCACCCGAAAGGGAACTGCGCGAGCTGTAGCTACGCGCTACTGTCAGGCCAGAGCCGAGCGAGGCGTCGGTGGCGGACAGCGCGAAGTCGCCGGACTCCAGATCGACCGATCCAGGGCCGAGCGGTACAGGCGTCGAGTGGCGGATAGTGATCGGCTCGTAGCGCCGCGCTTCGTTGCCGGCCTTATCCGTGGCGACGATCTCGATGTCGTGTTTGCCTGCACCGAGTGTCGCGCCGCTGACAGCCCAGTTCGTGCTGGCGGTACACGCGCCTTTCGCGACGCCGCAAGAGCCGCCCGCGGTGCCGAATTCATGGCCATCGACGAGCAATGCGATCGATTTGATGCCCGAGCTCGCGACGGTCGAGCCTTCTCCGTCGGTCGCTACGCCGGTCAGTTTGTATTCGCGTTCGCTCAGTTCGTTGCCGTACGGCAGTCCTTCGATCTGGAGGTTGTGCGGGGCTGTCGTGTCGACTTTGACTTTCGCCTGACCTTCGCCTTCGAGCGACTGCGTGCCCGAGATCGCCTCTTCGGCTCGGTAGCGAAGCGTCTGTTCGCCGTCGGGCAAGCCGAGCGGCAGCGTCGTGTCTTCGGTGTGGCTTGAGTAGCACTGCACGCCCTGGCAGGCGTTTTCGACGCCGAGGTAGTTGTGTTCGTAGAGCTGGCTGAAGTGGCCGGCCGAGCTTTCGTATTCGAGCTTGGTGGCGGCGACGCCGATCCCGGGGTCGCTCGAGTTCAGCGCCAGCGCGCCATTGGAGCTTGACAACCAGCCGCCTGAGCCGTAGAGGACGTTCTGGCGCGCGACTTTGACTTTTTTGCCTTCGACTTCTGTTTCGAATTCGAGCGTCGGCGAGCTCGTGTTGTAGCCGGTCGCCGAGTGCGTGCCGCTGGGCTCTGCGATCGAGACGATGCCCTGGGACATCGTGTCTGAAAAGCCGGTGCTCGAGGACCCGGTCGTCGACTGCTGGAAGTGCACGGAGTTGCCGGCTTTGCCAGATCCCGGTAGGCATTCTTCAACTTTCGAGGCGTTCGCCGCGCACAGCGTCGCCGCTTTGCGTTCGTATTCGGGGTTTTCATACGGGGTCGAGAGGATCTTCTTGGTTTCGCGTGCTCCGGACGGGGGTTCCTCGAATTCGAGGAAGCTTTCGACTTTTGCCCCTGAGTTGTGGGCCGAGGTTTCAGTTTTGATTTCGTAGATGTGCGAGACGCCCTTGGTCTGGTAGCCCCAGTATCCGTATTCGCTTCCCCCGTATCCGCCGGAGGCTCTGGTTTCGAGATGTTCTGCGCCGGGGCCTTCGTAGACCGCGCTGCTCGTGAAATGAGCGCTGTTAGTCTGGAATTCCCAGTTGGAGCGCTTGCCGGCCGACGTTTTCGCGAGCTGAGAGTCGTTGACTTCGGGGTCGACGACGATCGGGTAGAGGTAGTCGCCGCTCGTGTCGACGTGCACCGAGATCACGGCGCCGTTCACGCTCACCGAGGTCGGGACGCTCGTCCCTTCGGCGTCTTCTGCACTCACCGGGGAGACCACGGCAATCGTCTCGTGCCCGTTGACGATCTGCACGGAGCCGTCGCGCTTTCGCAGCAGCCGTGCGCCGGCTGGCATGCGGACGCGGAAGTACAGCTGGCTGGGGCTGTCCTGCGAGAACAGCAGCGTGCTCAGATCGAAGCCGCGCGGCGAGGCCTTGGCGAGCGTTGCGAGGTCGCGGACGGGGCCGCCGGTAGCGACGTTCCAGAACACACCGGCGCCGTCCGACTGCCCAGCCGACGCGGCGAGGGCGACGCCGCGTCGATCGACCGGGACCAGCGAGACCCCGATCTGCGGCAGTTCGACACCCCGCGACAGAGCGCTCGGCACGCTCAGCCCGACGGCCGATCTGACGGGCTTGTACCCGTCGCCCCCCCGGACGAGTTGCAAGTCGAAGGGGACGTGCGCTCCGTGCGAGCGCCCACTTGCGATCGGTTCGAGCGTTTCGATCACGCCGACTCGTCCGGGCAGCGCCACCTGCGCGGCGTTGCCCGTTAGATAGCGCACGATTCGCTCTCCCGAGGAGAGCGAAGGAACGCCGCCGGCCGTGTGATCGAGCAGCGCCGGAAACGCGTGCTTCGCCTCGCCAATCGCCGTACGTGAGGACAGGCCCTCGAAGGCAGAGTGAGACGCCACGCGCCGTGCGATCGCGGCCGGGTTGCTGCGCCGGGCCGCGTGCGCCAGCTGCACCTCTTCGCCACCGACGATCTGATCCAGCGACGGCAGGACGAGCGAGTCGCCCAACTGCTGACTGGGGGGCGAGAGCCCTTCGGAGGCCGACTTGACTGTTCCGGCGGCCGCGGGGCCGACAGCGATCCAGAGCAGAAGTGCCAGGGCGCATCCGATCGACGCCAGCCATGTGAGACGAGCACTGCCTCGGTACCTACGCGTCGTCCTACTCATACAGGCCTCCTCTAGACCGCGAACCGCTTTCGTGAACCTGCACGCAAGAGCCCGCCCGCACTTGTGAGCGCGGTGCACGGATAGCTGTCGCCCGGTCGACGACACGCTGCTTCTCTTGAGTACCCCCATGTGCGGGCGAGATACTCGCGCGGCCGACGTTGCAAATCCAGTCCTAAGCTCGAAGGTTCTTGAACGTGAATACGGCGGGTGCTAGCCGGCTCGACGCACGGCGATTAACGTTTCGACTGGCGAGGTACTCCGAGCCCGACGCCCCGGCCTCCGGTTGTCGCTATCCACTCAGCAGCGTCTGCCCAACTACCTGCTGTGGCAGGCCGCCTATTCGGAGCTCGCGTTCTACGACGAGATGTGGCCTGACTTCTCATCGCCCGGCGCGGAAACAGCAAGGCCACGCCCGACCAAGCGTTGGATCGCTGACTACGGCTGTGTGTTGTACACGCTCTTGTTGAACGTCAACAGGCCCGCGCTGCCGGCATAGCCCAGGTGACTCACACCGAAGAGATCCTCGATCGACGCGAGCAGAGAGAAGTCGTTGTATTCACCCACGACGTTGATGCTTCCGGGCTTCGTGTACTTCGAGATCAGCAAAAGCCCCACGCGCCCACCCCCAACCGGAGTGGTTGTGGCCGTCGTCGTGGCCCCGCCTTCTGGAGTGGTGCCCGTCGTTCCGATGGTAGCGGTGCCCGTTGCCGGCGCTTCCCCGGCTGGCGTACTCGCGCTGGGAGCGCTCGCGGGGAGGTTGGGGAACGCGGACGTCATGCAGCAGCCGCTGGGATCTGCGTTGGGTCCGCTCTGTGGCGCCTGGTCGAACGTGATCGCGATCAGACCTCCTGCCTTGTAAGCGGGTGAGCTCTCGATCTCGGGCACAACCGTGCTGAGGAAGCTGTCGCTAGCTGCCAGGCCCGCCGGCTGCCCCGGAGCACATGGTTCTTCAGAGCCGTCGTGGCAGCGATCGGGGACGATGTAGGAGAGCGCCGGTGTGCTCTTGGCTGTCTTCAGGCTGGGTGCAAGCTGACCCAGGCTCACGATGCTGCTCGCGCAGGTCGCGTTGCCTGTCACGCTTTCGAAGTACACAAATGGATCGCGCCAGGTCACGTACGGATCTTCAGCGGTGGGGAGGTGGTTTCCATCGACGGCGCCGATCGCGGGATGTGGGCAGCCGGCCGGCTGCGCCGCTGTTTCTCCGATGCCTTCGACGTACGCATTCCACGTGAGGCCATTGGCAGTGAGCTGCTGGGCCAATGTGTCGGTCTGGCTGGGGTATATACAGCCGCTGCCTAGGATTTGACCAACGGTTCCAACCGTGGCCGGAGCGATTGGTGCGTAGACGGGGCAGTCTTCCGCCGTCTGTACAGTTGGCCCTTGGCCGCTGATCAACGCGATCTCGTTGGCGAGCTCACCGCTACTCACCGCGAAGTAGTCGCTCAGCAACTCACCTTGGCTGACGAGCGTTTTCGATAGATACGTGGCCGGCGCACCAGGGCCGAATGACTGGTTGAAGCCTGTGTCGGAGAGGACGATCAAGAACACGTGCTTGATTGGAGGGAGCGCCTGCGTGCCGAACCCATCGCTTGGTTGCGAGCTTTTTGTGTTGCTCGGTTTAGAGTGTTTGTGCTTGGGCGCAGGCTTGGCGGCGCTCGGTTCGCTGGTGGTCGAGCTGGCCGGCAGTGGCGTTTCTTCCGGCGTTTCTTCCGGCGTCGTGGGTAGCGGCGGCGTCACTGCTTCGGTTGCCGGGGTAGCGCTCGGCGCTTGCGCGGTGTGAGCGACTGCAAGTACGAGCGGCCCGGTCGAGCCGCTCCCCTGCACCGGGCTGATCGCTGAGCCGACGAGCACGCCAAACGCCAGCAACACCATGACCGACACGCCGAGGATCGACCGCGAGGGGACTGGCGGCTGGCGGCGCATCCGCTCAGCGCTCGCGACATCGGCGGCTGCTACCCGTATCTCAGGCCCAGCTCCAAGCTCGCCCGGCGGGTCGATGCCGATCCATTGCGCCACTGGCGGCGCAAGAGCGCCACGCCGCGCCCCGCAGTCCACGCAATAGCGCTGGTCGTATGCCAACCGCGAGCCGCACTCCGGGCAGCACAGAGGCGAGGGTGCGCTCAGCCCGAATTTCATCGACGTGATCCTAAACGGCGATCACCTGCAGGCCCGTGCGGATCGCCCCGTGGTAACAATCTGTTCACAAGTTCTTTGCGCCTCACGCGGATACTCCTAGCGACCGCTACATCGTGTCGCGGTCGCTAGATTTAGCCGTGGCGAC
>Ga0210383_10001103_pt1 | contig 24848 bp, 31 predicted proteins | sample IncBWC14OmetaG_FD_160072 | JGI IMG/M metagenome (GOLD analysis project Ga0210383, IMG submission 160072) | Forest soil microbial communities from Barre Woods Harvard Forest LTER site, Petersham, Massachusetts, United States - Inc-BW-C-14-O ... | reverse complement strand
AGAGGTGGGTCTTGAAGAGAGGGCCATTCGTGTGGGTCATAGCGCCAGACGATTTCCTAGCCTGGATTCATAGCTTTACCGAGGCGGAAGCCAAGAGCAGTACGGCTTTTCGCGATGTTACACCCGAACGGATGCCGCGTCCACAGTTGTCAACTGGCGTAACATCTCGATAGCGCTCATTGACGTTTGCGGGGGTTCTGAGTGCTATGGCCTGATTACATAAACCATCAAGCGCGCTTCCTGATTTGCTCGACCGCATAACCGTTGTCTCAGTGGCCCAACCCGAAGCGGCCGAAACCCTTTCGCTGCTGAAGTTGGTCGCGGACGCTCTGCGGCAGAATGACCTTCTGTCCGGTTGATGGGCCGGAGGAGCCAGCTTCGCAGTGACGCGTGGGAACCGCCAGGAAAGCAGGAGTATCCCCCGTATTTGGGTCATAGCCCTGGCCAGTAATCTCACCTCGGTCATTGATGTCGGGGCCGGCGATGCCGTTGCCGGTCAGATACAACGAGGTGCCCGGGCAGACCAGAGTGTTGAGGTCGCGCATCACGCCATCGTCCCGGAGGAAGTCTCGGCAGTTCCCGCTGGCATCGCACGAGCCGCCGACCACCTGTCCTTTATCGTTAATCCCACTGGCGGAACTAAAGACATCTCCGGGCAGCGTGCCGAGATCGTGCATATGGTTTTGTTTGGTCCAGAGGAAGGCGTGGGTGGTTACCTCATCCCCCAGGTCGGAAAAACCAACGACTTCCCCCCGGTTATTGATGACGAATGGAATAGTGCCGTTGTGGCCTCCGAGACTGCCCAGGTGAAACGGGCGTCCGTGTTGCCAGAGCACGGCGTGAGCGACGGCTTGGCCATAAGGCGCGCAATCTCCCGATACACCGACCACCTGGCCCTTCTCATTGATGTCGAGGGCAACTCCGACGGAGTCGCGGTGAAACGGTGGAAGCGCCCGGATCTGGCCCGGCTTCGGCCCCCAGATGACTGCCTGGTAATCGAGGACCTGGGGTGCGATGCAGTTTGGATCCTGAGTGCTGGTCTCGGCCGCTCCAACTATTTGGCCTCGGTTGTTGAAGCCGCCGGGGTATGCGTTGTAACCGCCCAGAGTGGGCAGGGCGGTCAGGACGCCGTGTTGCCACACGGCGCCAAGACAAGTCAGATCGGTATTAAAAGCAAAGTTGCAGAAGTCTTCGTTGTTCGGATCGGTGTTGGCAGTTTGAGAAAGGACCACGATCCGGCCCCCGTCGTTCTTCTGGACCCAATCGATACCGCTGCTCGGCCCGTCGAGAGTGCCGAGGTCAGTGATCACACCGTTCCGCCAAACGGCTGCATGTGTAGGCACCGGGTAAGACCCCGGAACAACGCCAGACTCCCCTTTCACCCAGCCCCGGTTGTTGAGGGTGGCGCCGTAGGCATACGTCGCGCCGGATAGCGCGCCGAGGTTGGTAACCTGGTAGCGAGTGTGTCCTTCGTCGCCCTGCGCGGCGGTCCGAATAGGGGTGGCCAGCACAGCAAATACGGCGGTGAGGATGATGCACGTCAACGTAGTGGGTTTCATATTCGCTCTCTTCTGTTCGCTTGATTTCACCCTCTGTCTGTTAACGGGACCTTTCTACGGAAACACAAGACGCCCGCGCGAATACGGCTATCACCGTAAATCAAAAGTAAAATGTTCTGAATTTCATGGCTGCCTCCTCTGCGTTCGCCTAGAAACGAACGTCCCTAGTTCAATCGAACCACCGGGACAGAAAGAGGTGGCTGCGCCTGAACGCGATAAGTCTATGCTCAGAATGGCTGCTGTCAAGCCAAACTATCGTGAAATTATGCTGGTCTGAGACGCGGAATGCCTTGTTAGACTCCGCCTTCGCGCCCCCTACCTCCAGCCTGTGCGATCCGTCACGGCCGACGCGCAGTGTTCTTCGTCTGAAAATCCCGGATCGGCCAGTTCTCAAAACGAGCTAGAGCCTGTAAAGTGAGGGGGAGGAGATACGAGTAGATTTCATCCGAGAGCGGACCTTTTTCTTGGCGCCTGACTTCGGAAGATGCGTTTCGCGAAGTTTAGACATAAATTCTGCCCTCAGCTTCGGCCCTCCTTCTTGCAGCACCTGAGCGAGACCCCTTAGCCCGGGGGCCGGCAAACACTTGTGCCCCCATGCAACCATCTCCATCAGAAGCGGGAGCAATTCGATGCCTCTTTCGGTGAGACTGTAAATGGCTTTTTGTTTATGGCTGGCGTCCTGAGACTTGACGATGATCCCCTGCTGGACAAGCCTTTGAAGACGATCGGCCAGAATATTCGACGCGATCCCTTCCACAGACTTGGTCAGGAGCTCGCGAAAATGCCTTCGGTTCATGAAAATGATGTCGCGGATGACAAGCAGACTCCACTGGTCGCCAAATATCTCGACCGTCAGGTTGATAACGCACTCTGACCTGTGATCTTTGTGCACTCTGCCTCCACTCCGGCTGGGCGTTGCCTGCCCCAATGATTGTACAACTGGTTGCATATGATAACTAGTTGTGTTGCGAGCCCAGGGGCGTAGTTTCCGCCAACTTCTTCCATTTCAGAGGCCGCCGCAGCCAGGGCCTACAGGCGTTAGCCTTCTCGTCAGTACCTAATTACAAGGAGCACCACTAGTTGTTATATACAACCGGTTGCATAATACTATCGGTATCCCTTTTCCCATAGGGTCATCGTTGCTAGAGTCCCGTTTCTTGTAGATGTGCGTCGGCTTTCCGCAATCAAAACTGCGAACGACTGCTGATTTCCAATAATGCTTCCCGTGTAAGTCGCACTACAGGCGAGTAGTCCATCCCTGATTGCATTCATGCCGTAACTAAAGCTGAGGTTAAGCGGGCCGTAGCGGAAGTTGGCAGCTCAAATGCCTGCATACACGCCATGCACGAAACACAGCATGCTTCTGCTCTGAATTGCACATTAACTGTTGGACTACGCCAAGTAGGCGGCGGGCATGAATTGCCGAGAATCGCGCCTCTGCACCTACCGCTACCTGGACAGCCTGCGGCCTTGAGTCTTTGTTTGAGACGAACAAAACCGACTGGTCGGTTGCACAGAAGAAGAGACGAATCTGGGGTCAACACCTCTGGGCTAAAACGAGAAACTTCTCCTGCCTGGCTGGAAGGCCAACGCGGGAGAGACTCAGCGGTGTCGCAAAGTAAGCGGAGCTGGCAGCAGTAATGTCTTCCGTCTCCACGGCAATAACAGAACTATTAAACACTAGCCACTGCTTCTAAGGAGTTCCAGCATGACCAAACACTTCAAATCAACCCAGGAGGAATCATGAATCGACTGCAGCTTTGGAAGGTAGTAAGTGTCGTACTTCTTGCATGTGGTTTAGCAAGCGCTCAAACCATCACCTCATTTAGTGCTCCGGGCGCGGGCACAGGCGCCGGCCAGGGCACCGGGGGCTTCGGCATCAACCCGCAAGGAACTGTCGTGGGATCCTACCTTGACGATGGCAACGTGTTTCACGGCTACCAGTGCGTTTCGGGCTGTGGTGCGGCCAGCACTTTCACCACATTTAATGCTCCGGGCGCGGGCAAAGCCGCGAACCAGGGCACGATTACTTTCGCCATCAACGTGTTCGGAGTGATGACAGGATACTTCATTGACGCAAATAACGTTGCCCACGGCTTCGTGACTACCGCTCCGTTCAAGCACTTCACCATTTTGAACGAGCCGGACGCCGGGAAAAGCGCAGGCCAGGGCACTTTCGCGGGCAACATCAAGCCCGAGGGAGGGGAGATCGCCGGGTCTTACGTTGACTCAAACGGTGTATCTCATGGCTTCGTCACCGCTCCGCCTTACCGCACCTTCACCTCATTCGATCCCAAGGGCTCCGTATCCACTATTATCACAGTGGTAAGCGCCCTCAACCAGGAGGGGGAGGTCGACGGAGCTTACCTTGACGCGAGCGGCGCACTTCACGGCTTCGCGCGCGCTGCCAACGGCACCATCACCAAATTCAACGTCAAGGGCGCCGGCACCGGCTCCGGCCAGGGCACCTCAGCCTCAAGTATCAACGACCTGGGGGCGATCACGGCAAACTACATTGATTCGAACGGCGTGAATCACGGATTCCTGCGCCAGCGGTCCGGCGCCATCACCACATTCAACGTTTCGGCCGCGGGCAATGGCTCCGGCCAAGGCACCGTACCTGAGGGCATCGACTTGCTGGGTGAGATTACGGGACAATACATCGACTCCAGCGGCGTGAATCACGGCTTTGTGCGGAGTCCATTGGGCGACATCACCACCTTCGACGCTCCGGGGGCGGGAACGGCCTCTGGTCAGGGCACAATTCCGGCGACCCCCAACGTGTTTGGGGTGATCACGGGACAGTATATTGACTCGAACAACGTGCATTTCGGCTTCCTGTGGAACCCGTAACCCCGCTCTGGGGTAAACAGCCATCAGCAGTTGACGGCTGATTCCGCGACACCGGGACGCAGGAAACCTGGATGTCCGGCTGGAGGAGGGAGGCGTCGTATCACTGCCTCTCACGACGCCGCCGGAACCTTGAGCCGTCGGTTTCAAACCGGCGGCTCTTTTTTGATGCCCGCGCGCTTCGGGCTGAGGACCCCAGCCCCGGGCAGGTTCTTGGCAAATAAAGAAGTTGATGTCCACGAGTTGCTACAGTTTTGATAAATGGTGAAAAATCGCGTCTCTGACAATGTCGGCGGTGTCAAGCACTATTCGAGCCCACGACTGCATGCACTCAAAGAAGAGCGCCATTTCGCTCTCTTAGATGGTGTTGCCTTTTCCAACCGTAGGCTCGCTCGTAATCGTTTGTCAGGCCAGGAACTCAGTTCGACCCATGCATCTCTTCGGTCACAACTTCGATCATGATTACTACTTCGAACTCCCCCGCAAAAGGGGAGCGGGATCCCCACTCAATTACTCGGTGATCGACTGCACACCATCGCGATTTCCGGGTTGTCCCGCGTGCGAACCGAACTTTTTCCACTGCTCGTAATCCCATCCCTTGCGCCACATCCAATACAGACGAACCGCCAACTTCCGGGCCATGGCGACCTCGGCGATTTTCCGTCCTCGCCGCATGGCCAGGTGAAAATACTTGCTGCGCCATTCCGGATCGCTGCGTACCGTGACTTGCGCTGCTTCCACCAGCAGGAAGCGCATCAGCGAGTTGCCCTGTTTGGTGATGTGCCCCAGCCGTCGCCGATTCCCGCTGGAATCTTCCAACGGCAACAGTCCCAGATAGCTCGCGATCTGCTTGCCACACTGAAACCTTCGGCCAACTGGGAATTTGGTTCGCGGACCTGCTTGAGCACGAGCAGCCCGAAGTCAGCCCGAACTCAGCCCGCCCTGTTTGGATCAACGCTTTGGCTTTGGGTGTGCACCGCTGTTTTCACGGGACATGTCCCAATTCGGGAAGATTTGTTCAATGGGATATGCAGAGAAGGCAGGTCTTTGTCGCCGCCTCTCTCGGAGAGTAAACATGATGGCAAGTAAACATCCTGTTAAAGCTCCGAGGAATGCTTCCGTAATTGAGAGGCTGTTGAAAGTCCGCAGCCCCTGGCCGGTCAGAATGAATCCGGTGTACGCCATAGCTACCGTCCAGAGAATTACGCGAACAGGGTACATTGGGGATCACCTCCTACCGCAGAACCAGCTAAAAGAGCAGGAAGAAAACCGCTGCGTAATAGACAAAGAAATCGGAGGTAATGGCATTCACGCTCGGCGCCATATTCGTATCTGCCATCACGACGCCTCGGTCGCGGCCAGCGTGGAAGGAAGGTACTCTTGACTAAATGGCTCTACAACTAGGGAAATCCCCTAATCTTTGGGAGACGCGAAGATCGCGAGCGGTAGCTGTTGCAGAAGGGCCATAGCGCACATTGACAAAACAGGTCGACTCTCTCCTCAACGAGTACGATGGCGACATTCACCATCCTAGGGGTTTCCCTAGTAGCAAGGTGCCGCGCATTGCCTTTGAATAATTGTGTGTGCTAGCTAGTTCGCCCTTTCGGGTGGCGCAGAAGGTTCTATAGTTGTGTCGGACATGAGACAGACGTAGGCCAGATTCGAAACAAGATTCGGGCCGTTGCCGATGAGGAGTGACAGCAAATGAAGCGTGCATCCACGATGCCTCACTCTACAGTTTCGCCCTTCGCGTTTCACTCCTAAGGTGCCGTACAAGCTAGATCAGGCAAATTGAACTGGGAACACTTTGTACGATGCTGATCGTTCGTAGTCCAGTTCGGATTAGCTTTGCGGGTGGAGGGACTGACCTGCCCACTCCAGGAATAGGAGCTAAGGCAAGAGCAAAGTCGCCGGGGGAATGGAAGCCGCCGCACCGCGCGGGAGCAATGAAACACAAATGCCCCGGGCTGATTCAACTGGACATATTAGAAATTCTGAGTGTTACGGGCCTGCAACTGTTGAAAAAATCGATCACACTCTTTGAGCCCGGACAGGGTCCCCGTTCCAGTCCACAAACTTCCGTTTGCTCATAAAAGCTACGAGGAATCTTTGTTGCTCCAGCACCTAACACCGTCCCGAGTCGCCCCATTCGTTCTACTTTGTATCCAGCTAGTTTGTATCCGGTCAGAGAAGGACGATAGCAGATACATTCAAGGCAGTCGTGTTCAGACTTGCGCCACGCGCGACATGCCTCATTTCCGCTCCGGATCGTACTTAGGGATTTCCCTAGTTGCGCAGACCGCGAGTCAACGGTACGGTTGTCTTTAGATGCGAGCCTTTCCGAAGATGAGGCAATTCCTTCGCAGGACTCAGCGGCGAGTGTGCGGAACAGATCAGAATCGACGGAGCAAACGTGAAGCGCAAAGCAAGGACCGCTAAGAGTACGGCGCAAGAGATTGCATAGTGGATGTAAGAAGGATCCAAGTTAAGCATTCGGATCCAAAATTGACCCGCATTCATTCACCCGCAACGGTCAATCAACCAACATAACTCAAGTCGAAACGGTGGAAACGCGGTGGGTAGAGTTTCGCTCCGCCAAGCCGCGCACAAACTAATGGAAGGGAGGAATGACTAACATGATGCGAATATCGAAATCGATGGTGGTATGCGGCGCAGTGATTTGCTGTCTATTGGTAGGGCCGGCGTTCGGTGTATCGAACGGCGAAAAGGCCAAGGTCAAAGGCGTGATTACCACTCGAACTGGAGAGACTCTGACAATGAACTCCGATGGCGGAAACGTCACCGTCGTTCTGAACGATGACACCAAGGTGCAACAGCCAAAAGGACTCGGCCTGCGCAAGAAGCAGATGTCGGTCACGGTCTTGATCCCGGGCCTCAGGATTACAGCCGAAGGTGTTGGCGATGCACAGAACAGAGTGGTGGCCAAGTCCATTACGTTCGACGCGGACGACCTAGAAACGGCGGAAGCTATTCAGGCTGGGCTGACCCCAACCAAGCACGCCGTTGAGGTCAATCAGCAAGGCATTGCGGCGAACAAAAAGGCCACTGAAGCCAATGCCGACGCCATTGCAGCCAACAAGGTGCAGATTGCGGCCAATAAGCAGGCCATTGCAAACAACCAGGAACAGACCGATGCCAACCAGCAGCAGATCGAAGCAACCACCAAGAGGTTCTCTGAGTTGACTGAGTACGACACCAAAGGTGATCTGAACATCGACTTCGCGGTCGGGAAATCAATCATCTCGGCGGATGGTAAAGCCGCGTTGTCCAAGTTGGCGCGCGATGCGGCCAATATGACTGGCTACATCATCCAGGTGAAGGGTTTCGCTGACTCCTCGGGCACCGCTGCCATGGATCAGAAGTTGAGCATGGATCGCGCGCAGGCGGTCATTGCCTACCTGACCGAGAAGTGCAACATCCCCGTGCGACACATCGTGGCACCGGGAGCGATGGGGAAGGCTGATCCCATGGCGAGCAATGAGACGGCATCCGGCCGTGCCGAAAACCGGCGCGTAAACGTCAAGGTGCTGGTCAACAAGGGCTTGGCTGGATAATTTCATTATTCATGATCGGTTCGAAGTCTCCGGGGACAGCTTATTTTTCACCGAGGACCGAGAACGACGAATCCGTTGCCCACCAAAGCCCAGAAGCGAAGCAGCATAGTCTGATTTATTCTGGGCTTTCGTATACGACTGGGGGGCGAACTGATTCCCCTTCTTGTGGTCTCCGCCAAAGTGTAACGGGTTGGCTTGCACGGCTCTAGAACAACCTGTCGAGAATGTGAAAACACTGTAAAAACAATGGCAGAGCGGCGATTGACGATTCTTAAGCACTTAGTTAAAACACCGGTCCTGGGATGTGTGAGAGATGCCGCTTTAAGTTTTTCACTCCGCGAGAGCTGACCTACCTTCCGGCAGAGGCCGAGGGAAACCTTTGGCAAAGATTCAATAGTCACCAATGCAGCCACGGAGAGGGACAGGCGCCCATACGACCGATCCGCAAGGTTTGACGTAGGGCCGAGCCCTGCTGCCGGCAAAATGCGATCTGGCTCCGACTGAACCGACAGTTACCGGATGCCGTACGGAGAAAACATGACTGCTTCGGAAATTCGAGCTATCGATATTCCCCGTGGCGCCGAACTGCTGCAGGGCTTAGAACAACAGGAAATTGAATTGATCTTAGCGGCGGCAAGACTCCGTCGCTTCCGCACGTCGTCTGTGATAACTCATCAAAAATACCCGGCCGACCGACTGTATTTGCTGTGGAAGGGCCGGGCGCGTTATTTCGTTGAGACCCCCAACGGGAAAAAGCTCATCATGATATGGATTACCCCAGGTCAAATCTTCGGTGCAGCTGCGCTGGCACTCCCGCCGTCCACTTATCTCGTCAGCGCCGAAGCAGTGCGGAACAGTAGTGTGCTTGTTTGGGATGGCCCAATTATTCGTGCCCTCGCCAAACGTTTCCCTCGGCTCATGGTAAATGCGTTCCACACCACCATTGGTTATCTCTCTTGGTATGTTGGCGCCCACGCTGCATTAGCTTCCCAGAGTGCACGAGAGAGGCTTGCCCATGTCCTTTTAGGATACGCCCCCAGCATCGGCCAAAAAGTGTCGGGCGGCATCGAACTCGATGTGACCAACGAAGAGTTGGCCCACGCAGCCAATATCACCCCCTACACGACGAGTCGCGTAATCAGCGAATGGCACAGAACCGGTGCAGTTCGCAAACACCGCGGAAGAATCCTTTTGCGCTCACTCGAAAAACTCTTCCTTCGCACCATTTGAGCGGAACTCCATTTTCCGCCGATGGCATCGTTGAGCGCTTTCCATACGCAAGTCGTAGCTTTGCACAAGCGCGAGATTGCGCTTGAGCAACGAACGCTGTGCCATACTCTCCAGTTTTGGATTTAGGAACCTCTCCACGAGTTCGAGGTTCGATTACATTTGATGGAGGCTCCTTGGTCACTCCTTTAATCCGCGTTCTGGTGGTGGACGACTTTGAACCATTTCGGCGTCTTGTTGCGAAGCTACTTCAGCAACAACGAGAGCTGCAGATCATCTGCGAAGCCTCAGATGGCGTAGAAGCGGTTCAGAAGGCGGAAGAAATACAACCGGACTTAATTTTGCTGGATATCGGACTTCCGAATCTGAATGGGATCGAAGCCGCAAGGCGAATCCGCAGGGTTTCTCCCAATAGCAAAATACTCTTCGTGAGCCAAGAAACTTCTACCGATGTTGTGCGGGGAGCCCTTGCCTCGGGAGGAAGTGGTTACGTTCTTAAAATGAATGCTCGAAAGGAGCTCCTGACCGCTGTAAACGCGGTTCTTGGTGGCAGGTGGTCTATCGGCGCCAGCTTGGTTGGTAACAAGTTCACCGACGCCAAGGATACACAAACCGCCGATCGCACTCGCAGCGAGGTCGTCCTGCCGCTCCCCCCAAAGAACGCGAGGATGACCCGCCGACACGAGGCAGGGTTTTATTCTGACGATCGATCTGCCGTAGATGATCTTACGCAGTTCATCGGGGCTGCTCTCAAAACCGGGCACGCAGCTATTGTTGTGGCGACCAAGTTACACAGGGAGAGTCTTCTCCCACGATTGCAGGCATACGGATTGGATATCGGTGCTGCTATTGAGCAGGGCAGATATATCGCGCTAGATGCCGCTGACACGCTCTCGACGTTCATGCTCGATGGCATGCCTGATCTAGTTCAGTTCACGAAATTATTCGGCGATCTCGTTGTGACAGCGTCAAAAGCTGCGAAGGGAGGGCCAAATCGGGTCGCACTCTTCGGAGAAATGTGCCATCTCCTCTGGGAACAAGGCAACGTCGAGGCAGCGATCCAGGTCGAGAAACTTGGTAAACAACTGGTCCGGACATACGACGTGGATGTACTGTGTGGGTATTCGCTGGGCAGCGTTCATCAGATGGACAGCCGTACCCTACAACGAATCTGTGCGGAGCATTCAGCAGTTCATTCCCGCTGAGGAGTGAGTCGCGGGGACCACTCTATCGTGGGGCTGATTTCAAAGTGGAGAAACTGCTAATCCATAAGGATCAAAGCGAATCACCCGAACATTCCTAACTGGTTAGCGTCGTTCTGATTTTTAGACCGGGCCCTCGAATTGAACACTCTCGGAGTCTCCGGAAATCGCAACACTAGCTTCGGCAAACTGAATGGCCAACTGGCAGAATCGACAAGTTTGGCCCTTTGGCTGGGCAGCATCCCGCCCAAAAGGCGAGAGATGTTGAATAGAGATCGGCTTCCGCAAACCAGACAATGATCATGCGGGCTGTCGCTGACGACATCGCAGTCAGCGCACAATACAGCATTCTGCAGGGAAATAGAATTCAAGGGGCGAACTCTGTCAGCTCGATCTTTGTCGGCTCGGACCTTTGGGCTAACCAGGGACATTGACATTTCAGCAAATCCTAGCATAGCCAGGCGGACAATTTTCATGGCAGTTACGGATTGATCTGCAAGAAGTTGATCTCAGCATTACCTAAACCATAATCAGGTGGCTTCTGACCGCGTATTGCACAAGCTCGGCATCGTTTTTGGCGTTCAATATTTCCTTGATCTTGTACTTATGAAAGGCAACCGTTTCCTTGCTCACGTTCAAGGCGGACGCTACCTGCTTCATCGACTTCCCCTCAGTTAGCAACTGCAGCACTTCGCGCTGCCGCTCGGTGAGTCGTTGCCCTTCTTCAATAAATTCCCTGTCCTGACGAAACAGAAAATCGACTGTTTCTTTGGCGATTGCCGGAGAGAGATAAGACATACCCTTCAGAACTTCACGAATGGCAAGTATTAGCTCCGAGGCCGCGCACGTCTTGAGCAGGTAGCCCGAAGCTCCGCGCCGGAATGCCTCTGCAGCCAAAGCCGGATCCGGATTCATAGTCAAGAACACCAACTTTACGGAACGCAATATCTGCTTCACTTGACAGGCGGCATCAAGACCGTTCAGCAGCGGCATTCCGATGTCTATGATGATCACCTGTGGTTTCAAATTCGCAGCGATGCGCACCAGTGCACGCCCGTCCCCTACTGTAGCTACCACATCGTATTCCGGTTCGAGCAGCTTCCTGCATGCGTCGGCGACGAACGCGTGGTCATCAGCGATCATGATCTGAGAACGATTTCCGGTCATCCTTGACTCTTCCCGTTTTCGTGGACTCCCGATCAAGCGTGACGCTTTTTTGAGATAAAACCTTAGGGCCGACTCGATGGCCGCACAACTAGGGAAATCCCTAACGATGTAGGGGCAGACGGGTCTTCTTAGGGTTTTCCCTAGTTGTGTGGACACCGCCTTCCACGTAGCCTGTTTCCGAATTTGAAAATTCCCTATCGGCTGTCGCCTCCTTTCGGAGCGCCGCGCAATTCAGCTCGGAGCGAACCTATGAGCGCACGTGAACTTTGCTGCGTTTAGCCCGTTGCGCAGTTTAAATGCGCGGAGTGTTGAGAACTAAAACCGAGTCCCAGGAAGGAGAGATTATGCAAATCGATAAGCGCGTAATGAAGATTGCCGGAATTGCAATCGCAGCTGTTGTGGTCATTCTAATAGCACTTCCTCTGTTCATTAACGTCGACAGTTTCCGCCCGAAAATCGAGGCGGCATTGACGGATGCCACGAGAAGGCAAGTGAGTCTTGGAAAATTGAGCCTGTCCATTATGAGCGGCAAGGTCGGCGTGGATGACGTGACCATTGCCGACGATCCGGCCTTCAGCAAGTCGTCTTTCATTACGGCAAAGTCGTTGGAAGTCGGGGTCGAGTTGATGCCGCTCATTTTCTCCAAGCAATTGAACATAACGGGCATCGTTCTGGATGAGCCGCAGATTACGTTGCTCAGGTCGGCGGATGGCCGATGGAATTTCTCAAGCCTTGGTGGGACGAATGAGAAATCTCCTGAACCCACGAAGTCGGGGACTTCCCAATCGCTATCCGTGGAGAAGCTGGAGATTAAAGATGGAAAACTGACCGTCGGAAAAGCGAACTCCACTGCCAAGCCGCAGGTATACGACAAGCTCAATGTTGAATTGACGAACTTCTCCTCCACATCGCAGTTTCCGTTTACATTGGCCATCAACCTGCCCGGAGGTGGCAGCGCCAACATGTCGGGCAAAGCAGGGCCCATCAATCCCCAGGACTCAGCCAAAACTCCATTTGACGCGACCATGAAGGTGAAAGACATGGACATTGCGGCCTCCGGTTTCATCGATCAGGCTGCTGGGTTTGGCGGTTTGGTAACGATTGACGGATCCTTGAACTCAAACGGTAGCCAGGCCAAGGCAAGCGGCTTCATCTCCTGCGAAAAGCTGAAGCTCTCGCCGAAGGGCTCTCCCGCTCCCGAAACTGTGACAATCAAGTACGCGCTGAACGCAGACCTCGACCGGCAGACTGGCACGATCACCCAAGGCGACATCGCGATCGGTAAGGCCGTCACCCGGCTCACGGGCGGATTCCAGACCCAGGGCGAAACGCAGGTGATGAACCTGAAGCTGACCGCCTCGGATATGCCGGTCGATGAATTGGAGGCGATGCTACCTGCGTTTGGCGTCGTGCTTCCCTCAGGTTCCAAATTGAACGGAGGAACATTGTCAGCCGACTTGGCAATAAGCGGTCCCCTCGACAAACTGGTGATCGCCGGCCCGGTACGAATGTCCAACACAAAGCTGGCCGGTTTCGATATGGGTTCGAAATTAGGAGCTTTATCAGCCTTCAGCGGAAAAGCAGCCTCGAATCCCGACACGACCATTCAGAATGCCAGCTTGAATGCGCGTATCTCTCCTGAAATGACGAATGCCGACGCCATCAATGTAACGATTCCATCCCTCGGCGTGGTGACAGGAGCGGGAACGATTAGTCCTTCCGGGGCGCTCGATTTCCGCATGACTGCCGACCTGCAGAGCGACAGGGCCGACGCACGGGCGCAAAGAACGGGACGGGGTGGCGATCGGGGCGGCATGTCCTTCATGATTCAAGGAACGGCATCCGATCCAAAATTTGTTCCTGACGTAGGAAGCCTGGCTAGTAATGCCGCAAAGGGTGCCTTGCAGAAATCTGTCACTGGACAGGCTGGCAAGACGGGCTTAGGCGGTGTCTTCGGCAGGAAGAAGGGGAACTAGAGACTCTGCCCAACGCGATATTAGTTTTCCCGTAGTCTCCGCTCTGCCGTAGGAGTGAATCTACTTGAGCTCAAGCCCTGGGTCCTCCAACATCACGCTGGAACAAATGGACAAACGTAAACTTTTCCGAGCAAGGCTGCTTCTATTGCCGGAATCAAGTGGGCCCTCATGTGGGACTTTAGGACGTATCCCAGAGCACCTTCCGCAATGCACGCCTTAATGAACTGCTCTTCTGGATGAATCGTCAGGAACACCATTCTGGCTGGGAACGAGGACTCGCGCAGCCAACGGGCGGCATCAATTCCGTTCAAAACCGGCATAGTAATATCCGCCACAATTACGTCGGGACAAAGGCGGAGGGCTTCAGATACCAAGGTGGCGCCATCCGTTGCGGTTCCCACTACGTCGAACTGGCGCTTCAAAAGCGCGCTTGTGGCTTTGAGTAGAGCCGGATGGTTATCCGCCAGTAGTACACGTGGTCGGAGCAAAGCTTCCCCTCCCTTCAAAGTAGAGGGACACCCACTGTCGTTGCGGCTAAGGGCCAAGGGTGAGTTTTAAAACTCGGAATTATTCTCGGCTTAACATGCGGGTCTTTGCTACTGGGGAAATCCCTAGGATGCAAGCAGCCACCGATAGAAACATCTCCGATTAGCCAGCTAGGGATTTCCCTAGTTGCTCACGAGATGGCTCTCGGCATAAACAATAGGCTGATTGTAAAGGGTGACCACAGTACATGTGTTCGGGAGGGTCAGAGGCGTGCTACGAATTGGTACTATTCGGAGTTTCAGCAAGCTCGAGAGATTTTTGCTGCTATTCGGGATATTACTGATCTCTGCCTACATTGCCAATCGGTTTTATGGCGCCATCTACTCGCACGCCAGCATCGAGAGTTTCTGGGAACATCAAGCATCTTCCCCAACAGTGGTCGAGGCTCAATCCGTATGGCATAGCGGTGTGCCCGACTTCCGTCTTTGGTCAGAGAGGCGTCTTCGTGCCTACCAGACGAGCCTCGCGGCAATTGTCTCCCCACCATTAGGAGTTCTCGAAATCTCCGCGATTCAGCTGCGCGTTCCGGTATTGGAAGGCACAGACGACCTGACGCTAGATCGTGCGGTCGGCCATATTCCAGGCACTGCACTGCTCGGCGAACCAGGAAACATAGGAATTGCCGGGCACCGGGACGGTTTCTTTCGTGGACTCAAGGATGTTCACGTCGGGGAAACGATCGATGTGTACACGCAGAGTGGCCGTTCACACTACGCGGTGGATGAGATCGAGATCGTCCCACCCGATGATGTGTCCGTTCTCTCGCCGCGAGCGAAACCTTCTCTCACTTTGGTGACGTGCTACCCGTTTTACTTCGTTGGAAGTGCGCCTCTTCGTTACATCGTACATGCAATGGCTGCTGATGCGAACCAACTGAAGGGTTCTGAGCAGCCAGGCATGGAGGCGAAAACCCAGGCAAACGAACAACCTGACTAGCGTCAGTTTCGTCGTGAGGGCTCTTGACAAGGCTTATTCAACTATTTCAAACCGGAGGAATGACAATGAATTCAGGCAGCGCGATAAGGAAGAGCTTAGTGCTCGCGTCTATGATGTTGTGTCTCTTTTTTGCGATCTCAACCGTCGCACAAGTGCAAACCCAAACCACCACCACAAACCTCCAACCAACACACGATGTGACGGTCGAGAGTGGTGAAGTCGTCGCGGTCGACGGGAACGATCTGTTCGTTAAGATGTCAGACGGCACCCTTCGCCATTTCCCCAATGTCCCTGAAAGCGCCAAAGTCACCGTGGACGGCAAGCAGCTTGGCATCCACGAGCTTCAGCCCGGCATGAAACTGGAACGCACAACGGTAAAAACAACAATGCCTCAAGTGGTCACAACCATACAAACCGTGACCGGCAAAGTGTGGCACATCACCCCGCCGCTCTCCGTCATCCTCACAATGGCGAATGGCGAAAATCAGGCTTTTAAGATCCCCGACGGACAGAAGTTCACCGTGAATGGACGGGAGGTAGATGCCTGGGGTCTGAAGAAGGGCATGCTGGTTAGTGCAACGAAGATTGTCGAGACGCCAGTGACTGCCGTGTCGCAGCAAACGCAATTGACCGGAACACTACCGCCCGGCGCGCCTGTGTTGATCGCAAAAGGAGCCCCTACTGTGGCGCCGAGTTCAGACGCATCCGCAGCGCCGAGTGCCGGGGGAACTACCACCACTGCTTCGAACCAATTGCCCAAGACGGGGAGTGACATGCCCCTTCTTGCAATTGTTGGACTGCTATCAATGTCGATTGCGCTTGGAAGCAGGTTCCTGCGTCGGATTCAAAGCTAGTGGTATCCGGCTTTCAGGCATAGCTGATCCGTGAAGAAAGGGCCGAAACTCTTCCGAGGAGCGAAGAGACGGCCCTAATTTTTGGATAGAAGCAGCTATATCCATAGAGGTCCGACGTTCCGGGTCCATTTAGGAATGACATGTGGTTCGCAACACAGATGAATCCGGTATTGCTCGTCCGATGCAGCGATCTCCTCGCTTTCACACTTCTTCCAAGGTCAAAGGTCGACTGACCGTTCGAGGAGATGCTACCAGGTTCCAATGCGAAGGACGGCCGAGGTAGCGATCCGGAGTCCATTCTGGGGATGTGTGGTACCGACGTCGGTCAACCAGGAATGGGTGTATTCCAGTTCGAGGATACGCCATGCGAATGGGCGGGTAACAACGACGTCCACACCGCCGCCAACGGCGATACTGGGTCCATTGTTGGAAATCTCGACGGACCAGTCGCTGCGCTTCGGATAATGCGCGAGGGTGCCGTTGCCGTCGTTCCACTCGTTGAGCAATTGTTTCTTTAGTGTAAGGTTGTCTGTTTCGTGGCTGACTTTGGTGCCACCGAAAAGCATCTGCGCATATGGCGAAATGCGATGAGACGCGAGCGGAGTCCAACGCGCTCCGCCACCATAGAATAAAGAGTCCCCGCTTTGGTTGGATGCGGGCATGTGCATGATGAGGCACCCGCTCACCTCTGCGAGCACCTGCCAATGGGGATTGACCCGAGCGGCCCCGGAGCCACCGCCGCCGACACAACTCCCGCCGCCGAGAAAGCTCTGATAATAAGGGAATGCAGTGAGTTCGATCGCAGCTTCCCGCGGGTACTCTCGGTTTGGCGAGCTATCCGGTGAGGTGCGCGGAGCGAACTCGAAGGGCTTCTCGCCGGTCCTCTTGTAGCCCTCCAAGAGTTCTTTGCGAAGAACAAAGTTTTGACCGAAGACGCCCGGGCGAGTTTCCCGGTGCCACGGAATCTGAAAGGCCATGATGTTCGACATGCTGCGGCCCGGGTTCAAGAAACTGCGGGCAAGAATAATGAGCGCTCGATTCGCAGTCCGGTTCTCCAGACCCATGAGCAGATAACGATCCGCAGCGTCTTCTCCGATCATCTCTACCGTGCCCAGGGTGGGAGTGTCGGTCAAAGTAATGAAGCCCGGAGAGGCATGCAACATTACATTACCGATCGAAGCTTCACTGATCGGGCCAATTTTCCATTGCGTGTGCCAGACGGCGGAAAACGCCAGGGAGCGCAAGAGACTGACGAAGTAGTCGCGGCCATCGCCCCATTGCACATTTCTGTACTTGGGATCGTTCTGCCGTTCGATGTAGCCAAACACTGAGCCTTCAATGGTGTGCCCGACGTAAGGAGCCATGAACCGGTCGCTATCGCTCCAGCCGCGAAGCTCGCTCACCGAACGCGTGTAGTTGTCGAACCAATGGCCGTTCAGCGCATCACGTGTGCCGGCCTCGGTCGTGAGATTAAAGCCATGCATAATCCCGGTGAATAGAAGAGACTGCCCAGTAGCAACGCCCCAACGGAATTTGGTATCGCGCGGCACTTCGGGTTGCATGTAAAAAGCAGGGCGTGACACTGCGCCGTTGGCGAATTCGTCGGGAATGGGGTCGTTGGAATCGAGTGTGCCCGAGTCTACAAGGCTGGAAGACGAAAGCGAGTCAACCCGGGAGTCGTCGATGGCGTTGCGAAGGCTGGATTTAGCGGCCGGAATGTCATCGAGACCGGCGGCGCGGTCGACCATTAGCTGAGCCGCACCGGGTAATGACTGCAAAAGAAACAAGGTCCCCAATAGCGTGAGATTTCGAATCAGGTCTTTCATCACAAATCATTCAGAGCAGAATGACGCCGGTTGAGGTGTCGAACCCCAAAGGGTGAAGCTTTACAAAGCTTGCGATTATTCTTAAGGCAGTGTACCGGGGTTTTCTACTGGGGAAATCCCTAGGATGCAACGGTCCACTAACGAGGTTCGGGGTTGACCGCGATCGAGCTACGCTTTAACGGCAGCCAGACCAGATCGGCATTGCTCTCGAGATTAACGCCGCCATCATTTAATTCTGCGGAATTCCACTCCATTCTATGCAAGTCATCCAGCAGCTCGTTCTGATTTCCGCAGAAGAGGGACCCAAGCTTCGATTCTTGTTCTCCTCCCAGGCGCCGAATGAACTTCGAATCGGCCTCCCAACAAGTATGCACGCTCTTCCATGCTGCGGATGCCCAGGCCCTCTTTTCCCCCAAGCTGCCGCACATCGAATCCGACGCCTTCGTCGCACACGGACACCACCAGTTTGTCACCGGATCTACGCAAGCGTACTTGCGCCTTGGATGCGCCGCTGTGTCTCTTTGAAACTGTTGGTGTAGCGCATCTGTTCGTTGGCCAACTGGTTTCCTTTGCTATTCACCCTGACGCTGTTGAAGCAACTGAAAGTTCCGAGTCGGCTGGTCAGTCTGCTTAGGGATTTCCCTAGTTGTCGGTCGTATGTTGGCCGCCTATAAGTGAGACATGATTCCGTTTGCTCAGATCTTTCACCGATTGCGCAAGCAGATTGGGAGGAAACGCTCGATGAAGAGATCCTTAAGGGGATTAGACAACACTGAGGACGGTTGCAACTCAGCAGGATGCGACCCGCGTAAGCCCGACCTCAGCATTAGAGAGCGCGCAGCATTGCTCAACCAAAGAGGATTAGGTCTGACTATTGTGGGTGCATCCGCTGCAGCCGGATGCTTGCAACCTGCGTCTACGGAGCAAGCTACCTCGAGTGAGCGGGAAGCTCAGGATGATCGATTCAATCGCCCGCTTGCCGGCGGGGACGCCATGTTCGGTTGATGTTGCCGAACCGAATCACCGATTGTGCTGCAAGACCAATTTCTTGCCGGCTTCTCGGTCTATCGAGACGAAATACAAAGCACGGTCGAACAACTGATTCAGGGAGCGGGGCAACTGGACGCCACCCCAGAACTCGACCGGCTCTTCGAGTAAACATTCATGCTGCATGTACTCCCAGAGATGGTCGTTGGCGATGCAAACAGCCAAAAACACGTCGCTGAACGGAACGTTTTGATCGGCTCGTCGCATTCCGAGAGCAACATATCGGTCTTCGATGCTCGACTCAGTTTCGGTGGCCACCCAGGCAGTCAGATCTGAATAGATATTCACACCGCCTGTGTTCCTCGACAGAAACCTTGGCCAACAGATCGCGACACCTATCTGAGGCTCTGACTTTCTGGATCAATGCTTCGGACATGCGGTCACCGTTCGCCTTCAGATGTTGGACTAACTTAAGCGCACGCATCAGTTTTTCTCTCCTAATCCCGCATGGCGAACACAGCCGCTATTTTCATAGCAACGTTGAGTCATGTATCGCTTATCTTCAAAGAATCGGCGCCGTGTTGGTACAAGGGATATCCCTAGGTCTTCGCAGCGATCGATCTCTATTCGCTTGCGACCGATCTTCGGCGATCACAGGAACTTCATCTTGCGGGAGTTGCAGGCGTCGTGCTGCCGGTCCCACTCGCCATTTGGCATGCAGTTGTCATTCGGCGAGCGCTCGGGCTTAAATTTCGGCGGCTTCGGCGGTAAGGCAATCTCCGGGCCGCTCCAAGTTTGCTCGACCTTGATTAAGGGGCCCTGCGGATAGCTCGCAAGCCCAGCCGCACAACTCAGCAACATGCTCCAAGCAAACATTAGCCGCATGTCGTACTCCACCTGTGCTTGATATGTACCGACCCGTCAGACGTGAATGATTCCTAACGCCTAGGAAATCGCACGCCCGAGCTTACATGTCGGTATTCACCAAACTCATTTCCATCTGAGGGCCGAAGCAAGGGTGTTCCCGCCAGTCTCGGGTTCAGCGAGCGGCATCAACTCCTTGAAGAAGCGGCAGTTTCGGATTTCCTCAGCAGTCGTGCATTTGGAAGCGCTGCGTCTACTGCTCCGCCTCGCATTTGCCGACTATCCGCCTTCCGCAGCCCGGTATTCAGCGGGCACGGCAACAAAGGCGAAGCCGTCAATCATGATACCCTCAATCACGTAATCCAGCCTGCCTAGAGGCGCCGCCGGCCCTGCCCCTTCAGGATTTTGAAGTAGTATCCGTGGAATCCCGGCTTTCCTATGGAATAGCCCTCCGCCAACGCTCTGGCGACGGCATCGCCAATCGGCCCGCCAGATGTGCCGTCCGAGTTCTGCCAACACAAGCCGTCCTGTTTTCCGCAATCGCATGTAGGAGCTTTCTACAGCGATACGGAAAGCATTGCCACTAGGGAAATCCCTAAGTGCAGGTTGACCCTTTTATCCGAAGGGATCGGCAACAAGAGATCGGCTTGACAGGGTCGGCTGCTTACAGTTCAGATTGCCCGGCCTAGGGGTTTCCCCAGTTGGGAGTATGGGAGAGAATTAGCACTGCCTGTTCCTTGCCGGCATTGGCAAAGCAAAATCTTCAAGGGCCGGTCGGCAGCCGTTTCCGCCGTGTCGAGCATTCCCGTGTACATTGAGCCATCCTGCGTTTTGACAATGAACAACTGCTTGCTTCCCAGGCGGGCCACTTTCGACCAATCCACCGATGCCGTACCGTCGATGTAGTCGAAGCTCACGTACAGTACTCCCCCGTCGAGTCCTTTGATCTCGCAGGTCATGCGGTCACCGTTCTTCATGAACATCACATCGGTCTTGTCTGGTGCAAAAAAGGGCGCGGCGAGAAGGAGGAAAGAGCTAAGAATAAACGCTCGAATACTCATAGTGGCTCCTGTGCTTCGTGCTGTTTCTCAACCCAGTTGAATGTTTGAGTGCTAACGTCAAACAGCTTCGGCGAATCTCGGTTTCGCATCTTCTGAGTCGAGTGAGGCAAATCACCGCGAGACCAACGGAGATATGAATGTGTGACCCGTGAGGGCAGCTTTTATAGCGGGGATTAGATCGGTCTTCATGTGCGATTTCAATACATAGCCCAGTGCCCCTTGCGACACGCAAGCATCGACAATTTCACGTTCGATGTGAATCGTGAGAAAGACAAACTTGGCTCTGGAACCAGCTTCGCGGAGTCGTTGGGCGGCCTCAATACCGCTCAGCCCTGGCATTGTTATGTCCGCTACGATTACATCGGGATCGAGACGTATCCCCTCGGAAATCATTTCCTGCCCGTTGGTGACAGCCCCTACAACTTCGAAGCTTGAACTCAATAGGACTCTCACCCGGTCAAGCATGACCGAGTGGTCGTCGCCTAGAAGCACGCGCGGGCGGCTCAAATGGTATCTCCGAACACCGCATACGGAACGCGACGAAGCATGGTAGATTACCCCTCCACGGCTACATTCGAGTGAGCATGCCTCGTCCAATCACTCCAACTGCGAGGTCGATCTATCTCTTCGATCAACCTAGGTGGGGCAGCTGTCTCTGCGATTGACGCGTATCGTCAGCACGGTGCGACCCCAGCATCGACAACCTACGGTACCAGGCGCCTACCTATCCAGATCACTCTTTTCGGAACTCGCGGTGACACGCTCCCTTACCGAATCAATGCTAGAGACCTGATGGGGTGTCCGCAACTGGGGAAATCCCTAGCCCGGAGACGTTGCCATTCCTGTCTTTCAGGATGCTTTTTTATAGAATTGTGAGCTCTCGCAAGGAATTGAGATTAGTCCTTGTTGGAGGGCAAACAAGACGAGGTCTGCGTTGCTCTTGAGATTGAACGACTGCATAATGTGGTGCTTGTGGAATTCGACCGTCTTTTCGCTTAGGCTCAGATGACCAGCGATTTGTTTGATGGAGCAGCCCTCTGCGAAGAGCTGGACGACGTCGCGCTGCCGTTCCGTCAAGGCCTTGGAAAATTGCTGCGCGCGAGTTTGGCGAACAACCCAATCCTCAGCTCTCAGCCGGGGTGTCATATAAGACTCATTGCGCAGTACGAGCTCGATCGCGGTCAGGAGTTCCCGCGACGCTGAATGCTTGAGGACGAATCCTACCCTTCTTAGTTCCAGGGCCGCTGCCGCCAGGTTCGGGTCGTCCGACATGGTCAAGAAAACGACTTTGATATTGGGAGCCTGCTCTCTGAGGCGCCGAGCAGCGTCGAGACCATTTAGTAGCGGCATCCCGACATCTACAACCACAACATCCGGTTTGAGCCTGGTCGCTTCCGACACCAGCGAACGGCCGTCCGCCACGATCCCCACCACAAGATAAGTCTTCTCCAGCAAGACTCGAAGGGCTTCCGCAAAGATGGCATGATCGTCAGCGATCAGAAGGTGCGGGCGAGACCTGTCTCCTACTCTCTCCATAATCACTCCTTAATTACAGCCAAAGTAGAGCCGGTGGGCTTCCCGGTCTCTTACTTCTTTGTTTCTGGATATCGGTCAGTTCTTCCGCGTCAGGCGTTTTGACGCACGAAACCATCTGTGCTTGGGTAATGGCTGTGTGTGGTAACGAAATGCCCCACCCAAACGGTTGACCAACGCTAGCTGCCCTGAGTTCTTTTGCGCAACTGTCAGAATTGACAGGTAGGGTTTCAACGCCAGAATCAGGCGGAAATCAGGTGGTGCTTGATCGCGAGCAAGACCAAGTCCGCGTTGCTTTTGAGGTTGAACGATTGCATGATGTGGTATTTGTGGAACATAACCGTTCTCTCGCTGACAGCTAGAATGTCCGCTATCTCTTTTGTCCGACGACCTTCGGCGAGCAATTGAAGGACATCTTTCTGGCGGGGCGTCAGATCCTTGGAGAGCTGTTGGGCGCGAGCCTCTCGGACCGCCCAGTTTTCTGCCCGGAGCCTGGGCGTCACATACGATTTCCCGTGAAGCACGTCTGAGACTGCGTTCAATAACTCCGAGACCACGGACTGTTTGAGAACGTATCCGACAGCCCCCAAATTGAGGGCGGCAGCAGCGAGATTGGGATCGTCCATCATCGTCAAGAAGACGAACTTTACCGCAGGCATAAGAGGCATTAGTCTTCCCGCGGCATCGAGACCATTAAGAAAAGGCATGCCGATGTCCAGGACGATGACGTCCGGCTTGAGCTTGGGGGCCTCCCTCAGCAATTGTCGGCCGTCCTGGACAATTCCGATCACGTCGTAGCTCTTCTCAAGCACTGACCGAAGGCCATCCGCGACGATGCTGTGATCATCGGCAATGAGCACTCGGGCACGGACTCCAGATGGGTTGAGAGCCTGCATAATTCGGTCGCACCACCGAACCACGGTCCCTGGGCATTACGCAACACGCTGGCTAATGACTCTTAACGGCAACCACGCGTTAATTCTAGTCCCCTCCATGGGTCGGGAACGAATTTCAAGTTGCCCTCCGAACGATCGCAGGCGTTCCTCCATGCTTCGAATACCGATGCCGTCATGTGGCGAGTGCTGGTTCACGTCAAACCCCCTACCTTGATCGGTAATCGACAAGTGAAGCTTTTTTTCTGAAGCTTCCAGACGAACTTCAGCTTTATTGGCACCGCTGTGCCGTTTGATGTTTCGAAGACCTTCCTGAGCGACGCGAAAAAGACAAAGCGCCACGTCTGCCGGAATGCCACGCGGAACATTCTCATGCGCAAAGTCAACCTGTATTTCCTGTTGCGCCGCGAACTCCTCACAGAAGGCTTTCATCCCCGCAACCAGACCTAGACTCTCCAATGTGGAAGAATGCAACCTGTGAGACAGAGAATGGAGGTCTGAGCCGATCTCGCCGATCTGATTCCAAATTTGGTGGAAGATTGGGCCCGCCTCCGCGGGCGAATCCCCAACTTGCTCGGCTAGCTCTTCCACCTCCATCGCCAGCATTGCCAGCCGCTGGTTGTAGTCGTCGTGGATCTCACGGGCGATCCGCTTGCGTTCTTCCTCCTGGGCATCAATCAATCGTCCGCTCAAACTGGCTAAGGCCTCTTCTGCGATCTTGCGCTCGGTGACATCGATGCAAGAGCCTATATAGCCCGCAAAGGAGCGATCCGGATTGAATCTCGCTACTCCAATATCGAAAACCCAGCGGTATTCTCCGTCATTCCGCCGGAGTCGATATTCCATCTTGAAAGGCCTGCGCTGATCGAATGCGCTGTTGTATGCATCTAGGCAATCCCTCAGGTCTTCGGGGTGTACGCCTTCTGCCCACCCATCGCCCAGTTCCGCTTCAATGGACCGGCCAGTGAACTCCAGCCAAGGCTGGTTGAAGTAGGAGCGTAGCTTGTCCGGACCGGACATCCAGATCAATACCGGCGCGGTGTTGGCGACCAGGCGGAATCGCTCCTCGCTCTCGCGCAGGCTGTTATTGGAAAGAACCAACTGGGTTTGTATTTTTTTCCTCTGTAGCCGTTGCCACAGAAGCCCAATAATGATTAGCCCTTGCGCCACAAGCAGAAGAGTGCCCGCGATGATGTATCGCTTATAGATTTGCCAGAAAGTTAGTTGCCTGTAGAGAACCAAGCTCCCAACCGGAAGATCACTCTCTTTGAATCTCCAGCGCCGCAATGCTCGCCAATCAAACATATAAACATTGGGGCTCTTGATGATAGGGATATCCTGCGGTTTTCCTCCGTTTAGAACCCTCAACGCCATGCTGGCGGCAAGTTGCCCAGTGGCGACCCAGCTCAGCAGATTGCCGCCTACTGTTCCGTTACCGAGGTCAACGTCGTCCAGGACAAAGACCGGGGCATTCGCGGCGCCGGCAACCATGGGAACCGACTGAGTTGCATCAATGAAGCGCGCTCCCGCGGCGTCCTGCATGATCGACGTGTGAAAAACGATAGTTTTGCTCGGCAGATGCCTCAGCCGCTCAAGCAGCGAAGGCATCTCCAGATCCGTAAGATATGTGAACTCAAACTTCGACTCGTAAGTGCGCAGACTATTCTTGACGATGTCCTCAACATACCTATCGAACGCTCCCTCTCCACCGACCACCACCACGTGCTTAGTGTCGGGCTGCAATTTCAGCGCCGCGTTTAGAGTTTTTTCCGGGTCCGCGACTGCCCAAACA
>Ga0210383_10001100_pt1 | contig 24875 bp, 21 predicted proteins | sample IncBWC14OmetaG_FD_160072 | JGI IMG/M metagenome (GOLD analysis project Ga0210383, IMG submission 160072) | Forest soil microbial communities from Barre Woods Harvard Forest LTER site, Petersham, Massachusetts, United States - Inc-BW-C-14-O ... | reverse complement strand
ATCTCCGGTGCGCGATTTACGCGCTGTCGGTTTGCCCATCCTCTCCGGCAAGGTCGACATCGCCAACGTGCGGGTTGAGTTCGAATCCGGATGCGTCGCCAACTTCACCGCCAGCCGGGTGAGCACCGAGCGGGTCCGCAAGCTGCGCTTCTTCCAGCCACGACAGTATGTGTCGCTCGACTTCTCGCGCCAGGACGTACTGGTGCTGACCGTGGGAGAAGACGTAAACACCAACGCCGCCGACGATCCGTTCAATCCTGCCAGCATGGTTACCAGCGCGTTGCCGGGCATCGCGCCCTTCAAGCCGAAGATCGATGCGCAGGAGCCGCTGCGAGCAGAGCTGGTCAGCTTTCTCCAGGCGGTCCGCGGAAGAACGACGCCAGAAGTCTCACTGGGGCAAGGCCGCGATGCGCTGGCCGTAGCATTGCAAATTGTTGACGCCATCGAACGACACAGCCAACGGGCGCATCTAAATGAATTGACGGGTGGAGTCAGTTAGTCCTACGCTAGCCGTCAGTCCTCATGGCTGAAGACCTGGTCACCATCGCAACGTTTCTGAACATCGGGGAAGCCAAACTCGCCCAGGGAAAGCTGTCGTCGGCGGGAATCGAAGCCTCGGTGCGCGATGAGCATGCCATGAACCTGCATATTGGCATGGCCATGTGGGGCATCAAGTTGCAGGTCCATGACAACCAGGTGGTGCGCGCCCTCGAGGTGCTCGACGACTTTCGCGCCGAACCCGGGGCCGAAGAGGAGCCGGACGGCGACGTCGTACACTGCTGCCCGGAATGCGAGTCACTGGAAATCCGCCACATAGCTGGCGCCAATCCCGGGCAGATCTCGCTGTGGTCCGCGGCCATTCCGTTCCCCGAGCCTCCCACCGCACAAGGGCAGCGCTGGCGCTGCCTGGCCTGTGGATACCAGTGGGAAGAGGCGGACGATTAGGCGTTCCTGGCCTCGGTGTTGTAGTCCACTCGAACAGCTTTTAAAAACCCATTCACGTGCCTATTTAGAATCAATGGGTTGGGAGAAAATTACACGCAAGCCATTGATAAATAATAGAGTTATACGTATCCATAAGTGGGCGTAGGACTTAGGCGCGAAAATCGGGTGTCTGGGTGGGGAAATTTGTCATACTTATCATACAAGTCATACTCGCATATGTCATACAAATCATACAAGTATGACAGCAATCCTCGCCTGGATGAGAAGCTTCAAACAGCCAAAGCATCGCCCCATCTGGAACCGGATTTCAGGAATTGTCAAAGAGCGGTTGCCGCCCGCGGCCGAGGCGCGAGGTGGCAAGAGACACCAATCCCTTGCCTCACGATACCTGTCTTATAGGCGCGAGACACGTCGCGAAAGGGCGCAGGACACATCGCCTTGTGATAAGGCGCGAGCCGCTGGCTGTTGCGCTAGAGAAATTTCCGGGTGGCCGCGAGGCGCTCGGGCTCACGCCCTCGCGGAAGCGTGTCGTCGGTTGAACAGGCTGCGGAGAAAGTCCGAAATGCTCACGCCTCGCGGACTAAAGTCCGCTCGGCGGCTCAAATATAAAGGGTTTAGACGCTGACCTAAAGGTCAGCTCTACCAAAAATCGCTTACCAGTGGGAAGAGGCCGAAGACTGGCCGCGCATCCGTGGATCCCGCGCTCCAGCGAAAGACGCCGGAACCGATGTTAATTCTCGATGAATCTTGTACTTGGGGGAAGTCGGCGCCCTCATTCGTCGGGCCGATTGCGCACCTGCGCCCGCCAGTTTTCACTTGTTGCAGCCGCCGGGAGCGGGTAACATCAGTCATCTAAAAAATGCAGTGGGGTAGTTTCGTCTCCCAACTTTCCGGCTTCGCCTTGGAAAGGGAGTAAGCCAGGTTGCGTGAGTTTTTGAATGAATCATTCGCTCCCCAATCGAGACACTGAGCTCGGTGACAGATTGCGCTTCGAAATGCTGTTGACCGATCTCTCGGCGCGCTTCGTCAGCGTCACGGCTGAAACCATCGACGGCGAGATCGTCAATGCCCAGCGGCAAATTGGGGAGTTCCTTGACCTGGAACGAAGCACGCTGTTTCGCGTGGAAGAAGATGGCGTTCGATATAAGGTCACCCACTCCTGGCAGGTGGCGGGCCTTGCCCCCTTCCCGGCATTCCTCACCCAAGACATACCCTGGATATCGAGTCGCGTATTAGGAGGACAAGAGGTCTGCTGGGAGCGCCTCGACGATCTTCCCGAAGAAGCAGCGCGCGAGAAGGAGATTGGCCGTCGGTTCGGGCCTCGCTCAAGCTTTACTGCTCCCTTGCGAGTAGGTGGCAACGTAATCGGGGCGATTTCCTTCGGCACGGTACACCGGGAACGAAAATGGCCGGAGGCCGTGGTGAATCGCCTACGGCTCTTCGTAGAAATGATTGGCAGCGCAATGGCGCGAACTCGAGCCGAGACGGCGACCCGGGAAGCCCTCGCTGAAGTGCGCCGCCTGCGCGACCGCCTGCAACGCGAAAACGTCTACCTGCAGCAGGAAGTAAAGACAGTACACGGACGTGCGGGCCTGGTTGGCGAGAGTCCGGCGCTGCGTCACGTCCTCGAACAGGTCGAGCAGGTGGCGGACACGAATGCCACGGTGCTTCTCACCGGCGAAACTGGCACGGGGAAGGAATTGGTTGCGGCGGCCATTCACGAACGCAGCCTGCGGGCGTCGCGACCAATGGTGAGGGTGAGTTGCGCCGCGATCCCAGAGACGCTGATTGAGAGCGAGTTGTTCGGGCGCGAAAAGGGAGCCTACACCGGAGCCATGTCGCGGCAGGTTGGCCGCTTTGAGTTGGCCCATGGCTCGACCCTGTTTCTCGACGAAGTTGGCGAGTTGCCGCTCGAAATCCAGGTCAAGCTGCTGCGGGTTTTGCAGGAGAAACAGGTCGAGCGTCTGGGTGGCTCCAAGTCCATTTCGGTCGATGTGCGCATTGTTGCTGCTACCAACCGTGATCTCGAACAGGCGGTACGCGACAAAAGGTTTCGAGATGACCTTTACTACCGGCTGAATGTATTCCCCATTCGCACGCCACCGCTGCGCGAGTGGCGAGAGGACATCCCACTGCTGACCCAGTCGTTCGTGAACGAGTTCGCACAATTATTCGGCAAGGGCATTGAATCCATCGACCAAGAAAGCATCGATGACCTGCAGCGCTATGGGTGGCCGGGTAACATTCGAGAGCTCCGTAATACCGTGGAAAGAGCGGTGATACTCGCCACGGGTCCTGTGCTGTACATCAAGCCGCCCAGCGATTCGCTGTATAGTGCCGGGCCCAGCCTGCTTCATACCGATGCTGAGCGGGAACATGTACGAAAGGTGCTGGAACAGACCGGGTGGCGCGTGCGCGGGAAAGACGGCGCGGCGGAGATCCTCGGTCTGAAGCCCACGACGCTCGATTCCATGATGGCCAGGCTCGGCCTCAGTCGCAGACCAAGCGAAAGGATTGGGTAGGCGCCCCGAAACTCCGACCGTTCGGAGTCTCCTCCGAAACGTCGGAGTGCCATGGCCTCGGATTTGTCGCTCATGACCTGCTGCTCTTCGATAAACCCCTTTCCTACGGCGTTCACTTCAACTGCAGGCAGCCGGGTTTGGATGGCCTCTGGATTGCAGTTGAAGATGACAAATTCAAATCGAGTTTGGGGATGACAGATTGCCGTCTTCTTGCGGCCGAGGCTGTCAGAGCACTGCAGATCAGGGTGAAACAAAGTGCAGGCCAAGGGAAGGCTCCGCCTGCAAGAGCACACACAGGAGGTGTGTCGTACAGCAACTCCGGACGGGGCAGATATGTTTCAGCTCAATTTAAGGATGCGGGTGCGACCTCATCATTCCGGCGAGGCGGTGCAAGCGCTGCGGTCCATTACGATCGCGGCCCAGGTGGAACGCGGGTTTATTGCCAGCCGGATTTTCCAGGAGGTCGGCGATCCGGAGACGATCTGCCTGGAGCAGGACTGGTCGAGCGAGCAGGCGTTGAAGTCGCACATACGTTCCAGTTGTTTTACCGACCTGCTGATGCTAATGGAGACAGCGCCCGAGGAACCGGTACTCGAGGTTCGCTCGGTGCGCGAGGTGCATGGTTTGGAATACGTCGAGGCAGTTCGCTTTGGGGACAACTAGAGATTGCTGAATTTGTAGATGAGTTGACGGTGCGATGAACCCATCGCAACCCTCCCGACGGAGGCTAACCCAGAAGTACTTGTGAGGAGATCACGATGGACTTTGGAGCGGGATTTCGAAAGCTGACCCTGGGAGTGCTTGCCATGGCTAACCTTTTCGGCGGCAGTGCCGGTGCGCAAGTTGTTACGGGCACATTAGGTCAGGCCGATGCCACGACGACGATCAACGGGAAGCAGCTTCCGCCACCGCCTCCGAAGTTCGGCGGCGTGATTAAGGAAACCGCAAAGGACTCCACGCCCTGGTGGCCGCCCCGTGTAGTGCCGCCGAAGAACGCGCCCAACGTGCTGCTGATCATGACCGACGACCAGGGCTACGGTGTGCCCAGCACCTTTGGTGGCGTCATTCCGACTCCAAACCTGGACCGCATCGCCAAGGCGGGACTACGTTATACGCAGTTTCACTCCACGGCGCTGTGCTCGCCCACACGGGCTGCGTTGATCACCGGCCGCAATCATCACTCGGTCGGCTTCGGCGTCATCGGCGAGTTGTCTACCGGCTACCCCGGCTATGACTCCGTTATCGGCCAGGATAACGCTACTATCGCCGAGATACTGAAGGAGAACGGCTACGCTACCTCGTGGTTCGGCAAAGACCACAACACGCCGGGCTTTACTTACAGCACCACTGCCGGCCCCTTCGATCAATGGCCCATCGGCATGGGCTTTCAGTATTTCTACGGCTTCCTGGGCGGCGAGACCGACCAGTGGACGCCCTATCTCTTCCGCAACACCGAGGCGGTATATCCGTGGGTCGGCAAGAAGGGCTACAACCTCACCACCGACCTGGCCGACGATGCCATCCGCTACTTGCACGATCTCAACGCAGCCGCGCCTGACAAGCCATTCTTCCTCTACTACGTGCCGGGCGGCTCGCACTCGCCCCACCAGCCAACCCAGGAATGGATCGACAAGTTTCATGGCAAGTTCGACATGGGATGGGAAAAGCTGCGCGAGCAGATCTTCGAAAACCAGAAGAAACTAGGCGTGATTCCGCCGAATACCGTGCTAACGCCCTGGCCCGACGGACAGGCGGAGTATGGTGGTGCCAAGCTGCCCAAGTGGGACTCGCTGAACGCGGCTGAAAAGAAGATGTACGCCCGCGAGGCTGAGGTCTTCGCCGCCTACACCGCCTACACCGACTACGAAATTGGTCGCGTGATCGACGAAGTCCAGAAGCAGGGCAAGCTCGACAATACGCTGATCATCTACATCGACGGTGACAATGGCACCAGCGCCGAAGGCAGCGTGTACGGCACGTTTAACCAGTACACCGCTTACAACGGCATCATCAATATGCCGATGGTCAAGCCCGTCCTGGCGATGAACGCATTGCACTATAACGACTGGGGCTCCGACAAGACCTATCCGCACATGTCTGTGGCGTGGTCCTGGGCATTTGATACGCCCTTCAAGTGGACCAAGCAGGTAGCATCGCATTTCGGTGGCACCCGTCAAGGCCTGGCGATTTCGTGGCCCGGACATATCACAGACGTGGGCGGCATTCGCACCCAGTTTCACCACGTCATTGACATTGTCCCGACCATCCTCGAAGCGGCGGGCGTTCAGGCGCCGGACGAGGTCAACGGCATCAAGCAGAAGCCCATCGAAGGCGTGAGCATGCTCTACACCTTCGACTCAGCCAACGCCAATGCACCGTCTAAACGCGATACCCAGTATTTCGAAATGGTCGGCAACCGTGCCATCTACAATGACGGCTGGGTGGCAGCCACTACGCCGCCTGCTCCGCCGTGGGAGCTGGGCACTACGGCAATGCCACCTCTCGATCAATACAAGTGGGAGCTTTACCACATCTCCGAGGACTATTCGGAAGCCAACGACCTGGCCGCGACCATGCCTGACAAGCTGAAGGAGATGCAAGCGCTGTTCCAGAAAGAGGCAGCGGACCACCAGGTCTTACCGCTGGATAACTCGGGATTCGTGCGCGCGCTTACGGCACGACCGAGCGCTATCGCCGGGAAAACCGTCTTTACGTATACCGGTGAGAACGCCAACATTCCGGACGGCAATGCCCCGAACGTCCTCGGCAGGGACTTCACCATTACTGCCGAGTTGACCATACCGAGTGGCGGCGCGGAGGGCATGGTTGTGACCGAAGGCGGAATGATCGGCGGGTACGGCCTCTATCTCAGTCCGGGCGCAAGCTGGTTTTTCAGCAGCCAACCCGTCAAGTACATCGGGCTGGGATTGTTAATTTTCGGATTGCTTCTGCTCTTCATAGGCACGGCCGGGCGATGGAGAAGACGTTTTGGTTATGCTGTGCTGGCGATCGCCGCCGTCGGACTCGTTCTGGCATTCGCCACCGACCTGTTCCACATCGGCAGAGGCCGCCCGGTGTTCGTTTACAACATGCTCGACCTGGAGCGGTTCCGCTGGAGAGGCCCATCGCTTGACGAAGGCAAGCACACTATCGTCTTCGACTTCAAATACGACGGCCCGGGCGTTGGTAAGGGCGGCACTGGCGTGCTGACCGTGGATGGCAAAGAAGTGGACCGCAAGTCGATGGAACACACAATTCCGTTCCTCATGCCTGCCGACGAGAGTTTCGATGTCGGGCTCGACACCCGTACGCCGGTGGACTTTACCTATGATTGTCCTTTCCACTTCACCGGAAGCATCGACAAGCTGACCTTCAACCTCGGACCATCGCAGTTATCGGCCGAGGATCAGAAGACGAGGGACGACGCCATCGCGAGGGCCAATAACTAGGCTACGCTGCGGCAAGACGAACCGCAAAGCGCTGTCAGTCGAGCATCGGCAGCGCATCCGAAAACTGGAGGCAACGACGCAAACTGAGGCGAGCGCGTGGGACCACATTTTGGAAAGGCTGATCTCGATGGTCCAGAAGCTGACCGTCGTAGCGCTGTCGGTCATGCTCATGATCGTCATGCTGCTTTCGACGGTGCACCTGGGCTGGATGATCGGCGAGGAAGTCCTGAAGCCGCCAAAATGGCTGATTCCCGTTCAAGGCCTGCTCGAGATATTTGGTTACTTCCTGCTGGTGTTGATCGGGGTTGAGCTGCTGGAGACGCTGAAAGCGTACGTGAAAAGGGATGTAATCCACGTGCGCGTGGTGCTGGAAGTGGCGCTGATCGCCATGGCACGAAAGGTAATCATCGAAGAACCGAACAATGTGCCGAGCTTGACCTTGTTCGGGATCGCAGCCTTGATTCTCGCGTTAGGCATTGCATTTTTCTTCGAGCGCCAGGCGAAACGCGAAACTGGTCACGGGATTTTGTGAAGGGCAGAAACGATAGACGAAACTATTCCAATTCAAACGAGGGTCACAAACATGAAAACGAACATTGCAATTTGCGCACTGTTGTTGTGCTTCGCATCGACCATTGCGATTGGTCAGCAGGTTTCCGTGAATTACGACCACAACGCGAGTTTCTCGCAGTACCACACGTATGCCTGGGGCTCCAACAACAAGAACCAGATCCAGAACTCAATCCTGGCACAGGTGGCGCAGCAGGACATCGAAGCGGCGATGCAACAGAAAGGGATCCAAAAGGTCGAGGAAAGCCAAAATCCTGACCTCGTCCTGGCTGCCAGTGGCGGCGAGCGCGAGCAGACCTCCTATAACGCATGGGGCATGCGCGGTATCGGCGGCGGCATGGGCGGTATTAGCCCACAGCAGAATGTGGAAGCGACGATGGTGGTCAGTCTCTACGACGTCAAGGCAAAATCGCTGGTGTGGCGCGGAATTGCGCAGAACACGCTGAACAACAACGGCAACAAGAACCAGGAGATGGTGCAGAAGGCCGTGCAGAAGATGTTCAAGCAGTGGCCGAAGTAAGCGCCAACTCGGAAGGAAGTGATGACGACGAGAACGCTTGTAATGGCGTCAGCGGTGATCGAGTTAGGAACCGGCATTGCGGTGATCGCCGTGCCTAATCTCGCCGCCCGCCTGCTGTTGGGTACTGAACTATCCGCGAGTGGTATCGCCGTTGCCCGCGTGGCCGGATTCGCGCTTCTGTCCCTTGCGATAGCGTGCTGGCCGAGCGAGCACGCGACAAGCGCAGAGGCCACCCGGGCTTTGTTCGTCTATAACCTGCTGGCCGGGCTTTACCTTGGCTTTCTCCGGGTCGGAGGAGAATTCGCAGGCGTCCTGCTGCTGCCGGCGTCCATTGTTCACATTTTGCTCGGGCTTCTGCTGGTGCGGCCTGCCTATCGAGGAGCTTCAGCCGCGGAATAGGATCTGCGATTCAACTCCAGCTTCTCCACTGCTACCATGCAGGAAGTATCAGGAGTTCATTGACTTCGCAGCGAGGGCCAAACGGGAGAAATGCAGTGAGCCAGGACGACGAGACGCAAGCGAATTCAGGCGCTAAGAACACCCTCGACCTTGCCGACATTCAGGGCTTCATCGTGCGCGGTTACCGGATGCCGATGGTGCGGCATTTTCTGCTGACCATCGGCGATCCAGCGGCCGCGCGCAAGTTGCTGGGACGCCTCGCCAGTGGCGACGAATCTGACACGCCCCAGATCACCACCGCCGAAGACTGGCACGTCGGTTTCGAGCCCGGCCCTTTCGACAATCAAGCGGAAGCGCCGCGCTACAAGCCGGACTACTGTCTCAATGTCGGCATTACCTGGCCGGGCATGCTTGCCCTGGAAATCAGAGATAAGGTTGACGAGCTTTCGTTCGCTTCGTTCGGCTCTTTCATTGCCGGCGCCGCTGGGCAGGCACAATTCGTGGGTGATACCGGGCCCAGCGCTCCCGAGAACTGGATTGGCGGTTTCGGCACAGGGAGCGATCACGTACTGCTGACGCTGCACGCCATTAACCCTGAGGCGATGACGACCTACAGCGACCGTCTGTCGGCACTGTTTGCCGAAGGTGGCGCGTTTCGCGAGATCTGCCGCGTCGACGGTAACGCCTGGCTGGAGATGGTAGACGGCAATCCCGTCCCCAGCGCGAAGGTTCCTTTTGGCTACACCGACGGCATCAGCATGACCACCATCCGTGGCGGTCCCGAGCGATATCCTGCGGACCATCAAGAGCCCTGCGAGCCCTGGCTCTTCGTTTTGTTGGACGAGGCGGAAAGTTACCTTGTGCCCGAGCCTCATGAACTCGGACTGAATGGCAGTTTCGCCGTCTTCAAAATGATCAAGACCGACGTGGTCGGATTCGAGAATTTCCTGCAATCGAACAAAGACAAGATCGATCCCGAACTGCTCGCCGCCAAGATCTGCGGACGCTGGCGCAACGGCGTTCCACTTGCCTTGTCGCCCGACACGGATAGCCCTCCCGGCGGCATCCCGCCCGATCAGCTCAACAACTACGAATACGTCAACGCCGATGGCTCAGGCGATCCCGAGGGGCTGCGCTTCCCGGTTGGGGCTCACATGCGCCGCATCAATCCCCGGGGCCAGCCCGTCATCGGCCAGGGAAATCCCGGTGGCAGCAACAATAACCACCGGCTGATTCGTCGCGGCCTGCCCTACGGGCCAAACTACGATCCCAAGCAACCCTATGACGGCATCGAGCGCGGGCTGATGGGGTATTTCATTAGCTCAGATATCGAGGATCAATACGAATTCGTGCTGAAGGAATGGGTCAACGGCGCTGCATTTGCCGGGCAGGTCAGGCTGGACCCTAAATCGAAAGATCCGATGATTGGTACACAAGATCCGGCGGAGAGCATCTTCGTGATTCCGCAGGCCAACGGCGCGCCACCCATCAAGGTCACGGGATTCTCGAGTTTCGTCACTACGAAAGCCGCAGCCTACTGCTTTCTGCCAAGCATTACGGCGATCAAATTCATCTCCACTCTCATGTAGCGGACGACCTGCGCAGATGTCTACTCGATGTCACCGGCCCGCGACACCCGACAGCACGCCCATTGGTAGCATCAATCGCGCCCGCTGTTTTGGCGAGGTCGCCAGCCGAAAAGCACGTTTAAGCGCGGGAAAGTGACCCCGCAGCTCTTCTGTCTTTCCTCGCACCCTCCGCCATGCGAGAATAAAGACTCCACTCCGAATCGCCATGAGCCCAATCGAATCCGCAACGGCCGCCGCCCAGGAACCCTTTATTACTCCCGAACTGCTGCGCGACCACGGCATTACGCCGGAGGAATACCAGCGCATCCTGAAGTCGATGGGCCGCACTCCCACGCTCACCGAACTGGGCATCTTCAGCGTGATGTGGAGCGAACACTGCTCGTACAAATCATCGCGCGTACACCTGAAGCGCCTGCCCACGCGCAGCCGTCGTGTGGTGCAGGGGCCAGGCGAAAATGCGGGCATCATCGACATCGGTGACGGCTGGGCTTGCGCGTTCAAGATTGAATCGCACAACCATCCGTCGTTCATCGAGCCGTTCCAGGGCGCAACGACCGGCGTTGGCGGGATCCTGCGCGACATTTTCACGATGGGTGCGCGGCCGGTCGCGGTCATGGATTCGCTGCGCTTCGGACCGATCACACCACAGCCGGGGCTCGACCAAGCGACAGTGCACAAGAACCATTCCGTGATGGAAGGCGTGGTCAGCGGCGTTGCGTCGTATGGCAACTGTTTTGGCGTGCCTAATGTCGGCGGTGAGGTGAAGTTCGAGAACTGTTATAACGGCAACCCGCTGGTCAACGCGTTCGCCCTCGGTCTGGTCCGGCGTGACCAGATTTTTTATGCCAAGGCGTCGGGCGAAGGAAACCCAGTGATCTACGTCGGCTCGAAGACCGGGCGCGATGGCATCCACGGCGCGACGATGGCCAGCGAGGAGTTCAGCGAAGGCTCCGAGGCCAAGCGGCCCAACGTGCAAGTCGGCGATCCGTTTCTGGAGAAATTGTTGCTCGAAGCCTGCCTCGAAGCCATGCAGACAGGGGCGATCATCGGCATCCAGGACATGGGCGCCGCAGGGCTGACCTGCTCGACCTGCGAAATGGGCGGCCGCGGCGGTGTCGGTCTCGAGATCGAACTCGACCTGGTGCCGCAGCGCGACACCGGCATGACTCCGTACGAGATCATGCTGAGCGAGTCGCAGGAGCGCATGCTGCTAGTGGCCGAGAAAGGCCGCGAGAACGAAGTCTTCCGGGTCTTCGAGAAGTGGGGACTCGACGCTGTCACTATCGGGCGAGTCATTCCGGAATCAATTATGCGGGTGCTGGAGCACGGCAAAGTCGTCGCCGAGATTCCCAACCAGGCGCTGACCGACGAGGCTCCGCTGTACAACCGTCCCATGGAGCGCTGGGAGCCGCCGGTTCCACGCGAGATGCCAGAGAGCATTCAGTTGGGGACGAGCGCCGATCTGACCGGCAATCTGAAGAAGCTCCTGGCCAGCCCAAACATTTGTTCCAAGAGCTGGGTCTACGAGCAGTACGACTCGATGGTGCAGACCAACACTGTCGAAGGCCCGGGCCGCGAAGCGGGAGTCATCCGGGTGAAGGGGACCAAGCGCGCGTTGGCGATGGCCCTCGATGGCAACGGCCGCTGGTGCTACCTCGATCCCAAGCTGGGCGCCATGCACGCCGTCGCCGAATCAGCACGCAACGTGGCGTGTTCGGGAGCGACTCCCATCGCCGCGACCAATTGCCTGAACTTCGGCAATCCCGAGAAGCCGCACATTATGTGGCAGTTTGCCCAGACCATCGACGGCATCACCAAAGCCTGCGAGGAGTTGGAGACGCCCATCACTGGCGGCAACGTCAGCTTCTACAACGAAACGCTGGGCGAAGGCATCTATCCCACCCCGGTCATGGGGATCGTGGGCATCCTCGAAGACGTGCAAAAAGCCGTCGGATCTGACTTCCAACAGGCCGATCGGGCGCTGGTGCTGCTGCGTGGCTCCGAGCCGGGCGACGCGTCGGACGTGGAGGCCGAATTCGGATCATCCGAATACGCCAAGGAAATTCTGGGCCAGATCTGGGGCTTCCCGCCGGCGCTGGAACTCGAGAAGGAAGCCGCCCTGCAGAAGGCCATCATCCAGATGATCGACGAGGGCCTGATCGAGTCGGCCAAGGACTGCACCGAGGGCGGACTGGCGGTCACTTTGGCGGAATGTGGGTTTGCCCGGGGAATCGGCGCCCAAGTCGACGTGACTTCCGGCGGCCTGGTTCAGGAGTTTGTGCTGTTCGGCGAGGACGCCAGCCGCATCCTTATATCCTGCGACCAGAAATGCGTCGAAGGAATCAAACAAATAGCGGTAAAATACGCCCTCTCAGCAGAGAATATCGGCAGCACGGTTCCCGACAATCTGGAAATACGGGTGGACGGAAATGTGTCGGCCTCGGCAGCGGTTTCTGACTTGAAAGCGGAATGGGCGGGCGCGCTGGAAAAGGCGCTGCATACCGAGACCGAAGAGCAACTGGTGACGGGAAGCATGCCGTAGCGCAAGGCATGAGTTTAAATGTTTCGTAACCGACCGATGGAACAGGTGAGCGATGCTAATCACATCTGACAAACTGCACGAAGAGTGTGGCGTGGCGGCCATCTATGGCCACCCCGAAGCTTCCAAGCTCGCTTACCTCAGCCTGTACGCGTTGCAACACCGCGGACAGGAGTCGGCAGGCATCGCGTCAGCCAACGGCGATCACATCGAGCTGCACAAGGCGATGGGCCTGGTCTCGGACATCTTCACCGCTGAGGTCCTGGCGCGCATTCCGGGCTCGGCGGCCATCGGCCACACGCGATACTCGACCGCTGGCGATTCGGCATTGCTCAACGCCCAGCCCATCCGTGTGGAATGCAGCAAGGGCAAGATCGCGTTGGCGCACAACGGCAACATCGTCAACGCCCACGAGATTCGGTCGCAGCTCGAACACCAGGGGTCGATCTTCCAGACCACCAGCGACACCGAAGTGATCGTGCACCTGATCGCGCGCTCCAAGGAAGAGACACTGGAGAGCGCAATGAGCGATTCGTTGCGCCGGATCGAAGGCGCATTTTCGCTGGTCATGCTGACGCCCAACCATATCTATGCGGCGCGTGATCCGCGAGGGTTTCGTCCGCTGGTGATGGGCCGCATTCCTGGGCACTCTGAAAACCACAAAGACGCGATTGTGTTTGCCTCTGAGACCTGCGCGTTCGACCTTATCGGCGCCGTCTATGAGCGTGAAGTAAAGCCAGGAGAGTTGGTCATCGTTGGCCCTGAAGGGGTGCACTCGCGTTATTATGCGACGCAGCAGCCCATGACCAGCTGCATCTTCGAGCATGTCTATTTCTCGCGCCCTGACAGCATCGTGTTTGGCCGCTCGGTGCAGCAGTCGCGCGACGCCATGGGCAGGCAACTTGCGCTCGAATCGCCGGTCGATGCCGACATCGTGATTCCGATTCCTGACTCGGGTGTGACTGCGGCGATGGGCTTCTCTGCGCAGAGCGAAATTCCCATCCAGTTCGGGCTGATCCGCAATCACTATGTCGGCCGCACATTTATTGAGCCGGAGCAGCGGGTGCGCGACTTTGGCGTGCGCCTGAAGCTGAACCCGGTGCGCCACGTCATCGAAGGCAAGCGGGTGGTGCTGATTGACGACTCCATCGTGCGCGGAACAACCAGTCGCAAAATCGTTCGCATGGTGCGCGACGCCGGCGCGACGGAAGTCCACATGCGGATCTCGTGTCCGCCGACGATTTCGCCGTGCTATTACGGCGTCGACACGCCCTCGAAGAACCAGCTCATCGCTGCCAACAAGTCGGTGGATGAAATTCGCGAATACATTGGTGCGAACTCGCTCGCGTACCTGTCGCTGGAGGGTCTGCGCAAGGCCGCGGGCGAAAACGATACAGTCAAATACTGCACGGCATGTTATACCGGCAAGTATCCAACCAACTTGGTGGATGTGGGAGAAATCCAGCGGGCGCCGGAGATGGTGGCGGGAGACTAGCTGCCCCGGGGATTTTGGAATGTCATTCGCGCAGAAGTTGATCCGGGGATTGCGAAACTGGTTTCGTCGCCGCGAACCGCAAGATCCTTATGCCTACGTTACCGCGGGAGTGAAACGCGGCCCGGGCGGCCGTTCAGCCGCCGTGGCTCTAGACGAACCCAAGCCGTATCGCATTCTGGATGTGTTCGGGCGGCGACAAGCCGACTGACCAATTGACCGTCTCCACTGCTTTGCTTGCCACGAATCCCCTAAAGGAGAACACCATGAAGCTTTTTCGCAGGGCGATTATGCTCGCGATTCTTCTCGCTTCCGTTCTGGCCGGATTATGTTCGTCACCCGCACTGGCTGGCGAAGGCGACTCCTACGTTCCCGCTCACGGCAAGCCGATCGTCCTGTTTGACGGCAGCCATCGCGACCAGTTCGATAGTTTCCTCAAGACCAACGGACTGAACAGCGATCCTGATCATATCTTCACCTTCGAGAATAACGTCATTCATGTCTCGGGCGCCGAGATGGGATACCTTATTACCAAGAAGGAATTCGCGGACTACTACCTGCGCGGCGAGTTCAAGTGGGGCGAAGCCACGCACGCTCCACGTGAGGGTCAGGCCCGCGATAGCGGCATCCTGTATCACATTCAGGGGCCGAACAAAGTGTGGCCGACGTCGATCGAATATCAGATTTGCGAGGGCCAGACGGGCGACTTCTACATGACTGACGGCGCCGCGCTCACCGGCACCGACGGAAAGCGCGAAACCGGGCCTCCGAACTCTGCTGCACGCATCAAGCGCATTGGCGAAGGGCCCTGGCAGAACGTGACCGGCTACCGGGACCCCAACGGCGAAATCGAAAAGCCGCACGGCGAATGGAACGTGGTTGAGATCGTGGTGCAGGGCGATAATGTGAAGCAATATCTGAACGGCAAGCTGGTCAATGAAGGCTCGAAAGCGTATCCCGCCAGCGGAAAGATCCTGATCCAATCGGAAGGCGCGGAAATCTATTTCCGCGATATCAAGCTGTATCCGCTGAAGCCGTAAGGAAGGCGCTATGAACCGGCATCTCGATGTTCGCGGGGGATCCGCGCTGCATCAAGGTCGGCAGTCACCGGTTTGAGGCGACGCAATCGCTTACGGAATTCGGCCAGAGTGGGAACCTCGGCGATCTCCTTGATCTCTGCCAACAAATAACCGGAGAGCGACGTCCCTGCCTTGGCGGCGCGTGCCTTCAGTTTGCGATGTAAGGCATCGGGTACGTTGCGGAGCTGGACGGACTTGGCCATGCGGCAAGCGTAATTTCGCGTTCAGCACATGTCAATCCAGTTTAGCCAGATGTGCCGTCCTACCTCGTCACGAGCTTCTTCCATACGTCCTGCACGTAGTGGTCGGTCATCCCGGCGATGTAATCGCATACCACCCGCACCAGCTTCTCGTGCTCGACTTTTTCCTGATAGCTCGCCGGCAGCGCGCTAGGATTCGCGACCAGAAAGTCGAATGTCTCGGTCACAACTCTCTCCGCCTTGACCTTCTCCGGCTGCAGCGGTTTGCTCTCGTATAGCGCTTTATAAAGAAACGCCTTGGCTTCGCGGCGTTCCTGTTCGACCTCAGGACTGAAGGCAACCAGCCGTTCGGGATACTTTCGTACCTCGTCAACGCTGCTCACGCCTGATTGTGCGACGCGTGACCGAGTGTTCTCGATCAAATCGGAGACAAACCGATTGAGCATCCGCTTCAGCGCTTCGTTGAACTTCAGCTTGTCGGGCGCGTCGGGATACTTCGACTCCGCCTCGACGAAGAAACGCTCAAACGCGCGGACATTCTTGCGAATATCAGCCAGCTTGAGCAGTTTCGCTTCGAATCCGTCGTCGAGGTCGGCCGTCGTGTAGCCGATCTCATCGGTCAAATCGATGAGCTGCGCCTCGAGAGGAGGCCGCAGATCCAGCAAGTACTCCGCCAATTCCGGATGCTTGGCTACTGTGTAATCGTGCGAGTGCTTGATGACGCCCTCGCGCACTTCGAAGGTCAGGTTGAGTCCTCTAAATGCGGCGTAGCGCAGTTCGAAGTCCTCAACGATGCGCAGCGCCTGCAGGTTGTGATCGAAAAACTCGCCATGCTTTTGCATCAACGTATCAAGCGCACGCTCGCCCGCATGCCCGAAGGGCGGATGCCCGATGTCATGCACCAATGCCAGCGTCTCGCTCAGGTCAACATTCAAATCGAGTGCCGCCGCGATGGTGCGCGAGATCTGCGCGACTTCGATGGTGTGCGTCAGGCGGGTGCGGAAGTGATCAGAGTAGCGGCGCGTGAAGACCTGTGTCTTGTTCTCAAGCCTGCGAAATGCTCGCGAGTGAATGACGCGGTCGCGATCGCGCTGAAATGCGTTGCGGTACGGATGCGGCGGCTCAGAATAGCGCCGCCCGCGAGAGTCTTCCACGCGAGCCGCATAGCTGGCAAGCATAGTGCGAGTTTAGCAGCATATTTCCTACCCTTTCCCAAATGCAGGGAAAGGATTGGGCACCCAGATTCTTGTCAGATCGGAAGCGCGCTAGTCTTTGCCCGGAGTCTGCTTCGCCAGTCGCACCTTGGCCGACTCAAGGTCTTTCTGCACCTTGGCCATTTCTTCGGTATCGATTTCGGCGGGAATGGTCTTGTTCCACTCGTCCAGAGCGCGCTGCCAGTGCGTAGTGGCCAGTTTCAGGTGGCCGGTCTTCTGATAGAGATCTCCTAAGTGGGCCTGCACAGTCGGATCGCTGCCGATCTTTTCCGACGCCAGCCGCAGGTTCTCTTCCGCTAAATCGTAATTACCGAGGCGGTAATAGACCCATCCGAGCGAGTCGAGATATGCGCCATTCTGCGGATCGAGCGCCACGGCGCGCCGAATGTAGCCCAGCGCTTCGTCGAGGCGAGTGCCACGATCAGCCAACATGTAGCCAAGATAATTCAGGGCCTGCGCGTTCTTGGGATCGCTGACGATGACCTTGTGGAACGCTTCTTCGGCCTGCTCATATTTCTTCTGACGCTCGTAGATGGAGCCCGCGACAAACAAGGCATAGTCTTTGTCTTCCTGCTTGGTCGACAGCGCCAATGCCTTATTGATGCTGGTTTCGGCCTGCGGCCAATCCTTCACCCGGCTGTACATCTGGGCCAGCGCGATGTAGACGTCGCGGTCGTCGGCCGTGCCTTTGAGCATCAACTTCACCTGCTCGATGGCGGCGGTGGACTCGCCCATGTCAGCGCGCTGTGACGCCGCTACCATCTGCAGCGAGCGGTCGTTGGGGAATTTCTTTGCCGCCTCTTCCGCGACGTTAGTAGCCATCTGCCATTGCTTCTGGTCGCGGTAGGTCTCGATCATCTCCTGGTAGCCGCGAATCGCGTTGTCGTCACCCAGTTCGGTCATGCGACGGAAGGTGTCGATCGACATCTGCGGCTTGTTGGCTTCGCGATAGACTGTACCCAAACGCTCCAGGAAGATGGCGCGATTGTTCTTTTCCGAGGCGTCGTACTCGCCGCTGGGGTGATCAGTCTTCTGCAAGAGCTGGTTAAGCAGCGCGATCGCGTCGTCGTACTTGCCCTGTGCCTCTTCAATAACCGCGATGTTGTATTTCAGCTCCAGCGACTCAGGGACGATAGCATTGGCCTTGTTGAGCGCGTCCGACGCTTCGTCGTATTTGCCGCTACGCCGGTAGATTTCGGCCATGCGCATGTAAGTCTGCGCATCCGAGGGATCGGCTTCGACAATGACTTTGAACTGCGCCAGAGCTGCGTCCGTCTGGCCATCGTTCAGCAGGTTCTGGGCCAGTCCGCGCACCGAATCAAGATTGTCGTGATCGAGATCAACCGACTTCTGATACGCCTCGATCGCCTTTTTGTAGGCCTTGTTCTGTTCGTAGGTGTAGCCCAGCGCCGCGTAAACCTTCGAAGTGCGGGCCGCCTCAGGGAATGCGTTCAAAACATCCAGTGCCCGTGAGGAGTCGCCCTCTTCGTTGTACAGAATCGACAGCGCGGTCACCGCTTCTTCAGAGTCGGGCTGGATTTGCACGGCCGTCTTGAATTCGCTTTCAGCCTTCACCAGATCGTTATTCAGACGATAGAGCCGGCCCAGTAGCAGGTGGTCTTCCACGCTCTTGGGGTCGAGCTTGACGATCTGCTCATACTGATCGATGGCCAACTTTAGGACTTCCTGCGACTGCGTGCCCGACTGCATGTCGCCCAACGAGCGAAGATAAATGCGGCCCAGGAGGCGATGCGCCTCAAGGTTGTTGCCATCGCGCTTGAGGATGTCCTGTGCTTCCTGAATGGCGTCCTTGATGCGGCCCGTTCGGGCATACAGCTCGGCGAGCCCGGCGTTCAGGTAGTCCGACGTCGGATCGTTCTCGATGGCCAGTCGGTACTCGTCGACCGCCTTGTTGGCGTAATCGGCGCGCCCATACATCGAGACCATCTCTTCGTAGATGTGCGCCATCGCGAAGTGGTAATAGGCCGCGGCCTTGTCAGGCGCTGGCGCCTTGTCGGGGCTCGGAGTTGTTGGGGCGGCCGCAGCCGGAGCTTCCGGGGCAGAGGTTGACGCCGGTTTGTCTTGCGCGAGGCTGCCAACCGAGCAAGCCAGCAGAACAGCCAAAAAGGTGACACTAATGCGAATTCGATTCATTCTCTAGGACCAGCCGTTAGTTCGATTGGATGTCGTTTCGCTGCGGGGGTCTTCCTTATTTTAGCCCCTTGCGGCTTTGGATGGCGAAAGTGAGCCAAGAAGATACGCGTGCCACCGTTTTTTTCCACTCACAGGTAAACCCTGTAGCTGATTGGACGTCGCGGTGGCCACAACGTTTAATTGTTTGCAGCGCTTTACATCGCTTTACAAATAAACTGTTCGTTCGGTTTTCACGTGCATCAAACGGGCCAATTCTCGCTATGATTCAACGGTCGGCCGCTTAAGTGTAGCGTCCCTAGCGAAAACAAGGCTGAGAGTCACATGGAAATACTTCACTATTCGCGTATCAACTCTCCCGTTGGACCACTGGTCCTCGGCATGTCGGAGACAGGCCTGGCGGTGCTCGCCTTTGGCCATGATCTTCCAGCCACTGTGGCCGGCCGACCGGTCAACTGGCGGGAATCATCCGCCGCTTGTGCGGAGCTACAACAGCAACTGGACGAATACTTCGCTGACCGGCGCCGCGAGTTCACCGTGCCGCTCGATCTGCGCGGCACCGACTTCCAGCGCGAGTGTTGGGAGCAGCTGCTCAGTATTCCCTACGGCGAAACTCGCAGTTACGGTGAAATTGCACGCGCTGTGGGGCGTCCGAACGCCTATCGAGCCGTCGGACAATCGAACCATCACAATCCGGTCGCGATCATTGTTCCGTGCCATCGAGTGCTGGCGGGCGGCAAAGCTCTGGGTGGCTACGGCGGCGGACTGCCGACCAAAGCATTTCTGTTGCGCCTGGAAGGCGCAGCCTTTCGCGACGAGTTGGCTGCACGCAAAAGCCAGGAGACGCTGGCGTTTACGTAGCCGCAGTCTCCAGCTCCGGAGTCGCCGCCAGCAGCGTGCGGGTGTATTCATGACGCGGAGCCGAGACGATCTGTTCAGTAGCGCCTAACTCCACGATTTCTCCCTGCTTCATCACCGCGATACGCGTTGCCAGGTAGCGCACCACCGGCAGCGAGTGCGAAATAAACAGATACGTGAGCTGAAATTCCTTTTGCAGGTCGCGCAGCAGGTTGACGATCTGCGCCCCCACGCTGACATCGAGCGCCGAAACCGGCTCATCGGCCACAATAAAACGCGGCCGTAGCATCAGCGCGCGCGCGATCCCGATACGTTGCCGCTGCCCTCCGCTGAACTCGTGAGCATAGCGAGGCAATGCCGATTCATCCAGCCCGACCGCCCGAAGCATCTGCGACGCTTGGGCGCGGCGAGACTGGCGTGGCTCTCCACCGTGAATCGCAATCGGCTCGCATACAGTCTGCTCGACGGTCATTCGCGGGTCGAGCGAGCCGTAAGGGTCTTGGAAGATGATCTGCATGTCGCGTCGCAGCCGCCGCAATTCGCCGCCACTCGCGGCCAGCACATTACGACCGTCAAAGCGCACCGTTCCCGAGTCTGGCTCGATGAGCCGCAGCAGCAGGCGTCCCAAGGTGCTCTTACCTGAGCCTGACTCGCCGACCAGTCCCAGCGTTTCTCCCGCCTCAATCGCCAGCGAAACATCGTTGACTGCTCGAACGCGGCCGTTCGCCGTCCCAAAAGCATTCTGACCTGACGAGAAAGTCTTTACGAGATGTTCGGCTTCGACTAACGGCATGCCGCCGATGGTAACAAATGGCGAAATTGCAATTTCTGTCATGCGTTCGAAGCCGCATGAAATAAGGATTCCGCCAGATTGTCACACGGTATTCATCGCTCGGCGCAATCGAAATAACTTCGGCGGAAATCACGAGCGCCGCGAAAATACTGGTTTTGCGTGAAGCCTGAGCGAACTATCTAGCGACTCTGCACCATTTCCGGTCACCCTCCTGTGGATGAGCTGCACTCGCTTGAAAACAAAGCCGATAAAATCGTCGAATTTTTATTGACTTCCAAAACGCCAGGAGTAAAACAAACTCGTTCTTTGACAGTTTCCGAGGTTTTCTGGTTGGTGGCGAGTCCGGGGCTGAAGCAAGTTCACCGCAGCCGCGCCTGCAGCGCATAGGCAAACGGAGGGACGGCAACGGTCAATAGCGAACCGCCGGTCGAGAAAACAAGAAGCCCGTCAAAGGCGAGATAGGATCCCGAGGCGTTGAGCCCGATTCCGGTTGGCAGTAAGCCCGGAGCCCAAGTCAAGATCGTACGCTGCGTGCGCAAGCATCCGGCGACCACAGGTCGGCAAGGGTCTAAAGCGAACTGCCGGTTGAGAAGGAGGAGCAACACAACCTCGGGATTCTTGTTTGCAGTCTCCTCACTCCTCCACACAACAGGCGATTGGCATTCAACAGAAGCGCCGCTGCAATGCAGCGGCTTCTTTCGCCAGAGTCCTATTTCCCGCCTTTTGTAGCGCCCTTGGCGGGAGCTTCATCGGAAGTACTGGCAGTCTTAGTGTTTTCTCCGATGGGTGTCCAGCCTGCCGACGAGCTGGCGCTACAGTTATTCGCTGCGCATGCTGTAAAGTCGATGACCGGATGTAGTTCCCACACCGAGGCACGCCAGCAGCGAGCGTTGGTCGGATCGACGCCGCAGTCCTGGCCTGCGACGAAGTGTTCGTTATCAACCATCAGTTGACCGAGCACCTTGACTTGCTGTCCCAGGACAGCTTTTACAGCATCCACTGTCCATTCCTGATGAAAGGCATCGCGATAGTGTGGCGTCATCTCCACCACCATCGACTGGTGTTTCTCGGCAGAAGTAATGGCCTTGCCACTGCGAAGCTTCTCCCCCACCGCAGGGTCGAAGCCGACGAAAATGTGGTAGTCCACATCCTGGAAGTCAGGAGGGTCTTTGGCAAGCTGGCAGTTGCTGCTTTCTGCACCCTCAGGTTCCACAGCGTAGAGATATCCGACCACGCCATAGATGCTGCCTTCGCCGAGATCAGCCAGCTTGCCAGACAGGTCGCCATGGTTCTTCTGGTTGAGTCCTATCTTCTGAATCGCTGCCTCAAGTTGATTGAGCTGGTCGAGGGTGCTGATGACTTCTTTCGGCTGCATCGCAGCCGGAGCCAAGGTTCCCCATTTGATCTGGTTCTTCAGTTCATTGAGGAACGGATCGTACGAGCTGCCACTGATGGTGCAGCCAGTCGGATACATATCGTGACAGGCGCGGAAGTCCGATATATCGCCTCCACACTTTTGGGGCTGCGTGCTCGTGATTGGTCCGGTTGGAGCGCCGGGGCCGGTCGTCGTCGCCTTTCCGCCCGGTAGAACGGCACTGCTTAACAGCGCGATAGCCAGGGGAATCATCGGAGCGACGGTTCTTACTGCACTCGTCGTCGCCGCCGCCGCCGCGGGTGCCACCCTGGCCGTCTTGGCCGCTGCTGTCTTCTTTGTTGCCGTCGTGGTGCCTGCGTTCGTTGTTGGGGTGTTTCTTGTCGGCATGGCTACACCTCACCTCCAGTAGGCAATCGGATCGTTGTCTGGATAACTGCCCCGTGACATTGCTTCTGTCTCTAGGGCTGGTTGCCAGTCGCCTTATCCGCAGCCTGCTGGGCCTTCGCCTCCTTCTCTGCTGTCTGCTGGACCGCCTGTTGAGCGGCGGCAGCGTGCACCGCCATCTGACTGACGGCCGCTTGTGTGGTCGCCGCCGCCTGCTGAGCGGCCGCAGCGTGCTCACTCGCTTCATCGGCGGCAGCTTGCGCGACAGCCGCCCCTCCGCCCGTGTCGGCAGCGCTGCCGGCTTGCGGTGTCAGCAGCTGAGGTTGGCTATACGAGATGCCTTTACTCACCGCATATGTGCTGGCGCTGATGCCTAGGAGCGTCAGCACGCCCGACGGGATGTCTGGGATGGCTCCGTGGTTGGCTTCCACCAGCACGAAAAGGCTGATGGCGATCACGAAGGTGAAGATCAGCAACTGGAAGCGTGACATGCTGGCATCTCCCGATGGTTCACTGATCAGCTGTGACAGATCGATCTTACCCATCCAGATCCAGGCAATGATGGTGGCGCACAACGCGCCTAAAAAGGCGCAAAGCGTAAACCCACAAACCTGTGCCATCACACTCATGACCTCCCTCCTAATTTGTTACTGCTGGTCCATGTTTTCCATGCTTTTCCGACTGCGTAAATGCCGCTGCTGCCACCCATCAGATAAAGCCAGTTATTACTCACGTCCGGCATCGTCCCGGTGCTGCTTTTGGCAACTTCGCCCAAATAACTGGAGGCGGCGGCGATGGTCGCCAGCAACAACTGAATCCTCTCCGGACTGGTTTGTGTCGATCCGTCTTTTTGCTGGAAAAGCCCCTTGAGATTAATCCGGCCGGTCAGCATCTGGAAGGCCACAATGGCCGCCAGACCATACAGAAAGCCCAGCAATTCAAAGTGCAGGATCCGGGTAATCGGCATGGCCGCTCTCTCTTGGGAAGTGAGGAAGGACAGTAACAAACTATTCAGGCCGGTTCAACATTATTCGCGTAGTAGGCTGCGAATCGAATCGCCAACCGCGCCTCACCGCGTTACCAAGTTGGCAATCAGGTCGTTGGCGGCCTGGGTCATGCCGTAGAACATTTCAAAACCGACTTTGTTGACTGCCACGAACACGCCGACATTGCGCCCCGGCGCAAACGCGATGTAAGTCATGAAGCCTCCGCCTCCACCGCTTTTGGCGACGATCATCGGACGAATGCCATCGGCGGCCATGGTTACCCAGGCGAGCCCGATGCCCGCCATGGGCCCAGCTTCGTCGAAACCGATGGCGGTGGAGAGCGCCTGTCGCGGACGATAGACGGCGTGCGCGACCGTTGGCACCTGCCATATTGTTGGATCTTGCTCCAGGTTGTACTTGATCCACAGCGCCATGTCGGCGCCCGTGGAGTACACCCCGCCCGCTCCCTCGGTGGCCGAGCTTTCGACGCAGGGCCCGGGCCCGCCGATGCCGCTGCCCAGCATCAGCCGATCGCACTGCTCCTTGGTCGGATTAACGCCAGTGTCGTTCATTCCAAGTGGGCCAGTGATGCGCTCGTGCAACAGGTCGGCGTAGGGTTTACCGGCGGCAGTAGCTAACGCGTCTGCCAGGAGATCGAAGCCGACATTCGAATACGCGGCATTCTTGCCCGGCTCCCAGGCGAGCTTGTAGCCGGCCAGCCAGGTCCACCGCTGCTCCTTGGTGGGCCAGGTGAACGCCTTCACATTCGGAGGGACGTCACCGATCTCGCGCGGGAGGCCGGCCGAGTGGGTCGCAAGATCAAGTAGCGTGATCTCGCGCCGGCCGAATTGGGGAACCGTTGCGCCTCCGGCGTACATCTTCAGCGGATCCGTAAGATGCACTTTGCCGTCGAGCGACAAACTGGCGAGCAGGGTACCCGTAAAGGTCTTCGAGATCGAACCTAGGCGGATGAACGACTTCCCATCGGGCTCTTTGCCGTTACCCTTGGCGGTTTCACCATAGCCCTCGATGACGACATCGTTGCCCCGAACCACCACCAGCACCATTCCCGGCGAGCCGGAATCGATCCACATCACCGGGCCCGTGAGGCTGATGGATTCCTTCAGCAGGGCGGTCTGGTCGGGCGTCTGGGCGGAAAGGTTCGCAGCACCTATCGAGCAGGCGAGAACCAGCAAGGTCGCAACGAGACGGACGCGGTGAGTCGGCATTTTGAGCGCTCCTGAAGTTATGGGGAAAAATCCGGCCGGATGGGGTAAATGGGGAGGAGCGTTCTTTCGTGACATCTCCTTCGTCTCCAACCGGCCGGCGAAGCTAACGAGTACCTTTGACGTTCTTTTGGGCCAGCGTTTTGTTGATGCTGTTGATGTCGCGCTGCACGTTAAGCACGGCGCGCATCACGTCGGAAAGCATTACATCGCTGCTGGCTTCATCTGGCTTCACCGTTGGCGGTGGCGCAGGTGGCGGGCCGGCGACGGCGATGGAGGTGGGGCTTACGCCACCGGTTCCCCCTCCGGGATCCGGATCGAGGACACGGCCGTAATTACGCAGTATCTCAACGAGCACAGCGGGGGACTTCTTCAAGTCGATAACGCTGCCGTACTTCTTCGCGATTTCGTTGACCAGGGCCGACTGCCGTTTCGGTAATGCCATGGTGTTCACCTCATGGTTGGAATGGAAACTACGTGACGCGAAAAACTTTTTGCCGCTGCCATGTGACCAGGGTTGTCTTCTTGCCCTTCAGCAGAGGAGTGGCGGAATGGATCATCCGGCAATCGCATTCGCCGTCAGG
>Ga0210383_10001098_pt1 | contig 24884 bp, 18 predicted proteins | sample IncBWC14OmetaG_FD_160072 | JGI IMG/M metagenome (GOLD analysis project Ga0210383, IMG submission 160072) | Forest soil microbial communities from Barre Woods Harvard Forest LTER site, Petersham, Massachusetts, United States - Inc-BW-C-14-O ... | reverse complement strand
CTTTTCAGTTCTCGAATCGCCTCCGCGCGCGCCACCTGCGGATGCATCGCTTACTTGGATATGCGTACGTGACGAGCGTCTTCATTTCAGCCCCGTTCGCGGTCGTCGTAGCTTTAAAAATTCCGAAACCGTTTTCAGTGGTCGCAGCAAACTGCATGCAGTCTCTGGGTTGGGTGGTATGCACGTCCATGGCACTCTACTGTGTGCGCATTGGCAAAATCGCCCTGCACCGCCGATGGATGATACGCAGCTACCCTTTTGCCATGGTTTTTACCGTTGGTCGAACGGTATCCCTATTCGTGCCAGCCGTTCGGCTAAGCCCCTCAGCGAGCGAAGCGGTGTTCTGGCTCGCCATCGTGCTTGCGGCTTTCTTGCCCAGCATTTTTCTAGATTGGCCTGCGATGCGCCCGCGTAATGCGGCGAGAGCCAGTACTACGGCTCGGGGAACCGACGATGCTGGTGCCGTAACGGTTGAAACCATAGCACTTACTGACTTCTTGCCCAGTGATCCATCCCGCTGAAACGCTTACCGTACCTCACCGCGTCGACTCCGTCGCGTGATAGTGCAGATATCCCAGGCCGATGCGCAGGTGGTGATTCAGAGTGTCGGGGACGCAGACGGCGAAGCAGAGGCCGAGCAGACATTGCGCCACGCCGAGCGCGTAGAGGTTGCGGTAGCGGCGGAACAGCGTGCACGAGACTGCTCCCCACACCAGCGTGGCTGCGGTGAGCACGAGGTTCGGCAAGTGGGCCAGCGCGAAGAGCACGGCGGTGAGCGTGACGGCTGCGGCTTCGCTCGAAACTAGTTTGATCGAGAGCCGGTCGCTTGAGAGCAGGCGGAGCACGCGCGGCATGAAGTAGTCCTGGAGGAGGAATTGCTGGTAGGTGGTCCAGAGGAGATAGCCGGCGACGTGGTGGAAGTCGCTTTTGTAGAGCGAGTGCAGCGTGCCGATCTTGGCGGCGACGAAGATGCTGACTACGGCGAGGGTGAGGGCGGCGGGGAGAATCCAGAGAGAGGCGATAAGGCCGCGCCAGCCGAAGCCGAGAGCAGCGTCCTCGGGATTGCTCACTGGTGGCTGATCGCGTCCGCTCGAACCACGATTGCGGTGGTGCACGACGGCGACCAGGAAAGTTGCGACCAGCGCGATGGGGGAGAGAATGCGCTGCAGAGGTTCGGGAGTCCAGATGATTGCGACGATGAGTCCGTAGCCGAAGATCAGCTCTGCCAGATCGCGGGTTAGGCCGGTCTGGGGGCGGGGCATGAAGGGAAGTATGGCACGGAGAGTACGCCGAGCGCGCAAAACGGCGCTAGAATCCACTCTTGATTCTGTGTGCGCATAGGGCACTCCATGAAAATGCGGAAGAAGCTCAGGCTGCCGTTATCGCTCGGATTCCTCCTACTTGGATCTCTCATCACGGCTGTAGGGCAAGAACGGCGCATTGTGTCGCTGGAGATGCCAGCCTACCCGCCTCTAGCCCGACAGGCGCGCGTCCAAGGGGCCGTGACCATCGAGATTGAAGTGGACGAAGATGGAGGAGTAAGTCTCGCGAACCTGGTTGACGGGCACCCCTTGCTCAAGGCCGAGGCGATCCACAATGTGCGGACCTGGAAGTTTCGAGCCGGCGCGCCGCTTCGGACCACGGTGATCTTTGATTTCAGGATGAGAGACGAGCCAGCGCCGACGCCCTCCATTCGGGTTGTGTTTGATTCCTACCGCCGAGTGGAGATCACCACTGACCCACCGCTTCAGTTGCCTCTCTACTAATCCTGCAGCGCTATTTCCGGGGTGGCTTCGAGCAGGCTTTTTGTGTAGGGATGCTGCGGGTGCTCGGTGATCTGTTCGGTGGGGGCGACTTCGACGATTTGGCCGCGGTACATGACGGCGATGCGGGTGGAGAGATAGCGCACGACGGGCATGGAATGCGAGATGAAGAGATAGGTCAGGCCGAAGTCGCGCTGCAGCTGGGCGAGCAGGTTGACGATCTGCGCACCTACGCTGACATCGAGCGCGGAGACGGGCTCATCGCACACGATAAATTTTGGGCGCAGGGCGAGGGCGCGGGCGATGCCGATGCGCTGGCGCTGTCCTCCGGAGAATTCGTGCGGGTAACGGCGGCGGGCGGATTCGTCGAGGCCGACGGCGCGGAGGAGTTCGGCCACGCGGGCGCTTGTAGTTGTGGCGGGGCTGCCGGGCTTCGCCCGGCCGGACAGCGGGGGGCGGCTGCCCCCACGTGATTCTGCTGGCGCATCTTCTCTCTCATCACGAATCGCGGGTTCATGCACGATCTCCCCATGAATGACGAGCGGCTCGGCGATGATTTGTTCGACGGTGAAACGGGGGTCGAGCGAGGCGAAGGGATCCTGAAAAATGATTTGCAGGTCGCGGCGCAAGCGGCGCATTTCGGTGCGGCTGGCGGCAAGCAAGTCGCGTCCGTCGAACCGGATGCTGCCGGAGGTGGGCTCGATCAGGCGGAGGATGAGGCGTCCGAGGGTGCTCTTGCCCGAGCCCGATTCGCCGACCAGGCCAAGCGTTTCGCCGGCGTGAATGTCGAGCGAAACAGCGTCGACAGCGCGGACTTCAGTGTGCGGATAGATCTTGGTGAGATTGCGGATTTCGAGGATCGGCATGGGCTATCTCTTAATCTTTTCAGCTGCTAACTCTTGATCAAGAATTGTTGCATACGGTTCGCCACCAGACCAATGCGTTGCTGGCTGGCAGCATCGGGCAACAGGTGGCCGGGGAGACCTTCCAGAAAATCGCGATTCGATGGCCTATCCCCCGGCGATCATGGGGACGGCCGCTAGCGCTGCCAGCAGGCCGATGAAGCGCCAGCGGCTGAAGTGTTCTTTCAGAACGAGGCGGGCGAGGATGACGGTGACGGCGGGATACAGGGAGGAGATGACGACGGCTTCGTCGAGGCGTCCGTGCTGGCTGGCGAAGATGAAGAGGGCGCTGCCGGTAATGTCGAATGATCCGGCGACGGCGGCCATGGCGGCGCGGGCCAGGTCGAGGCGAATCGGAGCTCCGGTAGCGATCACCGCGACGGCAGTGACGATGAAAGATGCGAGGCGCGATACGGCTGCGATCCATAGCGGAGAGCCGGCGCCGGCCTGGCGGATGCAGAGATAGAAAGCAGCGAAGCCTACGCCCGCGAGAGCTGCTACGGCCACGCCTTTGGGAACTGCGCCGGTTTTTTCTTCGTCGTCAAGTTGATCGCAGGGCTGTGTGGGGACGGGCAAGAGTGCCCGTCCCCACACACTCAGTTTGTCGTCTGGTTCCGGCTTCCGCACGGGTTCGGCGCGGGTGATCAGCCAGATGGCGACGATGGCGAGAGCGAAGCCTGCGAACGTCCAGGCGTGGGGCGCGCCCTCGATGGCGATGTCGGCGAGCGTGGGGATGGCGGCGCCAAGCAGGGCGGCGATGGGAGCGGTGAGTCCCATTTTCCCTTCCGCAAGGGCACGGTAAAAAATCGCCAGCGAGAATCCGCCGATTCCGCCGGCGAGCAGTGCCCAGAGAATGCTGGTACGGGAGGGGAATGGAGCGTGCTGCGCGAGCGCGAGGACTACCATGAGGACCAACGCGCAAAGATGCGAAAAAGCAGTAAAGACAAAGGCATTGGCGCGGCGGGAGGCGTAGCCTCCGGTGAAGTCGCTGGTGCCCCAGATGAAAACCGCGGCCAGGCTGCAGGCGGCGGGAGCGAATTGGGGCGCGGCGGACATGAGTGTCGAGGGTAGCATGGGGAGCAGTGGTCAGCGGTCAGTAGTCAGGGGAGTTCATTCTGTCTTAAGCTGCTGCCTTAAGCGCCTGCTCCAGCGCTGACCAGCGTGTTAGAATTTTGGGGCGTTCTTTTCTAAGAGATCTTCTAAGTGATCTGCATTGATTGAGCTGGCACCGTCGATTCTTTCGGCTGACTTTGCCCGATTAGGCGAGCAGGTGCGCGCTGCGGGCGAGGGCGGCGGAAGTGTGATCCATGTGGATGTTATGGATGGGCACTTTGTGCCCAACTTGACGCTTGGGCCGCCGGTGGTGCGGTCGTTGCGACGGGCGACGGAGTTACCACTTGATTGCCATTTCATGATCGAGAATCCGGACGACTTCATTCCAGTGTTCGCCGAGGCGGGGGCGAACTGGATTTCGGTGCATCAGGAAGCTTGCCGGCACTTGAACCGTACTTTGCATCTGATCAAGAGTCACGATTGCCTGGCGGGAGTGGTGATTAATCCGGCGACTCCGGTGGAGACGCTGGACGAAGTGCTCGACATCGTGGATTATGTGCTGGTGATGTCGGTGAATCCGGGTTTCGGAGCGCAGAAGTTTATTCCGTCTACGCTGCACAAAATGCGGAAGTTAGCGGAGATTCGGCGGCAGCGTGGGCTCCATTACCGCATTGAAGTGGATGGCGGGGTGGGGCTCGACACGGTGGCCGACGTGGTGAGGGCCGGCGCGGAAATTCTGGTGGCGGGCAACGCCGTGTTCGGGAATGGTGATCCAAGCAAGAATGCGCAGGCGTTGCTGAAGGTGGCGACGGAAGCTGCGCTGCAGAAAGTTTAGTTGCTGTGGGACGTTTTTTGTGGGACCGGGCACTCTTGCCGGGTCGCCGGGCGGAGCCCCGGCGGGGTTGGCTGGAGTGGCAGGATGATGGGGCCGGGCACTGTCGGCTAAAACCGAGCCGAGCTGCGCTCGGCGGACGGGCCAGAGTGCCCGTCCCCACATGAGCTTAATTTGGATTGAGGTGTGAATGTCACGTCGAATTTGTTTGATTGCGGTGGTGGGGCTCGGGCTGGCGGTTGCGGTTGGCTGCTCGAACAAGAAGGCGATCAATCCGCTGAGCAAAGTGGCGTCGGTGCAGCCGGACAAGGTGCTGTTCGACAAGGCCATGGAAGCCATGAAGCGGAACCGCTTCGACGTGGCGCGGATGACGCTGCAGACGCTGATCAATACCTATCCGGACTCGGAATACATCGCGCGCGCCAAGCTGGCGGTGGGCGATTCCTGGTACGCGGAAGGTGGAACGGCTTCGCTGGCGCAGGCAGAGCAGGAATATCGCGACTTCCAGACGTTCTTTCCTAATATGCCGGAGGCGGCCGAGGCGCAGCTGAAGATCGCCAACATCCAGTACCAGCAGATGGAAAAAGCCGACCGCGATTACACCCACGCCAAGCGGGCGGAGGATGAATACCGCAACCTGATCATGCAGTATCCGGATAATCCCAAGCTGGTGGCGGAGGGCAAGGCGCGGTTGCTGGAAGTGCAGGAAGTGCTGGCGGAACGGGAGTTCGATATTGGCCGGTTCTATTATTTGAAGATGTCGTACGCGGCGTCGATCGCGCGCCTGCAATCGATGGTGGATAAATATCCGCTCTACAGCCGGGCGGATGAGGCGCTGTATCTGCTGGGACAGAATTATGAAGGGCAGATCACCCGCGTCAGGCTGGCGCCGACGTGCACCGCTCCGGGCAAGCCGCCGGGCTGCGTGGGAGAAACGTTCAAGGCGAACCTGATCGCGGAGTACACCAAGAAAGCCACGAGCGAATATTCGAAGATCATTACGCGTTATCCCGTCATGGACCGCGTGGACGACGCGAAGAGGCGCCTGACAGCGCTGAACCAGCCGATTCCGCGGCCCACCAAGGCGGATGTGGTGCGCAACAAGGAAGAAGAAGAGAGCCGGCGGGATGTTGGACCTTATGGCCGACTCTCCATGGTATTCAGAAAGTCTCCTGACATGAGCCAGGCCACGAAGGCTGGCGAACCGCAACTGACCGACCCGACGCCGATTGCAGCCAATGAGGTGGTGCGCAGCACGATGCTGGCGGGAATGGGCGCTCCTTCTGTGGGAGGGAAGAACGTGGGGGTGGAAGTGGTGAACTCGGGCACACCGGCGGCCAATGATCCGGCGCCGCGCTCGGATACGTCCGCGGCGAACGGCTCGCCATTTGCCCAGCCCACTACGGCGGCCGATCCGAATGAACTGAGACCCCCTGCCGCCGCGGCCGGTGGGGACAACGAGCTGAAACCGGACCCGAATGAATTGAAGCCCGCGGTCGACCCGCAGCCTGGGGAAGCGCCTTTACCGCCGCCACCGCAGGTGAACGAGATCCAGTCAGGATCGGTGGATGGCGCGCCGAATGCGAGCGCCGCCAGTTCGAGTTCGGCGCCGGCCAGCGATAAGGATGTTTCCAGCAGCAAGAAGAAGAAAAAGAAGGGGATTAAGAAGCTGATTCCGTTTTGAGAAGAACCTTTTAGCTCTTGGCTTTTAGCTGCTAGCTTTTGTCGTGCCGGCGTTTGGGACTTGGCGCTTGTGTGGGGACGGGCACTCTTGCCCGGTTCGCCTGGTTTTTGCCCGGAGCAATCAAGGCTGTCGTTCTGCCACTTTCCGCCAAACCTGCCGGGCTGCGCCCGGTGACCGGGCAAGAGTCCCCGGTCCCACACAATCTTTTGAGTCTGGTCTACACCGGCCTTCCTGCACCAGCCTCCTGCACCGGCCTCCCGCACCGGGCACGCTCATCTTTACTCCGAGAGTTGCGGCATTTGGGCAGCGTAGGTCAGTTCTAAATCTTTTTCGATTTGCGGAGCTTTGGCCGGATTTGCGGCTTTCATCTGATCAAGGATTGGTTCCAGGAAGCGGTTGTATTTCTCGAGCGCTGCGACGTCGTGAGTGGCGAGTATTTTTTCTACCGCTTGAGTGGTTGGGGGGGTGACCAGTTCGAGGCGGCCCACGAACACGCGCACGGTTTCCGAGGGAGCGGGATTGATGGTGAGGGGAAGAATCGTATTCACAAACGCTGGGGGGACGATGTAGAACAGGCGGCTGCCTTCTTCAAACCACGACTCGCGCCAGGTCGCGATCATGGCGCGGGCTTCGTCGGGGTAGAGTCCCTGGCTCATCAGGATGTCTTCGAGATCGCGGCTCAGATGTTCGAAGGTCGAGGTCAGCTCGGGAGCGTCGAGCGACATTTCGCTGGGCAACGCGCCGCCGAGACGGTAGCCGAGTTTGTCACCGCGGCGCTCGAACAGGATGACGGAGGGAATCTCGTCGGGGGCCAGGTTTGTGATGTGGAGTGCGCCCTCGGGCGACACGGTCGCCGAAACTGGAGGGGAGAATGTGGATACCCCGCGGTAAAAGAGAAACTTCTCCTGCTGTTCACCAGTTTCCGTCTTCACGACTAGAGGCGCGGCGGAAGTTTCGCGTGCTGCGTAATACTGTTTTCCGTGATGATCGTGCGGGAAACTCGCGACAAGGTTCGGGGACACGGCGACGGAATCCCACGCAATGCTGCCGCGGATGCGCCGTTCGAAGAGCGCCTTCGGATCCAGAAAATACTGGGGATCCGGCTCGATGTGGCTGGCGCCGGGATACCACTCCGTAAATACTCCTTTGGAGAACTTGACCTTCACGGATACCGTCGCTTCGTGCGGGGAATAAAAGTAGAGGACAGGCGTCTCCATGCGGACTGTGCCCCGTAAACCCACTTTGAAATCGCCCAAATGAAAATGTTGCACGAAGCCCGGTAGATCGGTAGATCCGTTCAACGGCGACCACTTCACGGCCTGGCCGTCTCTGCCCGCGATCGAGGTGAAGGTGCCCCATTCGTGAGCGGTGAGATCGGAGGTGACATTTTGCGCGCCGAAGGTGGCGGACAGGGCGAGGGTGAGAAGCGCGAGGACGGCAAAGCGAGAAACAGTTGGAGGCATGATGGGGGCTCCGGCGGCGGCGATTGGCTTCTGTCGAACAATTAGACGGTAGTTTCAGGCAGAGTGTTAACAATCTGGGGATGTTTCCTGGGGTGGGCTCGGTGCGGTTCGTTCCGTGGGTTGGAACCGTAGGGGCAGCAGATTGGGAAAGCTGGATGCGAAAAGCGAGTCGAGCTTTGCTTGACTGGACGGGCAAGAGTGCCCGTCCCCACACAAGGAAGATGGACAGCCGCGGGCAGCTGTCTCAACGTGGTTCTTCTCTGGTGTGGAATCAAAAGCCCCACTTCTCGCAAAAGCGGCGAGAAATGGGGTACCCCTCTTGACCCTTTTTGCCGACTGCCCTGCGGACGCGGTAGGTGCTGACCACTGGTAACCAGTTACCTCCCTTCTACTCATTGACTTACGTTGTGAGGCAGGTTACCTTCGCGGTATCTCCCCTCACTAGAAGAGGAAACCTTTGGCCCGTAAGATACTGCTTGCCGATGACAGCGTGACCGCCCAGAACATGGGGCGAAAAATCCTCGCGGATGCGGGCTACGAGGTAATAACCGTCAACAACGGTTCTGCGGCGCTAAAAAAGATAGCCGAGCAGAAACCTGACCTGATCGTCCTGGATGTTTACATGCCGGGATACAGCGGGCTGGAAGTGTGCCAGCGGCTGAAGGAAGTGAAGGAGACGGCGCGCATTCCGGTGCTGCTGACGGTGGGCAAACTGGAGCCGTTCAAGCCCGAGGAAGCCAGGCGGGTGCGGGCTGAAGGTTACATCGTCAAACCGTTTGAAGCCAGCGAACTGCTGAGCGCGCTCTCCAAGCTGGAAGACCGGGTGGTGCCGCGGGCGGAGACGGCAAAGCCGGGAAGGTTCGCCCGCGCCATAGCGGCGGTGGAAGAAGGGCGCGGGGACGAGACGGAGGCCAATGATTCTGCCGATGATGGATGGAAGAGCCGCATCGGGTTTCCGTCCAAGAAAAAGAAGAAACAGCAGGAGGAAGAGGAACCTGAGGTTTACACCCCGGTCAAGCGTGAGGTTCGGACAGCGGTGGAGCCTCCAGTGCTGCGGGAGATGGCTCCCAGAGAAGAAGGCCGCCTGGATGTAGCTGCGCTGGCCGCGGCGGCGGGGCTGCCCAAGGATGTGACTCCGGAAGAGCTGGCTGCGCTGGCGGCGGCAGCGGCGCAGGTGCAGGCGGCGGTCGACGGCACGGAGCCGGTAGCGGCTCAAGTGGATGAGAAGGCTGAAGCCAAGGTCGAAGCGAAAGCGGAAACCACGACCGAAGCGAAGACCGAGACAAAAATCGAAAGCAACAACGAGAGCCAGCCCGAGGCATCAGCCGTGCCCCAGGCCACGTTTGCACAGCACAGCGTCGACGAAGCTGTGGCGGCTCCGGTGAATGTCTCCGCGAAGGAATCCAAACCCGCTGCGAGTGTGCGGGACTTTGATGTGATCGCCGCGCCCGCGTTGCAGAGCGACGACGCGAACGTTGAGCAGGTCGCTGGTTCGGGAAACGGGAGTGGACGAACGCAGGCGGAGACAGACAAGAAAAACGCTGAGGAGAAACACTTCGACGAAACCGCTGTGCCGGTTACGATGGCGGTGGCCGCGACCGCGGGTGCTGGTTACGTTTCAGTGGGGTCGACGACGCATCGCTGGACCGCTGTGCCGGTAGCGATTGCGGCTGAGGAAGCTGCCGTGTCGCTGGAACTGGAGATGCAAAAAGCGTACGCGGCTTTTGCCGCGGCGGAAGCCAATCAGCCTGGCTTTGTGACTTCGCATCCTCCGACGCCTTTGGTGGAGAATTCGATTTCTGCGGCGATGGTCGAGGCACCCCCGAGCCCGGCGCCAGATGAGGAAGAAATTGCGCGGACCCTGCGCGACGTGGCTAATGCGTCGGCGGAGGCGGTCGACTCCACGCTGGCGAAACTGGAGGCTGTTGCCGAAGCACAGGTGCAACCAACTGGAGCGATTCCTCCTGGGGAAACGCACGCTGAGATAGTGGCGGCAGCGGCCAGGGACCTGGAGGCGAAGAGAGAAGTAGAAGCGAGAGAGCAGGAAGCCAGGGAACGGGAAGCGAGAGAAGTAGAAGCGAGGGAACAGGAAGCCAGGGAACGGGAAGCGAGAGAAGTAGAAGCGAGGGAGCAGGAAGCCAGGGAACGGGAAGCGAGAGAAGTAGAAGCGAGGGAGCAGGAAGCCAGGGAACGGGAAGCGAGAGAAGTAGAAGCGAGAGAGCAGGAAGCCAGGGAACGCGAAGCGAAAGAAGTAGAAGCGAGAGAGCGGGAAGCTCAGGAACGGGCGGCCAGGGAACAGGAAGCCAGGGAACGGGAAGCTAAGGAAGTGGAAGCCCGGGAACAGGCGGCTAGGGAACAAGCCGAGGCCGCAGCCGCACAAGCGGCGGCAGAGGCAGCCTCCGCGGCGGCGGCGCAGGACGCGGGCCCCGCTGCCGAGTCGTCGGCTTCAGAGGCAGCGGTTGCCGCAGTATCCGATGCTCCGGAGCAGGCTAAAGGAAAAATTGCAGGAGGGGAAATGGCGGAAAAGAGAGAGAGTGACATAGCTGCGACCACCGCGGCTGCGTGGGCAAGCTGGCGGCAGATTCGCGAGTCGGGCGATAAGTCCAAGCCTGCAGGCCCTGCGAAGGCGGGCCAACAAGACGATGATGACGAAGAATATCCTGAGCTGCCCCCGGACAGAGCCGCCATGGCGGCTGCCGCCGGTGCGGAGAAGGGCCCAAGCGCTGAGGAAGCGTCCGAGGCTTCCGCCGACGATCCCGAGGCCATTGCCAATATTGTCGACAAAGTGCTGGCCGATCTGCGTCCCAAGATCGCGGAAGAAATTTCGAAGAAGCTGAAGAAGAATAAGTAATAGCGCAACGTCTCAGCGCTCAGCCATCAGCAACTGCCACTGGGCGCGAAATTTGTAGGCTTGCGCGGCCCGTTGGAGATGATTCCACCTATCTTGCTGAGCCCACCCCTCTTCCCATGTGACGGGGTAGCGCTTTTCGGAAGAAATTCGGCTACCTCCAACCCGTTTTCGACTTTCTCCACTCCGATCCTCACTACCAGGCCCTGGTCAAGAAGATCGGGCTCTCGCCGGCGCCATGACCGCCCTCTCCCAGTTCGGCAATTCGTGCTCGATTGCGACCGCTTCGAATTTCGCCGCGATGGCCGCTGCTGAAGGTCTGTTTGACGGGGTGAGAATAGGAAGGGATGGAATATGCACCCCTGGGATGGATAGGAAAACGTGGCGGCGCCCTGTCGAACACCACCTTATCTTTGCGCCCCATCCCAGAATCACCACGTCTCCCCACTCAACTGTTCAAGCACAAAGTCCAATCGCCAACAAGCGGCAGGTAAATTGTTCAGAACCCTTGTCGTCTTTTCCGCGCCATTTCCGATTACAAGACTAGGGACAGACTGTATGCAGTCTGGGGAAAAACGATTCAGGAGGTCAAACCGTCGCCATGGATGCCGAGTTTCTTTTTGCTCGCCGATTATCGGATCACTGCGATGTCCAAACCTGGGCTGTAAAGATCCGCTTCGGACTCCGCGTTGACAGGTATCTCCAACCTATGGGCGCCATAGCTCAAGCGGTGGAGGATAACAGAATCCTGGTGAGTTCAACTCTCTTGTCGATGCGTCCGTTCGATATCGAACTGGTTCTTTCGCATGAGTTGGCCCACCTGCAACAGTTGGCCAGACCTGGCAACGACCCCGAGGGTGCCCTGGAGACGGAAGCGTGGGAGGCCGCATGGACATGGGCTGCCGGCAGCAGCTATCGAATTCGTGGCCGTGGCCGTGGCCGCGGGCGCTTGAATGCACTGGCCATCATTCAAGGCGGACCGAAAGGACACCCTCACGCACTACCGTGGTACAGAAGCAACCCGCTTGAACCTATCGACGGGTCATCCGTCATCGCGGTCAAAGACGCAATGATCACGGATGTGATGACCCTCGAGGCGATCTTGGACGCGATCCTCGCCAACCAAGGCACCACTGAGATCCTGATCGTAAGCCACGGCTCAGGAGCCGGTCTGGCAATTCCAGTCCGTCCCGGGGCGCGCTCGGGAGCCGAGGCTCAAATCATTCTGGCGCTTGCTGCGGACCGATCACGAGAGGAGGTGGAATATGGAACCAAGATCAAGACGCCCATAAAATCCGACAAAGACGTGGCCGATCTCACTATGCTCACCGAAGACAAGATAGGTACCTTGCGTATGAAGATGAATCAGGTTCAGAAAATCAATCTGAAGCATGTCGCGTTTCGGGCCTGCAATATGGGGATCAATAAAGATACGATGGTCGCGTTTCGCAATTTCTTTGGCGCGGCCAGCGTCAGTGCTCCTAGGCTGTTCGATAGCTACGGCAAGTTTGCGCCAGCGATCCTCGGTGGCTTGGAGGACTGGGCAAAAGCAAAACGGAAAAAGGGCTATCACATCTCAATCGACGATGATGTCGCATTTGGCATCAAGAAGACGGACAATTTCATTTACACGATTGAGGCCGCTGCTAAGAGCAAAGACGCGTTCAAAGATTGGGTGGCCAATCATATCGCAGATGGAGCTTGGGGTTCCGAGGGGGTTATCTATCACGGAATGGTGGCCGAGCACGCGGCTCCAACCGAGCCAATCGTATACTTTGTGCAGGACACCGAGTTTAAAAACCAGCTCGTTAAGGTTTAAGGGAAAACGTTGCCGAGTTTTACGAATCGGTTCCCGTGGCCCACGGTGACTCGGAAACGTGAAAGCCTTTCAGACCGCGGCCTCGATCGATCAACCCGGGATCCCCGAAGGCTGTTTGACGGGGTATTACGCATTGAGGGGATTTTGCTACACCCCCATCCCACCACCACAGAGCTGGTTTTGACCTTGGCCCAGGCCCCGCCCGAGCGTGGGGCCCAAGCACAGAACCGTAGGGCCGGGCCCTCGGAGCGCGCGCGGATTTTTCTCTTGACCCCGCCTGCCAAACCGGGGTCTTTCATTTCCGGTCTTTCATTTCCGCTAGACACCGCACTCGTCTTGCGATAAGATGCCGCGCAATCGGAGGACCCACCTTTTAAGGATTAGCCTGACACATCTCTCACACACGGAGGCCGGCTCGTATGCGCTTCTGGGGACCAAATATAAAAATCAGCGGCGAATGGATAATGACCTCGCCGAATGACGATAACCTGAGTGCAAATCAGAAAAGGGCAGCAGACGATTTTGAAAAGCAAGCACAGGACATCCTACGAGACATTTCGCGGAATGATGTTGGCAAGCCGGTGCTCGATGCGTTTACCAAAGCCTCCCACGCAGTAACCATTCGCCCCTTAGCAGCGAACGCGGTAACAAAGATGGGTGCGCAAGCGACATTTGGCGATAGCGCGAACGAAACCGACACCGGAGCTCCGAGTGCGCCAGGGGCTGGGTCGGATTCGACGATATGGTTCTACACCAGTTCTGTCAATATCGCGGGCCACTTGTACCGTAGTGACGACTCCCTTATACATGAGAGCTTTCACTCATTGCGTCAAGCGCGCGGACGTTGGAGAGCAACTCACCAACCCGGGTGGGGCAATCGCGAGGAGCTTTACGCAACTATGATTACGAATATATACGCGTCGAAGGACGGCAGAAATTCAGACATGCGCGGGTCACATGGTTTTGCGTTCGTGGCAATGACGCTAACCGATGAGCAGTTTAGCCAGCAGTACCACAATGAGATCCTTGACTTTCGAACTAACACGCTGGATATCTATCGGATTATCTCGGATATCCAGGGATGCTGGAACCCGTTGCGGGTTTTCGAAACCAGATTCTGGCTGATGCATTCTGGCTGATACGCTGACGACGGAGTTGCTGGACGGCCACCGTTCTCGGGGTCAAAAAAGCAATCAGCCAAGTTACTAGCCGCGATGCTCGAATGGGGCGGGGCAGGAGCGCTCAGGGGGGCGCGGCGAGCGAGAGCGGACATGATCGCTCGTAACACCGGTCACCTTCTGCATTCTTGCTCGATTGGATCATGAAGGAACCGCTCAAACGTGAGTGGCTGTTTGAGCAGTCTGATGGGAATTGCCGGTTGAGGGCCGAATTCACCGCTCAGCTATCAGAGAGAGCGCCGATGTGGGGACGTGCAGTTGCACCCTTCGCCGAGTGGGTCACTCGCGCGCCCGGGAAGGCTACCGGCCACATCCACGACACTGGCTGGGCGCTGGCGGAATTAGTTAGGTTTTCCCCGAACGCCAATAGTCCGCCTGTTTTGCTGTCAGCCTGGCCAGCCCGACTCAGTCTAGCTTTACGACCCAGACCAAAAACGTTGCCGGAAGCATGGTCCGCAACACTTCCGTCGAAGTAGCTTTGCGCTTTCTGCCACGACTGGAAGGCGACAAGGCGGCCTAACAGTCGTCCGGCTAGGTCGGCGGCGCGGAAGTGGATGCCGCCATAACGGCGTGACATGCCAGCTTGGCTGGAGGCGTCGGTGAACGTCTCCCAACTCAAAGTTACCGGATGCGAGGGCGTAATTCCCGGCTCGATCTTCGAACTCCCGATCGGGAGAGTCACTGAGTAACCAAAACGATCATTTCCCGTCCAGAGTTCCAGAATCCTAGCGGCGGCTGCGCTGTAAGTGCTGTGGCCGGAGACGTAATCGGGGAAGGGCGGTGTGGGGAAGGTTGCCGATTGATATGGAATCGATTGCGAGCCGTCCATCTCCACTGTTCCTTTAGCCGGGCCGCCCCAGGAGCGAATGGTTTTGCCGTGTAACAAGAACGGAATCGCGGTGAGTGGCCGAACCGAGTCGTAGACCCGTTTCGCGTCCCAGGCGGCGATGCTGGCGTCGAAGATGGCGTTGGACAGGACGAAGAACATCTTCACGTCATCGTCGAGAGTGTGGTGGTCTCGTTCGGAGACATATCGTGCGAATAGCGCCCAGTGGCCGGGCGGCTGCTCGGTGTTAGGTCCGTCGGACCAGTATTCGGAGATCATCTTCTGCTCGTCCGTTAGGCTGGCGCTGATGGCGACGAGTTCTTCGGCCTGTTGCTGGTACTCTCGCGATCCGTAGGTGGCCGGGCCGAACCGGCGAACCAACCAGCGATATTCGTCTCCCTTGGACATGGCGAAGGGAGTCACGTCGCCCCATTGTGCGCCGACGAAACGTTGCGTCATCAGATCGCCGGCTGAATTGACATAGGCGAGGGGCTGCCAGTGGTTGGGATCGGATGGGGCCGCTCGCGCGGGGACGGGGCTGGGAGTGTTTACGGGAGCGTAGCCGGTCCAATCGGAGTAAGAGCCTTGAGCGAGATCGCCTAACTGGTTGGATTTGTCATGATGGCGGAATTCGAGAACGGCGGCGCAAGCGACATTGCCGATGCCGGTAGGCGTCTCGATGTCGGTGGAGTCGTCGCTCGGGTCATAACCGAGCTGCTTCATCAGCGGGATGTAAACCGAAGTGGTATCGACGGGCAGTACGTCGACGAGGGCGCGGTAGGCGGCGTAGCTTATGGCTTGCTCCTTGTTGGCGAGCGTGCGCTCGGACACAGCCCGCCTCAGCGCTCCTTGCAGTTGCGTCCCGATGGCGCGTTCATCATAAGCGGCCCAAGCGTCGTACATGCAGGTGTGAACGATTGCCAGCGCCCGCGCTACTACGGGGGCGCCCAGCCTGGAATCACGGATACCCTGCAGGGCGACGGAGTTCCACTGAGCGACCACATTAGCTCGACCCGATGACAAAGCCCCGAACACACCCGGTCCCAAGAGCAAGGCGACTGTTGCGAAAATGATTCTCCACCTCAAGGCTTGCTCCTCGGCTCCTGACATAGGTGCCTCACACCCTACATTCCATGTCTCGACTGCGGTTGCGTCCTCAACCCGGCGGCCCCGCCGACGGTCAGTCGGATGGCTTGAGAAGAGACCGCAGCCTATATTCGGGGGAGTACGCGGAGCCGATCTCCCGCAGATCCGAAAGAGTCTTTCCGTCGACAGTTTTGATCGTTTCGTCGTTGAGTATCGCGCTGGCCATGAACACATTTTCGACAGCATCCGCCGAATGCGGCAACGACACACGCGTTAGCACCCGAACGGAGGCACCAGATGCGACCGTCGTAAGAGTCTCCGGGAACCTCGGGCTACCGTATAGGTCAGCGCCGCCCGGCAATACCCCCCCAGACATCTCCGAGGAGGTAACACGGAGGGTAAGGCGCTTAACCTTGTAGCCGGCCGCGTCGACCGGCTCCAGGTCTCCGGGGTTTGGGGATATTGGAATGGTTAACGCGTCCCTGCCAGTGTTTGTGAGAGTGAAGTCTACCTCGATCATCCCATGGGCGTCCCAGTCGCCAATGACCGCAATCGCTACTTGTAGGGGTATTTTCCGGCCAACGCCGCCGCCCCGCCCCAGTGATGCTTCCCTAGCCCTCTGACGCACGGGGCCGGTCGCGTCGACAGACAGCTGACCCAAGGCAACGGACGAGAAAACGACCGACGTGCCCAGCATGAAGAGACTGAGTGCCGTTTTCATTGTCAACATAGGCGATCCGAAGGATCAGCGAAGTTACGGACTCACGACATCCTTCACTTCGGCCGAGTATAGGAAGAAAGCAGTCGTTGAAACATTCGAAAACCTGTTCCATCGCTACGTGCAGCATGCCGAAGCGAAGAGTCTTGGCCCTGACGGGGGACGCTGCAAGGCTGATACGCGCGGTCTGCTCGGGCGGTCGCACATCATCGCGGGGAGGCATCGCCGGATCGGCAAGGAAAGCGATCGCCGCTGGGAAGAAGGCGATGATCTGGAATCACTCATGTACGTACCCATGGAGTACGAGCAACCGGGGGAGCAGGGAGAGGACCCGAATCTCACGCGAGCCAGCGAAAGCCTCATCCGAAAGATCAAGAACATCGGCATTCGAGAACTTGTCCGGTTCGGATTGGCGCGCCGCATCCTTGAGAGAATCTGCCGACGAGAGCTTCTCGACCGTTCAATGCTGCGAGAATATGACCAGAAGGTCCGAGAGTACAGAGCCTCGTGAGTGACATGCACAACCGCCCACGATGCCGGCAAAGATGAATAGGACGACAAAATACCCGACAACGAGCCCGTGCTGCGGGCGATTGCGAACGGCGGGCCCGGACGTATCAACAGTGATCCTCCATTGAGGCGATGACATTCCACTTCGAGGGAAATTGAGCGTTGCTCTCTTGATCGACATCGGCACACCCGCACCAACGCTCACGGTGGGGTGATATCGATCGGCTTTTGGACGCATGCGTTCATTACATCCTCGCGAAGCGCCTCAAGCACTGTTTGCTTCTGTGCGTCAAGCGAAACCTGGTTTCTGGCCTGGGCGATCTGCTGGTCGAGCTTTTGGAGCTGGTCCTGAACCACTGCGCGGGCATCGGCGGCGTCGTTCAAGGTGTTGACATATTCTTTGCTATCCTCTAAGGCCTTATATGTTCCATAGGCCGGCCCCATCTTGATTGCATCCGCAATTTCCTCGGCCGCAATGTCGCTTAGCTCCTTGGCCTCTGCGTCCTTGGCGGCTTTCACAGCGGCCGTGACGCTCTCCCGGTTGTCATAGGCTGCCTTAATCATCGATGAAGCGACTTTCAAGCCCTTCAGCAGTGCATCTTTCCCCTGGCTGAGTTCGGCCTCTTCCGGGTTCAATACTGATACCCAGTCCTGAACTTCGTCGCACACAACCTTGATCTGGGCGGCTACTACAGGGCCCTTGCTGGTCGCCCACCAGCTATCACTGAGAAGGTCGGCCTTCAGCTTTTGCTGGAAATTCAGGCCATTTTCGTGCGCTCTCTGCTGGGCTATGGCAACATCCAAATCCTTTTGCAAGCCATCGGCGTCGCCGGCATATTGCAGCGCTGAATCACAATCCGTTACATCGTGCGCACGCAACAGGTCGTCCACGCTTTTGTCGATCGAGTCGCTCGAACCTTGGTTCCCACTAGCTGGGAGCGCGCCAGCGGCATCCGTGCTCGTTCCCATTGCCTGACTGGATGTTTGGACGTTCCCGTTGCAACCGTCACCGCCAGCAGGTCCATCCCCCGGAACGCAACCTCCTGTGACCGGAGAGCTCGCGGAGACTGCGCCAATTCCAGCCTGCTGATTCGCGCCAAAGGAGTTCTGATATCCAACACCCGATGGATAGGCGCTGGAGGAAGCCGCACCTATTCCTGTCGCCTGGCTTCCGCAATTGCTGGAAGAACCTGCACCCGCCGGGCCGTCCCCTGGTACTCCTTGAGTACATCCCCCTGCTGGCAGACCACCCGATGATGGCGTGCCGGCTACCGCTTGCTGGCCCGACCCAATTGAACCTTTGCTTCCGGTGCCCGCCGAACCAGCGCCAGCAGATGCGGCCTCTGTACCTCCGCTGCCACTTCTCCGGTTCCCTGTTGAAGGTGGTGGCTGACCCGCGACAGGCAAATTATTCCCCGGGATGCCCTGCCAGGCGGTGTTGGATTTACAGACCCAAGAACCAGGTCCAGCGTTTTGGCAAACCTGGCACGCCCCATTGCCCGTTAGCTTCGCACACCCGCCGAACCGCATTTCTCCCGGCGCTACAGCGGGGGCCTGGGCCTGCGGCGTGTACGTTGTGACTCCGTTGGAACTTGTAACTCCTACGCCCCTATTCTCATTTCTGCTTTCGCTCTCGATTCTCGCGGCGCCTGAGCCGTTGGCGTGCGGCGTGTAGGTTGTAACACCTGGAGCAGAGGTAGCTGGGTTCACACTGGAGGAGGCATTGGGCGTGTACGTGTGCGCCGAGCCCGACGTGGGCGCCCGGGGCGTGTAGGTATGCACCGCTCCTGTTCCGGACGATGACGTGTTGTTTCCGGGCGTGTACGTATGCACCGAGCCCGACGTGGAAGCGCCAGGTGTGTAGGTACGCGTGGCTCCGGACGATGACGCATTGCTCTCGGGTGTATAGGTGTGCGATGGAGAATTCGGCGTCGTGGCATAGCTACCGTTATTGTTATGGCTGTTGTTCTCCGCGGGCGCGTTCGAAGACTGGCGCTGCTGCTCGCGTTGGCGCTCTTGCTCTTGTTGCTGCTCGCGCTGTCGCTCCTGCTCTTGTTGTCCCGCTTGCTGTTCCTCCCGCTGTCGCTGTTGCTCCTGTTGCCGCTCCTGCTGTTCCTCGCGCTGGCGCTCCCGCTCCTGTTGCCGCTCCTGCTGTTCCTCGCGTTGGCGCTCCCGCTCCTGTTGCCGCTCCTGCTGTTCTTCGCGCTGTCGCTCCTGCTCCTGTTGTAGCTCCTGCTGTTGTGACTGGGCGAATGCCACCGTCTGTGGTGCGCTAATACAGAGGAAACAGGAAACAATCAGAAGGACGATCTTACGGTAGGCGCTCCGAACCGATTTTCGATACAAGAAGATGCGTGGGTCAAACATATCCCCTCCCCACTAGCTTTGGGTGTAGCAGAGCGCTTCTGTCGCCCTATGCCTACCCCTGCCGACCAGCATCTTATCCCAACCCACCCGGAATCACCAGGAATCGATTACTCAGGCATCGGGAACTTGACCTTGATAACAGCATTGACGGATATTTCTGTCGCAGCTAGACTGCAGACCAATTTGTCTTTCAGGATTCGTGCTCAGTGCGGGAGGGCCGCATCACGGCTAACCACAAAAGCAAAATAGATCAGTGGTCTTTGTTCGTAAGGTGCTCAGAACTATGGGAGGCAACACCTTTCACATCTCGATGAGAATTCGCAAATCGTGCGGCCGATGCGATGATACACAAAGTCGAACTTTGCGACAGTAGCGCCAAACCTGAACCGTTTTAATGCGAGAGCGGCGATGAGATGTTTCTTGATGACGATATTGTTAGGGGTTCTCGCTGTAAGTCCGGCGTCAACTCAGCAAAAGAAGGCTGTTCCGCCTCCACCGAAGCCTGACGACGGGGGCCCCAGCCTCGAAGTCACCATGAAGTTCATCCAGGACAAGATGAACAGCATCGGTCCGGTGAATTACGCTGTGTATTTTCACGACAATGCGACAGGCGCTGATTGGACGAAACGGTCTAAGTTTGAAGTGACGCAGATGGTTGCCGAAGCGCCCGCCTGTGCCATCACCTACCACGAGAAAGGGTGGCCAGCGGCGGAGTCGGAGTCCAGCTCTGGGTTCTTCTTGAAAAACGTCGAGGACGTCGTGGTGATGCCGATGGAGCAGTACCAGCAAGAAGCCGCCGCCGCGGCGGGACACCCCTCGTGGAGCAGTAGAGTCGATCCACCGGTTTTTGTGCTTAAGGTTCGCGAGTCTGATGTAAAGGGAACCAACAATTTCGATTTCTTCGACGAGCAGTTGCCCAATCGTGTGGCCAGGGCGATAGTCCACGCCGTCGAACTTTGCGGGGGTGGTGGAAAGAAGGAAGAAGAAAAAAAGGAAGAAAAGGAACCCTTCTAGCACATTGAGGTCGAACTCATGAATCGTCGCCAGCAAAGAGAAAAGCCCAACAATTTATTAGAAGGTGCAAAGATGGGCAGATGGGCGCAGCGAGCAGCGATGAAAACCTGCCTGATGACGATGTGCTTCGCAGCTCTTGCCGTGAGTGTGTCTCTTGCGCAACAGCAGAAGGCTGCTCCGCCTCCGCCCAAGCCCGCCGACGATGGCCCGAGCCTGGAGGTCACCATGAAGTTTATCCGGGAAAAGATGGCGGCCGCCATCAAGCTCGAATCGCCCGGATCGAAGGACGTCATCGCCGCCGATCCGACTAAGTGTGAGTTCACGTGGACCCAGCGCGGCGGAAGCTGGTATGGCCCGACATTCATTCCTTCTGTCAGGAAAACTACCTTCTCCTTCCGCGATGTCACGAAGATTGACGTTGCTCCCAAACGCATTTGGCAAGTTGACTCAGCCGGTCGGTCCTCTTTGGTATGGGGGGCATTCCCCGATCTCCTGGTTACGACCACACCCCAATCAGTGCACGTTCAGTCTTTAGAATTTTCACAATCTTTGAAGGATGCCGCCCACGACAGAGACCAAGAATCCCTAAAAGAAGAGGACGGACAATTTAAAGATAGTGAGGAGCAAGAATTAAGGTTCCCCTTTTCTAAAGACGCGGACATGCCCGATCGCGTGGCCAGAGCCATGGTCCATGCCGTGGAACTGTGCGGCGGCGGCAGCAAGCCGGAGCCGTTCTGAGGAGCGGGCCCCACGCTCCCCCGTGTCGCACCCGCCACCCCCCGCCCGCCCCAGCATTTGTAATCGCAGTCGACTGAGCACGCCCACCTCGCCGATCTCCGCATTTGACGCGGGCCAGACGGGGACCCTCCACGCCGGATCTTGGCCTAACGGGGCATCGCGGAAACGCAGGAATGACGCTGGTGAAACGCATGCCATACCACGGGGGGGCGCGTGAATACAGTGGATTTCGCAACGTGGACGATGGGGGTGTGTACATCGTGACATCACGTACACACTATCCCAAGGTCTGTTTGACCCTTCTTTTCTTGCGCCTGTAAGATCGAAGTTCATCGGCTATTGCTGATCTCCGGCTGAAATATTAACCACAGAGGTCACGGGGGCGCACAGAGGAACACAGAGTAGATGTCTCTCTCTGTGCGGCTCTGTTCCTTTGCGGTTAAAGAGTTTCGCTGACGGCTGAGCGCTGATGGCTGATTGCCGATCCCATGCCCCACGAATTGCCAAAATCTTACGAGCCGGGCGCGATTGAGACGCGCTGGGCGGACTACTGGATCAAGGAAAAACTGTTCTCGGTGCCGACTCCGCCGCCGGAGCCGCCCTCCGAGGCCCGGCCGGTGTTCACGCTGCTGCTGCCGCCGCCCAACGTCACCGGGCGGCTCCACATGGGGCACATGCTCAACCAGACGCAGATGGACATCATTGTGCGTTGGCACCGCATGCGCGGGTTCATCACGCTGTGGCTGCCGGGGACGGATCACGCGGGCATCGCCACGCAGATGATGGTGGAGCGCGACCTGGCAAAAGAAGGCAAAAAGCGGCGCGACCTGGGACGCGAGAAATTCATTGAGCGGGTGTGGGAATGGAAGAAGCTTTACGGCGGCGCGATTCTTGACCAGATGAAGCGGCTGGGCGCGTCGGTGGATTGGGACCGCGAGTATTTCACAATGGACGAAAATCTTTCGCGCGCGGTGCGCGAGGTTTTCGTTCGGCTGTATGAGGAAGGGCTGATTTATCGCGGGAAATATATTGTCAACTGGTGTCCGCGATGCGAGACGGCGATTTCCGATCTGGAGGTGAAGCACGAGGACGTTGCCGGGAAGTTGTGGGAGATTCGCTATCCGGTGGTGGGGAGTGCGGAATTCATCACCGTGGCCACTACGCGGCCGGAGACCATGCTGGGCGATACGGCCGTTGCGGTGAATGCGAAAGACGAGCGCTACAGGCATCTGCACGGCAAGAAGGTTTTGCTGCCGCTGATGCAGCGCGAGATTCCGATTATCACGGACGAACTGGCGCAGCCGGAGTTTGGTACGGGCGCGGTAAAGGTGACGCCGGCGCACGATCCCAACGACTTCGAGGCGGGAAAGCGCCACAACCTGCCGCAGATCGACGTCATGGACGAGCACGCGCACATGAACGCGAACGCCGGCCGCTACGTGGGGTTGGACAGATATGAAGCGCGCAAGCGGGTGTTGGCCGATTTGCAGGAACAGGGATTTCTGGTTGGTGAAAAAGACTACACGCTGGCGCTTGGGAAGTGCGACCGCTGCGGGACCGTGGTTGAGCCGCGATTGTCAGAGCAGTGGTTTATCAAGATCAAGCCGCTGGCTGACCGCGCCATCGAAGCGGTAGAGAGCGGCGAGATCACGATTGTCCCCGACAACTACCGCCAGATTTATTTGAACTGGATGAACAACATCCACGACTGGTGCGTGTCGCGGCAGTTGTGGTGGGGGCATCGCATTCCGGCGTGGACGTGCAGTAACGACGCCTGCAAGGAAGTGATCGTGGCGCGCGAGGCTCCGGCGAAGTGTACGAAATGCGGCGGGGCGAAGCTGGAGCAGGTGTCTGATGTGCTCGACACCTGGTTCTCTTCGGGACTGCTGCCGTTCACGACGCTGGGCTGGCCGGAGAAGACGCGCGACCAGGCGGTGTTTTATCCGACGACGTTGTTGATTACCGCCTATGAGATTTTGTTTTTCTGGGTGGCGCGCATGGTGATGTTCGGCTGCCACTTCATGCAGGGGCACAAGCAGGACCTGGCGATCAAGAAGGCCAGCGGCTGGGCGGAAAAGAGGAATGACAGCGTGCCGTTCCGGCAGGTCTACATTCACGCGCTGGTGCGGGACGCCGACCGGCAGAAAATGTCGAAGACCAAGGGGAACGTGATTGATCCGCTGGAGATTATTCAGCGCTTTGGCACCGATGCCACGCGGTTTACTCTGGCGGCGATGGCGGCGCCGGGGACCGATATTGCATTCAGTGAGAGCCGGACGGATGGTTACCGGGCGTTTGCTAACAAGATCTGGAATGCGGCGCGGTTCATGTTCATGAATGTGGATAGGGTGGAACCGGGCCTGCGGCCCGGGGACGGACGAGGCGTCCGTCCCTCCACGAGCGCTCTTGAAGACCGGTGGATTCGTTCGCGGTTTCATCGCGTGGCGGCGGATGTGAATGCGGCGCTGGAGACTTTCCGGTTTCACGAAGCGGCGAACCGCATTTACGATTTTTTCTGGGGAGAGTTCTGCGACTGGTATCTGGAGCTGATCAAGCCGCGCCTGATTTACGAAGACGGCGCCGATACGGGGCCGGCGCGAATTGCTTGCGCGAGCCTGGTCGACCTGCTCGATGCTTCTCTGCGATTGCTGCATCCAGTGATGCCGTTTATCACGGAAGAAATCTGGCAGGCGATCTACGAAGGGAGGCCGCCGTTTAAGTCGATCGCGCTGGCGCCTTATCCTCGGGCGGATGAGACGCAGTTTGATCTCGCGGCCGAGACGGAGATGGCGATTCTGCAGGATTTGATTGTCAGCGTGCGGAATCTGCGGGCGGAGTTGAAGGTTGAGCCTAAGGTGAAGGTTCCGATCGAAGTGTTCGCGCCTGAGCCGGAGATCCGCCGGATGATCGAGCAGAATCGCGGCGCGGTTGAGCGATTGGCGGGCGTGGAGAAGATTACGTTCGTGGAAGAATCGCTGGCGAAGCGGGCGGGGGCGCGCAGCACGTCGCGGTTTGATGTGCACGCGGTCTACGAAAGAAAGATTGATGTTGCGGCAGAATGCGAGCGGCTGAAGAAGGAACTGGAAAAAATTGAGAAAGAGTTGGGCAATAATCAAAAGCAGATGGGGAATGAACAGTTTCTGGCGAAAGCTCCGGCGCAGGTGGTGGAAGGGTTGCGCAAGCGGGCAGTGGAGTTGGGCGTGTTGCGCGAGAAGTCCAAGAGTAAGCTGGTTGAGTTGGGATGCTGACAGGCGGCTGTCGTAGAGACGTGGCTTGCTACGTCTCTCTCGCGGCGGGCAAAGACGTTGCAAGCAACGTCTCTACGATATGGACTGGAATAGCCGACGCATTACGGCGATTTTGGAGAACGCGCTGCTCGAAGACCGGGCTACGCGCGATGCCACGAGCTATGCCTGCATCGATCCGAACCAGCGGGCGTCGGCCACGGTTCTGGCAAAGCAGGAATGCATTCTCGCGGGGATCGGGTGCGTGGCGCGGATTCTCGATGTGTATGCGGCGCTGGACGGAGCAGTCACGGCGCATTACGAAGTGACCACGCATCCGGAAATCTTCGACGGAGTGCGGCTTCACAAGGGACAGTCCGTGGCGGTGATCCGGCACAATGCTCGCGTGATTCTTTCGTGCGAGCGCGTAATCCTGAATTTTCTGCAGCGTATGAGCGGCATCGCCACGCTGACCCGAAAGTTTGTGGAGGCAGTGCACGGAACGAAGGCGCGCATTCTCGACACGCGCAAGACGGCGCCGGGGCTCCGCGCGATCGATAAATATGCGGTGCGTTGCGGCGGTGGTCAGAATCACCGCCTCGATCTTTCTGACGGCGTGCTCATCAAGAACAATCACATCGCGCTCGCGGGTGGCATCGCGCCTGCGTTGGAGCACGCCGTGCGCAACCGGCGCGGCTCACAATTGGTTGAAGTGGAAGTCCGCACGCTGGAAGAGTTGGATGACGCCCTGGCGCACGGCGCTGAGACGATTCTGCTCGATAACATGTCGCCCGAGGACGTCCGGCGCGCCGTGGAGCGCTGTGCGACACTGGAGCGCCGCGTTCCCCTGGAATGCTCG
>Ga0210383_10001097_pt1 | contig 24891 bp, 20 predicted proteins | sample IncBWC14OmetaG_FD_160072 | JGI IMG/M metagenome (GOLD analysis project Ga0210383, IMG submission 160072) | Forest soil microbial communities from Barre Woods Harvard Forest LTER site, Petersham, Massachusetts, United States - Inc-BW-C-14-O ... | reverse complement strand
AGTATGATCTGCAGGATAACGGCGATCAGCAGGTTATCGGCGGGTTGTATTACCGGGCGGGAGATGCGGTCATTCCGATGATCGGGTTTGTCTATCACAATCTCAAGCTGACGTTCACGTATGATGCGACGACGTCATCGTTGAGGAATTATAACAATGGCTATGGAGCCTTTGAGTTTGCATTGGAGAGCCAGGGGTTTTACAATCAGTATAACGGAGATCGGCGGCAGTCGCTCTGTCCTTCTTTCAAACCGTGACAATTTCAAATCTTTTTCTCATTTTTGTATGATGAAACTACAATTTATTGTTCTTACCGCATGTTTGACGATGACGGCGGCAGCCGGTTTTGCTCAGGATCGGATGCCCGGCCGGGTGAATACGTATACCGATGAAGGGACCGGGACGGGATTCCGGAAGGAGAATCTTTTTGTCGGCGGAAGTTTGGGGCTTGGATTTGCGGACAACGTTTTCAGCATCGGGGTCAATCCGGAGGTCGGGTATTCGCTGAACCGGTGGCTGGATGCGGGGGTCGTGGTGAATTTCGCGTATAACTCCGTTACTCCGGATCCTTACGGGGTCTACAATCCTGACCTTAGTGAGAAGGAGTTCATTTATGGCGGCGGGTTATTCGCGCGGGCGTATGTGCTGCCTTTCCTTTTCCTGACGGTGCAGCCGGAGTTCAACTGGACGCATGACCGGCAGGTGTATGAGGGGAGTGGCATGGGGGCGACGTATGTATTCGAGGAGAATGCGCCGAGCTTGTTGCTGGGTATAGGCTACGGGCGCCGGATGATCGGTCAGGGGACCTTTTGGTTTGCCATTATGTTCGACGTGCTGGGTAATACAAATTCTCCGTACAATGATATATACGGGCATCCGCTGCCGGTGATCAGGGCGGGATTTGATCTTTTTCCTCATAAAAGATAGGAATTATACCAGGCGATTGTAGATCTCTTCGGGGGTGTCACAGACGATGATGCGGTCGTCGACCCTATCGTATAAGAATCCTTCTTTTTCCAGCTGGTGGAGGTGGCGGAGCAGGTGATCGTAAAAGCCTGCCGAGTTTAATACATAGATATGTTTGCTATGGATCTTCAGCTGGTTCCAGGTCAGCAGTTCGAAAAATTCGTCGAGGGTGCCGAAGCCCCCGGGCAGGATGATGGCGGCGTCGCAGCGTTCGTACATCATCTTTTTTCGGGTATGCATATCCGGGACGATAGCAAGCTCGGTAAGGCCTTTGTGCTGGTGTTCCCATTCGGTGAGGATCTCGGGGATAACGCCGATGACTTCGACGCCTGCAGCCAGGGCGGTATCGGCCATGAGGCCCATGAGGCCCTTGTTGCCGCCGCCGTAAATGAGTTTGAGTTTCAGGTGCCCGATATAATTCGCAAGCTCGGCGGTATGCCGGGCAAAAAGGGGATTATTACCATTCTTGGAGCCGCAGAACACTGCGACGGACCGGATCTGCATATTAAAATTAAAATTCAGTGATTTTCGCGGTATTTCCTAAATTGGCTGTCACATATGGTCCCTTCGCTGCTATTCAGTTTCGTCATCGGTTATTTTCTCGTATTGCTGTTGGTGGCGTGGCGTACCTCACGTCATGCCAACAATGAGTCCTTCTTCATCGGGAATCGGAATTCCAACTGGATGTTGGTGGCATTCGGGATGGTTGGAACATCGCTTTCCGGGGTGACGTTCGTTTCTGTCCCGGGAACGGTGGGGAAGTTTGGGGATGACGGGTTCGGCGGATTTGGCTACTTCCAGGTGATCATCGGAAACTGGGTCGGCTTCCTGATCGTCGCATTGGTCCTGCTGCCGTTGTATTACCGGATGAACCTCACGTCCATTTACCGATACCTGCAGGAACGCCTGGGGTGGGTGGCCTACCGGACCGGGGCGCTTTTTTTTATTCTTTCCAGGACGGTGGGAGCGACGGCAAGGTTATACCTGGTCATCAACATCCTGCATGTTTTTATTTTGAAGGATCTCGGCGTATCGTTCGGACTTACGACCGGTGTGATCCTGCTGATGATCCTGCTCTATACGTTTGAGGGAGGGGTGAAGACCATCGTGTATACGGATACGCTGCAGACGACTTTTATGCTGGTTGGGCTGATCGTTTGTGTCGTATATATATTACAGCACCTGGGGCTGTCGGTGGGCGGTGCTTTGCACGCATTGGATGAACGGGGGTTGGGCCGGATCTTTCACACGGATGTCAACAGCCGGAGTTTTTTCCCCAAGCAGATCGTGGGAGGGATGTTCATTGCGATCGCCATGACCGGGCTGGATCAGGAGATGATGCAAAAGAATATAAGCGTGAGGAATTTGCGGGACTCGAAGAAGAATATGGTAGTCTTCACCTGTGTTTTTGCGGTGGTCAGTTTTCTGTTCCTGTTGTTAGGCGGGCTGCTGTATCTTTTTGCGATCAACCAGGGTCGAATGGTCAGCGTGGATCATCAGCTGTTATTGGGGACGAAGAATGTGGTCGGGGATGGGCTGTTCCCGACGCTGGCACTGCATTATTTGCCAAAGGCGGTATCGATCATCTTCATAATCGCGTTGATCTCCGCGTTGTTCCCCAGTGCGGATGGCGCATTGACGGCGCTGACCTCTTCTTTCTGTATTGATCTGCTCGATCTCCGGAATCGGGAGGGATGGAGCGAGCAGCGGAAGCGGCGGACGCGGATGGTTGTGCATGGAAGTTTTGCGGTGGTATTCCTGGGGTGCATTCTATTATTCAAGGCGGTCAACAATCCTTCGACGATCGGGGTCATCCTCGATCTGGCGGGTTACACGTATGGGCCGTTGCTGGGGCTGTTTGCTTTTGGGATCTTTACGAAGCGGGTTTTGCCGGATACCTGGGCGGTTACTGCGTTGTGTCTGGTGACGCCGGTGGTTTGCTGGGTGGTCAGCCGGTATGCGGCGGAGTGGTTTGGCGGGTATCAAATTGGCATCGAGCTGTTATTATTGAATGGGTTGTTGACTTTCGGGGGGCTGGTATTGTTGTCAAAAAGGACTTAAAAATTTTCCTATGGACCTGATCGAACCATTGGCGCAGGCGTATGCCGAGCGGTATTCGTCGGCGACGGCGCCTTTGCTGGAAGAGATTGCGGCTTATACGGCGGCGAACCATCCGGAGGCGCATATGCTGAGCGGGCCGCTGCAGGGCAAGTTCCTGGAGATCGTGAGCCGGCTGATGCGGCCGCGGCGGGTTTTGGAGATCGGGACTTTTATGGGGTATAGTGCGTTATGCCTGGCGGCCGGTCTGGCGGAGGATGGCCGGCTGCATACGATCGAACTGCGGGAGGCCGATGCTGATCTGGCGGAGGGTAATTTTCGGCAGGCAAATTGGCAGGACCGGATAATATTGCACCGGGGAAATGCGTTAGCGATCATTCCGACCCTCCAGGAGGTTTGGGATCTGGTCTTTATAGATGCCGACAAGACGGGATATATCGATTACTATAAGCTGGTGATGCCCAGATTGAGGAAGGGGGGATTGATACTCGCGGATAATGTGCTGTTCCATGGGCAGGTATTGCAGCCGGAGGTAGAGGGGAAGAGTGCGAAGGCGATCCAGGCCTTTAATGAAATGGTTGCATTGGACAAGTCGGTTGAAAAGGTCATGCTCACTCTTCGGGATGGGCTATTCGTTATCCAAAAAAAGTAAGCCGGGCGATGGTCAATAAGTGGATGCTGATAGGGGTCGGATGTATGGCGGTTGGCGGCGGGGCGGCGGCCCAGGTGAGCGTAAATGGGGTGAATTATGTGAATGCGTACAAGGTTTTGGCCATAGCGGAGGAGCAGCGGTCGGGAGTGCCGGCCGCGATCACATTGGCGCAGGGGTTGCATGAATCGGAGGCGGGGACGAGCGAGCTGGTGAGGAGCTCCAATAATCATTTTGGGATCAAGTGCAAGGACGACTGGAAGGGTGCGGTGATCTACCACGACGATGACGCGCGCCAGGAGTGTTTCCGCAGCTATGCAACGGCGGCGGATTCGTACCGGGATCATTCGGATTTCCTTCGCAACGGGTCGAGATATACGTTTCTGTTCCAACTGGATCCAACGGATTATGAAAGATGGGCGTATGGATTAAAGAAGGCGGGGTATGCCACGAATATCAAGTATTCGCAGATCCTGATCAAGCTGATCCGGGATTATAATCTGCAGCAGTATACGCTGATTGCGATCGGGAAGATGGCGGATACGGCGGCAACGGGTAGTGTGGAGGGCGAAGGCCGGGACAGTGCGAAGACGAATGCAGCGATAGCGGGCCCGGAGGTCTCTTATCCTGAGGGTGAATTCCAGATCAACCGGACGAGGGTGGTCTATGTGCAGGCGGGGGTGGCGTTGCTGTCGATTGCAAACCGATATGATGTTTCGCTGGGGCGGCTGCTGGAGTTTAACGATATGAAGGAGGAGGATGTGCTGGTGAAGGGGCAGCTGATCTTTTTGCAGCGGAAGCGGCGGGAGGGATCGATCGAATATCATGTCGTGCGGGAGGGGGAGGGAATGTATGAAATTGCGCAGGCGGAAGGGGTAAGGTTGCAGGACTTATTGGAAATGAATCAGTTAGAGTTTGGCGAGCGGCCGGCGCCGGGGGAGCGGATCTATTTGCGGCGGTCGGCGCCGACGAGGCCGAAATTGGTTTCGAATTAAGCAATATGACGAGAATACGGGTACACGACAAGAATTTTGAGCCTTATTTATCAGAGGAGCGGATTGCGGAGAAGATCAGGGAAGTAGCGGCGCAGCTGAACCGGGACTATGCGGATAAGCGGCCTTTGTTCATTGCGATCCTGAATGGGGCGTTTATGTTCGCGAGCGATCTGTTCAAGGAGATCACCATCGAGGCGGAGATCAGCTTTATCAAGCTGGCGTCGTACAAGGGGACGAAGTCGTCGGGGCATGTGATCACGGCGATAGGACTGGATATGGATCTGATCGGGCGGCATGTGGTCATCATCGAGGATATTGTCGATACGGGGAAGACGTTGAGTGAATTCCTGCCGCAACTGGAGCATCAGCAGCCGGCGACGATGAGGATTGCGGCGCTCCTGCATAAGCCGGAGGCGACCGTATATCCGATCCAGGTTGATTATTTGGGGTTTTCCGTGCCAAATAAGTTTTTGTTGGGATACGGACTTGATTATGATGGGTTAGGGCGAAATATACCTTCCATCTATCACCTCGTGGAGTAGTTTGATTTTTTGGGGCTTGACAAAGAGCAAAGAACGTATTAATTTTAATCAAAATATCCGATTGAAAAGTGCTCTATTGATGCTGCTTGGTTCTCTGCTTTTTTACTCTTCGCAGGGCCAGTATTATCTGCGCGGAGAGATCAGAGATGAGAACAATGGCCTCATGCCCAATGTGAAGATACGGCTCCACTCGAGTGGATACCTCTATTATTCCGGCGGTTCAGGGTCCTTCGGGATACCTATTGCCCAGGCGATGGATACGGTGACATTGATTGCGGAGGGGTATGAGGACAAAACGATCGGGGTAGATGCCACGGAATTTCAGACCATCCGGTTAAAGCCGATCTTCCGGACGACGTCGCCGCCGCCGCCACCCAAGGGGTTGATGTCGCTGACCAAGGATTGGCGGCCGATGGCTCGTCGGGATTGGACCGTGGGGGCGGAGACATACAGTTCGCTGGTGGAAAATGGCTTTATACCTGCGGTGAAATACCCCGAGACGGGGTTTGCGGTTCGGATCGACAAAGCTTCCTATAGCAATGTCCGGCGCTTCCTGAATATGGGAAGTACGATTCCGCCTGATGCGGTCCGGATCGAAGAGTTGCTCAACTACTTCAATTTTGGGTATACGGACCCGCCGACGGACAGCTGTTTTACGTTGCGGTCTAATCTTTCGGAGTGTCCCTGGGATCCGGGAAATCAGCTCCTGTTCCTTCAGGTATGCGCGAGAAAACTCGATCCGGCGCGGATACCGCCCGCCAACCTTGTGTTTCTGATCGATGCGTCCGGCTCGATGGACCTGCCCAACAAGCTCCCGCTGATAAAATCTGCCTTCAGTCTGTTAGTCAATAACTTGCGCCAGATCGATACGGTAACGATCGTGACGTATGGAAGTATGGTGGGCGTATGGCTGCCGCCGACATCGGGGGCGGAAAAGAAGAAGATCCTGGAATCGATCGACGAGATCACGCCGGGTGGGGCAACACCGGGTGAGGCAGGGATCCGGGCGGCCTACCGGGTGGCGAAGAGTCAGTTGATCAAAGGGGGGAATAACCGGGTGATCCTGGCTACGGACGGAGATTTCAACGAGGGCGAGACTTCGGAGGAAGAACTGGAAAAGCTGGTGGCGCAATACAAGGATTGGGGTGTCTATCTGACCTGTCTTGGGGTCGGGATGGGAAATTATAAGGATTCCAAACTGGAAATACTGGCGAAGAAGGGGAATGGGAATTTTGCTTATCTGGATGATGAGGAAGAGGCGGAGAAGGTATTGGTGCGCGAATTTACGCAGACGGTGTATGCGGTGGCGGATGATGCGTATTTGAATATTGTTTTCGATCCTTCGATCGTAAAGGACTACCGGCTGATCGGTTTCGACAATAAAGCGAAAGTGTTATCGGATTCGTTGAGTGAGATCCAGGGCGGGGAGGTAGGGTCGGGTCATTCGCTGCTGGCCTTGTTCGAGTTGACGCCGGTGAATGGGGACAATGGGGTTGGCGGCCAACCGCAGCGGCTGGCGAAGGTGGTGCTCAATTACAAGTTGCCGCATGATTCGGTAGAGCGGATGACCTGTTATAGTTGTCCGGATGAACTGGTCGCGTTCCGCGATCTTAAGCCGTGCTACCGGTTCGCTTCTTCGATCGCGTTGTTCGGCGGGCTGCTGAAGCGGTCGCCTTTTATGAAGCAGGCGGATTGGAAGGAGGTGGTCGAGATGGCGCAGCAATCGGGCGATCCGGAGGATGCGATGCAGCAGGAATTCATCGGCCTGATCGAGAAGGCGCGGAAGATATATGGGAAGAACAGGCGGCGGTTGGATAAGATTGAGAAAGAGGATCGTTGAGATGCGACCTAGGTGAACATCTCCCTTACTTTATCAAAAAAGCTTCGTTCGTTCTTATCCGGTTTGGGCTGGAAGTTCGGCGAGTCGCTTAATTTATCCAGGAGTTCCTTTTCTTCCGGGGTGACGTGCTGGGGTGTCCAGACGTTGACGTGGATGAGCTGGTCTCCTTTTTCATAAGAGTTTACACCGGGGAAGCCTTTGCCTTTGAGGCGGAAGATTTTGCCGCTATGGGTGCCGGCGGGAATTTTGATCTTGGCTTTGCCGTCGATGGTAGGCACTTCCGCCTGGAGGCCAAAGACGGCATCCATAAAGGAGATATGGAGCTCGTAGGCCACGTTGAGCCCGTCGCGATGGAGCTCGGGGTGTTGTTCCTCTTCGATGAGGATAATGAGGTCACCGGAAGATCCGCCTCTTTCGCCTGCGTTACCTCTGCCCCCGACGCTAAGTTGCATGCCTTCCTGAACACCGGCCGGAATATCAAGCGTGACGGTCTCTTCGCCATACACCCGACCCTCTCCCTTGCATACGCCGCATTTAGCGGTAACTGTGGAGCCTTCGCCGTTGCAGGTAGGGCAGGTGGTGACGGTCTGCATCTGGCCGAGGAAGGTGTTGCTGACGCGTCGCACCTGGCCGCTGCCGCCACAGGTGGAGCAGGTCTGGATGCTCTGGCGATCTTTGGCGCCGGTGCCGCTGCAGGTGGTGCAGGAAACGTATTTCTTAACCTTGATGTTCTTGGTGACGCCTTTGGCGATTTCTTCGTAGCTGAGTTTGATCTTGACGCGAAGGTTGCTGCCTCTGACGCCGCGGGAGCGGGTGTTACCGCCGCTGCGGCGGCCGCCGAAGAAGCTGCCGAAAAGGTCGTCGCCGAAGATATCACCGAACTGGCTGAAGATATCGTCCATGTTCATACCGCCGCCGGGTCCGCGGCCGTTGCCGCTCAGGCCGGCATGGCCATAGCGGTCGTATTGGGCGCGTTTATCCGTATCGCAGAGGACTTCATAGGCTTCTGCGGCTTCCTTGAATTTCTCCTCTGCAGCCTTATCGCCGGGATTGCGGTCAGGGTGATATTGCATGGCCACTTTGCGATAGGACTTCTTGATCTCTTCGGCCGATGCACCTTTTGAAAGGCCCAGCACTTCGTAGTAGTCTCGTTTTGACATTGGATGATTCCGATGGCTTTTAATTGCCCACCACTACTTTGGCGTGGCGGATGATTTTGTCGTTGAGATAATAACCTTTTTGGATCTCGTCGATAACTTTTCCTTTCAGGGACGGGTCGGATACGGGGATTTCGGTGATGGCTTCATGTTTCTCCACGTCGAAATCGGTGTTGATGCTTTTCATAGCCCTGAGGCCTCTGGCCTGGAGGGTGGCGCGCAACTTGGAAAAGACCAGCTGTACGCCTTCCCTGATCTGGTCGATGTTGTTTGCGGACTGCAATTGTTTCTCAGCGCGGTCGCAGTCGTCGAGGACATCGAGCAGGGAGATGATGACTTCCTTTCCGGCGGTCTGGCGCAGTTCGAGGCTTTCCCTTGCGCTGCGTTTCCGGAAATTATCGAATTCGGCGAAGAGCCGGAGATATTTATCTTTTTGCTCCTGCAACTCGTCGCGGAGGCGGTCCAGTTCTTCGTCGGTCGCGCTCATTTCGCTAAGATGCGTGGTACCGGCGATATTCTCATCGGTATTCAGATCTTCTGATGTATCGGGTCCGTTATCTTTCCTGTTCAGCTCTGACATAGACATAAAAATTAGCGTAAATATAAGCTAGTCAATATTCTTGCCAACCCTGAAGCTGCGACAAAATGTCCTGATAAATTCTCCGGGCTGGCAGAATTTTGGGGAAAATGCTCAGAGTTTAGAACTAATTTGCAGTATTAATTGGCTGGCCGGAGGCCAGCCGGCCGGGAGGCCAAAATTGCGTTGGGGGCGAACCTAACCAGATGGATATTAACCCTTTACATACAGATCACTTACCCCAGTGGTGGATGCTTGCCTTGGAGGGTGATACCAGTGCGTTCCATTCGATCCACGGGGAGCTTTTCCGTGGCTTGTATGATTATGCCTTGAAACTATTGCAGGATGGCCAGCTGGCGGAGGATGCGGTGCAGGAGCTTTTTGTGAAGGTATGGGTCAAGCGGGCGGTGATCGGGCCGTTGAAGAAGGTCAAGCCTTATTTTTTTACCGCGCTCCGGCGTCAGGTGCTTAATCAGCTGCGCAACCGGCAATCGCGGGAACTGCGGATCGGGCTGCTGCCACGGCCGGATATCGAATTCTCGCCGGAGGAGATCCTGGTGCGGAACGAGGAATATTCTTCGCTTCAGGCGAAGATTGCGGTGGTGCTGAATGAGCTGCCCAAGCGGCAGAAAGAGGTTATTTATCTGCATTATTTTGAAGAGATGGATTATACGCAGATCGCCGAGGTGATGGGGATCCATTATCAGTCGGTGCTGAACCTTACGCAGAAGGCGTTGCGCAAGCTGCGATCGGCTGATCTGCTGACTATTTTGCTCGCACTGTCAGCCCTTTATATTACAAATAAAGGCATTCGTTAAAAAAATCCGCGGAATAGGGGTATCTGATCTCCAACCGTGTGTCTTTAGCAGTAAAAGCGACCCATGGACGAACTTTCTACAAACGGGAATGAGAAGCGCTCTTTGGCTTTTGGCTTTCGGCGCAAGCCTTTGGATGAGCGGGTACAGGAAGAGAACTGGAAGGAGGTGGAAGCAGCTATCCGGCAGATGGAGGTTGCGCCGGTGCGGGTAATGAAGGGCAGATGGAAGATAATGGTTGCTGCCGCGGCGGTAGCTGCGCTGGTCATCGGCATCTGGTGGGTCAGTACCCGGACGGGTCGTCCTGAAGAGATGGCGGTGATCAAGACCGGTTACGGGGAGATAAAGAATATCCTGCTGCCGGACAGTTCGATGGTGGTCCTGAATGCGAATTCCTCTCTACGGATGTCATCTTCATGGACGGAGACAAGCGGGCGCCAGGTCTGGCTGGATGGGGAGGGATATTTCGAGGTGAAGAAGAAGCCTTCTGCGGGGGCAAAATTCGTCGTCCATACCAGGGAAGTAGACGTAGAGGTGTTGGGCACGAAGTTCAATGTGAATACGCGGCGTCAGCGGGCGGTTGTCTCGCTGGAGGAGGGGAAGGTTCGGTTGTCCATGAACGGTGTTGTGACCGCCGTGATGGAAAAGAAGGCCGGGCTTGTGATGCGGCCGGGGCAGGTGGCGGAGGTGGACGAAGACCTCCAGACAAAGGTGAATGAGGACAAGGATGTGGCGGCGCGGTCGGGCTGGTCGCGGCATGAGTTCCATTTCGATCATACATCGTTGGCCGAGATTGCTCATCTGGTGCAGGATACGTACGGATATGAGATGGTGGTGGAAGATTCGACTATGCTGGACAAGGAGATCTCCGATGCCGGCGGGGTCCGGGTATCGGATGTGCAGGACCTGGTGAAAGTGCTGATCGTCGCGTCCGGCTATGACATGCAGATAAAGGACAAGAAGATCTATGTAACGAAGCATTAATGGCCGGCCGGAGGCCGGAAAATCACGATACGCTTAAAACACGCTATATGAGAAACAGAACCTTGACAGGTAGGTTGTTGCTATTTGCCTTATTCTTCCTTGGATGCAGCAATCTGATGAATGCGCGGTCACAAAATGCAATGTTGATTTCCTACGCGCAGGCCAGCCCGAATTTCTCCGCTCCGGGCGGTCAGAGGGACCAGGCCAAAGCCTTCTCCAGTCTGTTGGCTGAGGCCAGAAAGCTATTCGATGTAGATTTCATTTATGAGTCTAAGATACTCCCCGCAACGCGGCTGGTGATCGATATCGACAAATTCAAAACGGTGGAGGAGTTCCTCAACGAATTACTAAAGCCTTACAATCTGCGGTACAAGAAGGTGCTGCCGAAGGCGTATGTCATTTATTCCAACAGCACGGAACTGAAGCGGCTGGTTTCGGCGATGGATCAACCCGGCGGAACGAAGGTGGAGGTCGCAAAGCATGCGGGTGCGGAAGGGGTGCGGGCCATTCCTATTACGGGCCGGATCGTGGATTCAAAAGGAGTGCCGCTGGAGGGGGTGACCATTGTGATCAAAGGGACGTCGAAGGGGACCCTGACGGATCAGAACGGGAACTTCAAGCTGCAGGTGGAAAGTGCAAATTCCGTACTGGTATTTTCGTTGATCGGTTATCAGACGATTGAGCAATCGGTAAATGGCAAGTCCGAATTCCAGATCTCGATGGTCACGCAGACCCAGTCGTTAAACGATGTGGTTGTGGTTGGTTACGGAACGCAGAAGAAGAGCGTCGTAACGGGTGCCATTACCAGTGTAAAGGCAAGCGATCTCGAAGACCAGCCGGTGTACCGGGTGGAAGACGCGCTTCAGGGACGGACGACGGGTGTCACGGTAATTGCGAGTTCGGGACAGCCGGGCGCTGCGCCGACGGTAAGGGTGAGGGGGACGACTTCCATCAACAACAGTGACCCGCTGTATGTGGTCGACGGGGTTCCATTGGATGACGGCGGGTTCGACTATCTGAATGCGGGCGACATTGAATCGGTGGAAGTCCTGAAGGATGCGGCTTCGGCGGCCATCTACGGCGCGCGGGCGGCCAGCGGGGTTATCCTCGTGACCACGAAGAAGGGCCGGGCCGGCTCCCTGCGGGTAAGCTATAACGGATATTATGGGTCTCAGGCGCCGGCCAGGACGCTCGACCTGTTGAATGCCACGCAATATGCGACATTGAGAAATGAGTCATCCGTGGCGGGCGGTAACAGTATCCTCTTCCCCGATCCTTCTTCGCTGGGCAAAGGCACTGACTGGCAGGCGCAGATCTTCGATAAGAATGCGAGTGAGAACAGCCATGAGCTCAGTCTTAGCGGCGGAACGGAAAAGTCCACCTTCTATATTTCGCTGGGTTACTTCGATCAGAATGGGATCGTCGCTTCGCCGATCTCCTGGTACAAGCGGATGACGGCGCGGATCAACGGCGACCACAAGCTCAAGTCATGGTTGCATGTCGGAGAGAATGTAGGTTATTCGTATATCCGGGATCAGGGTCTGGGAAATACGAATAGTGTCTTTGGCGGCCCGCTGAGCTCGGCGATCAACCTCGACCCGATCACGCCGGTGGTGATCACCGACCCGAATATCCTAAACGATCCCAACAGCATTTACAATACGGAGCCAGTAGAGCGGAATGGCGCCGGGTTACCCTATGCGATCTCGAATTATGTGGGACAGGAAGAAACGAACCCGTTGGCGTATATTCAAACGCAGAAGGGGAATGGCTACAGCTGGTCGCATAACATCGTCAGCAACGGCTATCTCTCGATCCTGCCGATCAGGGGTCTCGAGATCAGGACGTCCATCGGGGCGAAGCTTGCCTTCTACGGCAACACGAGCTTTACGCCGATCTACTATCTGAACGGCTCGACCTCCAATCCGATCACCAACTATTACCAGGAATCCGACCAGGTCTTCGTGTATGACTGGGAGAATACGGCTTCCTATACCCGCAGTATCGGGCTGCACAATTTCACGTTGCTGGTGGGGACCAGCGCGTGGAAGCAAAGCGGTTACGGGCTGAACGGCAATTTCCAGTATGAACCCGTGGGTTCGCTGGGTTCAGCTTCGTTGAATTATGCCGGTGGCCTGCCCAATGCCAATAAGATTGCCAACGGCTTTAACGATGTGGATCACACGGTCAGTTCGGAGCTGGCGCGGTTGAATTACAGCTATGACGACCGGTATCTCCTGACGGGTCTGATCCGGCGGGACGGATCGTCGCGCTTCGGTCCCGATAACAAATTCGGTTATTTCCCCGGTGCGTCGGTCGGCTGGGTCGTTAGCCGGGAGCATTTCTGGCCGACGAACAACACGGTGAATTTCCTGAAGATCAGGGGCAGCTATGGCGTGACGGGGAATGACAATATCCCGGATTTTGCCTACGTCTCGACGATCAGCGGAGGCCGCAATTATACATTCGGGACGACGTACGAGCAGGGGTACAGTCCGAATGCGCCGCCCAATCCGACGTTGAAGTGGGAGCAGACGACGCAGACCAACGTAGGTTTCGACGCGGAAATGTTCCAGGCTTTATCGGTCGGCTTCGATATCTACAACAAGAAGACGACGGGGATGCTGCTGCAGGAGCAGTTGCCGTTATACATCGGGGTTTCCGGCGAGCCGTATGGGAATATTGCGGATATGACGAACAAGGGGGTAGAACTGGAGGCGAAGTATAAGAAAACGATCGGGAAGGTAACCTTCGGCATTGGCGGAAATGTATCCTATCTGAAGAATGAGGTAACGAACCTGGGCGTAACGCCCTATCTTGTGGGGACGACGTTGGTGGGGAGTGCGTATGAGTTGAACCGGACGCAGCCGGGACATGCGATAGGGGCCTTCTATGGCTTCGAGACGTTGGGGATCTTCCAGACGCAGGATCAGATCAACAGCTATGTGAATAAGAGTGGGCAGATGATCCAGCCGAATGCCAGGCCGGGAGACTTCAAGTTTGCCGATCTGAACGGAGATGGGACGATTGATGCGGCGGACAGGACCTTCATCGGAGATCCCACTCCGCATTGGACGTATGGGGCGACGATCACGGCTGCCTGGAAAGGTTTCGATATCGTTGCGTTCGGGTTAGGTGTTGCTGGCAACCAGATCTGGCAGGGGCTGCGGCGGCTGGATATCGCGCAGGCCAACTATGAGACGAAAGCGCTGGGCCGCTGGACGGGGCCCGGGACGTCGGATAATTTCCCCAGGCTGGTAGACGGGGACCCGAACGGAAATTTTACGAAGCCGTCCGCTTTCTACCTGGAGAGCGGCGCTTTCTTCCGGATCAAGAATTTACAGATCGGCTATTCGTTGCCGCAAAGTCTGATCAGCCGCTATGGTATTCAGAAGCTGCGGGTATACGTTGCCGGATACAATCTCTATACGTTCACCAAGTATGACGGTTATGACCCGGAGATCGGGGGCGGCGGCGCCACCAGTATCGACCAGGGGATCTACCCACAGGCAAAGACCTGGCAAGGTGGAGTAAGCGTCACGTTCTAACGATTAAAAATCAGCGAGTATGAAAAAGAGCTTTCTTAAATATTCCATTGTCTTCCTGAGCGTGCCTGTCATCATGGCGGCGTGCAGCAAGAAATACCTGGAGCCGAACCCGCAGGGGACGGTGCTGCAGTCGGACTATTACCAGAATCCAACGGAGGCGCTGAATGGGGTGGTCGCGGCGTATAACCCATTATCCTGGACGACGCTGAGCTCCTATTGTCCGGAGATGGTGATCTTCAACGCGGCCTCAGATGATGCTTATGCCGGTGGCGGCAACGCGTCGGACAATCCGGGGATACAGGCGCTTAATACCTTTACGATCCAGGCGGCTACGGCCAACGTACCGCCCGATCTCTGGCAGCGGAACTATACCGGGATCTACCGGTGCAACACGATGCTGGAAGTGCTGCCGACGGTCCCCGGACTCTCGGGCGATCTGGTGACACGGTACGTGGCGGAGATGCATTTCCTCCGGGCGTACTACTATTTCGACCTCGTCCGGGAATTCGGCAATATCCCGCTGATCACGACGGTGTTGGAGCAGAACCAATGGTTCAACCAGCTGCAGGTCAAGCCGGCGCAGGTATATGCGCAAATCGAGGCGGACCTGGGTGCGGCGATCCCCGATCTGCCGGCATCGATCAATACTGCGACGGATGGCGGCCGGGCCACCAAAGGGGCGGCGCAGGCCTTGCTGGGTAAGGCGATCATCTATGAGAACGACAATTCCAGGATGACGGAGGCAGCTGCGCATCTGGACTCGATTAATACGTCACCGAACTATTCGTTGCTGCCAAATTTTGGCGATGTCTTCAATCCTGCGAACAAGTTCAATGCGGAATCGGTGTTCGAGATCGTCCACACGTCGGCGTCGGGTGTGACCTGGAGTAATTTCTCGTTCGATCAGGGGAATGTAGGAGTGCAGATGGTTGGCCCGCGCGGTTATACGGGACCGGTATGGGAATCGAATACGGCGGGATACGGGTTCAATCCGATCACGCCCGGTCTGGTCAATGCCATGCAGGGCGATCCGCGTTATCCATATACCATCAACAATATCGACAGCCTGAAGAGCGCCGGTTATTGTACCTATGACAATACGGGGTATCAGAACACCGGATATTTCGTCGCCAAGTTTGCGCCGCTGGCGGCATATCAGAGCACGGTGGGAGTTATTCCGCTGAATTGGACCAATGACGAGATCGAGATCCGGCTGGCGGATACTTATCTGCTGGAAGCGGAGGCGCTGGTTCGGGGCGGCGGAGCGGCACCGTCGGGGCTCACGGCCCAAAATTTCCTCGACAAGGTGCGGGCGCGTGTCGGGTTGTCTTCGATTCCGGTTACGCTGGACAATATCTACAACGAGCGGCGGATGGAGCTGGCTACGGAAGGGAGCCGGTTCTTCGACCTCGTGCGAACGGGGCAGGCGGCGACGGTGCTGGCGCCGAAGGGATTCCAGGCGGGCCGGAACGAAGTGTTGCCGATCCCGCTGCAGGAGTTGAATAACACCAAGCTGGTTCAAAATCCGGGATATAATTGATCATTAAAAATTCTTTCCATATGCGATCTAACATCATTTCTGTCGTGCTGTTGGTGACTTCGGTGGCGGCGTTCAGCGGATGTTCGCCGGACGACAAAAAGGAAAACCTGGGCGTGGCGCCGGCCGCTACCCTCACGGTGAACCCATTGAGCGGGAAGGCCAACTATTATGTTGCGGCGGCGGCCGGCACGGGTATTTTTGAATATTATTGGAATCAGGGGGATGGCTCGGCCAGTTATTTGGGAGAGGCGAACGATACGATCTTCTACCCCCTGGCGGGAAATTACCGGGTGACATTGATGGCTTTCGGACATGGCGGATATGATTCCGTATCGCAAATTGTGCAGGTAGACAGCAATGCACCGCAGGTAAATGTGTTGGTCAATCCGAGTCTGACGTCCGACAGCGGGTGGTCGGTCCTGAATACGGGAGGAACGCAGACCGCGATCGCCTTCACTGCGCAGGGGTTGAACTTCTCGAATCCGCCGAACAGCGGGACGAATGGAGGGGTTTATCAGGCGGTGCAGGTAAAGGCGGGGGTCGTGTATACGTTCTCGGGTACGGTCACGACGCCGGGCTCGACGAATACCTGGGTAGAGTTCTATTTTGGGACGACGGTGCCGACGAATGGCAGTGATTATACGGACAACAAGCTCTGGTCGCTGAATACGTGGGCCGGATGCGGTTCGGGGCCGGAGACCGGGAATATCGTGGCGCTGAACTGTGCGGGGTCGGGAACGTCCACGGGGCAGATCACGTTCCCGCAGGACGAGACCATTTATTTCCTGATGAAGGCAGGGAGTTCCGGCGGCTCGTTGGGTACAGGCGGAGTAACAATATCGGGTGTGGTGCTGGACATGCCGCCGCAGTGATTAACTTTGTTACTGTATGAATAGGATTATCTGTTTTGCAATACTATTGGCCGTTGCGGCCTGTTCAAAAAACGCCAGCAAAGGCTCCACGGGATCGGAACCATCGGTGAAGGTGTCCGACGTGACGGCCAACCGTCCTACCCAGACGGGGCCGTTCCGATTCTACATCGATCTAAGCGCTGCCAGCCAGCAGACCGTCTCGGTGCAATATGCGACGATGGACGGCACGGCAAAGGCGGGGGTCGATTATTCGACGGCGTCGGGAACGGTGAGTATTCCGGCAGGGCAGACGGAGACATATGTAGACGTGCAGGTGACGGGGGATAGTCTGCGGCAGCCCGATCAGACCTTTTATCTCCAGCTTAGTTCACCTGTTAATTGCACGATGGGGACGTCGGAGGCGGCGGCGACGATCGTGAATTCCGATCTGCTGTATTTACCGACCGATACGACGGGGTACACAACGCCTTCCAGCTATCCGGGTTATCAGCTGGCCTGGAGCGATGAATTCAGTGGCAACACGCTGAATCCGCAGAACTGGACTTTTGACATTGGAAATAACAACGGATGGGGTAATCAGGAGCTGGAATATTATACGTCGAGTACGAATAATGTTTTTGTATCGGCGGGGAACCTGATCATCGAGGCCCGGCAGGAAGCGAATAACGGATTCAATTATAGCTCAGCGCGGCTCAAGACTGAAGGGATACAGCAATTTACGTATGGCCGGATCGATATCCGCGCCAAGTTGCCGGTGGCGCACGGCATGTGGCCGGCTTTGTGGATGCTGGGATCTAACATCAATTCTGTACCCTGGCCGGGATGCGGGGAAACGGATATTATGGAGCTGGTAGGGAGCAATCCGAGCCGGGTGACGGGATCGATGCACTGGCAGAATTCGGATGGATCGGAGGGCACCTTCAACAATAATTACTACCTTTCGTCCGGAGATTTCTCGCAGCATTTCCATGTTTTCAGCCTGCTCTGGCAGCATGACACCGTTCAGTTCTATTTGGATGACAGTTTGTATGTGAATGGGAGTATCAACAATGTGACGAGCGGAACGTACCCATTCAATCTACCGTTCTTCTTCATCTTCAATGTGGCTGTCGGCGGGGATTGGCCGGGCCCACCCGATAATACGACCCTCTTTCCGCAGCGGATGTTCGTGGATTATGTGCGAGTATTTCAGCAATAATGATGAAAACGAGGTTAACTATATTTTATTTGGGTGTGATGATGTGGGTCAGCGCTTGTTCATGCAACAAAAAAGGAAGTACGCCTACTACGCCGACCCACCCTGATACGACGAGTATGCCGGTGACGTCACAGGTGGCGTTCTGGCTGACCAATCCGGATATGAGCGTCCTGCTGCAGAAACAGAACATAGCGCTGAATTTCTCCGGTGGACCGGCGGTGCAGCCGGTCATTACGGTAGATACGACGACGACCTATCAGCAGATGGATGGGTTCGGTTATTGTATGACGGGTGGGAGTGCGCAGCTGATCTATGGGTTGCCGCCGGCGCAGCGGCAGGCGCTGGAGCGGGAGCTGTTCACGACTGACAGCACGTACATCGGCGTGAGCTATTTGCGGCTGACGATGGGGGCTTCGGATATGAGCTCGAGGGTATTCTCGTATGACGACAATGCAAGCCCTTCCCAGCCGGACACGACCCTGGCGAATTTCACCTTGTCGGATGATAACCTCTCGCTGGTCCCGCTATTGAAGGAAATCCTGGCGATCAGCCCCAATATCAAGCTGCTGGCGACGCCGTGGTCGCCGCCGGCGTGGATGAAGACAAACGATAATGCTTCGGGCGGGTCGTTGCTCCCGCAATACTATGGGGTGTATGCGCGGTATTTTGTGAAATATATTCAGACAATGCAGGCGAATGGGATTAATATTTCCGCGGTGACACCACAGAATGAGCCCTTGAATGCAAATAACAATCCGGCATGTGTACTATCCGATACGGCGGAAGATATTTTTGTCCGGCAATATCTGGGGCCGGCCTTTCAGGCGGCGGGTATTTCAACAAAGATCATCGTCTACGATCACAACTGTGACCAGCCCGGCTATCCGGAGTACATCCTTGCCGACGCGGCTGCGGCGCAGTATGTGGACGGGTCGGCTTTTCATTTGTATGCGGGGGATATTTCAGCCTTGTCGGGTGTGCATACGATGTTCCCGAATAAGAACCTGTATTTCACGGAGCAGTATGTGGCGGGGCCGAGCAATTTCCAGAACGATATGGAGTGGGCGATGAAGAATCTGATCGTCGGGGCGCCGCGGAACTGGAGCCGGAATGTGCTGGAGTGGAACCTGGCTGCGGATCAGAATTACGGGCCGCATACGGCGGGAGGGTGCAATGTTTGTCTTGGGGCCTATACGATCAACGGGACGGCGGTCAGCAGGAATACGTCGTATTATATCATTGCGCATGCGAGCAAGTTCGTCTTGCCGGGTTCGTTGCGGGTGGCGTCGAATATTCCGGGGAATCTGCAGAATGTCGCGTATCTCCGGCCGGATGGAAAGAAGGTATTGATCGTGCTGAATGATGAGGCGAATCCGGAGGCTTTCACGGTGCAGTTCAATAATCAGAATTTTTCAGTGAATTTGGAAGGGTATGCGGTGGCGACGTTCGTATGGTGATTTGTACCTTTGCGGCCATGACAAAGGTATATTTGAAGAAGAAGATCAGTCGGCGGGTGGAGAGCGGGCATCCCTGGATCTTTGCGAATGAGGTGGGGTTGGTGGATGGGGAGGTCAACGGGGGGGACACGGTAGAGGTCTTTACGCACGACAAAAAATTCATCGGAAGGGGCTATATCAACCCAAAGTCTCAGATTCTGGTGCGGTTGCTGACGCGTGATCGAGGGGAGGTGATCGACGAGGGTTTTTTCATGAACAGGCTGCGACAGGCCTGGGAATACCGGCAGCGGATCGGCTATACGGAGAATTGCCGGCTGGTGTTTGGCGAGGCGGATGATCTGCCGGCGCTGATCATCGACAAATTCAACGAATATTTCGTGATTCAGACGTTGGCGCTGGGAATGGACCGGTGGAAGCCGGCTATTGTCGCTGCGTTGCAGGAGCTGTTCCAGCCGAAGGGTGTCTATGAGCGGAATGATGTGCCGGTGCGGGAACTGGAGGGGCTGTCCCAGGTAAAGGGGTTTTTGTCTGCGCCTTTTGACACGCGGATCGTTATTCAGGAGAATGGGATCCGGATGGAGGTCGACCTGGAGAATGGGCAGAAGACGGGTTACTTCCTGGATCAGCATGATAACCGGCGGGCTATCCGGCATATTGTGAAGGGCGCGGATGTGCTGGGGGCGTTCTGTTACACCGGCAGCTTCGAGACGCATGCGGGGTATTATGGGGCCAGGTCGGTGTTGGGTTTGGATATTTCGGAGGCGGCGGTGGCGCAGGCAAGGCGAAATGCGGAGCTAAACGGGCTAGGCCCGGTCTGCCGGTATGAGGCGGTCAATGCGTTTGATGTATTGAAGGCGTGGTCTAAGGAAGGCCGTTTGTTTGACGTGGTGATGCTGGATCCGCCGGCGTTCACCAAGAGCCGGGAGACGATCCAGAAGGCGATCACGGGGTATAAAGAAATTAATTTGCGCGGCATGAAGCTGGTTCGTCGCGGGGGGTTTTTGGTGACGTCTTCGTGCACAAATTTGGTGAGTCCAGAACTATTTCTGGATACGATCCAGCTGGCGGCGAAGGATGCGCGGCGTCGGTTGAGGCAGGTGACCTTTGCGGCACAAGCGAGTGATCATCCGATTATTGAGGGGTGGGAGAATACGAATTATCTGAAATTTCTGATCGTGCAGGTGATGTGAACCTATTTATTCAGCTGGAAAATGCCGGAGTCGGTGATGCGGCCGGCGCTGTTGCGGAGTTGGAACGTATAAAGACCGCGGCTGAGGTCGCTGAGGTTGAGGGTGTAATGGTCGACCATGTCGGGGATATCTTTGACCATTTTGCCTAAAAAGCTGAAAATCTCCAATCTATAGGTTGTATTGGGTTCCTTGTCCAGTTCGAAGATGATGTAGGAAACGGCGGGGTTAGGATAGAACTTTTTCACCACTTTATGCTCCGGGTCGGGCATGGGGCCCCTTGCCTGGCTTTTGGCCCGGGTGGTTGTCAGCAGAATGATGGATACGAGAATGTAAAAAATCCTCATGCCGGGGTATTGTTTACACGTGTTTCCAAAATAATTAGTTTCCCTTCAAGATACAAAAAAGATGCCTAATAAAATGCTAAATATCGATAAACGCTAATACGTGGCAAATTATTGTATTGATAATCAATTACTTAATTTGTGACCTACCGAGAGGTGAGTTGTTCAAGGGTCTTGTGGATGGCGTCAAAGTTGGGGAGGTCGGTGGCCGTTTCGAGTACTTCGGCGTAGCGAATAATCCCCTGTTTATCAACAATGAATGCGGAGCGTTTGGACACCCCGTGCATGTCGAATACGAAATTATCGTAGAGGGCTCCATAGGCAGTTGAGACGGTTTTGTTGAAATCGCTCAGGAGGGGAAAGTTGAGGTGCTGGTCTTCTTTGTATTTGGCGAGGGTGAAAACGGAGTCAACGCTGATGCCGAGGACCTGGGCGTCTGCCTTGTTATAGATGGCGATATTGTCGCGGGTGCTGCAAAGCTCCTTGGTGCAGGTACCGGTAAATGCCTGGGGAAAGAAAAGGAGGAGGACATTCTGACCGGCATAATCGCTAAGAGAAACTTGTTTTTTGTCGGAGTTGAAAAGGGTAAAGTTTGGCGCGGGTTGGCCGATCTGGATAGAAGTGGTGCTCATGATAAATGTTTTGGGCCACAAAAGTAATGGATTTTAGAATTTCGGGCAGAAGTAGCGGGGGTTTTCGTGTTCGAGGAAGCCGATATAGGAAAGGGAAAGCTCGAAACCGCCGCGGCCTTCGCTGACTGTTGAGAGGGAAGAGATATTGACGTCGTAGCTCAGGCCGATGGTGAAGGCGTTGGATTCCAGCTTAATGGCTGGGATGATGGCATCACCCCAACGGATATATGAACCGAGGTTGAAGACGTAATTCGACTTTTCGAGGTCGTCGCCCAGCTTATAGGAAACCATTACGCCGCCAATTGTTTCCTGTGAGGGGCCCTGATTGGAGTGATCGGCCTGAATGGTAAAACCGAGATAGTCATTGATGATCTCATGAATCCCGACGGAGAAGACGATTTTCGGATCGAGCTCGACGGTAGGGTTGGTGTAGAAGGAATTTCTGGGCCGGTTGAGGTGGAAATAGGCGCCGCCGAAGTAGAGGGTATTTTTGTTGTCGGGGCCGTACGCGGTATTGAAGCTGACACCGAGAGCGCCGTCGATGTAGCGGATATTGGGGTTAAGGATCGTCTCGCCGATGGGCAGGGCCGGATCGTAGGCGGTGCCGTTGTATTGATTGTTGGTCGTCACTTTGGAAAGATCGAGTGTCTTCTGCACCACGCCGCCCATGAAACCAACGGAGAGGTACATGGGTTTTTCGTTGCTCAGGGATTTGTGATAGTTGAGGGCGGGCATTACTTCGGTGGTCGTCAGCGCGGCGGTGCCGGCTTTGTCGTAGAGGATCTCCAGGCCGGTGGTGAGGAAGTCGCTCCCTTTCCCGATGGCCCATTTGTATTCTCCGCTGAGGGAGCCGGTCCGGTAGGCGTTATTGAAGCTGTTCCATTGGTCCCGGAAGAGTGTCTGGATGCGATAGTCGCCGGTGAAGATGCCTGCCAGCGCCGGGTTACGCAGCAGGGGTGCTTCGTAGAACTGGGAGAAATGGATATCCTGTGCCCGGGTATCGCCGGCGGACAGGAGGAGAGACCCGGAAAGAATGAAGAGCGACAAAAACTTTTTCACGTTCATGTGTCAATTCGGTTATCTCACCAGGGTGACGTTGCCGTGTAGCACGACGACCTGGGCGTTGTTGCATATCACTTCCGCGATATAGACGTAAGCATCCATCGGTGCGGGTTTGCCGTTAAATGTACCATCCCAGCCCAAGGTTTGCGAGTTGGCGGGGAAGTTCTTTCGCTGGAAGACGATCTGGCCCCAGCGATTGAAAATGGTCAGGGATTGGATATTGTACAGACCGGACCCGCGCGGGTAGAAATAGTCATTCATTCCGTCGCCGTTCGGTGAAAACGTATTGGGTAAGAAATAGCTCCCTTCGTTGCAGATCGTATTGATCAGGATGGAAGCGGTGTCGGTGCAGTTATTGGAGTCCGTTACCAATACGGAATAGGTTTGTGCGAAGGTGAGGGTAGCTGCCGGATTGGGACAGTCGATGCAGCTGAGGTTTGCGGCGGGTGTCCAGGACCAGGCGGTGACGTCGGAACTGTATTCAAAGGGAATGGTCACGGGAACGCCGACCGGCGTGGTGATCTCTCGTGGGCCTTTGATCGTTGGGTCTGGATTAATGGTGACCGATGTCGAAGTGGTATCGGCGCAGCCAAACGAGGTGGCTGCTACGAGGGTTACGGTGTAGGTTCCGGCGGCAGTGTTGACGAGCGGGTTCTGCACGTTGGAAGACTGGCCGTTGCCGAAGCTCCATTTCCAGTAAAGGGTATCCACGTCGGGAACGGCGAGTTTGCCCAGGAATTGGATGAGGCCGGCGCACAGGTAGCCGCTATCGGCGATAACCGGCTGCGGCGTTTGATAGACGCGGATCGTATCGGTATAGCTCGCGGTACAGTTGGCGAGGGTCACAACGGTCAGGGTGACCAGCCTGCTGCCCGGGGTATTGAAATAATGAGTCGTATCGAAGGGGCTGGTCAGCGGCGGTGATTGGGATGCGCTTGTGCCGTCGTCGAAATTGAAGACCTTGCTCTGGACTCCGTTGTTGGTGATCGTGAAATCGTTGAAGATTACGGTGCCGGTATCGCAGAAGGCGGCGGGGGCTGCCGTGAAGAACGGAACGGCCCCGAGAACGGTCAGTGCGGTATCGGAAACGCTGACGATACAGCCGGTCGCATCCGTCAGATAGAGAAGCGGGACGAAGGTATTGGGACTTCGATAGGTATGGACGGGAGTTTCATTCTGTGATGAATCAGCCGTATTGTCGCCGAATTGGAGCGTAAAGGTGGTATAGGGCGGTGGGACAATGGCGAACTGAGCTACGACGGAGTCGCAGGCCGTCTTTGGCGTGAAAGTAAAGACTGTAGTCTTCGGGTTGGTCACATAGACTTTCCGGCTTGTGGAGTCGACGCAGCCGCCGGGACCATAGGCGACGAGTGTAGCAGTAAAGGTATCGAGGGTATTGTAGAAGGCTTCAGTGCTGGAATCCATGGTGGATGTTATCCCGTTGCCGAATTCCCACAAGATGGCAGTATCGTACTGGCTGGCGGGGATGAATAAAGTCTGCAGCGGAGTACAGATTGAGGTCGTATCCGCGATGGTAAAGGCGGCAATGGGTGATTCGATCGTGATATTTTCGGAAGTGTCGGTAGTACAGTTGAATTTGTCGGTGATGGTTTCGGTGACGGTATACGTTATGCCGGTTGTTGGAGGAAAGGCATGCTGTGGATTCTGGAGGGGCGAGAGGGGGCTATTGTCGCCGAAGTTCCAGGAGTAGCTGAGGCCGTAGCCGGTAGACAGGTCGGTAAAGGATGCCAGCGCGCTCGGACAGTAGAAGCTATCCGGTTCGATAAAAAGGGCATGAGGGGCAGTGATCTGGACGGCAGCCTGGACCGTGTCGGAGCCGTTGCAGCCACCGTTATCGGTTACCACCTCAATCACGGTGTAGGTACCGGTGTCCGCGTACTTGTAGGTCACAGGCGAGCTGGTGAATGTATGCCCTCCCGTGCCGTCGCCGAAGTTCCAGATGTACTGGGTGAGGGTGGCACCGAGTGCGGAGGGCGTGGAATTGTCGGTAAAGGTGATGGGACTGTTCTCACAGCCGCCGGGCTGCTTGGTGAATTTGACCGTAGGGGCAGTGACGTCGATCGTGACGGGGTTTGAGGTATAGCGGCAGCCGTTCTGATCGATGACGGTCAGCGTCGTTGGATAGTTTCCGACGCCCGTCAGATGGGCTGACTGGGTGGAGCTTCCGCGGAGGGTATCGCCGGGCCCAAAAGCCCAGATATAACCGGCATTGGGGGTACCGAAGGGGGTCGTGATCGAAGTGTTTGTCAAAGTAAAAGTCGCCTGATTGCACACCGGGTTGGGTGCGACCGTGAAGGAGGCGTTGATGTTCTCAAGGGTAATCTGTTTGAATGCCTGTGATTGGCAGCCTCCGTTGGTTACCGTCAGGGTAATATTGTATACACCGGGGCCAGGAAAGATTTGCGCGGGCGGCGTGTAAGGCGGGGTGGTTGTCGTCACGGGGGGTG
>Ga0210383_10001096_pt1 | contig 24895 bp, 29 predicted proteins | sample IncBWC14OmetaG_FD_160072 | JGI IMG/M metagenome (GOLD analysis project Ga0210383, IMG submission 160072) | Forest soil microbial communities from Barre Woods Harvard Forest LTER site, Petersham, Massachusetts, United States - Inc-BW-C-14-O ... | reverse complement strand
TCAATCCGAACCTGCTGGGTCTTTGAACAAAAGCAAGCTAACGGGAGGGTGCGCCGACGAGGTTACGTCCGTGTAATCTTGCCCGGAGGGGCGCCGGCACTATAATTCATGGTCATTTTCAGATGCAAGGCCACGCCGAATTTGCCGTTTGGCAAGCTCTCCACCCGCACAACCTCCGCCACGTATTCGCAATTCATTGGATCGTGGACCGACGTGAAGGGGAAGGTGACAAAAACCCGCATGCCCTTGTAATAATTCGAACGCCGGGTATGGAAGTAAATGCCCTCTTTGGAGGCATTGACGCTGACCGGCAGGTCCTCGAAGTGCTCGTCCCGCGGTTCGGAGGGACGTACGCGCAGGGGTTTCGTAATCTTGGCGCGTCGGCTGCGGCGGAGTTCAGCGAATTTTGTGGTGGTCGTTTCTGCCATGGCGCACTGCCTTGCAACCAACTGGGTACTTCCATCATTGCGGCCAAAATCATGAAACGTCAAGGAGTTGCGCTGAATCTGATACTTGATGAACACGATGTCAGAAAGAAGCGCCAAGGAGGTACCTGTGAGCGAGGAAGTGCAGAAAAAAGTGCGGAAAAACGATGCCGAATGGCGTAAGGAACTCACGCCGAATCAATACCATGTGACCCGTCAGAAGGGTACAGAGCCTCCCTTCACCGGGGACTATGAGTCCACCAAGACGCCAGGAACCTACAACTGCGTCTGTTGCGGACAACCCCTGTTTCGTTCCGAGGCGAAATTTGACTCTGGGTGCGGTTGGCCGAGCTACACGGCACCACTCGCCGGAGAAGCCGTGGAAGAGGAACGCGATACTTCCCTTGGGATGCTACGAACGGAAGTGAAATGTAGCCGGTGCGACGCGCACCTCGGACACGTCTTCGATGACGGGCCTGGGCCTACCGGTCTGCGCTATTGCATCAACTCCGTTGCGCTCAAGTTGAAGAAGGACTAGTCGTGGATTTCGTTCGGAGTGCCGTACCCGCTTGCCCCGGGTTTCGAAGAGTCGCTCCGAGGGTGCGGTTTTTTCTTGGGTGTCTCTGCTCGATCCTTAAGCCGCTGGTCGCGCGTAGGCGACCATTTCCGCGACTGGATCCACTTCACGCTGCCACGCTGCAAGCAATAGCACCTTGTGCCCGGTTGGATAGCGGAAGATGTAATAAACGTTGTCCACGCCATCGAGCTCAAAAAATCCGGGCCGGCGAACGTCTGGACGCCCTTCAATGCCTGCGTTCAAAAGCAACCGCAGCTCCGTCAATTGTTCCTGTGAATGGTCCCGAAGATCCTCGATCACAGGCGGTAGTTTGTGTAAATTCATCATTTCCATGTCCTTGACCCCGCCAACGAAAGCATCATAATCGATGCTCATCCTATAAGACGCAAAATGTCGTTAAATGTTTCATGGATCGCACAAAACGCTGCGCCAAAATGGCCTGCCTAATCGGATCTGTCCGCATCCGACCACATCTCACTTCCGCTGCGATCCTGCACATTAGATGCCGCAATCCGCTCTTGGGATAGGCTCGGTCTGCTTGGAGTGCGGGGGCCTTCTCCCATGTTTGACCAGCATTGGCTGCTAATTCAGCGTGAAAAAGGGCATGGGACGATATCTCGCGTAGACCAGCGATGATCGCACCGCAAAATCTAATGTTATCTAACCATTTACCCACAGGGGGATAATTCAAGAATGATTAATATTGCTAGTATTACTTGCGCCGATTGATTTTTCTTGCCATATTTCCCATTAGAGATTTCCAACACTGAGGCGTACATTTTGAGTAAAACGGTATCTAAAGTCCCCAAGAAATCCGTTCGTGACGAGAAATCTGATTTCGGTAAAGATCGTAGACGCAAGCACCATCACTACCTCGTTACCGTCAACTATGCCGATGGCGAATCCTTCGGTCGCGTTTACACCGATAAGGACAAGGCCACGCGTTTCGCCGAACGCCAGCGCCGCTCGCCGGTCGTAAAATCGGCCAGAGTCACCCAGGTTTCCTAGACTGTTGTTCGTCTTGCGGTGAGTTTTTCTGCGAGAATTGAAGTTTGCACGCCAGCCATGCTATAAAAGAAAAAGTCTGAGCGGCCTTAGTATAATGGTAGTACGGAACCTTGCCAAGGTTCAGGCGTGAGTTCGATTCTCATAGGCCGCTCCATTCTTTTCAATCCCTTACAGCCATTTAAGCAGCAACTTCATTTTCCATATTTTCCAATTCGACTGATTTCGTCTTGGAAAACGCCGCTTTGACCTGTTGGATTGGTATCGAGCCGGAATAAAGCCGCGTCATAGCCGCGCTGGTATGACCCATTTGCTGACGGATGACAGCAGGCACTATGCCAGCCAGTTCCCAACGGCGGTTGCAGCCTCTACGGAAGGCATGCAGACCCCCTTGTGGGAGTTGGAGAGCCTTGAGAGCCAGATACAGCCCCTGATTGAGAAATGTGGTCTCTAAGAGCGGTCCTTGACGCTTCGAGCGAAAGAGCAGGCTGTCAGGCCCAGCGGGATACCGTTTAAGATATCGTTTCGCTGCTACCAGCGCCTTGCTTCCCTCTGAATCCCCGAGATGGACAGTCCGATAGGCCGTCACGTTCTTGCACCGGCCAATCTTTCCGCCGTTCCGTTGGTCCGAAGAAAACTTCACTTGAACCGTCTTTGCTTTGAAGTCCAAATCGCGGACCCGGAGAGCCAACAGTTCTCCGGTGCGCAAGCCCGACCCGGCTGCTAGCAGAATCAACGTCGAGTATTGCTCTCTTCGCGCGTCCCCAAGGCCGTCCATCTTGCCGATGTGCTCGGCAATCTTTTTGGCCTGTTGCCACGAGAACGAGACCTTGTCCCGGCTGTTAATCTGCATCTGCAACTTCTCCGCCTCGGGTATCCTGAGCGCCTTTTGGGAGAACGGTGGCTTCTTGTTTTTGGAAAACGCGGAAAGAATTCCCTGCATGGTGCGCAGAGCGTCCTTTATCGTCGTCCAAGAAAGACCCGCCTTCCGCTTCTTTGAAGCCCACACGTTAATCGAATCGGTTGTTATCAGTTCTATCGGCACCGTACCCCAATCGACTTCGAGATGGTTCTTGATGCGGCCATCCGCCACCGAGAACGTCGAATCCCGAAGAAATGACGGAGCGTACTGTGTGCGATAAAACTCGACGGCATCGGCAAAGGTCTTTGAAGAGGGAATCCGGTAATCGACGGAATTCAGGTTCTGCTCCGAGACGATTTCCAGCTTCTTTCTCTCCGCTTGGCTCTTTGTTATCTGCCCGACCAATCCGAGCACTTCTGTTACGCGCTTTCTTTCTTCCTGTCCCGGAACATCAATCCAGTACTGGAAGAAAAAATACTTCTGTCCGTTGGCCCGCCTAGCCACGAGCCTATTTGGCAATCGTCCCGAGAATCTAGCTTAATTGGCGATGGAGGGTAGTACTATGCCCTGCAACTCGTGCGGGTCAGTCAATCAGAAGAAATTCAGCGCGGAGATGGGCGTCCATTTTCCCGAACTAAAAAATATTGACAAACCTGTCGTGTGGGTACTTTCTGAGGTGGTTGTCTGCTTGGATTGTGGCACGGCGGAATTCTCTGTGCCAAAGGATGAACTCCGCCAACTCCAACAAAGCGACTCCGCTGCCACAGGGTGAAGTGGAACGGGACCTTCGCATCATCGCGACAGAAGCCAACCTCTGACAATGAGACGTTTGTGACTTTCTAGGTATCGGTGAAGTTGACGCCGTTTGAGCTGCTGACAAATTGCTCACCGCGAAGAAGAGCGTCCATGGCAGGCAATAATTCGCGTCCGGCATCTATCTTGCGAACGTAGCCCGACGCGCCCGTGCCCAAAGCTGCCCGGACGATGTCGACGTCACAGTTCTGACTCAGGAAGACAATCTTGGAGTTGGGAGAGAGTCGTCGTATCTGTCGGGCGGCTTCGATTCCATTCATGTTTGGAAGACCAACGTCCAGCAGAATTATCTCCGGCATCAGGTCTTGGGCTTTCTGGACAGCTTCTAACCCATCCGACGCCTCAGCGATGACCTGCCATTCTGGCCTCCCCCGAAGCAGCGAATGCACTTGGTGTCGCCAATCTTTGAAATCATCAACTATGAGAATGCGAATTGGTAGCTCCATCTCTGTCCTTGTACAGGAACCCGCCGTGTGCAAATTAGTTGCACCCACAAAGGACGACTCAAGAATGGTCACCGAGTAGGACATTACAAAATTCCGTTCTTGGGCAATCAAAGAGCATCTGTCTGTTTAACTTTGTACAACCCTTAACGCGCAAATCGGACAAAAGCCTCTTTGTTTCGCCTCTCGCCAAACGCGAGAGAATAGCAGCCAAGACGTTAGGATTTCGTTAAGACGTTCGGTACGCGGGTATCCCGACTTCAAACGAGCCGTGCAGCGAAACATACTCCTCGGGTACCAATCAGTCGGTCCGAAAGCGTACCAACGCCGCGAGAAAACGCAGTCCAAATTTGAACAGACTCGCGTTCCGTGATGTCAGATTATGCCAATGTGAATCAGAAGGAACCTCGCCCCGAACGGTTCTTGTCCGTTCCATGTCCCGCCTGTGACGTGGCTATAGGGAAGCACTGTGTCTCGCATTCGGGATTTCTGCGCATTGAGCCGCATGTAGAGCGAAAGCTTGCCGCCATTGCTGCCGAGGAGTTCAGTGAGCACTGAGTCCCGGACCAACATGGAACCTCTTTGTCCGAGCCATCAGAAAGTTCTCAACCGCATCGACGATTCAATGTTTTCGTGCCGCGAATCTGGCTGCGATTTCACATTCTCATTGGAGAGCGGATATTCACCCGTCGATGTGCAGCTAGACTTCCGCTGTGAGTTCGACTCCAAGCACGAGTTGTATCTTGGCCATGTTTTTCCGAAACTCCGCGCATGGCTCTGGCGGTGTTCCGGGGAAGACTGCGATTACAGTTCGGAAGTGATTCCGGAACACTTTAGAGGACAACCTGAAACGCAACCCTTGCATCTATACGATAATCGTCATATTTTCGTACAGAAGAGTCGGGGTAGCCGCCCATCCCGACCTCTGTATAGGACGTTGAAATGATAAGCCCCGCTAAGCCCTTCAGACTTGGCGGGGTTTCAGTTTATCGGAGGGTACACATTGCGCAACGACTCCGGCGTGGTTCGACCGAAGCGTTCCGTCGGCAGGCCGGACCTGTAGACGACTCATACAGATTAAGCTTGATTGTTTCGCGCAGATTGCGAGTGCCAAATAGAGTTCGCAGTGACGGACGACCGAAAGCTGGCCATGTGGAAGTTAAAATTCCCCCGAAAAAGCGCGGAGACGGAAAGACCGTGTTGGTCGTGGACGACAGTGCATACATACGCAAGGCAGTAGAACAGGTCTTCCTATCTGACGGATTTAAGACTTGCGTTGAAGCCGAAAACGGACAAGACGCCATTAACGTTGCGAAGAAATGCCAGCCTGATGTGATTATCTTGGATTTGTCGATGCCAGTGATGAACGGATTGGAAGCGGCTCCTATCCTGCGAAGAATGTTTCCGAAGACTACAATTTTTCTATTCTCGCTTTTTGCGGACGCCGTAAACGAAGACACCGCAGCGAAGGCAGGCGTGGACTTGGTCTTATCCAAGAATGAACCACTGTCCAGCGTCCTAGGAAAAGCGCACGAGATGATGGGCAGATAATTTGCGACTGCCCGCGTCAAGACTACTTTTTGAACGCCCGCATTCCGTCCTTTAACCGTCTTTCTGCTTCCTTCGGTCCTTTCGCTGCCAATACTCGATACTTCTTTCCGCTCAATGCGTGATAGTCCACAAAGAATGTTTCCAGTTCGCGCACGAATTCGCTTCCCAGGTCTTTGATGTGCTTGATGTCGGAGAAACTATGATTGTCCCTCTCCACAGCCACGATTCTGTCGTTTCGAATTGCGTCCTTCTTCTTACCTTCCTCGCCTTCGATGATTCCAATGATTCGGCACTGCAACAAACATCCCGCAAAGGCGGGTTCGTCCATTAAGACCAGAACATCGGTTGGGTCGCCGTCCTCCGCCAGAGTCGAAGGGACAAACCCAAAGTCGTACGGAAACGCCATTCCCGCTGGCAAGACTTTTTTGAGGGCAAAGATATTTTGCTTTTCATCAAACGCAAATTTGTTTCTACTACCCTTCGGAGTTTCAATTACCACCTGAAGGGTGCCTTCCTTCTTGTCTATCGGCACAAGCAGATTCGGCCTACTAAGTCCAGTCGATTTCTTCTTGCTGGCCATAGGTTTTTACCTCAGACACATTCTGGGAAGCGCATTTGTCGTTGGTACCCCAGCCTAAAGTAGCCCCCAGCTCTATTCGCAGCCAATACGAACAAGCCTTGACGCAACCGTTCTACCAACGGTATCGAAAATCGTGCTCGATATGACACAATGCCGTGTGCCAAATTCCAACATTCCTGAATATATTCCCATCAGCCCATAAAGGTCATCTGTCCGCGCTGTTCTGCGAAGCCCGGTAAGGATTGCGAAAGCCCGTCAGGGCTCCACCTTCCACTTGTGCATGTCCGACGAATCAGAGCCGCAGCCAAACTAGACATCTCAGCGAAGAAGGCTAGGAGACTGCATAAAGTTTAATCGAACTAACATGACAGAACTGAGGACTGTTCGTTGCGGAATTCCCGGTTGCGACTGGCAGATTCCGTTTGTCGGAATCGAAAGAGTTTACGAGTATCGTGAGCAATTCCGGTTGCATTGCATCGAGCGCCATGAACTCGCGGAGGGGTCTTAAGCAACGCTCGACCCCAATACTCTTGTGATGAATTTGTTACGGCGCGACTCAAAAGTATCAGAGTAATCCGCACCACGTAAGCGTAGGACGCCCTACAGATAACACAGTAGCGGACTTGGCTTGCGCCAGGCCGCCGTGGTTTAGTACGCTGGCGTACGATTTTGGGTAGCGTTTCCCAATTGGGAGTAACCCATGCAAGAAGAAGTGGACGCCCCAGTTGCGCTCGAATCCATCCTCTGCACTGAAGAACTGACCCGTCGACCGTCGCGCCCGCCTGAGTATCAAAAAGAGAATCAGGCGCTGATTGCTCTTATCCAGGGGATGGTCGATTCACCGCAGAATATCCTTCAAACTCTTGCCGATGCCATTCGCGAAATGCTCGGTTGCGGGTCGGCGGGAATCAGCCTGCTGACCAGCGATGGCGGCACTCGCTTCTATTGGCCAGCAATCTCCGGAATATGGAAACCGCACATTGGCGGCGGCACACCAAGAGACTTCGGGCCATGTGGTGACGTTCTCGACCTGAATCGGTCCCTTCTCTTCAAACACGTCGAACGTCGCTATACCTATTTTCGCCCGGTCCAACCTTCGGTGGAAGAAGCCTTGCTAGTGCCGTTTTACGTAGGAGGGGTCGCGGTGGGAACCGTGTGGGCGGTGGCCCATGACGACAGCCGCCAATTCGATGCGGAAGACCAGCGACAACTCGAAACACTCGCAAGGTTCGCCTCGGCGGCTTATCAGGCTGTTCTTTCGCTGGACGCATCCAAACAAATGGCGGCCATCGTCTCTTCGTCGGACGATGCCATTATTAGCAAAAATCTGGACGGCGTCATTCGCAGCTGGAACGCGGGAGCCGAGCGCTTATTCGGATATACGGCGGAAGAGGCTATCGGTAAGCCTATAACACTTATCATCCCTGCTGATCGCTTGGATGAGGAACCGACAATCCTGGAGCGAGTCCGGAAGGGCGAGCGCGTCGACCATTTTGAGACCGTTCGTAAACGAAAAGACGGAAGGCTGGTAAATATTTCCCTCACTATCTCCCCGGTGAAAGATGATCTGGGCCGGGTCATCGGCGCGTCCAAAGTCGCCCGCGATGTCACTGACCGCAAGGAAGCCGAACAGGCTCGACAAAGTGTGCAGGCTACCGCCAAGCTGCTGCAAGTGCAAGACGCCGAGAGGCGTCGCATAGCGCGTGAATTGCACGATGGAGTCGGGCAATTGATGGCAGCGATTGCGATGAATGTCTCGCAAGTATCAAAAGAAAAAGATCGCCTCAGTGATAGGGCAGCTCGCTGCGTCACAGAAAATATGAATTTGATTGACCAGGCCAATTCGGATATTCGGACGGTGGCTTATCTTCTCCACCCTCCAATGTTGGATGAAATGGGCCTATCGTCCGCACTGTCGTTGTTCGTTGACGGTTTCTCGCAACGAAGCAAGGTCAGCGTGAGGCTGGAGATAGCACCTGACCTAGGCCGCCTTCCGCAAGAGTACGAACTGGCGCTGTTTCGCGTCGTGCAAGAATGCCTCACGAACATACATCGGCACTCCGGCAGTTCGACTGCCTCGGTAAGGCTGTTCCGTACAGGGGAGGAAGTCAGGTTAGAGGTGAGCGACAGCGGCAAAGGGATTGACGAGGAAGCAAAGAAAAGGATCGCTTCTGGCGTCAGCACAGGCGTTGGCATGCGGGGAATGCAGGAACGAATTAAGCCAATGCATGGGCGGATGATCGTTAACTCGACGCCCAACGGCACTTCAGTTTCAGTCACTATGCCGGTCTTCCGGGCTACCAACGACCCGTAGGTCGGGGACTAATGGTTTCCCCGTTCTTTTCAGCCTCCGTGCTGTCGGATGATACCAGTGGTGTCATACCATCCACTGGCTTGACGGCATCGTAACGGCTATACCGAGCGGGACTTTTCCAATTCAACGGAGGTATTTCTAAATTAGCGCTACGCGAATGGCTCTGAATCGACGCTACGGTTCCGCCTCGTCGAGCATGAGCAATTTCCGCATTTCCTCATCGAGCATAAGGAACTCACGGACCTCCGCGACAGGAATCGTTTCGCGCCCTTCCGCCAGTTCTTCAAACCGTTCTCCCAACTCTTTAAATATCATCGCCCGAAATGTCGGGTAAAGGGCACGGACGGTTTCATCCATGGCCACCGCCATTGGCGGTCTTTGTATCGGCTTTTCCATTTGTCTCTCCTTTCACGGAACGGCGTTTCCCACGGTCCACGCAAGAACCTTCATTCACCTTTAATCAGCTTGAGTAGCCTGAGGGTCTTCATTAGTTCAGGCATCCTCTCATCATTCGTGAACTCCATTTCAAATCTCTGCCGGTATCCGTTACAGAGGTCGCACTGCCGGTCCGCGGTTCCAGTTGCGTGCTCGTGAGGCGATGGTCTCTTAGCACGCTCTTGAGCGCTAAGTGAGATTTCCCTTAAGAGTTTCATGGGATGCGGGAGGTCGTGAGGCCTTTCTTTGGCACCCGACCGGAGGCTAGCATTCGGCGGGTTTGGGGTGCAACTCACTGGGTCTTTGCAACCGTCGACACCAGAAAAGCCCATCAAGTCTCCACCGTTTTCGTTGGATCATAAACACCATCTTTGAGCAGATTAGTTCCTGGATGGTGTTGCATCGCCCTATTGAATGCACCGCGTTTATCAGGAGTTAACCCGCAAGCGGCGACTTGCGGGTGAGCGGCCTAAGCTCTTTCGTCACAATCCGGGATTGACCAGACTATCTCGCGTTTGGCCGACGAACGGAACAGAGTGTAGTATCACTCCATCTGTGTCCTTGAACTCGAATGATGATCCGTCAAAAAGTGCCGCAGACCGGGGCATGAAGTCCACGGTCCTGGGCATCTTTGTGAATTTAGGATTGGCAGTGATCAAGTGCTCTGCTGGTTTGCTTGGGAATTCGTTTGCGTTGGTTGCGGACGGCTTGGAATCCGTCACGGATGTGTTCAGCGGTCTAGTTGTTTACTTTGGCCTGAAAATCGCGGTCAGGCCGCCGGATGCAGACCACCCCTATGGTTACGGGAAAGCTGAGCCTATGGCTGCTGTAGTTGTTAGTCTGGCCTTGATGGCAGCTGCATTGGGCATCATTTACGAAGGGATTCGTGAAATAACCGCCCCGAGCGGAACACCCGCGCCTTACACATTGGTGGTGCTGGCAGGCGTACTCATCCTCAAGGAACTGCTCTTTCGGCACGTCGGATCGGTGGGCGAATCAATCGGCAGTATCGCGGTCAAGAGTGACGCGTGGCACCACAGAAGTGATGCCCTCACATCGGCGTTCGCTTTTGTCGGCATTTCAATCGCACTGCTTGGAGGGCCGGGGTGGGAGGCGGCGGATGGGTGGGCCGCCCTTTGTGCCGCGCTGGTGATTCTCTACAACGCCTGGAAGCAATTGCGTCCTGCGGTTCTCGAACTTGCTGATATTGCCCCAGAAGTGAGCACGGAGGCGCAAGTCCGAACGATAGCCGGGCGCGTGCCCGGTATCCTTGGCTTGGACAAGTGCTATGTTCGCAAAATGGGATTCAGTTTCTATGTGGAACTTCACACTGTTGTAAAGGGGGAGATGACTGTGCGTGAAGGACATCTGCTATCGCACAAGGTCGAAGACGAAATTCGCGCAGCATTGCCGCAAATAGCTGAGGTCCTTGTTCACGTAGAACCAGAAGAAGAGTTGGCAAGACCGACTCACTGACCAGAAACAGCGTGTCAGTGCGATATACAGCGTCGCGAATGGCATGGTGACCTTCATCAGCTAGCAGGTATAGTCGCTTACAAGACGAATCATAGATTTTTCGCGAGGGACAGGGAAAATGAAAAAAAGCACAAAAGCATTCGCCATCTTGGTGTTCGTTGTGTCGGTTCTCAGCGTGTTCGCCCAAGACAAGACACTTCCGGAAGCCTACTCAGGCGTGGCCATGGGCACCGGTGGAAGTGTCGGCGGCAAAACTATCCAGTTTGATTTTCGCATCACGCAGTACACGACCGATCAAGAGGTCCAGAACTTCGCTCAACTCGTCAAGGAGAAAGGTACCGACGCTCTGCGCCGCGCATTGGAAAAGGAAGATAAGGGACGCATAGCCGTCGTCGGCTCGACCGGTAATCAGATTGCTGTTGCCCGCAAACGACAGCAAGGCCCCAATACCATCATTACCATCGTTACCGCTCGCACGATGCCTTTCATGGAGCTATACAACAATGGACGCACCACTGACTACCCGTTCGGTTATCTTCAGGTGAAGCTGGATGCCAATGGTCAAGGCAGTGGCCAAATCATGGCTGCTGCTAGAATCCGCTTCGATAAGAAGAAAGGACAATATCAAATTGAGAGCTTCGGCAACCAATATATAAAGGCTACAAACGTCCGTCCCTCGAAATGATAAGTTTCTGACCTCGTAGACCAGAAGCCCGCCGCAAAATGGTGGTTAGTACTCGACCTCGTATGGCGTCAATCAGTTTGTGAAAGACTCCTGCTATCATGAGTTAAAATGCTGACTTGCCGCCGATTCAAGTCGTTTGCGCTATTTCTGCCTGTAGTTCTCGGACTCATCTTCGGGACATGTTGCGCCCCCAGTTGTTCTGGTTATTCCGTTCTGACGCATGAAGCGATTATCGATGCTGCGTGGAACGACAGCATCGTGCCACTGCTCTTGAAGCGCTTCCCCAACGCAACGCCGGAGGAACTGCTGCAGGCCCACGCGTACGCCTACGGGGGCGCGATTATCCAGGATATGGGCTACTACCCTTTCGGTAACTCGTTCTTCAGTGATCTCACGCACTATGTCCGAAGCGGGGATTTTGTTCTCGCCTTGATTGAAGAATCCACGGATCTGAACGAATACGCATTTGCGTTGGGCGCACTCGCACACTATGCCGCTGACAACTCGGGTCATCCGATTGCAACCAATCCGGCCGTAGCGATGACGTATCCGCAGTTGGCAAAGAAGTACGGACCGGTGGTGACGTATGAGGACAAGCCCTCCGCGCACATGAAGGTAGAGTTCGGTTTCGATGTGGATCAGGTCGCCAAGGGGCACTATGCGCCGAAGGCCTACCACGACTTTATCGGTTTTGAGGTTTCAAAAACGCTCCTGGAAAGAGCATTCGCAAGAACATACTCGCTCGATATGTCGAGCGTCTTTTTCCGCGTCGATCTGGCAATCGGCAGCTATCGGCACGCTGTTTCCACCGTCATTCCGCGCACGACCAAGGTGGCATGGCACATGAAGAGGCGAGAAATCCAGCACGGCGATCCGAGTGAGACCAAAACAAAATTCGTTTACAACATTTCAAACTCCGGGTACCGCAAGGAGTGGGGCGACGTTTACGAGAAGCCCGATTTTTTCGCGCGGTTCAAAGCGTTCACTTTGTACCTGGTGCCGCGAATCGGCCCGTTCAGCGCCCTCGGATATCACCCGCCCACTCCGGCCGTAGAACAGATCTATATGCACAGTTTCAACGAGACGCTGGACCACTATCGATTGTTGCTCGTTGCGCAACAGGAGGGCACGCTGCATTTGCCGAACGAAAACCTCGACACTGGTGGACTAACCGGCCCAGCTGTTTACAGGCTTACCGATGAAACTTATGCGAACCTGCTGAACAAGACGAGTGGCAAACCTATCTCGGACGCCTTGCGCCAGGAAATCCTTGTCTATTACGCGGACCTCGGGAAGGGATTCGCAACCAAGAAAGATCCAGAGGCTTGGCAAAAAGTGCTCCGTGAATTGGATAAGTTGAAAGCCATGCCGACTGCTGGTGGGTCCCAGGATTGATTTGCGTTTCAGAGACGCCATGAGCCTATGGGAAATCCCACACACTCCATTCCAATGCTGTGGAAAAGCGCCGCTTAAAGTCCGGCGCGATTTCATTTCTTTAGATGGAACGTGCTGAACGCAGTGGACGCTATCAACACCTGTGCTTCCGCAGGATCGACTGGTTCAAGTTTTACCACTCCGCTCGAGCCTTCTTCCTTCGGCGTCTTCGTCCGGAAGTAGTAGCTTTTACCGGCTTCAGCCGTGAAGCTGATCGCCGCCGTGGAAGGTTTGACGGTCCACTCGAACCTCGACTGAATACTTGTACACAAATGGTGATCGCCGGGTTCTACCGGAAAGAAAAAGTAAGACCGGTAGCCGTTCGCTCCTACCCAATTACCATCGATTCCAAATCGTGTCGGCGGCGTTCCGATGTGGACCGCAGCGTAGTCGGTCCATGCAGCGCCAATTACGTATACCAAAGCCTTGCCAGCGTCTGGTTGTGCGGTTGGGTGTTGGTTCTTGTCCGTTTTGACATCGAAATGAATTTCGTTCGCCCCGCAACCGGCGGCTGCCAGAGGGTTTACCGTGGAATCCTGAGCAAAGGCCGGAGAAGCCAAAAGCAGTGCAATCAAAGCTGTTCTGAGCATGGGAGAACCTCTTTGTAATCACTGGTCGTGCTAATCCTGAGACGTGTCTCCGATATCTTGCGTTACATTCGATCAAAATGCCGGGCGGGTTAATTCCGGTATTGATCGTATGCGTGATGCGGAGTTGTTCCCACGGAAAATTCGGCACAGGTCGGGTCGGGACTATGACGGCTAGAGCGCCCGTACCATCTCGCTTGCTGCCCCCGTACCATTTCGCGCTCTCTGTCATGGGCGGACACTTACGAGGTGTCCAAGCGTCGTCTTCAAATCGCCGTTTCCGTAGTCTTTCTTGCTGTAATCGGTCTTGGCGCGCGTTACGTTTTCGCTCGGGAAAGTCTTCGAGACCAAGACCTGATGCCGCTGTACCAGCAAACCGGTCAGGTATTGTTCGGCGACGAAACACCCGAAGCTCGGGTCGCATGGTCCAATCTCGGCAAGGAGTACGGCACCGAACAGACTTTCAACGATGACTCCATAGAGATTTTGATCGACCGGGATTTAGTGACCTCGAAGAAACAGCTGCGTGAGGTTATGCAACATGAAGTTTGTCATGTGTACGTCGACAGGCTGGGCGGAGAGTCGGTGGAGCACGGACAGTTGTGGCGCGATTGTATGAAGAGATTCGACTAGCCGGTCAGTAAAGCACTGGCCCTCTGCCTCGCGCTTTTTTCTGATTTTTTCGCGAAGTCCCTTCCTTCCAAAAACGTGATTGCTTTTATCCTGTATTCTTCCAGTTGCACGGTACGTAGGTATTTCCGGTAAGGGACCTAAGTTTCGTGGAACTGACGCAACCCAACTACGACGCAATGCTTGCCAGAGCGCTCGTCGAGGCCCACCAGGGCTTGAGCGAGGGCGGCATTCCTATCGGTGCCGCCATCTTCAATGCGCAGGGGGAATTGATTGGCGCGGGACACAATCGCCGTGTCCAAAACGGCGACCCCTCTCTCCACGGTGAAACCGATGCCTTCCGCAACGCCGGACGCCAGCGAAGCTATCGCAAGCTCATCATGGTGACCACACTCGCGCCCTGCTGGTACTGCAGTGGCTTATTGCGCCAATTCGGATTTGGCAGCGTCGTGGTTGGAGAGAGCCGCAACTTTCAAGGCGGCATCGAATGGCTGCGCTCCCTTGGCCTGAACGTGATCGACCTCGATTCGCAGGCGTGCGTATCGCTTTTGGCGCGATACATACAGGCAAATCCCGCCATCTGGCACGAAGACATCGGCCAAGAATAGAAACCTCTTCGCTGCCCCGGAAATTTTCCTCAGCCTCCTGAAATTCACCCTGAACAATCGCGCCGATTCCCGCTAGAATCCGTCTGCGGAGGACGACTCACCCATGCCCGCAATTCTCATTGCCGTCGGTAGCACCCGCCGCCCGAAGCTTGCCGCTGTCGAGCAAGCCTTAGCCTCCTTCAGCAACCAACTCGACCCCGCAGCGAGTTTTGAAGTGCAAGGCTTCGAAGCCGAAAGTGGTGTCAACGATACGCCATGTTCTCGCGAAGAGCTCATGCGCGGCGCGCGTCAACGAGCGGAGGCGCTTCGGCAAGCTCTCGATAAGGATCACCGCCACGCCGGATATTACGTTGGCCTTGAGGGTGGTTTGGATGTGGCCTTCGAAAACGGTCTGCACCACGTGTTTCTGGAAAGCTGGGCGTATGTCAGCGATGGCACGAGAGGTTTCTTCGGACGCTCCGCAGGCATTGAACTCCCCGAACCGCTCATCGATGAAGTGATGGAAAAAGGCATCGAACTTTCAGCCGCCATCGATCGCTTTGCGGGCGAGGTAGGGATTCGCGACGCGCAAGGCGCCTGGGGCGTCCTGTCCGGCAACTTGATAACGCGGCAGGAGGCCTTTCGCGTGGCGGTGCTGGCGGCGTTCGCGCCATTCTACAATGCGCAGATGTACAAGACTGCGCGCGCGGCCGGCGCTTGAACTCGAATAAGAGGTTCGCGTAGTAAACTGTTAGTGTGCGTGACGGGCCCAAGTCGGCGAATTCGCTTCCGCCGGGCAAGAAAGTGCGTAAGGGAGATAACGCGTGGATATTGTAAAGGGAAACATGGGTTGGATAGAGGTGGTCGTTGGCCCAATGTTCTCCGGAAAAAGCGAAGAACTCATTCGCCGGCTGCGCCGCGCCGGAATTGCTCGCCAGCGCGTGCAGATCTTCAAACCCGCTATTGACGCGCGGTACGCCGCCAACGAAATCATCTCGCATTCCGGCCTGGGCATCCCTTCGGACAACGTCGCCAAAGCCACCGAAATCATGGAAAAGTTGCAGCCGCGCACCGAAGTTGTCGGCATCGACGAAGCACAGTTCCTTGGTGAAGAGCTGGTAGACGTTTGCACCAAACTTGCCGACCTTGGCAAGCGCGTTATCGTTGCGGGTCTGGACACCGATTATCGCGGACGCCCCTTCGAACCGATGCCGCGCCTCCTCGCTGTGGCGGAAGAAATCACCAAGCTGCTGGCAATCTGCGTCCGCTGCGGAAATCCCGCGGTGCACACGCAACGCCTGGTGGAAAGCGACGAACTTATCGTCGTCGGAGCCGGTGGCGCTTACGAAGCACGCTGCCGGCGCTGCTTCGAGCCCAATCCCGCTCAAGCGCGTCGCGACACCGGACCGCAAGTCATTCATCGCCCCAAAATTGCCACGGCAGGGGGCAACTCCTGAACGTTGCACTCTCCTGGACAATTCACTAAACGACCATGCGCATCGAATCCAAAGCCCCTACGCGTGTAGACCTCGCCGGCGCCACCCTGGATATCTGGCCGCTGTATCTCTTTCATCCAGGCGCGCTCACCATCAACGCTGCGATTTCCCGCTATGCGAAATGCATGATCGAAACGCATGCCCCCGGTAATCGCGCCATTAAACTCGTTTCGCTCGACACCCATTATTCCGAGTCGTTCACCTCTTTCAAACAACTCGTCGGCGCCAAGCGCTACCGTCCGCCGTTGCTCGCGGAGATCGTAAAGTTTTTTCAGCCAGAGGGCGGCTTCACGCTCACCACCGATTCTGAGGCCCCCGCAGGGGCGGGCATCGGTGGCTCCAGCGCCATGGCCGTAGCCATTTGCGCGGCGCTCGATCGCTTCACCGGCGCCGGCAAGAGCAAAGTCGATTGGATCCACATCAGCCGCGACGCCGAGGCCGTGGTCATCCGCGTTCCCGCCGGCACTCAGGATCATTACCCGCCCGCATTTGGCGGCGCGGCAGCCATCGAGCTCATTCCAGGCGGCGAACGCCGCATTGAACTGCGCGTCAACCTGGATGAACTGGAACGCCGCCTGGTGGTTTGCTACACCGGCAAGCCGCGCCAATCCGGCATCAACAATTGGGAAGTCTTCAAGGCGCATATTGACAATAAACGAGCGGTGCAGAAAAACCTGGAGGCCATCTCGCAGATTGCACAGGAGATGCGCCGTACCCTGGAGGCCGCCAATTGGCAGGAAACCGGACGGTTGATGCATGAGGAATGGGCTTTCCGGCGGAGGAATCTCCCCACTATCTCCACCAAGATCATCGACCGCATCATCCAGAATTCCCGCAAGAATGGCGCGCTCGCGGGAAAGGTCTGCGGCGCGGGCGGCGGCGGTTGTGTTGTGCTACTCATCGATCCCGACGCGCGCGGACGGGTTGAAGCCGCCGTGGCCGCAGCCGGCGGTGAACTCCTTCCGGTCAGGGTCGACCGCCAGGGCGTCACCGTCGTCTCCCCCTGAATTTTCTAAAAGCCTCCTCTACTCAAGACGCTCGCCGCATCATAATATAAGGCTGGGGACTCCCTAGAGGTTCCAGCGAAACTCGATGTTTTACCGGTTTTTCATTTCCGCCGCGCTGGTGCTGTTCGCTTATGCGGACCTGCCGCAGCTCGCGCCGCACCGCTTGGTTGAGCCTGCCTCTCCCGATTCCTTTCCACCCAGCGAAAGCATCCGCCTCTTTCCCGTCATCGTTACCGCCGAACCCCAGACGCAAGCTAGCGGGGCGCCTGCTCCGAAAAGTGGCCCGTTACAGGAAACGTCCAAGCTGGAACTCATACGCTTCGTCTCCGGCGAGTACGCCAAGGCCCGCAAGCCGGTGCCCGGCGGCAAAGAAGGGTTTATTTTCTACATCGACAAACCGGTGGACGAGTCCATGTTAGAACGCGCCGTAGTCAATCATGGCGCCGCAGTGAATACCGGCGACAACGTGCAGGTTACCAAGCTCGATTTTCGCGATCGCACGATTCTCGTGGATCTGAATGGCGGTGGACGCCCCAAGAAGCACTGGCGCGATCACGTGTCCATTGGTATGGGAGGTGCTCCCATTCCGATTGGCCAGCCGACCACTTCCACCACTCAGGATTCGGGTCCGCCAGGATTGCAACCTGGCGCGGGCGGAACGCTCATCCTGCAATTCCCGAAAGCGATTCCAGATATGACCCCAGAGCAACTGAAGCAGTTCCTCTCGCCCTTCCTCGATTTCTCGAAGGAGCATTCCGCGTCCGTTCATTGGATTGATACGCTGCCGCCAGAGAAGAAAAAAGCCATTACAGAGCGCCACGCGATTCTGGGGATGGACAAGGACGAGGTAGTTGCTGCCATGGGTAAGCCCGACCGCAAGATTCGCGAGCGTGACGCCGGCGGTTACGACACCGAAGATTGGATCTACGGTCACCCGCCGGACAAAACTATCTTCGTAAAATTCACCGGCGAGCGCGTCACTTCCATCAAGCAATATCCGCAATAACTCGCTCGAACAGGCTCCCTCCTCTCGTCTCGTTCGATTTCCGATGGCTAGCTCGTACCGGTTCCGTTGCAGCAATCTTGACTGTGATTCTTGGGTCTTAGATGGTGCAGTCCGTACAATAGAGTTACGCCTTTGCTGAACGTTCCATTGCGAAAGGCACGAACTGATACCGCATGAAGCGACTGGTAACCCTTTTCTTCCTGTTTGCCTTGCCGCTCTTCGGTCAGAGCAACAGTGGCGAATTGCATCTGAAAGTGACCGATCCCTCCGGTTTAGGCGTAAAAACAACCGTTCACCTTACGAGTGAAGCCAACCGGTATCGCGGTAATCTAGCGACCAATGATCAAGGTAGCCTGCACATACAGCGCCTTCCTTACGGAATCTATCAACTCGAAATTGATTATCCCGGATTCGCTGTGATCTCCGAATCGGTCGAGATTCGTTCTTCACTTCCTATGGAATATAGAGTTCAACTCAAACTGCCGGAGGTCAATCAATCCGTCACCGTAAATCCCACCGATACGCTGATTGATCCGGATCGCGCTGGCTCGGTCAGTCAGTTAGGCCCGGAACTCATCCAAAACCGCCTGAGTTCCGTACCCGGACGATCCCTGCAGGACTTGGTGAATTCACAGCCGGGTTGGCTCTATGAAGGCAATGCCGTGCTGCACCCACGCGGCTCCGAGTATCAAACCCAGTTTGTCGTGGATGGCATCCCGCTGACAGACAATCGCTCGCCCAGCTTCGGACCGGAAATCGGGGCCGAAGATGTGGAATCCATGAGCATCTACACCGCAGGCTTTCCTGCGGAATATGGCCGGAAAATGGGCGGGGTGGTCGAGGTCAACACACTTCAGGATTCACAGGAAGGGTTTCACGGACAAGTAGCGCTTTCCGGGGGAAGCTTCGATTCAGCCGGAGCTTTCGCGAAGGGGCAATACTCCTGGGGTCAGAATACTTTGGGTGCCAGCGCCAGTGGCAGCATGACGGACCACTACCTGAATCCGGTGGTTCCGGAAAACTATTCCAACACCGGCACTCTGGGCGACTTCGCGGTTAATTACGAACGTGACCTGACGCCCAACGATCGTTTGCGATTCATCGTGCGTCACGAAATCTCGCGCTACGACATCCCCAACGAGTATGTGCAGCAAGCCGCCGGGCAGCGCCAAACGGCGGATAACATCGAGACGATGGGAATTGTCTCCTACCAGCACACTTTCTCTCCCAATGTGGTGCTCGATCTTCGCGGTATGGTGCGCGACAACGCCAACGACTTCTATTCCAACGAAAATTCCACGCCCATCGAGGTTTTTCAGCACAATTGGTTTCGCCAAGGGTATTTCAAAGGCAGCGTCACTGCTTCTCACGGCCGCCACGAATGGAAGTTTGGCGTGGAGGCCGACAACACCTACCTCCACGAAAATTTTAGCTATATCATTACCGACCCGACGCAGTTTGCTGACGACACGCCGATCACCTTTGGGTTTCAGGGAAGTCGGCCGGACCTGGAGCAATCCGTGTTCGTGCAGGATCTATTCCGCGCCGGAAATTGGACTATTAATGCCGGACTCCGTTGGGACCACTATCAACTCTTGATCAACAAACAAGCGGTCCAGCCGCGCTTTGCGATCTCCCGTTATTTTCCGTCCGCCGGAGTGGTCTTGCATTTTTCTTATGACCGGGTTTTTCAAACGCCGTCATTTGAAAATATCCTGCTTTCCAGTTCCAACGCCGTCGACGCTCTCAGCGACAACTTTTTGCGCCTGCCGGTGCAACCTTCGGAAGGAAACTACTACGAAGCAGGCTTGACGAAAGTTTTCTTTGGGAAATTCAGGCTGGACGCCAACTATTTCCGGCGGCTGGTCAACAATTATGCGGATGACGATCAAATCACCAACACCTCCATCAGCTTTCCGATCGCATTCCGCAAATCCATCGTTTACGGCGCGGAAGCGAAGCTGGATCTGCCCGATTGGCGCCGTTTTTCGGGCTTCTTGAGCTATTCCTATATCGTCGGCAACGCCTGGTTTCCCGTGACCGGCGGCCTTTTTTTAGGTGGCGACGCCACTGCCGCCGCCACGCAGCTGACCGGCCATTTTCCGGATTCCCAGGATCAGCGCAATACCGTTCGCGGCCGCCTTCGCTACCAGATTACTCCGCGTCTCTGGATCGCAGGCGGCGTTCAGTTCGACTCCGGTCTTCCATTCGAATTCGACGGTGACCCGGCTGAAGTTCTCCTCCAGTACGGCCAACAAGTCTTGGACCGCATTAATTTTGCCCGCGGCCGAATCTATCCCGCTTTCCAGGTCAATGCTTCCGCGGGTGCCGACGTTTACAAATCGGATCGGCTGAACATGCGCTTTCAGATCGATGGGCAAAATCTCAATAACGTCCTCAATGTTATCGATTTCGGCGGATTGTTCTCCGGCAATGCCATCGGTCCGTCACGCAGCTTTGCGATGCGCCTGACCACAACTTTCTAATCCCGATACTTCCAGCAAGCGGTCTCTGAAAGAAGAGTCCCGCGCCCAGTTAAACCAGACGAGGAATCCGGCAAAAAACATGTGGTACACTGGTACAACAGTACATAAATACTGTTTTTGTCCGCCGGAGGGGCCATGATTGAAGTCGAACGGGTACAAACAGGAGTCCGCATCGAGAAACGCTTGCTCAAGGTCCTTAAAGCCCTGGCGGAGCTAAAGGATCTTAGTCTGGGCGATCTCCTGGAAGGCATCGTGCTCCACGCCTTTGAGGGCAAAACGCCTTTCTCAAAGGCGTCGCTCGCGAAAATCCGCGAGCTCAAGAAAATCTACGGCATGACGTTGCATGCCAGCGACAGCCACCACCTGAAAGAGAGGGCGTCATGAAAGGGAGTTGGCTGTTCGTCCTGGGGGCGGCCTCTGGCGCGGCACTGATGCTGCTCCCGAAAGCCGCCATGCACCTGCATGCGGCGACACATGCATTTCGGGGCGACACCGCGTCAACGTCCGCTTCGCGAACGCACACCGAGGAAAAGTTTGTGTTTACCGCACACGCCCCGATGGAGCAAGTGGCGCCGTTATTTGGAGCGGACAAGGAACGCGTCTGGGCTCCGGGCTGGGATCCACAATTTATCTACCCTTTGCCGGCCGCTGATGCGCAAGGCATGGTCTTCAGCGTCGCGCATCATCACCTCCATACAATCTGGGTAAACACCGAGCTGAACCTGAAAGACGGCCGAGTGCAGTACGTCTACGTGATTCCCGATGCCCTGGTTACTGCAATCACATTGAACCTGGCGCCCAAAGGGAATCAAACATTAGTTGAAGTCCACTACCACCGCACCGCGCTGACTCCCGAAGCAGACGCGCACGTCCGCGAAATGGCCGCGCAAGATCGCGCCTCAGGCCCGGAATGGGAGCAACAAATCAACCAATACCTCGAGAAGCGACCGGGCTCGTAAGTATGCTGTCGCAGGCCTCGCTTACCCGTTCAGCCATAAGTGAGACACGAGTAGCACGACGACGACCAGCATCAGACCAAAGTGTACTCGCCGCATTGCCGCAGCTCGATGAGGCCCCGCATAGCGCGTCAGCAATCCGAGCAACAATTGTAGAAAAAGAGCACCGAGAGCGTAGGTCGCCAGCCACAGGCCGTTCATGCTCGTCTGCGGCATATGCCCGGAACTCATCGGGATCCAAGCATGCACTAGCGAAATAATCGCTACCGCCGGTGCCAGCCAATAATGCACCTGGAGCAAACCCTTCGTCCGAAAATAGGGAATCGCGATGAGCACCGCCAGCAAGGCCACGCCCAACCAACCCCACATATCGCCTACGGACAAGAAAGCAACGTGAAGAAAGAGTTTCATCATGGCGTTTCACGGGAGCGAGAAGTTCCCGGCCTCCACAACAAGCCTGAAGGCTATACCTTGGTATAGGGTCAACCGCGATTTTTGAGGGAGCCTTTCGTCGCTGACGGCCTGTTCACTCTTGCGGTTTTGGAGAGATGCACTGACGCCGGGCAAAGCGCAAAGTTGCGTTGGCTCGCGGCTCGCATAACTCCGTCAAGTTGCGCCCGCAACTTCGCCAGTTCGGAAATCTTTTCGTCCACTACTCTAAGTCGTTCTTCGGCGATTCGCACAGCTCTCTTCCACGGACCAGCCAGCTTCTGGCTAGCTGATGTACGCCTTAACGCCCGCTCTGAAGGCGCGGAAACGGCATGCGCAGCATCATGAATCAACAACAGCTCTCGGATATCCTTCAGGGTAAAGCCGATGTGCTGGCACTGCTTGATGAAAACTAGCCGCTCCACATCAGCCTCTTCGTAAGACCGGTATCCCGAGGCATTTCGCGGCGGTTGGCGCAGCAACTTTCTGTGCTCGTAGAATCGCACCGTCTGTATCGCTACGTTCGTTTTCCTCGCCAATTCGCCAATAAGCATGCCGGCAGTCTACCCAATTAGCCATCCGGTCGCGCAAGAAATACGTGTCCTTGCCCCCATTCCTCTGCGGCCTCTGCGTAATTCGTTTCCGTCCTGACTCGAATAAAAATGGTTTTCCTCCCCGCGTTGACTTTTCCTTCCGCTGCCCATAGCATTTTCTGTTCTACCCGCGGCGACTTTCGCGACATACCGTCGCCGCAATCCAAGTCACCTCACCGGAGGCAGCATGCCCATTAAGGTTGGTATCAACGGCTTCGGCCGCATTGGCCGCAATATCGTGCGCACGGCCATCGACGACAAGGACATCCAATTCGTCGCCGTCAATGACATCACCGACGCGAAGACCCTCGCGCACCTTTTGAAATACGATTCCGTCCTCGGAAATCTTCCTCACAAAGTCACGCACACGGACGATTCCATTGCCGTCGAAGGGCGTAGCTTCAAGGTCTTCAAAGTCAAGGATCCCGCGGAAATTGATTGGTCCAGCGTGGGTGCCGATATCGTTGTGGAGTCCACCGGCCTATTCACCAAGGGGGCGGAAGCGAAGAAGCACCTTCGCGGCACGGTCAAGAAAGTGATTATCTCCGCCCCAGCCGACGGCCCGGATGCAACTTTCGTTCTTGGCGTAAACGACAAGACCTACGATCCGGCTACCCACAACGTGGTTTCGAACGCCTCCTGCACCACCAATTGCCTCGCCCCCGTAGCCAAAGTTCTTCACGACACCTTCGGCATCCAGGCCGGCACCATGACCACCATCCATTCCTACACCAACGACCAGAAACTTCTCGACCTGCCGCACAAAGATCTTCGTCGAGCGCGCGCCGCTGCGCTGAACATGATCCCAAGTTCCACCGGCGCCGCGAAGGCGCTGCATCTGGTGATTCCAGAATTGAAAGGGAAGTTGGACGGCTACGCCATGCGCGTCCCCACGCCAAACGTTAGCGTCGTCGACCTCACTGTATTCGTCGAAAAGCCAGCCACCAAAGATTCCGTCAACGCCGCGCTGAAGGCCGCCGCCAACGGGCCGATGAAGGGCATCCTCGGCTACACCGAGGAAGAACTCGTCTCCGCGGACTTCAAGGGCAATTCGAACTCCTCGATCGTGGACGCGGAATACACCAAAGTGGTTGGCGATCGCTGCGTCAAAGTATTGGCCTGGTACGACAACGAATGGGCCTATTCCTGCCGCGTACGCGACCTGATCAAGCTACTCGCTTCCAAGTTCTAGTCAAGGAAGGGAAGTGGCGCCGCCATTTGGCCAGAATTGTTTGCGAACGAGGAGTTGGGACGATTCTGGTCGCTGATCCCTGATCGCTGTTAACTGTCGGCTGCAGGCACCGAACTTACGACTGAGCCTCTACGAGGCTCGGCTTTCATCGAGAAAGGTTATGAACAAACTCACCATCAAAGATCTGGACTTGCGCGGCAAGCGCGTTTTCATTCGCGTGGATTTCAATGTCCCGCTGAAGGACGGCGTCGTCACCGACGACACCCGCATCCGCGAAACGCTACCCACACTGAAGCTGGCCATGGAAAAGGGCGGGCGGCTCGTGCTCGCTTCGCACCTTGGCCGACCGAAGGGCGGCCCGGATGCCAAATATTCCTTGAAGCCAGCGGCAAAGAAGCTGAAAGAGCTGCTCGGCAAATCCGCGGCTTTTGCCAACGATTGCGTCGGCGCAGATGCCGAAGCCAAGAGCAAAGCGCTAAAGGATGGCGACATCCTGGTGCTCGAAAATGTCCGCTTCCATCCTGAGGAAGAGAAAAACGACGAAGCATTTTCCAAGCAGTTGGCTGCACTTTGCGACGGGCTTTTTGTTTGCGACGCGTTCGGCTCCGTCCACCGCGCTCACGCTTCTGTAGTAGGTATCACCCGCTTCGTGCAAAAATCCGCCGCCGGACTCCTGATGGAAAGGGAACTCGCCTACATTGGCAATGCCATCAGCAATCCTACCCGGCCGTTCGTCGCCATCTTGGGCGGCGCGAAGGTCAGCGACAAAATCGAAGTGGTCGAGAACCTGATGAAAGTCGCCGATACCATGCTGATCGGCGGCGGCATGGCCTACACCTTTCTGAAATCGCAAGGCCTGGAGATCGGCAAGTCCCTGGTGGAGGAGGACAAGCTAGATCTCGCCCGCAAAATCCTTGCCGATGCCAAACAAAAGAACTTCAAATTCCTGCTCCCGGTCGATCAGATAGTCGCGCCGGAATTCAAGGCCGATGCTCCTTCGAAAATCGTGGATGCCGGTGCCACTCCGCCTGAATATATGGGACTGGACATTGGTCCGAAGACCATTGCTGCTTATGCGGCCGAAATTACCAAAGCCAAAACGATCGTTTGGAACGGTCCCATGGGAGTATTTGAAATGCCTGCGTTCGCCAAAGGCACTCTTGAAATCGCCAAGGCCGTCGCTGCCGCCACCAAAGCGGGCGCTACCTCCATCGTGGGTGGCGGCGATTCCGTGGCCGCAGTGCATCAGTCCGGATTGGCCGACCAAATCTCTCACATCTCCACTGGTGGCGGTGCTTCGCTCGAATTCCTTGGTGGCCGGAAACT
>Ga0210383_10001095_pt1 | contig 24898 bp, 21 predicted proteins | sample IncBWC14OmetaG_FD_160072 | JGI IMG/M metagenome (GOLD analysis project Ga0210383, IMG submission 160072) | Forest soil microbial communities from Barre Woods Harvard Forest LTER site, Petersham, Massachusetts, United States - Inc-BW-C-14-O ... | reverse complement strand
AACTCTCCACGAGGAATCGCTCGGGTAGATACACTTTTCTTCCTAAGCGGGTACAGAATCCGCGAGAGAAATCTCCAATCCGTACGCAGCCGCTCCCACGATTGCAGCGGGCGTGACGACCACGTGGAGCGGGATACGTCCCATGAGGTCCGCGAAACGTCCTTTGCGTTTGAAGCGCTGAAAGAACGCGGGCGCCTTGATCGCCGGCAAGGTGTGCACAGCGACTCCGCCAGCCAGGTAGACTCCACCCGTCGCCAAGAACTTCACCGCAAGATTTCCTGTCTCAGCGCCTAGTATGGAAACAAAAAGGTCGATCGTTGCCGCGCACAATTTGCTTGGGTCCCTCGGATCGAAGGCGCGTTCGATGATGACCACCGATGGATCACCAGCGGAATCAACTTGCTTGGCGACATCCGGCTTTTCCGGAAGATGTTCGACATCGCGTAGAAAGCGATAAAGGTGCGGAATGCCGATTCCAGAACAAACATGCTCCACGCTCACGTGGTCGAACAGCTTCAACATGTATTCGAGCAAGCGGATCTGCCTCTCATCGGTTGGCGCAAAATCGGAATGCCCGCCCTCGGAACTATGAGCGCGATAACGGGATCCGTCCCAAGTCAGGAATGACTCCCCCAAGCCGGTACCCGGCGCAATCACGCCGATCGTCCCTTTCGAAACCGGCTCGCCGTTGTTGATGGTCTCCACGTCGCTGGGCCTCAGGATTGGCACGGCGCGGGCGATTGCTTCCAGGTCGTTGAGGAGCCGAACCGACTTCACATTCAAGTTCAGTTCCTTCGCGAGCGAGACGTCGTGAATCACCCAAGGCAAGTTGGTGGTTTTTACCCGCCCATCGATCACCGGCCCAGGCACCGCAAAGCAGGCTCGATCGACCGGCTTCTTCACTTTGCCCAAGAACTCCTTCACCATGGCTTGCAAGCTCGGATAATCGGCGCTATGCAGACGGGTTTGAGCAAGCGGCGTATGAGGTCCTGCTTCGCTCGAAAAAATCGCCAGATCCGTTTTTGTGCCGCCAATATCTCCCGCGATGAGCATGATTGATCCTCTTTTTCTAGGCTCTTGCGTACCGTTGACTGTTCGGCTTCGACCCACTCAACCCGTAGAACAGGATGTACAGATAACAAATCACGGGGAGAAGAAAGGCGTGATGAAGTCCCAATCGGTCGGCGATTACGCCCTGCACTACGGGCAGAATCGCGCCACCGACGATGGCCATATTGAGGACTCCGGATCCGCTCCCGGTCAGAGGACCGAGTTCTGCTACTCCCAAGCTGAAGATCGTGGGGAACATGATCGAGTTGAAGAGTCCGACAGCCAGAATCGTCCACATCGCCGTGTGTCCGCCGAGTAGCATGGACGCAACAACCAGCGTCCCTGCACAGACCGCGCAGAGTGCGAGTAGATGTTCGGCCTTGACCCGCCGGAGTAGAGGCGCACCGAGAAAGCGCCCGATCATCGCGCCGCCCCAGTAGAAGGAAACAAACCCAGCGGCGGTCTTTGCGGAGAGGCCGGCAATTTCCGGCAAACCAAAATAATTCACAAGGAAACTTCCAATCGAAACTTCAGCGCCCACATAAGTGAAAATACCGATCGCACCAAAGAGGAGATTGGGATGCTTCCAAATCGAATCGTTGACCTTTTCAGTGCGGGGCGCGGCGGTTTCGATTTTTGGCAACTTGAACATGCCGATTAAAACCGCCAAGAGCACCAGTGCAACGCTGATCACCATGTAGGGCATTTTCACCGAAGCCGCTTGCTGCACGCGATAGGCATGCAGAGCTTGCGGCGCAAGCTGCCTTAACTGCTCGATTGCCAGAGGCGCAGCGCTCAAGATCAGCAGCCCTCCGAGTTTCGGTGCGATCGTCGTTCCCAACGAGTTGAAAGCCTGCGTCAGATCGAGGCGGCTTGATGCCGTCTCCGGTTTGCCCAGCAGATCCACATACGGATTGGCAGCCACCTGCAGGCCGGTAATCCCCGCGGCGAGTACCAGGAGTGCCGTCAAGAACAGCGGGTAGGACGCGGCGGATGCGGCAGGCACGAAGAGAAACGCTCCCACAGCCATGGTCAGCAGGCCGACAACCATCGTCCTCTGGTAGCCGACGGTATTCACGATCCGCGACCATGGCACGGAAAACAGGAAATAGGCGGAAAAAAATGCGAACTGCACCAGCATCACCTGGGCGTAACTCAGGTCAAAGATCGACTTCAGGTGCGGCACCAGAATGTCATTCAAACAGGTCAGAAACCCCCACATGAAAAACAGCGTGGTGACGACGGCCAGAGGGCGTGAGTAGTTTGGGGTCGCCACGGCGGCCGGAAACCCCTGGGCCGGGTCCGTCTTCGTGATGATTTCTTGAGTTGGCATCTTCGTCTCCTGGATCGCCCACTGCCGTGCCTCTCGCGCTTCTCAACTTTAGAAAGCTGCAGCTACCACCATGTTTCAGCCTGAACGCCGTAGGTCAGGCCATTCGTTCTGTTCAGATAAGGCACCCCGCCGACATAACCCCGGAATCCGTCAGACCAGTTTGCGTAGGTGAAGAAGGCGCGCAGCACCGGCCGGCTGAAGTATTTCCTGCCCGCTCCGATTTGTGGCGCGACGGTGATTTTGCGTAGCCACCCATTCAAATAAGGTTCGCCGTTTTGCGTAGGAACAAAGCCTTCGGTGTGGTCAAAACCGGCCTCAAACGCCAAGGAAAGATATTTGGTGAAGAAGATCTCAGGTCTGGCGCCGAACGAGACCCACTGGCTCCAGTCATGCTGGGGATTTCCGTCTTTGCTGCGCTGATAGAGAAAGATGGGGCTGATGGCGAACCGGTCGTTCGGCTGGAACAGCACCTGTTCGACGACGAGCAGTTGCCTGGATTTGTTGATGTAGGGAGTAGGATCAGCGATCGTCGTGCCATTTCCGGGATTGCTAAAGTTGCTGGCTGCGCCCGTTCCGTACTGGACGGAAAACGAGTGGAAACCACCGTGCCACTCGAGGCGTTGATGGCGCAGGCCGAAGGCGTATCCATCCGTTGTGGGCACTTTCGTGCCGACCGGAACGGCTAGGCCGCCGACGGTCGTGCCGCCTTTAGAAGTCGCGTAATCGAACCAGCCGCTCCAGAGGCCCAAGGGGCCTTTCAGATCATAGACGCGGACATCAATGTTGCTCTTCGCGAGGTTGCCGTTTTGCGTGATGATGTCAGGCCGGGCGGCGGACAAGAAAGCCACGGCCATCTTGCCGACCCGGATATTGAGATCCTCCACGCCACCGCCGTAGCCACTTTCATCCAAGGGGTAGAAGTCGATGATGTCGACGTGCTGGCGGCGGTAGTACCTTTCACCGGCCCAAAATTTGGCGTCCGGCTGGCTGTCGAAGATGTTACCGGCTTGAGCAAAGGCTTCGCGAAAGCGGAACTGGTCGTTGCCAATGCCGTTAGGGAAACCCGCGGAGTTGGCCGAATTGGTGGTGTTGGCCTCGATCATGAACTCCGAGCGCATCCAAGCCTTGTCCGAGTTGTGCTCCGGGTTTACCCAGTTGTTGACGAAGATCAATTCCGCGTAGGTCTCCGCTTCGTTGCCCAGGCGGTATTTGGCATCAGCCCCGGGGGCCTCAAATGCAACCTGCTGCCCACCCTCGCCATTCAGGCCGTAACCGGAACGGAAATAGCCGTGGAATTCAAAGCTGTTGATCTGTTGCTTGAGACTCTCTATCTTTTCGTCTGCTTCCCGCACCTGGTCATACGAGGGTTCCGAAGAAAGCTGTCCTTGATACTGGGCCCCGACCTGGTTTGACTCTCCGGTGACGGCTCTTTGGGCGGCTTGCTCGGCAGCCAACTCGACTGAGGAAATGGTTCCCTGCTTTGCTTTTTCGCGGGTTTCGTTTTCTTGTTTCTCTTTTTCGTTTTCTTTTTCGATTTGCTGTTCGAGGGCGGCAATCCGCTGTGTCAGATCGCGAGTAGTCGCGTCGTATTGCTGTTTTAGTTGCTGCAATTGCTGTTGGAGACGGTCTGATGGTTGCGTGCTGGGAGTCTGTGTCGAGGCGACAGGTGCTTGGGGTGCCTCTTGAGCTTGAGCAGTCAAACCGGCGAAAGAAAGAAGTGCTGAGCAACAGAGGAATCGAATAAGCGGTTGTGTCCACCGACAGAATGGTCCAGCGATCATAAGATTCCGAGGCTCCTAAGGCGTTCTGGCTCCTCTTCATGAACGACAACCTGCTCGAGGCAAATCAGGTCTCAGCATTCGCGATTCCAGACCGAGCGGTCTTAGTCGAGGCTGTGCTTGGTCCTTCAAAATCAGCGCCTTAGGGATTTTCTCTTCGGTCGGGCGCAGCAGTAACTTCGGGCGGGATCGACGGTGAGTGTCAAAGGTTTGGCAAGTGACAAATCTTTGCGAATGCGGCGCGTAAGTCTCAGGAATGGCGATTCGAATAACCGGTGTGTGAAGTGCTTGTTTGCTTTGTTGAAGCAATCTTGTGCTGCTTGACAACACCGCTCGGGAAGCTCTTTCCGTGTGCAGCATGCTACCTGGTTTCTTGTTCGCCGGTTTCTGGTGGACGCTCAATCGAGACGGAAATATATGGCTGCGCCCGAAAAGGTCTCCTGCGTGGTGACTCTGCTCATTGTGATTGGCGTGATTGTAATGAGGTGTTTCTTTAAAGGGACCCGGTTCGAACCCCCACAGTTCAACGCCTGACACTTGCCAAGCCTTTGGCAGTGATTTTTGTGGCTCGATAGGCCAAGCCGGAACTCTCCGGAGCTTGAAACTGTACTAACTGCATGTTGGGAAAGAAGATTTCGCAGGCACCGAACTGAACATCCGGTTGGAACCGCGAATGCTTTCATGGAAAGGCGTGCGCAGAACAGACCCGTTGGCATGAATAAGGTCAAGGAGCAGCAGCGATACGTGGCCATGATCGAAATCTTCAGGCAGGAAGTCCCAAATCCGTTGGCGCCGCCCAACAGGAATCTACGGGCCGGACTTGCCATGGTGGTTGTCGCCCCGTTGGTTGTCGCTTTGTTCCTGGGTTTGACGGTTTGGGCCAAGTTCGGCATGGGCGCCCAATCAACCGTAGCTGCTTCAAAGAGGGTCCTTGCCGCGGCTCCTGGTCGCGAACAGGGAGGCGCAGCCAAATCAGCACCACCACAGGAAGAGCACGGCCTCTCGCCGAAAGCCGAGGAGATCACCAGAATCTTCGGGTTCCCGATTACCAATTCCATGATCGTGAGCTGGGTGGTGGCCCTGGGCGTGATCATTTTTGCTCAAGCCGCTACGTGGAATATGAAACAAATCCCGGATGGAGCACAAAACCTCCTGGAATGGTTGGTTGAAGGACTCCATAAGTTCCTCGAAGGAGTGATTGGCGAGCATTTGACGAAGCGAACGTTTTGGTTTTTTGCCACGGTTTTCATATTCATTCTTTGCACGAATTGGGTGGGGCTCATTCCGGGGATAGGGTCGGTGGGCTGGGGCCATCAGACCTCGCATGGTTTCCAGGTCGAGCAAGCCTGGCTACGTGGTGCCAATGCCGATGTCAACATGACGTTCGCGATGGCCCTGGTCTTTTTCGCCTGCTGGATCGTTTGGGCACTGCAGGAAGTTGGCCCGCTTGGATTTCTGAAGGAGCTCTTTGCGCCCAAGGGGCAGACCACCGGTCTTCTTAGATTACTCATGGTGTTTGTGTTCTTCGCGGCCGGCTGTCTCGAGATCGTCTCCATCTTGTTCCGACCGATCTCTTTGAGCTTTCGGCTCTACGGCAACATCTACGCCGGCGAAAACATGATGGAAGCCATGTCCAGGCTGGTCCCCGGCTTCGGATGGTTGGTACCGATTCCTTTTTATTTCCTGGAGCTGTTGATGGGGCTGGTTCAGGCGTTGGTGTTCATGCTGTTGACGGCAGTGTTCACTCTTCTGATTTGTCAGCAGGAAGAAGGGCCCGTGCCGGCGCACGGTTAGCGACTAATTTCGGCGGCTTCTTCAAGTTCCATGGCATGAGCCGCCAAGAAAGGCCAAGAAAGGAACGATAGTTATATGACGGGAAACTTGACAGTTGGTCTGGCGGCGCTTGGCGCGGCCATCGGAGTGGGTTTGATCGGCATGAAAGCTTCGGAAGCTGTGGGACGCAATCCCGAAGCTTCCACGAAGGTTCTAGTCCAGTCGATCCTGGCCATTGCCTTCGCCGAAGCGATCGTATTCTACGCGATCTTTCTTGCGAAATAAGGAGAAGGTCAGTTGCGGGGCCGATGCACGCCCTTCAGCCGAGCCGGAAACGTGAGATATGAATTTTATCGTTTTATTGTCACAAGTTGATAGTAGTGGTCAGGTGGAGCAGATTGCCCGCACATTTGGCGTGGACTGGTCTCACCTGGTCGCGCAGATCATCAGCTTTTTGATCGTTTGTGCCCTTCTCTACCGGTTTGCGTACGGGCCAGTTCTGAAGATGTTGGACGATCGCCGTCAACAAATCACGCTGGGACTGGCGAATGCCGAAAAGATAAAGGGCGAATTGGCGCAGACCGCGGCCCAGCGGCAGGAAGTGTTGACCGAGGCCAATGCCCAGGCGACTCGGCTCATCGAAGAAGGCCATTCGGCGGCCACTCGGGTCCGTGAGCAGGAAACCCAAAAAGCCATCGCTGAGGCACAACAGATTATCGTAAAGGCGCGGGAGGCGGCCGCGCAAGACTACGCCCGCATGCTTGCTGCGTTGAAGAGCGAAGTAGGCAGGTTGGTGGTGCACACGACGGCCGCAGTTACGGGCAAGATTCTGACGCAGGAAGATCAGCGGCGACTGGCCGAGGAAACGGCCAAGGAAGTGGCGGGATAATCTCTGAGTGATGTGGACGAAATGAGAACGAGTAAACAAGCCGCGCGGGAAGCCAAGCAATTGTTTCGCATTTGCTTACTGAATGGATTGCCGGACGAGGGCCGCGTGCGGTGGGTGATACAACGCGTCATCGAAAGCAAGCGGCGAGGTTATCTCGTTTTGCTGTCGCACTTTCATCGCTTGCTGAGACTGGACCGTGAGCGGCACTTCGCGGAAGTCGAGAGTGCCGCTCCACTGCCCGTGGACTTGCGGGCCAGCGTGGAAGCTGGCCTTCGGCGTACGTACGGGCCTGGGATAAACATCCAGTTTTTGCAACGACCCGCATTAATCGGGGGCATGCGCATCACGGTCGGCAGTGATGTCTATGACGGCAGCGTGCGGTCCGAACTGACAGCTCTGGAGCGCAGCTTCTGAGTCATCAGGAAGATCGAGAGGGAATATCGGGGCCCGATCTTTCGCGGGATTTGACCCTGCGTGATGGATAAATTGGGTGAAAGGAATTTATGGCCGACTTACTACAAGAAATTGAAGCCCAAATAGCGGGAGCGAAGGCCACGTCTGGCAAGCAGAACGTCGGCGTCCTCCGTGAGATTGCTGACGGCGTCGCGAAAGTAGAAGGGCTTGACGATGCGATGCTCAACGAGATGATCGACCTCGGCCACGGCATCACGGGGTTGGCCTTGGATCTCGACGAGACGGAAGTCGGCGTGGTCATTCTAGGCGATTACACGCAACTTCAGGAGGGTGATGAAGTTCGCGCTACCGGCAAACTGTTGCAGGTTCCGGTTGGAAAGGGGTTGTTGGGAAGGGTCGTGAATACTCTTGGAGAGCCCCTGGACGGCAAGGGCCCCGTGAAAAGTGCCGTCGCTTATCCGGTCGAGAAAATCGCCCCCGGCATTATCCGGCGCCGCCCGGTTAGCCAACCTCTGCAAACGGGAATCATGTCCATTGACGCCATGATTCCGATCGGCCGCGGCCAACGTGAACTGATTATCGGTGATCGCTCCACGGGCAAGACTACCATCGGCATCGATACGATCATCAGTCAAGCTCGTCTCAACAAGGCCGCTGAAGCAGCGGGCGACAAGGACTATCGCCCGGTCTATAGCATCTACGTGGCAATCGGTCAGAAGCAATCCACCATCGCGCGAATCATTGCAACTCTCGAAGAAGCCGGGGCAACGCCGTACACCATCATCGTTGCTTCACCTGCTTCTGATTCGGCAACCAGTCAGTATCTGGCGCCGTTCGCGGGAACGGCGATGGGCGAGTGGTTCATGGACAATGGCATGGACGCGTTGATCATTTTTGACGACTTGTCCAAGCACGCGGTGGCCTACCGGCAGGTCTCCCTGGTGTTGAAGCGACCCTCGGGTCGTGAGGCGTATCCCGGCGACGTATTTTACCTCCATAGTCGATTGCTCGAACGCGCCGCGCGTGTGGGGGAAAACTACGGCAACGGTTCTCTTACCGCATTGCCCATCATTGAAACGCAAGCCGGCGACGTTTCCGCGTATATCCCTACCAACGTCATCTCCATCACGGACGGCCAGATTTTCCTGGAGACCGATCTGTTCTACCAGGGAGTCCGCCCGGCGATTTCCGTTGGCATCTCCGTTTCCCGCGTTGGCTCAGCGGCGCAGCTCAAGGCAATGAAGCAGGTTGCCGGACAGCTCAAGGGAGACCTCGCCCAGTTTCGAGAGTTGGCGGCGTTCGCGCAATTCGGCTCGGAACTTGATGCCAAGACTCAGGCCCAGATCGACCGCGGCAAGCGCATCATGGAAATCTTCAAGCAGCCACAATACAACCCCATTCCGATCGAGGTTCAAGTAGCGGTGATTTGGACTGTACAAAATGGATACGTAGACCAAATAGCCGTGGATCGGATGAAAGAATTCAAGTCCAGCCTGACGGAGTTCCTCACCACGCGCAAGGTGGAGCTGCTTCGAAAAATCGCTCAAGAGAAGGCGATCAGCCCGGCCTTGACTGCCGAGTTGAAAGTAGCAGTCGATCAGTTCAAAGAAACTTGGAAGTGAATATCCTCCAATGCACAACCTACACGACATACGCCGGCGGATAAGGTCAATCGGGGGTACCGCGCAAATCACCAAGGCCATGCAAATGGTCGCGGCTTCCAAGATGCGCAAAGCGCAGGAGAGCGTTCGCGCCGGGCGTGCCTTCGCGCGGTTGTTATATCGCATTCAGCGCGAAGCCACGGCCCGTAGCATCGACTTCCGCCACCCACTGCTCGAACTACGCACGGTCCGTAAGCGAGCCGTCATTTTAATTGGCGCGGACAAAGGTTTGTGCGGGGCTCTCAACAACAACCTGTTCCGCGTCGTCTCTCAGTTCGACCCCGAGTCAACCGTTTTCGTCACTGCCGGGCGGAAGGCGTCGCAATTCATCGCCCGGACGCGGCGGCAGCTAGTCGCTGAGTTTGCCTACGGGGACGAGCCCACCTTTCTCGAAGCTCAGGCGATTGCTTCGCTTGCCCGCGACCTGTTTTTGAAACGAGAAGTGGATCAGGTGAGGATTGTGGGAACCGAATTTTTGAATACGCTCATGCAGCGTCCGGTGGACCTGGAATATCTTCCCATCGGCGAAATCAAAGGCTTGAAGATTCCTGGAGAGGAATCGGAAGAGAAGCTGCCGCCGGACACGCGAGAATCCCTGTTTGAGCCGGGGCCGGAAGCTCTTCTGGCCTATCTCCTCTCTCACTATTTGAACATTTATATGCATCGCGTCTTGCTGAATGCCAAAGCCAGTGAACAAAGTGCGCGCATGGTATCGATGAAGAACGCCAGCGACAATGCGAACCACCTGATCCAGCATTTGACACTCGAATACAACAATCTGCGTCAGGGCAACATCACGAAGGAATTGCTCGAGATCGCCGGCGGCCAGTCCGATTGAGGCAGCATCGTTTTGGTAGAACCATTGAGGCAGGGTGAGAAGCTATGACTGTAAACAAAGGGAAAATCGTCAAAGTTGTGGGACCGGTGGTAGACGTCGAATTCGTGGACGCTATTCCCGCGATCTACAACGCACTGACGGTCGAATGCAAAGTTCAAGGGCAGCCCATGAAGTTGACTCTCGAAGTGCAGCAGCACCTCGGGGACAAGTCCGTGAGGGCCATCTCCATGACGGGCACCGAAGGCCTGAAGCGCGGCTTTGAAGTGACCGACAACGGCGGGCCAATCGCCATGCCGGTCGGTGATGGTGTGATGGGCCGGATCTTCAATGTGACAGGAGAGCCGGTGGATGAGAGAGGACCGGTGCACGCGGAAAAGTACTATCCGATTCATCGCGCTGCGCCACCCCTGGTGGACCAGTCGACTTCTCCGCAGTTGCTACCCACTGGCATTAAGGTGATTGACTTGATTTGCCCTTTCCTAAAAGGCGGCAAAGTAGGTGCGTTCGGCGGCGCGGGAGTGGGAAAGACCGTGGTCATCATGGAGTTGATCAACAATATCGCGAAGCTTCACGGCGGTGTCTCGGTCTTCGCGGGTGTCGGGGAGCGAACGCGTGAAGGGAACGATCTCTATCACGACATGTCCGATGCGGGAGTCATCCAACAGAACAATCTCGGTGCATCCAAAATCGCCCTGGTGTATGGCCAGATGAACGAATCGCCTGGCGCTCGGCTCCGCGTGGCGCTGTCCGGTCTCGCGATCACGGAATATTTCCGTGACGAGAAAAACCAGGACGTGCTGCTGTTCATTGACAATATCTTTCGCTTTTCTCAGGCGGGCTCCGAGGTATCAGCCTTGCTCGGCCGCACTGCCAGCGCCGTCGGTTACCAGCCTACGCTCGCTGCAGAAATGGGAGCCCTTCAGGAACGCATTACGTCCACGAAAAAAGGGTCGATCACTTCCTTTCAAGCGGTCTATGTCCCAGCGGATGACCTGACGGACCCGGCGCCGGCAACCACCTTCGCGCACTTGGACGCCACGATCGTTCTGGACCGCGCCATCGCTGAATTGGGCATCTATCCGGCCGTAGATCCACTGGCTTCCACCTCACGGGCGCTCGCGCCGGAAATCGTCGGCAAGGAGCATTACGACGTGGCGCGCGGGGTGCAGAACGTGCTTCAGCGCTACAAGGATCTGCAGGACATCATTGCGATTCTGGGAATGGATGAACTGTCGCCTGAAGACAAACTGGCGGTGTCGCGGGCGCGCAAGATCCAGCGCTTTTTGAGCCAGCCATTCAGCGTGGCCCAGGTGTTTACCGGCCATGAGGGCAAGCAGGTTCTTTTGGCCGACACCGTTCGCGGCTTCAAGGAAATTCTGGAAGGCAAGCACGACGACGTGCCGGAAAGCAACTTCTACATGAAAGGCGCAATCGAGGAAATCAAATAGCGTTTGCCGATAGCGGCTGGAAAAACTACGACGCAGCGGACATTCAAACATGGCGAATAGCATCAAATTGGAAATTGTTACGCCGCAAGCCACCGTCACTTCCGAAGAGGTGGACATGGTCACTCTACCTGGGACAGAGGGACAGATGGGGATTCTTCCTCACCACGTCCGGCTGATGACGCGACTGGTGCCCGGCGAAATGATTGTGCGCAAGAACGGGCAAGTTCGATTTCTGGCCGTGGGCGAAGGGCTTGTCGAAGTCACTGGCGACCGGGTGTCCATCGTCACGGATATGGCGGTTGCTTCCGAAAACATCGACGAAGAAAAAGCGGAAGAAGCACGGCAACGAGCTGCAGCGCGCCTCCGCGAAAAGATCTCTACCGCAGAAGTCGCTTCCGTGAACGCCGCTCTCGCACGCTCGCTAGCGCAATTGCGTGTGAAACGCCGTCATCACCGGTGAGGCCGGCCGAAAGGCGGTGGATGGTGGGCCTGCGGTCAGGTTTTCGAAATGCAAGCGCATAAGGGGGAAGCCGGCTTGGCAGCACTCTTGCCTTCAAGGCAACGCGAGGGATGGCCTGCCAATCGTCTGCCACTTGCTAAAGGATTGGCACTCACCACGGCCTCAAACAATCTCATTTTCAATCATTTAGAGATGGCCTCTGTGGTGCTCTGCACATAGTGCGATAATCGGGCTGGGAGTCGCATGGCTGTCAGCATCCGACGGGGGGAGGGAGTCTGTTTCGGTTCCCCCATCGTTCATACAGGAGAGGACCATGACGCTGCTGGAATCGTTGAAGAAATACACTACCGTTGTCGCAGACACGGGCGACATTGAAGCCATTGCGCGGCACCGGCCGCAAGACGCCACCACCAATCCTTCCCTTCTTTTTCATGCCGCGCAGATGCCGGCCTACCGCCACTTGGTGGAAGAGGCCACGGCACTGGCCCTGGAGCGGGGCGGAGACCACGGAGCGATGGCGGAAGAATTCATTGACCGACTATTCGTACTGTTTGGAAGTGAAATCTTGAAGGTCGTCCCTGGCCGCGTCTCCACGGAAGTCGCCGCCAGCTTGAGCTTCGATACCACGGCCACCCTCACCAAGGCCCGCAAGCTAATCTCGCTCTATGACAAGAAGGGCGTGGCACGGGAGCGTATCCTGATCAAGATCGCCAGTACCTGGGAGGGGATTCGGGCTGCCGAGATTCTGGAAAAGGAAGGCATTCACTGCAATCTCACGCTTCTTTTCAGCTTCGCCCAAGCGGTCGCGTGCGCCGAAGCGAAAGTGACCTTGATTTCACCCTTCGTCGGTCGCATTTACGATTGGTACAAGAAAGAGCAAGGCAACACCGAAATTCTACCGGACCAGGATCCCGGCGTCGCATCCGTTACCCGTATTTACAATTACTACAAGAAATTTGGTTACAAAACTCAAGTGATGGGCGCGAGTTTTCGCAATGTGAATCAGATCGTCCGATTGGCTGGATCCGATTTGCTTACCATCAGTCCGGACCTTCTGGATCAGTTGGAGCAGACGGAAGGGACTCTCGATCGCAAACTCGATCCCGTAAAGGCGCAGGGCAGCAAGGAAGTCCGCTTGCATCTTGACGAGAAGACTTTCCGCTGGATGCACAACGAGGACGCCATGGCCACCGAGAAACTGGCCGAAGGCATCCGCAAATTCAATAGCGACGCCCGTCATTTAGAAGACTACGCGCTCTCCCAGGTTGCGCAAAAAGTCGGCTGAGTGGCGTTCCGCGATGCTGAACCTGTTGGTTTTCTCGAGAAGCTGTCGACAGGCACATTTTCCTCAACGCGCTGTCTAGATTGAGGTCTACCAATGAGCATGGCCCGAGCCGTACTGTGGGACATGGATGGAACTCTAATTGATTCGGAGCAGTTGCACTGGATTTCCTGGCGGGACACCATGGCTAAGGAAGGCAGCGCAATCACTTACGAACAGTTTCTTTCTTCCTTCGGGCAACGCAACGACTCCATCATTCCCCGTTGGTTGGGTGCCGCAGCGACTCCCGAGCGCATCGACAGGATTTCACAGGCGAAAGAGGAGCTGTATCGACAGTTGGTCCGCAAGAACGGGATCTCCCCGCTGCCCGGCGTCAAGAATTGGGTGCATCGGCTTCACGAACGAGGCTGGCTCCAGGCAATCGCTTCGGCCGCCCCTCGTCCGAACATTGAAGTGGTTCTTGAAGCTCTGGCGGCTACCCACTGTTTTCAGGGAATCGTCTCCGCTGAGGACGTAAGCCGGGGAAAACCGGATCCGGAAGTATATTCGGTGGCGGCTTCGCGCGTCGGTGCGTCACCGGACTCGTGCATCGTCGTAGTAGACGCTGCCGCGGGCGTCGAAGGGGCGCGGAGCGCGGGCATGCGGAGTATCGGAGTAAGTCGCAACGGGAAACACCTGCCCGCGGATGTTGTGGTGCAGTCTCTTGATCAGCTGGATTCCGAGGCTTTCGAAACCCTGCTAAAGTCCGAGCTCCGCGATACCAAGAACATGGGACCCACACCGCAGAAGTAGGGCGGAGACCACTTGATGTTCTCTTGCCGGCGGAATTTCCCGACCCGGGCGCGCATGTCTTTTGTGCAAAATTCTAGATTCAGATTTAGAGTCTCGTGGTTATGCTCCGGCTGGCCAAACGGTTTGAACTTTCGGTCAGCTCTCGCAGCCACGCAAACGCCGGCATGGACAGCATGTTTTCCGTGCAGCGCCAGCTCCAGTTTCCGCTGGGGCGTCCAGGCACATTCATGCGAGTCCCTCTTCCCAAGTTGAGGAGATCTTGTAACGGAGCGATCGTAAGTGCCGCGATCGAGGACCACGCGAGGCGCAGCAACGCCGGCGCCGCTTCCGCCGTTTCGCCCGGCGAGCGCTTCAGATAGCTCCAGAAGTTCTGCCGCTGGTCGTCGGGCAATTCTTCGTACCACTGTCGGCTCGGGGCGTTGTCATGCGTTCCCGTATACGCGATCGTGTTGGCCACGAAGTTCTCGGGAAGATATGGATTGTCGCGATGACCGTCGAAAGCGAACTGCAGCACCCGGGTCCCCGGCACTTGAAATTGGTCTCGAAGCGTTCTGACGTCCGGCGTAATCACTCCCAGATCCTCGGCGATGAACGGTAGGCGCCCAAGTTCCCTTTCTACCGCTTCGAAAAAGCCGGCACCCGGACCCGCCACCCATTGCCCGGACTGTGCCGTCGGTGCTCCGGCAGGAACATGCCATGCCGCCGCGAACCCGCGGAAATGATCCAAGCGAATTAGATCGACATGCGCCAAGAGGGCACGCAATCGGTCCACACACCAGCGATAGCCGGTTGAACGAAGGGCGTCCCAGTTGTAGACCGGGTTGCCCCACAGCTGGCCCTGCGCGCTGAAATAGTCGGGGGGAACGCCGGCAACAAAGCGCGGCCGCCGCCGCTCGTCGAGCAAAAACAATTCCGGGCTGGCCCAAACATCACTCGAATCCGGAGAAACGAAAAACGGCAGGTCACCGATCAAACTCACACCTTTGGCGTGCGCATGCTCCTTCAGTTGATCGGCCTGGCGAAACAACAGAAATTGTGCAAAGCGAACCTGATCGATTTGAATCACCAACTCGCGCCGTGCTTCACCGAGCGCCCGAGGGTTACGCCTGACCAACTCTTCGGGCCACTCGAGATAATAGGCGCCGTCGTACTTCCCTTTTAACGCCCGGAATAGAGCATAGTCCTCGAGCCAACCTGCCTGTGCGGCGCAAAATTCGTCATAGGCGGGCCGCAGGTCCTTGCGCTCACCTGCCTGGAAGTTTTTCCAAGCCTTTTCCAACAATCGGTGCTTGAACGGAATCATGGAGTCGTAGTCGACCACGTCCGAGACGAAGTGAAACTCACAATCGCCCGCCTGGAGCAGGCTGTCCGCGATCAGCGCATCCGGACTGATCAACAAGCCGTTGCCGGCAAACGACGATAGAGATTGATACGGTGAGTTGCCGTAACCGGTCGGGCCGAGCGGCAACGCCTGCCACCATCCCTGGCCGGCATCGTGAAGTCGATCGATCCAGGAAAACGCCGATGGCCCGAGATCGCCGATTCCGTAACGCGAGGGTAGAGACGTCACATGCAACAACAATCCGGAAGCCCGGTGTCCCGGGGGGAACGGCGGAACGTTCGTTTGCCCACCGGTATCGTTCATCGCCGTGGTCCAGTCCGCGGCTCGATTTCAGGAGAATCGAGTGCATTGTTCACAATCGCCTCCGCTTCGCTCACGATCGTGTGCAGATGCGCCTGGCTTTTGAAACTCTCGGCGTAGATCTTGTAGATGTTCTCCGTGCCGGAGGGCCGGGCGGCAAACCAGCCGCTGCGCGTCACCACTTTCAAGCCGCCGATGGGAGCATCGTTGCCAGGAGCTCTGGTGAGTTTTGCGGTGATGGGTTCACCGGCCAGATCCGACTCCTTCACCGCGTCCGGTGAGAGTTTTTGCAGTTTCGTTTTCTGCTCAAGCGTCGCAGGCGCGTCAATGCGGGTGTAATACGGAGAGCCGAACTCCGCCGTCAGCTCGAGATAGTGCTCGCCAGGATCTTTACCTGTGCGGGCTGTGATTTCCGCCGCCAGCAGGTCCATGATCGGGCCGTCCTTGTCCGTCGTCCACACCGAGCCGTCACGCCGAAGAAAACTTGCTCCAGCACTCTCTTCTCCGCCGAAGCAATACGAACCGCTAAAGAGGCCAGGCACAAACCATTTGAAACCGACCGGCACTTCTCGCAGTTCCCGGCTGAGCTTGCGGACCATTTGATCGATCATGCTGCTGCTTACCAGCGTCTTTCCCACGGCCGCTTCTCGAGGCCACTCGGGGCGGTGTGTCAGCAGGTAGCGAATAGCCACAGCCAGAAAGTGGTTGGGGTTCATCAATCCTGCCACTGGAGTGACAATCCCGTGGCGGTCCGAATCCGGGTCATTCGCAAATGCCACCTGATAGCGATCCTTGAGTGCGACGAGCCGAGCCATCGCGTACGGGCTCGAGCAATCCATGCGGATCTTTCCATCGTGATCCACGGTCATAAACGAAAAAGTCGAGTCTATCGTCGGATTGACGATCTCGATCTCCAAGCCATACAGAGAATTGATCGGTTCCCAATACGGCCGCGCCGCTCCCCCCAGAGGATCGACGCCAAGTTTCAGCTTGGCCGCTCGAATCGCCTCCATGTCGACAACGTTTTGGAGATCGCGTACGTAGGGCAAAATAAAATCTTCCTGGTGGATGCACGCAGCTTGCATGGCTTTCGTGAACGGAACTCGCTGGACCGCGACATTGCCCGCTCGCAACAATTCGTTGGCTCGCCCTTCGACCCAATGCGTCACGTCAGTGTCGGCGGGGCCGCCGTTGGTCGGGTTGTACTTGAATCCCCCATCCTCCGGCGGGTTGTGCGAAGGCGTGATGACGATGCCGTCGGCGAAGTGTTCCTTGCGATTGCGGTTGTAAACCAGAATGGCTCGCGAGATGACCGGCGTCGGAGTGACACCGTCGTCCTGTTGAATGATGGTCTCCACACTGTTCGCGGCCAATACCTCGAGCGCGGTGCGCTGAGCGGGCCCGGACAAGGCGTGGGTATCTTTCCCCATATACAGCGGGCCGTCCGTTCCCTGGGTTCGCCGGTAGTCACAGATAGCTTGGGTGATGGCGAGGATGTGCGCTTCAGTGAACGTGCCGTGGAAGGGCGAACCGCGGTGTCCGCTGGTGCCGAAGCTGACCAACTGGCTGGGATCATCAAGCTCCGGACGCCGCTTGAAATACTCCGTCTCCAGCTGACCTACATTTACGAGCATCTCCCTCAAAGCAGGCTTCCCTGCGAGCGGCGAAATTGTGATGTCGTCAGGCGCGAGCGGTCCCGACAGTGTTTCTAGCGGACGGGACATGGTTGCACCTTCCAGATCTCGGATGCATATTCGGCGATGGTGCGGTCGCTTGAAAACTTTCCGGAATTCGCGACATTCAGGATCGCTTTGCGCGCCCAGGCGCCAGAATCCGCATACAAGGCGCCCAGCCGCTCGTGCGCCTGGCAGTAGGACGTGAGATCCGCCAAGTGCATGTAGTGATCGCCGAGGGTCAGAAGCGTTTCCCGCAACGGAGCAAATACTCTCGGTTCGTAGCGGCTGAAGTGGTCCGAGAAAATAAGATCAAGTGCCGCGCGCGTCTCCGGCTCATTTTCATAGTGCCACTGGGGGTTATACCATCCGCGGCTGGCCTCCACTTGTTCTACGGTGAGACCAAAGAGGAATAAGTTGTCCTCTCCCGCCTCCTCCGCCATTTCAATCGTCGCGCCGTCGCGTGTTCCGACCGTCAAGGCTCCGTTCATCATGAACTTCATGTTGCTTGTGCCGCTGGCTTCGTATCCCGCGGTGGAGATCTGGTTCGAAACATCACTGGCGGGAATCAGGCGTTCCGCGAGCGAAACGTTGTACTCGGGTAGAAACACAACCTTGAGTCGGCCACGGTTGGCGGGGTCGGCGTCAATCGTGTCCGCCAGGCTGTTGATGAACTTGATGATGAGCTTGGCCAGGTGATACGCCGGTGCTGCCTTGCCGGCGAAAAAAAAGGTCCGCGGCTCCATCTCGAGGCCCGGGTTCTCCCGCAGGCGGTTGTACATGACGACGATCCGCAAGGCGTTCAGCAGTTGTCTTTTGTATTCGTGGATGCGTTTGACCTGGCAGTCGAAGATGGTGTCCGGATCCACGATCTGCCCCGACGTCAATTTGAGCCAATTGGCAAATTCCGCTTTGGCTTCGCGTTTCGAGCCCAGGAACACTTGACGAAAGCTATTGTCCTCGGAGAATGGTTTTAGTTTTTTGAGCTGGCTCAGGTCGGTCGTCCACTCGTCGCCGATGACTTCGGTGATGGCACCGGCCAGCGCGGGGTTGGCTCCGAGCAACCAGCGTCGCGGGGTGACGCCGTTGGTCTTGTTGCTGAAGCGCTCGGGGAACATTTCCGCGAGATCCTTGACCGTCGTCGTGCGCAGTAATTTCGAGTGCACGGCAGCAACTCCGTTGGTGCTATGAGAGCCGACAATGGCCAGGTTGGCCATGCGAATCTTGCGCTCGCCGCCTTCTTCGACCAGGCTCACGTTTTCGACTCGGCGTTCGTCGCCGGGGAAGCGCAGACGAACTTCGTCGAGGAGTCGCCGATTCATTTCGTAGATAATCTCGAGATGCCGGGGAAGAAGGATTTCAAACCACACCACCGGCCATTTCTCGAGAGCTTCCGGCAGCAATGTGTGATTGGTGTACGCCAGGGTCTGCTTCGTCAGATCCCAGGCCTGGTCCCATCCCAGATGGGCATCGTCGAGCAGGATTCGCATCAGTTCGGCGACCGCCATCGAGGGGTGCGTGTCGTTCAGTTGGATCGCAACCTTCTCGGGCAGGCGGTTCCAATCTATGTTATGCCGCTGAAAACGACGAACCAGATCGGCCAGGGAACAGGCCACGAGGAAATACTCCTGCAAGAAACGTAGCCCTCGGCCCACGTTGGTTGAATCATCCGGGTACAGCACCCTTGTGAGCGATTCGGCCTCAAGCGTCTCGCCCAGAGCGCCGACGAAGTCGCCGGTACCGAATTCCTGAAAATTGAAATAATCCGGCGCAGCCGCGGCCCACAGGCGAAGAGTGTTGATCGTCTTTCCTCCGTAGCCCACCACAGGGCGATCGAACGGAATGCCGATCAAGCTCGAAGGCCGGCCAGGAATAACGTGGAAGTTCCCGTCTCGCAGTTGGAAGGAGCAGTTCAGTTTGACCTCCACTTTCTCATGCGGCCGGGCGACTTCCCAAGGATCGGTGTCCCGCAGCCAATTGTCGGGGTTCTCCTGTTGCCACCCTTTCACGATCGCTTGCTTGAAAATCCCGTACTCATAGCGCAAACCGTAGCCGGTGGCCGGGAGCTGCATCGTAGCCATCGAGTCCAGAAAGCACGCCGCGAGGCGGCCCAGCCCTCCGTTCCCAAGGCCCGCGTCCGGTTCCTGCTCGAGGAGCCCAAGCCAATCGAGACCTTTATCCTCTACGGTTTGCTGAACGAGAGGATCGAGCAAAAGGTTGCTAACGTTGTTGGCTAGCGAGCGCCCGATGAGAAATTCCATCGACAGGTAGTAAACGCGCTTGGCATTCGCTTCTTCGTAGGTTTTCTTCGTCAGCACCCACCGCTGCGCCAGGATGTCGCGAACCGAACGGGCGAAGGCCTCAAAGCGTTCACGCGCACTGGCCACCTTGGGGTCGATGGCCCTGTCAAAGAGCAGATGCCGTTCATAGAACGCGTTTTCCGTGCCGACAAAGGGAATCGGGCCGCACCCGTACTGCTTGAGAAGTTCGGAAACTTTGGCTGCGCTGGTCGTCTCGCGAACAAGAGCTGCGGACTTCGGGCGTATCACCTCGTTTGTGCTCATAATCATTTCCTCGCTATTTGAAATCAATTCTTGTTCAAAACCCACGGCCGAGATTCAACCACTGGATCATCGGGGCAACTCACACGGCCACGTGATGATCGTCATTCCAAAGCCGGATCACCGGATGGGACAAATTGTGTTCATAACTGAGCGCGCTCAGACTCGCTGTACTTAGCAGGAAATACGGGCTCGCCGATCCCGGACCAAGCGCCAGCCAGCGCGCAGCCAGTACCCGAATGAAATGTCCGCTCGAAAACAAGAGCACGTTTCCTGGAAGGGAACGCAACCGTTCGACCACGTGGTCTGCCCTCTCGCCTACCTGCGCGGGTGATTCCCCGCCGGGACAGCCATCGCGGAATAGTTGCCACTCCGGGCGTTGGGCAAGGATCTCCGCCGACCGTAAGCCCTCGTATCGACCGTAATCCCACTCCACTAAGTCAGGATCGGTTTCAGCTACGGCTCCAAACCCGGCGAGTTCACAGGTTCGCGCCGCACGCTGCAACGGGCTGGTAAAGACTTTATCGAACGCCAGGCCTTTCAAACGCTCGCCGAGCCGGCGGGCGTTCCGCTCACCGTTTGGGGTCAAAGGTAAATCCGTACGACCAGTATGTTGGCCGGAGAGGCTCCAAGCTGTTTCGCCGTGTCGCGCTACGTACACCAGTGGAAGTAGTTCACTCATTCCATTCTTCTCCTCAGAAGACTTGTTTCGATTACCATTTTTTTCGCGTAGTCGAAACTACTCAACCTTTCACGTCGACCGCGGTATTGCCACTCGCGATCCCTGACTCTTGCCCACTCACACTTCCCTTTCGTGCCCCCGCTTCTCCGCCTGCCTGTGTGAGCTTCCAACATTCCCGGGCGATGGCCCAATCCTCTTCGGCCCGAATCACCAGCACGCGAACATGTGAATCCGCGGTGGAGATATCCTGATCGAAGACAGGTTGCGCGTTCGATTTGTCGTCGAGTTTGAGGCCGAGAAATTCCAACTTGCTGCAAGCCGCGGTTCGCACTTCGGCGGAGTTTTCACCCACTCCGGCGGTAAACACCAGCGCATCGATTCCACCCAGCACGGCAACCATGCCGCCGATCGCCGCTTGCAAGCGGTGCACGTAGATGTCGAAAGCTAGCTTCGCCCTCCCGTGGCCCCGTTTTATCGCCGCAAGAATTTCGCGCACATCACCGGAGAGTCCCGAAATGCCCAGCAGACCCGATTTTTGGTTCAGTACGTTGTCGATATCCTGAGCGTTCAGGCGGCCCTGACGCATGAGGAAGGTCAGAATTCCCGGATCCACCGATCCCGAGCGCGTGCCCATCATCAAACCGTCGAGCGGAGTAAATCCCATCGTCGTATCAACACTGCGTCCGCCCTGAATTGCCGCTAAGGAGCAACCATTACCCAAATGGCAGGTTACCAATCGGAGCGACTTTTCGTTCTTTCTCAACAACTGGGCGGCACGTTCGGAGCAGTACTGATGATTGATGCCGTGGAACCCGTAGCGGCGAATGCCGCTCTCAAACCATTCGTAGGGGCCCGGATAGATTGCCGACGTCAGCGGCATTTGGCGATGAAAGCCGGTGTCGAAGACAGCGATCTGCGGGACCGTGCTCAGAAGGCTTTCGACGATCTGCATGCCCTCGAGTTCGGCGCGAATGTGGAGAGGGGCAAACGCGGAGGCGCTCGCGATTGCGGAACGTGCTTCGGGCGTCACGATCACGGGTTCCGAGAAGTGGGGGCCACCATGCACCACGCGGTGTCCCACGGCGTCGATCTCGGATCGTGAAGTGATGGCCCGCACGTTGCCGTCAACCAGGGTGCGCAGCAGGTGTCGGATTACCTGCTCGCGCGATGAGACAGGCAGTTGCTCCTTGAGGACGGTTCCCTGCGAGTTCTTGACTTGAATCTCAGCGGTATCGCCCCACTCGATCTTCCCTTCCCATAAACAAACGGGCGGATGTTCTGGGAGCGTCGCGCCTATTTCATACAGGCACGCCTTCTGGCTGCTGGAACCCGAATTGAGCACAAGAATTTTCATATCAGGACGGCACCCTCGATTTCTATTGCTGCGGCCAGCATTTGCTTTTGATTCCTAGAGTTTTTTACTAGGCGAGCGCCTGGGGCACCGCTTCCTCCCAACGTCCCTGCGCCTTCAGGATTAGTTCCACCACCTCGCGCGCGGTGCCGCGTCCCGCAAGCCGGCGAGTGGTGAAGTGGCATACAGCCGCTAACTCAGGCGCCCCGTCGGCTACGCACACTGCCAGTCCGGCTCGCCGCGCCAGAGGAATGTCCGGCAGATCGTCGCCCATATACGCAACCTCGTCTTCGGTCACGCCTGCCTTTTGCAGGCACTCTTCGAATGCCGCCGTCTTCTTCTTCTGTCCCAAATAAACAAAAGTGACCTTCAGCTCTTGAGCACGCTTAGCCACGGCCGGTGAATGTCGGCCGGTGATGAAGCCTGTCTGAATCCCCATGGTGTGGGCGAGCGATAGTCCCTGGCCGTCCCGGGAGTTGAACACTTTCATTTCGGAAACGATCGGTTCTCCTGAGCCGTCAGCGGTTGTGGCCGAGATCAGGCAGACGCAGCCATCGGTCAGCGTACCGTCTACGTCCATCAGAAAAAGTTTGATCTTACGGGCACGGGCCAATACATCAGGCGAAGCGGGGCACGCAAGATCAGTGTCAGACATCGGAAGGGCTGCTACGCTCATGAAAGTTTCCTCTCAATTCGTCGGGTGAACTGTCGGTCTATTGTGCCTGGTGGTTGCGTAAGGGTGGCCGATTCTGGGTTCCCAGCCACCCCTTGCGCTCTTTCAACCTAGGAAGTCTGATAGGGCCACTTCCATTCGGTGATGTCAGGCCGGTCGACGCCGTGTTCGTAAGCGTACTGCTCGCACGCAATACGCTGGTTGGTAAGTTCTTGGCGAACAGCAGCGGCGGTAGTGCGCAAGCGAGGAATCCGATCGATGGCATCTATGGCCAGGGTGAAGCGGTCGGTCTCGTTGCGAATGGCCAATTCCAAGGGCGTGTTGATGTTGCCGTGTTCCTTGTAGCCGCGCACGTGGATGTTGTGCTGGCTTGGCCGCCGGTAGGTGAGTCGATGGATCAGTCCCGGGTATCCGTGGAAGGTGAAGATCACCGGCCTGTCCGGGGTGAAGACAGCTTCAAATTCACAGTCCGTCAGCCCGTGTGGGTGTTCGGCGCTGGGCAGCAACTTAAACAGGTCAACGACATTCACGACACGGATCTTCACATCGGGGATGTGCTGCCGCAGCAGGACGGCGGCCGCCAAACATTCCAGCGTCGGCACGTCGCCGCAGCTTGCCAGTACCACGTCGGGTTCTGTGCCCTGGTCGTTGCTGGCCCAGTTCCAGATACCCAGGCCCTTGGTGCAGTGGGCGATCGCCGACTCCATGTCCAGGTACTGCATGTCCTGCGGCTGCTTGTCTGCAACGATGACGTTGATATAGTTTTCGCTGCGGAAGCAGTGGTCGGCAACCGAGAGCAGGCAATTGGCGTCGGGCGGAAGGTAGATGCGCACGACGTTGGGGCTCTTGTTGGCGACAACGTCGAGGAAGCCGGGGTCCTGGTGCGTGAAGCCGTTGTGATCCTGTCGCCAGACCAGGCCACTGACCAGGATGTTGAGCGAGGAGACCTTCATCCGCCACGCTACCTCGTTACACTTCTCCAACCACTTTGCGTGTTGGTTGACCATTGAGTCGAGAAGGTGGACGAATGATTCGTAGCTGTTGATCAGGCCGTGCCGGCCGCTCAGAATGTAGCCCTCCAGCCATCCTTCGAGGGTATGCTCGCTGAGCATTTCCATGACGCGCCCGTCCGGCGCCAGATGGCCGCCATCGGCGTCCTCTGGAAAGTACTCGGCAAGCCATGCCTTCTGGGTGACCTCGTATACGGCGTCGAGCCTGTTAGACTGCGACTCGTCCGGCCCGAAGAGCCGCAAGTTGTTCTTATTCCGCCTCATGATCTCCCGCATCAAAACGCCGAGGAAGCCCGCGTTACCCACCTGGATTGTTCCTGGCTTCTTGACCTCGATGCCGAGGGTACGGAAGTCCGGCATGTCGAGAGGCTTGCGAAGCAGCCCGCCGTTGGCCACGGGGTTGGCGCTCATCCGTCTAGTCCCCTCAGGCGGCAGCGCTCGCAGTTCGGGAATGAGGCGGCCCGCTTGATCGAAGAGCTTCTCCGGCTCGTAGCTGCGCAGCCATTTTTCCAGCAGCTGCAGGTGAGCAGGGCTGGAGTGGACGTCAGGCAGCGGGATCTGGTGCGCACGCCAGAAGCCTTCCAGGTAATTTCCGTCCACCTTCCGAGGGGCAGTCCAGCCCTTGGGGGTTCGCAGAATGATCATGGGCCAGCGCGGCCGCGACGGCTTGCCGGTCCGCCGCGCCTCATCCTGGAAATTGCGGATCTCCAGGACGCAGTGTTCCAGGGTCGCGGCCATCGCCTGGTGCATGCTTTCGGGGTCACTGCCCTCCACAAAATGCGGGGTGTACCCGTAGCCGACGAACAGCGCTTCCAGCTCCTCGCGGCTGATGCGGGCCAGGAGTGTGGGGTTGTTGATCTTGTAGCCGTTGAGGTGCAGCACCGGTAGCACCGCCCCGTCGCGGATTGGGTTGAGGAATTTGTTGCTATGCCAACTCGTGGCCAGCGGGCCGGTCTCGGCCTCGCCGTCGCCGACGACAGTCAGGGCGATCAGGTCCGGGTGATCGTAGACTGCTCCATAGGCGTGCGAGATACAGTAACCCAACTCGCCGCCCTCGTTGATGCTGCCGGGGGTCTCTGGGGTGGCGTGACTCCCGATCCCTCCCGGGAATGAGAACTGCCGGAAAAAGCGTTGTAGTCCGCACAGGTCTTCACTCTTGTCCGGGTAGACTTCGGAATATGTCCCTTCGAGGTAGCTCTGGGACAGAACCGAGGGCGCCCCGTGCCCGGGTCCGCAAACGTAGAACGCATTCAGGTCATACTTCTTGATCAGCCGGTTGAAATGTATGTAGGTGAAGGCTTGGCCGGCATCCGAGCCCCAGTGACCCAACATGCGTGGCTTGACCTGCTCGATCTTGAGCGGCTCACGGAGCAAGGGGTTGTCCTGGAGGTACAGCATCCCCAGGCACACATAGAGGCTGGCACGCCAATAAGCGTCTATCTGCCGCAGCTCGTCGGAGCTTAGCGGGGCTCCGCTGATGGTGGATCGTGCTTTGCCATAAGGACTCAGTGAGAGAGTGGGTTCTTCTACGGCTACTCTTGAAGTCATTATCTTAAGCTCCTTGTCTTTTCCGCGATTGGTCGGAACG
>Ga0210383_10001094_pt1 | contig 24907 bp, 18 predicted proteins | sample IncBWC14OmetaG_FD_160072 | JGI IMG/M metagenome (GOLD analysis project Ga0210383, IMG submission 160072) | Forest soil microbial communities from Barre Woods Harvard Forest LTER site, Petersham, Massachusetts, United States - Inc-BW-C-14-O ... | reverse complement strand
GGCTAGAGTGCTATTCATTTTGTCTCCATTGCGATTTTTGAGTTCGTTAATGGCGCCGCCTCCCAAAATAGCGGCTCAGCCAGTTTCTATTGAGAGCTGATAGAAGTCCAATGAACTTGCTGGCCGAGACGGGCGAAGTCTATAGCGCCGCGTCGCCGTGGCAACTGGTAAAACTGGCAGTCCCGCCGATAGAGAGGTGTCGCTGCCTGTATTATTACCGTCATGTCCAAGAAGCTCCGCTGGGGAGTTCTCAGCACCGCCGCTATCGGTCTCAAAAAGGTTATTCCTGCCATGCAGCTTGGGCAATCGGCCAGCGTTGACGCCATCGCTTCCCGCGATCTCGGGAAAGCGCGGCAGGCAGCGACCGCACTGGGCATCCCCAAGGCGTACGGTTCGTACGAAGAACTTCTCGCCGACCCCGAGATCGACGCCATCTACAATCCTCTTCCCAATCAGTTGCACATTGCTTGGACCATTAAAGCGGCTGAAGCCGGCAAGCATGTTCTCTGCGAGAAGCCGTTTAGCATGACAGTGGCGGAAGCTAAATCTCTGCTTGCAGTTCGCTCGCGTACGGGGGTGAAGATCGGCGAGGCCTTCATGATCCGCAGTTATCCCCAGTGGTTGCGCGTACGCGAACTGCTCAACCACGGCCGCGTCGGCGAACTCCGCTCTGTCTTCGGTTTCTTCAGCTACTTCAACGTCGATCCAACCAACATTCGCAACCAGGTTGAAGCCGGCGGGGGGGCACTCATGGACATCGGCTGCTACCTCATCCACGCATCGCGCTATGCTTTTGCCCAGGAGCCGACACGCGTCGTGGCGCGGATCGAGCGCGATCCCAAGCTGCAAACCGACCGGTTAACCTCGGCGATTCTCGACTTTCCCGGTGGCCAATCCGTCTTTACTTGCAGCACGCAGTTGCTGCCCTACCAGCGTGTCCACTTTATCGGCACGCGCGGGCGTATCGAACTGGAAATCCCATTCAACGCGCCGAAGGACCGTCCCACGCGGCTCTTCATCGACGGCAGTGGTGACCTTTTCGGCGGCGGCATTAGCACAGAAACCTTTCCTGTCTCCGATCAGTACACCCTGCAGGGCGATGCATTCTCAAAAGCCGTTCTGGAGAACACGGAAGTTCCCGTCCCCCTCGAGGATGCGATCAACAACATGGCAGTGATCGAGGCCATCTTCAAATCCGCCCGCACCAGCCAATGGGAATCCCCACACCGCTGAAGCCATCGCGGACTATAATTGCACGCACGGATGGCCCTTACCTCTGGCACAAGACTTGGCCCTTATGAGATCCGGTCGCCGTTGGGCGCCGGTGGCATGGGCGAAGTGTATCGCGCCACCGACACCAAGCTCGGCCGCGATGTAGCGCTCAAGGTATTGCCCGCCGAAATGGCGCACGATCCCGAACGGCTCGCGCGCTTCCGGCGTGAGGCGAAGGCCCTCGCTCAACTGGACCACCCCAATATCGTTACGATTCATTCGGTAGAGGAATCGGACGGCGTTCACTTCCTGACGATGCAGCTGGTCGAAGGGATGCCACTCGACCGGCTGATTCCTCAATGCGGACTTCCCGTCGAGCAGATCGTTGAGATTGCCAGTGCACTGGGTGACGCGCTCTCGGCCGCCCACGAAAAGGGCATCGTGCACCGCGATTTGAAGCCGGCAAACGTCATGGTCTCGGCCGAAGGCCGAGTTAAGGTCTTGGACTTCGGATTGGCAAAAGACGTTCGCGCCTCCAATTTCGCCGATGCGACGATGACCTCGGCCAGTCGAACCGAAGTAGGCGTCGTTATGGGCACGCCCGCTTACATGTCGCCGGAACAGACGTCGGGTCGGCCGCTTGATCATCGCACCGATATTTTTTCTCTTGGCGTGCTGTTGCATGAGATGGCTACGGGACGGCGGCCGTTCGAAGGAAATTCTTCGGCCGAGTTGGTCTCAGCGATTCTTCGCGATACTCCCCCCTCCGTTGCCGAAGTGCGTCCCGATCTGCCCAGCGATCTAGCGCGCGTAATCCGGCGCTGTTTGGAGAAGGATCCGCGGCATCGGGTGCAGACGGCGCGCGATGTCAGCAACGAATTTCGCGACCTGTCGCGACAGACTTCCCAGAAAATAGCCCCGTCAAAGACTTCGACCTCGCGTGCTGCGGCAGGTGACTCGGGCTCTGCCCGCGCAGACGAAGGTTTTTGGGTTGCAGTTCTGCCGTTCAAGTACGGCGGGACCAATGCCGAACTCACCGCGTTGGCGGAGGGGTTGACGGAAGACGTTGTCACGGGATTGTCGCGATTCTCCTATTTGCGGGTGATTGCGCGGGGTTCGACTACGAAATATTCGAGCGAGTCAGGAGATGTCCGAGCCGTCGGCAGGGAACTTGGAGCTCGTTACGTCATGGAAGGAAGCCTGCGCCAGGCGGGATCGAGGCTTCGCCTCACCGTGCAACTGGTTGACACCACCTCCGGCGCTCACTTGTGGGCGGAGACTTTCGATCGTGCTTTCGCTTCCGAAGGAATTTTTGAGCTACAAGATGACCTGGTTCCTCGCATTGTCTCTACGGTTGCAGAAACGCACGGCGTTCTGCCGTACAGCATGAGTCAAACCTTGCGTAACCGAAACCCGGACGAGTTGAGTCCATACGAAGCTTTGCTCCGCGGCTTCGCATACTTCAAGCATGTCAACGAAAGCGACCACGCAGGCGCTAGAGCAGCGTTGGAGAAGGCCATTCAACAGTCGCCCGGCAACGCCGACTGTCTGGCTATGTTGTCCATGCTGTATCGGGAAGAGTACAACCACGGATTCAACGTTCGTCCCGATCCGCTGGGGCGCGCTCTCTCTGCGGCGCGGCGCGCGGTTGATGCTGCCCCGTCCAATCATCTGGCGCATCACGCGCTCGCGTCCGTGTTGTACTTCCGGAAAGAACTGCAAGCCTTTCGCAGCGCGGCTCAGCGCGCGATGGAACTGAATCCAATGGACGGTTTCACTATCGCCTACATGGGCTTTCAGATTTCGTTTTCCGGCGACTGGGAGCGCGGCTGCGCCCTGATGGAAAGGGCCCGAAGCCTCAACCCCAATCATCCGGGATGGTACTGGTTTCCGCCATTCTTCAATGCCTACCGCAAGGGCGACTACCGTGATGCCCTGGAGTTTGCCCTGAAGGTCAACATGCCGGGCTTCTGGCGCAATGAACTGGCGCTTGCAGCGACCTACGGACAACTTGGCGACTTGGAGTTAGCGCGTAACTCAATGCAGGATCTGCTGGCGGCGCGGCCTGAGTTCGCTACCTCAGCCCGTGACGAATGCAGAAAATGGTGGGATCCGGAACTGGTTGAGCAAATCATGGATGGCCTGCGCAAAGCGGGGATGCAGATTCCGGATCAGGATTCTCGTCGGGTGTCTGCTCCATCTGCAACCATCACTGGCATCAAAACTACATCCGGCGCAGCCCGTGCCGATGAAGGCTTTTGGGTTGCAGTGTTGCCGTTCAGATATGCGGGCAGCGGCGCGGAACTGAAAGCTCTGGCGGATGGACTGTCGGAAGAGATCGTTACCGGCCTTTCGCGTTTTTCGTATCTGCGCGTAATTGCTCGGGGCTCGACCTTGAAATATTCGAGCGAGTCCAGTGACGTGCGCGCGATTGGCAAAGAAGTGGGCGCTCGTTACGTTATGGAAGCCAGCCTGCGCCAGGCGGGGACAAAGCTCCGCCTTACCGTCCAGCTTGTCGACGCGGTCTCCGGAGCTCATCTTTGGGCTGAGAACTATGAACGCGGTTACAGTCCGGAAGATATTTTCGCGCTGCAGGACGATCTGGTTCCGCGCATCGTTTCGACAGTCGCGGATCAGTACGGTGTTCTGCCGCGCAGCATGAGCGAAACGCTCCGCAGCAAGAGCGAAGATCAACTGACCCCACATGAATCGGTGCTGAGATGCTTTAGCTACTTCGAACGCATCAACCCGGAGGAGCACGCCACTGTCAAACGAATTCTTGAGCGGGCGGTCAAAAACGCGCCGGATCAGGCCGATTGCTGGGCCATGCTGTCAATGATCTATCGCGGCGAGTATGCGCAAGGTTTCAATGCCGAACCCGACCCGCTGGGCCGGGCGATTGCAGCGGCTCAGCGCGCCGTAGACCTTGCTCCCACGAATGCGCTGGGATACTACGCATTGGCCGCGAGTCATTTCTTTCGAAAAGACAAGATTGACTTCCGCGTGGCGGCGGAAAAAGCCATCGCCCTGAATCGAATGGACGGATCCACGGTTGCATTTCTCGGCTTGCTGATGGCTGCTTCGGGGGATTGGGACCACGGATGCGAGCTGGTGGAAGCCACCATGCAGCTGAATCCGCGCCATCCCGGTTGGTTGCATACCGCCGCTTTTGCCAACGCTTATCGCAAAGGTAAGTACGCAGAGGCGCTTCAAGCGGCGCTCCGAACCAATATGCCGGGTTATTTCCATAGCCAGGCAGCGCGTGCCGCAGCGCTCGGGCAATTGGGACAGCGCGACGCCGCCCAAAAAGCTGTGCAGGACCTGCTGGCGCTTCGGCCCGACTTCGCCGAGGCCGCGCGCCACGAATATTCCAAGTGGTATGACGACGAAATGGTCGAGCACGTCCTCGAAGGGCTGCGCAAGGCCGGCTTGGAGATCGCAGACCCTGGGGGGACATCCGTAGGCAAGAAAATGCAAGAATCGGGCGCCGCTCGCGCCACCGAGGGTTTTTGGGTTGCGGTTCTGCCCTTCAGATATGGCGGAAGCAATGCCGAACTCACCGCATTAGCCGACGGTCTGACTGAAGACGTCGGGAGCGGACTGTCGCGGTTCTCGTATCTCAAAGTGATCGCTCGCAGTTCTACTTCGCGCTACGCCAATCAGGCGGTCGACGTGCGTTCCGCCGCCGCCGAGCTCGGGGCGCGCTTTGTCATGGAAGGCAGCTTGCGACAGGCGGGATCCAAGCTGCGGCTTGCGGTGCAACTCGTCGATGCAGCGTCTGGCACTCATCTCTGGGCCGAAAATTTTGAACGCGAGTTCAGTCCGGAAACCATCTTTGCGCTACAAGACGACCTCGTCCCTCGTATTGTCTCCACCGTCGCCGATGCGCACGGCATTCTGCCTCACACCATGAGCGAAGCCATCCGAGGCAAGAATCCTGATCAACTTACTCCGTACGAGGCGGTCTTACGCTGCTTCGGATATGCTGAGCGCGTCAGCCCCGACGAACATGCAATAGCACGGGACGCCCTGGAGCGCGCTGTGCAAGTGGCTCCGAACTATGCCTATGCCTGGGCCATGCTGTCAATGGTCAATACCGCTGAGTACGAAATGGGATTCAATCCGAAGCCCGAGCCCCTGGAGCGCGCGCTTCAGGCCGCGCGGCGGGCCGTCGAACTCGACTCAGCTGGTCATCGAGGCTACCAGGCTCTGGCGCTCGTTCTCTTCAACCGGAAAGAGATTCAAGGATTCCGAACCGCAGCGGAGAAGGCCATCGCGCTCAACCCCATGGATGGATGCAATGTCGCCCAGTTGGGCAGTTACATCGCCTATGCGGGCGAATGGGAGCGCGGATGCGCCTTGGTCCAGCAGGCCCTTCGGCTCAATCCGAATCATCCCGGCTGGTTCTGGTTCCCGCTCTTTTTCAATGCCTATCGCCAACGCGACTACAGCGGCGCGTTGAACTTCGCGCTCAAAATTAATCTGCCCGGCTTCTACGCGACCCATATGGCGCTCGCCGCAGCTTACGGACAAATGGGCCACAGCGAAGAAGCCAGCAAGGCGGTTCGGGAACTGCTCAAGGTCAGGCCGGACTTCGCCACGATCGCGAGTCCCGCCCTCCAGGCGCGCTATGGCTCGGAATTCGCCCAGCATTTTATCGACGGCCTGCGGAAGGCGGGTCTGCAGATCGGCGACGCAAGCAAATAGGTGCGGAGGACTTCATCGCCGGCAGTCTAGAGGGTGCGGCTGGTTGACCATCGCGGCGCTGTGGGTTTAGTCATCGGACGCTCCGCTGACGTGCCGTTGCCGGTCCAATTTCGTCCCGTTAACGTACACGATGCTCTGTGACGCCCCGAGACGTATTGGTTCTACTGTGTAGGCGGCGATAAAGCAAAACGGTCCGCAAAATGTATTTCCTCGGAATTGATGTAGGCACGGGTGGTACGCGCGCGGTCATCATCGATGAGCAGGGGCGTGTGATTGCGTCCGCTACGGGAGAGCACCAGGCCTTTGCGTCTCCGCAAGTCGGCTGGGCGGAGCAGAATCCCGATGATTGGTGGCGGGCTTGCGGCCTTGCGGTGCGCGAAGCGTTAGGAAAATGTCATGTCCGCAGCAATCAGATTTCTTGCGTTGGTTTGTCCGGACAAATGCACGGTGCTGTTTTACTGGATGATCAAGGATGTGTCGTCCGGCCCGCGCTGATCTGGTGCGATGTCAGGACAGAAGAGCAAACCCGCGAACTAACCGCTCAAATCGGAATTGACCGCCTTATCCAACTCACCTGTAATCCCGCACTCACTAATTTCACAGTAACGAAGTGCCTCTGGGTCCGCGAACACGAACCCAAAAATTGGAGTAGAGTGCGCTCGATTATGTTGCCCAAGGATTACGTTCGATTTCGGCTAACGGGCGAGCGGGCGACCGATGTGTCGGATGCCGCCGGCACTTTGCTGCTCGATGTTGCCAACCGCAGTTGGTCGAAGGCGATTCTCGAACTGGTCGGAATTGACGAATGGCTGCTGCCCAATCTGTACGAGTCCCCAGAGATCTGTGGAAAGATTTCGGCCGAGGGCGCCGCGGCTACGGCCCTGAACGCCGGGACGCCCGTCGTGGCGGGCGCGGGAGATCAGGCTGCGGGCGCGATTGGCATGGGTGTGGTTTCCTCTGGAACCGTGAGCGCGACCATCGGAACCTCGGGCGTCGTTCTGGCTGCGACGAGTGTTCCAGCGCTTGATCCAAAAGGAAGGCTGCATACATTTTGTCATGCCGTTCCAGGGCGATGGATCGTCATGGGCGTGACGCAGGCGGCCGGATTTTCTCTCCGTTGGTTCCGAGATCAGTTTGGAACTGGAACAAACGGCCACGGCAATTCTGATGGTGATTCGCGCGGTGATTCATATGACACACTGACTGCCGACGCAGCCAATGCTCCTCCGGGATGTGATGGCCTCCTCTGGGCCCCGTATCTGATGGGCGAGCGCACGCCTTACCTTGACCCGGCCGCGCGAGGGATTCTAGTTGGCCTAACGGCATCACACACCCGCGCCCACGTAATCCGGGCGATCCTGGAAGGAGTCGCTTTCAGCTTGCGCGACACGTTTACGATATTTGAAGAAATCAAAGTTCCGGTGCAAAGAATTCGTTTGGGCGGTGGTGGCGCAAGATCACCGCTCTGGCGGCAGATTCAAGCCGATGTTTATGGGCAAAGCGTTGAAATCGTCGAGGCAGAAGAAGGCGCTGCATACGGAGCCGCAATTCTGGCGGCAGTTGGAGCACGAGCATGGCCCACGGTCGACGATGCGTGCAGCGCCGTGGTACGCGTTGCCGGACTTGTTGATCGGAACTCGATAGACTCAGCGGCGCTGGAAAAGTCGTATTCGAAGTACCGGCGGATCTATCCTGCGATGAAGGCGATTCTGGGTTGAAATCCGCAACTTGATAAAGAAACGGAGAACAGGTGACGACAAATAGTAACAATTATCAGCCCCGTCCGGAGCACAAATTCTCCTTCGGTCTGTGGACTATCGGAAACCGCGGGCGCGATCCATTTGGAGATTTCGTGCGCGCGCCGATCTCGCCGACTGAAATCGTCTCCATGCTCGCGGAAGTCGGCGCATGGGGCGTGAACTTGCACGACAACGATCTGGTGCCGATCGACGCGACTGCGGCCGAGAGAGACTGCCTCGTTCGGTGCTTCAAGAAGGCCTGCGACGCCAGCGGGATTGTGGTTCCGATGGCGACGGTCTCGCTATTCTTCCATCCCGTCTTCCGTGACGGAGCTTTTACCGCCAACGATCCTGAAGTGCGCGCCTACGCTCTGCAAAAAACCCTGCGTGCCATGGACATTGGGGCTGAACTGGGCGCGAAGATCTTTGTTTTATGGGGCGGCCGCGAAGGCGTCGAGACCGATGCGTGCCGCCGCGCAGATGAAGCCATCAAGCACTTACGTGAGGCCGTTAACTACCTTTGCGAATACAGCATCGAGCGCGGCTACGGAATGAAGTTCGCCCTGGAAGCCAAGCCAAACGAACCGCGTGGCGATATTTACATGGCCACAACGGGTAGTTATCTGGGATTCATTCCGACACTCGATCACCCTGAGATGGTCGGCGTGAATCCTGAAGTCGCGCATGAGCAGATGGCTGGACTGAACTTCATGCATGCTGTGGCGCAGGCCTGGGACGCGGGTAAACTCTTTCACATCGACCTGAATGATCAAATGCCCGGACGCTTCGATCAGGATCTTCGTTTCGGTTCGTCGAATCTGAAGTCGGCCTTCTGGCTGGTGAAGTTTCTCGAAGACGTTGCTTACGAAGGCCCGCGCCACTTCGATGCGCACGCTTATCGGACCGAAGACTACGAAGGCGTGAAAGATTTCGCCCGCGGATGTATGCGAACGTACCTGATCCTCAAAGAGAAAGCTCTTCGCTGGAATGCCGATGCGGAAATACAGGAAATTCTCGGCGAGCTCTCAAGCAGCGAGAATGGTATTCCAGCGCTCGCTCGCCATTCGAAACAGAACGCATCTCAGTTGCTCGCGCATGCGTTCGATAAAGACGCGATCCTCAAAAAGCGTTTGCCTTACGAGCGGCTCGATCAGCTTACGATCGACATGCTGCTGGGTGTAAGGTGAAGCTCGACCCCATCATTCTCAGACATTTCAGCGCAAGGAATAACGAACCATGACGATGGCCATGTTGGTCGCACCGAGGCTCGTTCATTTGTCAGCGGTGGATGTGGTCATTATTTCCTTCTATTTTGTTTTGGTCTTGGGAATCGGCTTCTATTTGCGCGGGCGCGCCAACACTGGCGAAGATTTTTTCATGGCCGGGCGGGAGATGACCGCGTGGGTAGCGGGCCTGAGTTTTCTTTCTGCTAACCTGGGCGCGCTCGAACTGATGGGATGGGCAGGTTCCGCCTACCAGTACGGCATTCTGGCGACGCATTGGTATTGGATCGGAGCCATCCCGGCCATGCTCTTCCTCGCGCTGGTCATGATGCCGTTCTATTACATTTCCAAAACTCACTCGGTCCCGGGATATTTGAAACTCCGTTTCGGCGAACCCGCCCGCGTCTTGTCTGCGGTTTCGTTTGCATTCATGACCGTGCTCATGAGCGGCGTCAACATGTTTGCCATGGCCAAGGTCATGCAAATCGTGCTGGGCTGGGACATTAATTTCAGCATCTGGGTTTCGTCGCTCACTGTTGCGATTTACGTGACCTTGGGTGGACTGCGCTCCGCAATTTTCAATGAAGTGCTGCAATTCTTCTTGATCTGGGCGGGCGCTCTGCTGATTCCGATCCTTGGATTGTACGAGGCTGGGGGGTGGGGCAGCCTTAAAGTACAAATCGCACACCGCGCATCGGAACAATACGTCCATCTTTGGTCTGGACTCGGTTCGTTCACGGGCAACCCCATGGGCATTCATTGGACCGGCATTGTGTTTGGGCTGGGCGCGATTATATCGATGGGTTACTGGACGACAGACTTCCTGGTGGTGCAGCGCATTCTCGCGGCAAAAGACATTCGTAGTGCGGAGTTGGCTCCAATTATCGGAGCCGGATTCAAGATGTTCGTGCCGGTGATCGTGATTCTGCCAGGACTGCTGGGATTGGCCTTGCTGCCGGAGAAACTGGTTCCGGAGTCGGTGGCTGCGGTCACCGGAGCGCATAGTTACAACGATGTTCTGCCGCTCATGCTCGCCCGTTATTGCGGACCGGGGTTGCTTGGCCTCGGAGTTACGGCACTGATTGCAGGCTTCATGTCTGGAATGGCTGGAAATGTCAGCGCGTTCACGACCGTGTGGACCTATGACATCTATCGTCCACTCATTAACAGCAAGGGCAGCGATCATCATTACGTAAACATGGGGCGATGGACCACGGTTATCGGAGTGCTGATCAGCGTGGGGACCGCGTATCTGGTGATGCAGTTCGCCAGCATCATGGATTACGTGCAGGCGCTGTTCAGTTTCTTTATTGCTCCACTGTTCGGGACCGTCGTGTTGGGGATGCTGTGGAAGCGGGCGACTGGCCCCGCCGGATTCTGGGGGTTGCTGTGCGGAACGCTTTCGTCGATCAGTATGTGGGCCTGGGTGAAAGTCGATCCTATGGCCTTGCGCTACGTGGCGCTCTCGCCCCATGCCAAAGGCTTGGCGCAGGATATGTATCAGGCACTGTGGTCTTTTATCGTGTGCGTTTCAGTGACCGTCGCGGTCAGCCTGGCAACCAAGCCAATGCCCGATAGTGCATTGAAGGGCTTGGTATACGGGTTGACGGAAGTTCCGTCGGTTGGGGACGTCCAGCTGTATCAGAGGCCGCTTTTCTGGGCGGCTGTTGTGACTGTCGTCTTTATCGTTCTTAACGTTATTTTCTGGTAGCGGAGGCGCGCATGGTTTCCATCTGGTTTTTCATCGGCATTTCTCTGGCGGTGAATGGAGCGCTGATCCTCGCTGCGGGAATTTACCAGTTGGTGAATCCTCCGGAAAATCCGGGCATAGTTCTATACAACTTGCATGCTAGCGTCTGGTGGGGTGCGCTGTTACTGGTGTTCGGCCTGATTTACAGCTTTCGATTCAAGCCCGGACGTTGAGAAGCGAATCGTCAAACTTCGCATTGGCTAGTCTTGTCTCGCGAAAGAGATGCGAATCGGACGACATCACGACGCCCAGGGCCGAGATGGATAGTCGGTGGAAAAGGTACCTCGCTGGTGGGATTGTCTGCCATCTGAACGTAGGTGGCCAACGATTAGAGGCGAATCTTCAACCTCTCGGAACCCATCTGAATTCGTTAATTTAAGTCTGCGCATCACTTCCAGTCAACGATGGCAGGCCCTGCAATCTTCGAATATCCCTGCATCCCGGCGAATCTGTCGTATCATAGGCGCTCCGGGGCGCTGCTGCAGAGCCCGTCCCGGCTGCACGATTCAATGATTTAACGCTATTGCGCGCAACGGCGAGCTCTTGGCCAGCCGACGGCTGCGCCACGGAGATTGATGAACCCGCCGCCCACGTCGGACTCAGTGACTTACACTCTATCGCCCGGTACGCGCTTCGGCAGTTATGAGATTCTGCAGCGGCTGGGTGCGGGGGGCATGGGTGAAGTTTATCGCGCTCGGGATACTCGCCTCGAACGCGAGGTCGCAATCAAGACGCTTTCGCAGGAGCGTTGTTCTCAGCCAGAGGCCTTAGCACGTTTTGAGCAGGAAGCCCGCTCCGCCTGCGCGCTCAACCATCCAAACATAGTTACAATTTACGAACTCGGGCAGGTGAACGGCACGCGCTTCATCGCCATGGAACTGGTGAATGGCGAGACGGTGCGCGAGATACTTGCCTCGGGTCCAATGCCATTTCGCAAGGCAGTCGCGATCGCCGCGCAGATCGCCGACGCTCTTGCCCGCGCGCACGAAATGGGCATCGTTCATCGCGATTTGAAGCCGGAAAACTTGATGGTTTCGAGCGACGCGACTGCCAAGGTTCTGGATTTCGGTTTGGCAAAATTGCTGGACGTCAATCGTGCCCAGGGACCGAACGCCTCGACGACCAACATCACCGAGCAGGGCGTAGTAATGGGGACGCTCGGATACATGTCGCCGGAACAGGCCACTGGCGGCGAAGTCGATTTTCGTTCCGATCAGTTTTCTTTCGGATCGGTGCTCTACGAAATGGTCACCGGAACTCCCGCGTTCCGCAGAAAAACCCTTGCGGAAACTACCGCCGCCGTCCTTCGCGACGAGCCCGAGCACATCGGTTCGAGAATGCTGCAAGCGCCCGCCCCGTTTATCTGGATCGTGGAGCGCTGCCTTGCCAAGAATCCAGAACAGCGCTATGCCTCCACCAAGGACTTGGCTCGCGACCTCGTTGCCGTACGCGATCGTCTCGCCGATTCTCCCGCCCACACTTCGATCATCCGCCCCGATAACCTGCCTGTGCAGCGAACCGCATTCATCGGACGCGAACATGAAGAGTCTGCTCTGCGCCAACTGTTGAGCCGCGTGGATGTGCGGCTGGTGACCCTCACCGGTCCCGGCGGTATTGGGAAGACCCGGCTTGCATTGCAGGTGGCGGGCGAAATCGGCGGCCTGTTTCCCGCTGGAGTTTGTTTCGTCGCCCTGTCGAGCGTCGCCGAGCCTGCTTTGATCGCTTCCGCGATTGCCCAATCGTTAGGACTGCGCGAGACTGGCAATCAATCGCCGAAGGAAAGCTTGGAGGCGTACATGGGCGCCCTGAGCCAGCCAATGCTTCTCTTGCTTGACAATTTTGAGCACCTCGTCGCGGCCGCGCCGGTTATCGCACACCTGCTGACAATTGGCCCCAAACTCAAGGCAGTGATCACGAGCCAGGCCCCGCTTCATGTCTACGGCGAACATGAATTTCCCGTGCCGCCGCTTGCGCTGCCGGACCTTAGGTCTATTCCGCCCCTGCCCGCGTTGTCGCGTCTTGCCGCGGTTGCGCTCTTTGTAGAGCGAGCGCAGGCCGTGAAGCGCGAATTCGCACTTACTAATGAAAATGCGCCCGCGGTCGCGGCCATCTGCACTCGACTTGATGGCTTGCCTCTCGCCATTGAACTTGCGGCGGCGCGCATCAAGCTCCTTTCGCCTTCCGCCATGCTGGCTCGTCTTGAAAGTAGGCTGAACCTGCTGACCGGCGGCGCCCGCGATTTGCCCACTCGGCAACAAACTCTTCGCAGCACCGTGGACTGGAGTTACAGCCTGCTTAACCCTGCGGAAAAGACGTTGCTCCGGAGGCTTTCCGTATTCACCGGAGGCTGCACGTTGGAAAGCGTGGAAGCGGTATGCGACACCAGGGAAGATCTGGGCGTCGATGTGCTCGATGGCATGGCTTCCATGGTGGACAAGAGCCTGGCCCAGCAAGTGGAGCAGGTCGAAGAGGAAACGCGTTTCCATTTGCTTTCCACCATCCGGGAGTACGCACTCGAACGCCTGGCCGAAAGCAACGATGAATCCGTGACTCGCCGTGCCCATGCCGCTTATTACCTCGTACTTGCCGAAGAAGGCGCCGAGGACGCGGTCGCTCGTCCAGAATGGCTCGATCGTTTTGAAGTCGAGCACGACAACTTCCGCACGGCGCTCGACTATCTCATCAACACTGGTGATGCCGATTGGGGCCTACGTCTTGGCGCCGCTCTATTTCGCTTCTGGGAAACCCGGGAACATCTTACCGAGGGCCGCAACGCAATCGCCAGGCTTCTGGCAATGGAAGGAGCCGCAGCCCATTCCAAGCTGCGTGCGCGCCTTCTGTTCGCAGCCGCGGTTCTGGCGGGTGAGCAGGGCGACTACGGAGCCGCGCACCAATTATTCGAAGACAGTCTCGAGACCTGTCTCGAACTCGAAGACAAGCATGGCGTTGCCGTTGCACTGAACGCGTTGGCCGTAAACGCTCGCGATCGTGGAGACCTCACAGTCGCGTTCTCGCTCAATGAGCGGTGTGTGGCCATATGGAAAGACCTGGGAAACTCCGCCGATATTGCTCGCGCCCTCAGCAATCTTGCCAACGTGACGAAGTTGCAGGGCGAATATGGACGCGCGTCATCTTATTACGACGAATGCCTGGCGATGTTCCGCAAAGCTGGAGACGCCGCCGGTGTCGCTTGGACCCTGAACTATCAGGGCGACGTCGCTCGCGAGAAAGCAGACTTCGTTGCCGCGCGGGCATCTTGCGAAGAGAGTCTCGCAATATTTCGCCAACTGCACGATAACTGGGGAATCGCCAGCGCGCTTTCGGATTTAGCGTCTCTAAGCTGCGATCAGGGCAATAACTCCGAGGCACGGCGTCTATACGGCGAAAGCATCAAGATATTCCAGGAGCTTGGCCACAAGCGCGGCATCGCGAGGGCGCTCGAATCTCTCGCTGTAACCGCCGCCGCGCAATCGAACGCCGAGCAATCGCTGCACCTGGCAGGAGCCGCCGCCGCGCTTCGCCAACGATTGGGCGCTCCACTATCACTCGCAGAGCAACCCAGGCTCGAGAAAGCGTTGGATTTTGCGCGCCGGGCGCTGGGCAATGCGGCGGGCATGACGGCATGGATGGAAGGCTGGGCAATGCCTGTGGAACAGGCCATACAGGAAGCGCTGAGTGCAGAGGCGAGACCGACTAAAGATTCTGTTTAATTCAACCTGCGGTGCTGGGATCGATCAGGCGCCGTACCGCGGAGACGCGATTTGCCGGAAAACCTCCCCGCCGTGCGTGTTCGCGGACAGTTTCCTCGTCCGGCGCCAAGTACACGCAATAAACTTTATCTCCGGTGACGTAGCTGTGGAGCCACCTGATTTCAGGTCCCATCTCCTTGAGCGCGCCTACCGACTTTCTGGCGACTTCCTGCAGTTCGGCGTCCGACATTTTGCCTGCGCCCGGGATTTCCCGCTCGATCACGTATTGGGGCATGCCCACCTCACGGAACCGTAAATGGTAGCAGATTTTCCGCTCGATCAACGGATCCTGCCGCATCCCCGTAAAGCTCCATACACTGACCGCGTCGATGAGTGATCGCTCTGCTTAGCTCGCTTTCTCCTCTTCGGCGCGCCTTCGCGCGGCGGCCTGTTGAGGGTCGGTTATTATATCTACCCACTTTGGATTGGGCGAGTCCTCGGCGTCATAAGTGTCGTGCCAGTTCCACCACTTGTATGGTGGGGTCTGGGGGTAACCTTTTGGCGATTCCTCCCAAGTCTCCTGGCGGCCGAGCGGCGTCAGATCGAGATAGCTCCAGGTACTTCCCATCGCCTCGTCGCCGCGGTTGTTGATGAAGTAGGTGCGAAACACTTTGTCGCCGTCGCGGAAGAACACGTTGTGGCCATGCCATTCATCGACGCCGAAGTCCTTGTCGAAGCTGTCGGTCATGGTGTACCAGGGCATCTCCCATCCCATCCGCACCTTCAATCGCGCGATGTCCGCCTGCGGCGCACGTGAGGCGTAGGCAAGGGTTGTGTCGCGAGCGTTCAGATGCGCAAGGTGCGCGACCTGATCGGCTCCCAGGGAGCAGCCACGGCAAGCGTGCTCGGGCCAGCCAAACACTCCGGGCTCGAAGAAGGCGCGATAGAGAATTAACTGCCGGCGGCCTTCGAACAAATCGAGCAGGCTGACCTTGCCCTTCGGTCCGTCGAACTCGTACTTCTTGTCCACAGCCATCCAAGGCATTCTCCGGCGTTCGGCGGCCAGCGCATCGCGCGAGCGGGTCAAGGCCTTCTCTTTCACGAGAAGCTGTTGGCGCGCAGCCTCCCAATCTTGCAGCGATACGATCGGGGGTGTGTTCATCGCGAGATGCTTTTTCCCCTCTTCCTTGTCTTTGCCCTTGTTCGTCGACATTTTCATTTCTCCTTGTTATTCAGATTCGGAACAATTTCTTCTGCTCCATTCTTTTTGCGAGAAACTCTTACCGCTAACGCTGCCAGACTGCCGGTAGAAACCGCTCCGGCGACGACCACTCCCAAGCTCGCCAGACAAAATGGACACATCGTTCACCTCCTCGTCGACCAAGCGTAACTGCCAGGCCGCCTTCTATAGGGGTGACGGGTGGAAGCAGTTTATTTCGACAAAGCAGACGAGGAAAAATCAGCCCGCTTTTGCAAGAGGAACTGTCTCACCGCCGGATCCTCGGCCAATCCGATCGCCCGGTCAAGAGAATCAGCAGCCTCAGATGTCTTCCCGAGCCGTTGCAACAGATGAGCGCGAACCGCCCAATAGGGTTGATACGCGGCAACATCGTTCAGATCGATGCGATCCAATACTGCGAGCCCCGCTTCAGGCCCATTTGCTTCGGCGACGGCGGCGGCATATCCAGTTCGCGTCCCCAGTGTCGGGGAAATCCGAATCAGTTGTTCGTAGAAAAGTGTGATCGCGGTCCACTCGGTCCGGCCGCTGCGCGCCCGCTCAGCGTGGACCGACTGAATTGCGGCCTCCAGTTGAAACCGACCCATGCGACCGCGACTCGAGGCTTCTGCGAGATGGTGTTCCGCCTCTTCGATTAGTGGCAGGGACCAGCGCTGTGAGTCCTGCTCGGAGAGAGGAACATATCGACCATCCGGCCCTCTTCGCGCGGGTCTGCGAGCTTCGCAGTGGAGCATAAGAGCCAGCAGACCCCGAACTTCTGCTTCTCCCGGCATCAACTGCAAAAGAACGCGGGCGAGCCAGAGCGCCTCCTCGGCCAGGTCACGGCCCCGCTGGTCGACGCCGGCCATATCATCCCATCCAATCCCAAAGGCGGCGTAAATAGCTTCGAGGACTGCGTCGAGCCGCTCCGCCAACTCGCCCGCTTGCGGGACCTCGAATTGAATGCCGGCACGGCGGATCTTCGTCTTGGCACGCGCCAGGCGCTGGCCCATGGTCGTAGGCGATATCAGGAAGGCGTGGGCAATGCGGGCCGCATCCAGACCAAGGACGGTCTGGAGCATCAGCGGCGTGTGCATGGCCGGATCGATAGCGGGATGGGCGCACACGAAGAGCAGTTTCAAGCGGTCGTCCGAGAACTCCGTCGGCGAAGTCATCGCGCGTTCCTCCCTCAGGAGTTGGAGAGTCGGCTCACTGGCTACAGCCACTTGTTGATGCCGCATCACATCGATCAGCGAATGGCGCGCCGTCGTCAGCAACCACGCTTCTGGACTTTGCGGCACGCCATCTCGTGGCCAGGACCTGAGCGCAGCCACCAGCGCATCGCTGAGAGCATCCTCCGCACTGACCACGTCCCGCGTATGGGAGCAAAGATAGGCCACCAGGCGACCGTATGACTCACGGGCGACCCGCTCGATCGCGCGATGAGTGCTGTCCTGACTGTCTCCGTTCATCCCGTGATCCGGAGCTTAGTTTCAGTCGCCAGAGGACGGACCTCCACCGCACCTCCCGAGGCCGCGGGACACCGCGCTGCCCAATCGAGTGCCACATCGAGCGAGGGAAGTTCTAGGATCATAAATCCCCCCAATTGCTCCTTCGTATCGGCAAAGGGGCCGTCTTGCACGCGCCGCTTTCCGTCCTTAAGCCTGACCGTGGTACCCGTCTCCGGCACTTGAAGAGGTTCGCCGCCGACGTAAACACTAGCCTCGATGAGAGCGTTGTAGTACGAGCGCCAAGCGCTGGTGTAGGGGTCGCTTCCATCGTTGTTTCGGGTCGCGAAAGCTTCCGGCGACTCGTAAATTATCAGTGCGAATTGCATTGGCTTTCTCCTTTGAAAGCAACTGTGAGCGCCTGTCGCGCCCGATTGTATGACGGATCAGAGACAGTCAGTTCGACAGATTTCAGCAAATCTCCAGGAATTTACTTTAGACGTAGGCGAACGGATTTCGGAGCAGACGGGAGCTGTCCTTGGGTTGCAAAGTCCGCTGCGGTGGCAGGACCAGATGCTAATCCCCAGGGTCGTAGTTCAGATTTTGACCGAGCCATCGCTCGATTTCCGCCACGCTTACTCCCTTGCGCTGGCTATAATCGGCGATTTGGTCGCGATCGATCTTTCCCAGGCTGAAATACCGCGATTCCGGATGAGCGAAATAGAGCCCGCTCACACTGGATCCAGGCCACATTGCAAATGATTCAGTGATCAGCATGCCGGTGTTCCCCGCACATCAAGCAAACGCCAAAGCGTACCTTTCTCCGTGTGATCCGGGCATGCGGGGTAACCAGCTGCCGGCCTGATACCGCGATACTTCTCATGGATCAGATCTTCATGGCTGAGGGCTTCGGCACACCCATAACCCCACTCATCCCGCGCTTGTTTGTGCAGGCATTCTGCGAAAGCTTCGGCCAGCCGATCGGCGATAGCCTCCGCCATGATCGCGTTATAGTCGTCGTGCTCGGCCCTGAACCGTTCGCACAGCTCTTTCAGGCCGATTCCGCTGGTTACGGCGAATGCGCCGACATAATCGGGCAAGCCGGTTTCCTTGGGCGCAATAAAGTCGGCGAGCGATCGGCACGGCTCACTTCCTTCTTTGTTCGATTGCTGACGGAGGAAGTGGAATCGTTCAAGCACTTGTTCTCGCTTGCCGTCTGTATACAATTCGATATCGTCGCCCACCGCACTCGCCGGAAAGAAGCCGTATACGCCCCGCGCCGTGATCAGGTTCTTCTCAATCATGCTGTCCAGCAGAGCATTGGCTTCCGCAAAGATCTGGCGTGCTTGCTCGCCGTATTCGGCGTTTTCCAGGATGCGGGGGAACGAACCCTTCAGCTCCCAGGTATGGAAGAACGGAGTCCAGTCAATGAATTCGCGTAGCTTCGCCAGAGGAAAGTTATCCAGCACCCGCACACCGGCAAACGCGGGTACAGCAAGATCTTCCGCGCGCCATTCAATCGGAGTCCGTCTTTTTCGCGCCGCCTCAAGGGAGACGACGCTCAAACGCGGCGCGGAATGGGATTTCCGAAGCGCTTCGTACTCCACACGGTGCTGCGCCACGAACGCCGACTTACCTTCATCGCTCAAGAGGCTGGTCGTCACCGGCACCGCCCGGCTGGCATCCAGGACGTGGACCACTGGCTCGCTATAGTGCGGCGCAATCTTTACAGCCGTGTGCGCCCGGCTCGTCGTCGCCCCGCCGATCAGCAGCGGCAACTTAAAACTCTGGCGCTCCATCTCGCGGGCCACATGGACCATCTCGTCGAGAGACGGAGTAATCAGGCCGCTGAGTCCGATCATGTCCGCCTTTTCTGCCTTGGCGCGTTCGAGGATCTTTTCGCACGGGACCATCACCCCCATGTCGATCACTTCATAATTGTTGCAGGCCAGAACGACCCCAACGATGTTCTTGCCAATGTCGTGAACGTCACCCTTGACGGTCGCGAGGACGATTTTCCCCTGCGCTTTGACCACTTGGCCGGATGCAGCCATCGCAACTTTCTCGGCTTCCATAAACGGCGTCAAATGAGCTACGGCCTTCTTCATCACGCGAGCGGATTTGACCACTTGCGGCAAGAACATTTTCCCGGCACCGAAAAGGTCGCCGACCACACTCATACCGGCCATCAGCGGGCCCTCGATGACCAATAGAGGTCGGCCGAGTTTGACGCGAGCTTCTTCGGCATCGGCTTCAATGTACGCATCGATCCCCTTGACCAGGGCGTGAGAAAGACGCTCTTCCACCGTACCGCTGCGCCACTCTTCGGCTTTTTTTTCGCTCGCTACTGCGCCCGTCCCCTTGAGCGATTCGCCGTGCTCCACCAGCCGTTCGGTTGCGTCCGCACGGCGGTTTAGCAGTACATCCTCAACCAATACTTTCAGTTCAGGTTCAATCTCCTCGTACACTTCGAGCATGCCGGCATTCACAATACCCATGTCCATCCCCGCCGTGATGGCGTGATAAAGAAATGCCGAGTGCATGGCCTCACGAACCTTGTTATTGCCGCGGAAGCTGAATGAGATATTCGAAACGCCACCGCTGACCTTTGCATGCGGCAGATTGGCCTTGATCCAGCGCGTAGCTTTGATGTAGTCAACCGCGTAGTTGTTGTGCTCCTCCATGCCGGTGGCAACGGTGAGAATGTTCGGGTCGAAGATGATGTCTTCCGGCGGGAAGCCGACCTCGTCGACCAGGATCCGGTAGGCGCGTTCGCAGACTCGAATCTTGTCCTCGTAAGTCGCAGCCTGCCCTTGTTCGTCGAAGGCCATGACCACTACCGCCGCGCCATACTTGAGGACGGTCGCCGCGTTCTGGCGAAATTTCTCTTCGCCTTCTTTTAGCGAGATCGAGTTCACGATCCCTTTGCCCTGCAGGCATTTGAGCCCTGCCTCGATGACCTCCCATTTCGAGGAGTCCACCATAAAAGGGACCTTGGCGACTTCCGGCTCGCTCCCCAGCAACTGCAAGAAGCGGGTCATCGCGGTGACGCCGTCGATCATGCCCTCATCCATGCAGATGTCGAGGACATTCGCGCCGTTCTCGACTTGCTGCCGGGCTATGCTTACCGCGTCTTCATATTTGCCTTGCTTGATGAGCTTCGCGAATTTGGGCGAACCGGCCACATTGGTCCGCTCTCCGATCATGATGTAGACACCGCGCTGCTGAGTGAATGGTTGCGATCCCGAGAGGCGAAGGGGTTTCGGTTCCAACTCCGTGGTCTGAGACACACTTGCACTATCGAGCACGCTCACGCTCTACTCTCGGTTTGGAGGGCGCAGGGTTCCGCGAAACGCTGCGTCCCCCACCTGCGCGGAGGCTGGCCTTCGAGCGCTTTGGCGATCGCAGCGATATGTTCGGGGGTGTTACCGCAGCACCCCCCGGCAATATTGATCAGTCCTCCGCGCGCAAAGTCGCCCAGATAGCGGGCCATGTCCTGAGGGCCGAGATCAAAGCCGGTTTCCGAGAGCGGATTTGGCAAACCTGCATTCGGGTAGCATGAGATCGCCACGTCCGCCTTTTCCGAAAGTTCCTCCAGGAACGGATACATCAGATCGGGCCCCAGCGAGCAATTGAGTCCCACGGATAATGGCCGAACGTGCTGCATCGCATTCCAGAACGCCTCAGTTGTCTGCGCGGAGATCATCGTCTCGCCCCCGCGACCCACCGCCGCCGAGATCATTACCGGCAACCTCTTGCCGTCTTGATCGAACACCTCGCGAATGGCGACTAGCGCCGCTTTAGCATTCAGCGAATCGAAGATCGTCTCGACCATGAGCAGGTCCGCGCCACCGGCGATGAGGGCACGCACCTGTTGAGCGTAGGCGGTCTTTACTTGATCGAATGTGACCACGCGGAATCCGGGATCATCAGCATCGGGCGAGTTTGAAAGAGACACCGTCAGCGGCCCAATCGCCCCCGCCACAAACCGCTGTCGCGAGGTGGCAGATCCGACACGATCGGCCCATTCACGGCATTGCCGCGCTGATTGCTCGTTGATGTCCCAAGCCAGGGTGCCAAGAAACGGATCGTCGATGATCTTTTGATAGAACTCAGGGTCTTTCCGGCCGCCGCGCTCCCGCGGATCCTCGACAAAGAATTCACTTTGGACAATGCTGGTCGCCCCAAAAGTGTTTGTCTCAATGATGTCTGCCCCGGCCTCGAGAAACCGGCGATGGATGTCCCCGATCATTTCCGGCTTAGTTAGCGAGAAGAGATCACCGTTATTCAGCAGACTCTTGGCCGAATCTTTGAAGCGATCGCCGCGGATGTCCGCTTCCGTCATCCCATAGGTGCGTATAGTCGTGCCCATAGCTCCGTCGATGATGGCAATCCGACTCTCAAGGATCTTCTCAAGAGGATGTGGGTGAGCTTTCGTCATGTTTTTCCTATTGGACACAGTCGCCTTCGTCCTAATCAGGGCGAGCACTCCGCCGAACCAAGCCCTTCTTTATTATTATAGCGATTGACGTAAGCTGAGATGGGGTCTGGCCAATTGTCGGGGGCTCCGGGCCTTCGACGGATGGATCGTCTGCTCCATGCCAAAATGATCCGAGTCAATTTCTAAAATAGTATTCATGATCAATGTCGGAAATTATCCCCGGTCGGGTTGGGCGCCATCAAAACGCCGTGACCGGAATCCGAACCCGCTGGGCGCATGTTGTCAAACTGATCCTAGTTTGCAACAGCAACAGACGAAGACTTTTCGTCGTTCCCATTCCGTTCTCGCCCGATCGAGTTGAGAGTGTCTAGTATTTCTGACGGTAGTTGTAACGCCGCCGCCGCAAGGTTCTCCCGAAGATGCGCAAGGGAAGAGGTGCCGGGGATCAGCAGAATATTGGGTGAGCGCTGTAAAAGCCAGGCAAGCGCCAATTGCATCGGAGTCGATTGTATTGCTGTTGCAGCGGCATCGAGTTTCGACGACTGCAACGGCGTAAATCCTCCCAGCGGGAAAAATGGCACGTACGCAATGCCTTGAGCGGCAAGATCATCGATAAAGCCGTCATCCCTGCGCTTTGCGACATTGTAAAAATTCTGCACGCAAATTATTTCTGCAATGGTCTGGGCCTCAGTCAACTGCCCGGAAGTCACGTTGCTCAAACCGAGATGACGGATCAATCCTTGACGTTTGAGTTCGGCAAGCACGGTGAGCGGTTCTTCAATCGATCCCTCCGACGGAGCCGTGATACCTCCAACTCGAAGATTGACGACCTCCAGCGCGTCGAGTTTCAGATTTCGCAGATTGTCGTGCACGGCGTCGATCAACTCCTGCCGCGACCGCGCATGCAGCCAAGACTTGTCTGCACCCCGCCGGGCACCCACCTTGGTGACGATTACAAGCCCGTGTGGATAAGGATGCAGCGCCTGTTTGATAATTTGATTGGTCACGTGCGGACCGTAGTAGTCGCTGGTGTCGATGTGATTCACGCCGGCCGCCACGGCTTCTCGCAGAACGGCGATTGCCGCTTCAACATCGCGAGGAGGCCCCCACACTCCCGGACCTGCAAGTTGCATCGCGCCGTAGCCCATTCGGAGCAACGTCATTGAGGTGCCCGGGAGGGTGAAGGTTCCGCCAAGTTTCGTCTGTTTCGTCATTTTGTTTTCTCCTCTAATCGGTTGCTACTTTCAGTCGGCTCTGCTCTACTGGCTGATTAGATGAAGAAAACTTCAGGTTGGGAGTTCGCATTTTGCGTCAGCGTGCATCGGACGTCTTAAAGCCGCGGAAATCGCCTGTTCAAGCCCGATCGGTGGCGAGCGTGGATGCCATTCTCAAGGCGACTATTCAGGTTTTGCTCAATGTCGGGAAGGAGGGCCTGACCACTACGAGGGTGGCGCTGCGAGCGGGCGTGTCGGTAGGAACCTTGTACCAATACTTCCCCAACAAAAGAGCGCTTCTTCAGGCCGCCTTAAAAAGTCACCTCACGGATGTGGCAGAAGCTGTCGAACTCGTTTGCCGGGAACAGGAGGGTAGAACGCTCCGGCAAATGGCCACCGCTCTCGTCACGGTATTTCTTCACGCCAAGATGAGGGTTGCCAAGACCAGTACCGCTCTATACTCCGTAAGCAGCGACGTCGACGGGGCAAAGATCGTGCAGGAGATAGCGGCGCGATTGCACAAAGCGATCGTCCGAATGTTGCGGACAGCTTCGAATCCGCTTGCAACCGACCCACAACTCGTCGCGACCATGCTTCAGGGATCCATGAGCGGAGTAATTCGGACACTCCTGGAGTCGCCTACTCCCGAGAAGCAGTTCGACACTTTGCGTGAGGAATCGATCCTGGTAGCGTGCGCCTATCTGGATGCCTGCTCTGCCCGCAGTTTGGTTCAGCGTCCGGGTGCAGTTGGCCTCGCCCATATCCCTGCATCCTGAAGTAGTTCAACTTCCGAGTTGCTCATTCACCCTCCAGATCGGCGAACTCGTCTTACGGAAGTTCTACATAGACACTTTTGACGAATCCAGAGGCATTGGTGTTGGGCCAGTCGGGATGCTGCGTTTTGAGTTTGGCGCTGATCTGTTTCCCGGCATCATCTGGAGATACGCCTTCACGCTTGAGCGCTATCGCTCGCGTGCGGATTTCTGATATCAGCTCAATTTCTGCACCCACAAGCGAACCATCGCCCGGATCGCTATGGTCAGGCAAGACATGGGCGGCATTGAGGTCGGCCACCTTCTCCAGTACCGCAAGCCAACTGGCAGGCGTGCCGCCGTCGCCGAAGATGCTTGGCATGGTCTTGTTCTGGACTACGTCGCCTGAAATCAACGTGCGGTCGGGCTCAACAAAAGTCAGCTCGTCGCCTTTGGTGTGAGCTCCACCGAACCAGAGCAGGCGAGCCCTAACATCGCCGAGATCGATGGTCGCCTGCTGATCAAAAGTCACGTCCGGCGGCCGCAAGACAACCCCCGCGAGCAGGTCCTTATTCAGTTGCGAGCGCTGGCTAAACATCTCGACCATCTCCTGCCCATGCTTCTCCATTTCTTGCTGCTGCACCGCGTCGCGGATCAGGATAGTGCCTGACGGAAAGCCGGGCTCGCCGGCGGCGTGCTCTGGATGGAAGTGGGTAGTGGTGAGGAACAGCTTTGCATTGTTAGGCGCGAGTTTAGTGGCAACGCGCGCGGCGGTCGCGCCATTCTTCGGTCCGAGGCCCGTATCGACGACGAGGGTTGCACGTTTACCGACGACGATTGCGATATTGGGGAAGCCCATGATCGCCCACACATGATCAGAAATCTTTGTCGTGTTTTCACTGACCGTGGGCTGACTCATCTGGGCAAATGCGTTGCAGGTTGCCAGCGCGGTCAGCATGAGTAGAGTCGAGAGCAACTTCACGATGTCCCTCCCTTCGCTACCGAGATTCGGGTTGGGTTGGCTTTAATCGCCGGACGTGGATCGAGATTTTACCATCGGCCAACGGGGCCTGTCATGGCTGCGAAGGGGGGCTGTGATTCTATCGCCGAATCACTCGACCGGCCGCGCCGCAGCGCTCAATCGACTAGCTTTCGTCGGGCCTGGAAAACGCACTCAAAGAGTGGCCAATACCATCGTCTAATTGTTTTTCCTCCACTCTTTTGTTGTGATTCGTACGTTGAGGCCGAACGCAACCGAGGGCCACATAACAAATCAACTACCGGATAAATCAAGAATGACTTAAAAGGAGGCCGCCGTGAGCCAAACCAGCAAGAAACCACAAGGCAGCAAGCAGGCAGGTGAGAAGAAGGCTATTCGTCCGTTTCATGCGAACGTCCCGGAAGCCGAACTCGCGGAATTGCGCAGGCGCATCAACGCGACGAAGTGGCCCGAACGAGAAACGGTCACGGATGCAAGCCAAGGCGTACAGCTCGCGACGACCCAAGCGCTGGCGCG
>Ga0210383_10001092_pt1 | contig 24911 bp, 20 predicted proteins | sample IncBWC14OmetaG_FD_160072 | JGI IMG/M metagenome (GOLD analysis project Ga0210383, IMG submission 160072) | Forest soil microbial communities from Barre Woods Harvard Forest LTER site, Petersham, Massachusetts, United States - Inc-BW-C-14-O ... | reverse complement strand
TCCGATTAAAAGGGTATAGGTAGAAAATCCGCCGATAGTCAACATCCCCGCCGCGATCTGGCGCGCTCCGACATACATGATCACGGCCCCGACTACGCCCAACAGCAAACTCGCGGAGAGGCTCATGACCGAAGTGGCGGTTAGAGTTCTTAGCACATTGTCGAGCAGACGCTGGACGCCGCGCGCAAAGACACTCTCTTCGCGGTCCTCGGCGTGATAACCCTTGACTACGCGAACTCCTCCGAGGGATTCAGCGAGGCGTCCTGTGACTTCGGCGTTGATCTTGCTTCGCTCTCGGAATATGGGCCGAATCGTCCCAAAAGCCTTATAGAGTGCGAGGGCGAAGAGCAGTAGGAATCCGAAGGCGACCGCAGTCATGAGGGCGCTGATCCGAAACAGCACGACCAGAGCGATTCCGGCGGTCATCAAGCCTCCAACCAGATCGACCAATCCAGTACCGATCAAATTTCGGACCCCTTCGACATCACTCATGATGCGCGAGACTAGGACGCCGCTCTTGGTCGAATCGTGAAATGAAACGGGTAGCCAGCCGATGTGCGCCTGAACTTTTTGACGAAGTTCCGTGATGAGTCGCTGGGCGGCTTTCGAAAGTAATTGTGTCAGTGAGAAGGACGTGATTCCCTGGACTACGGTTGCGGCGAGCACGCCCAGCACCAGTGGCTTCAGCAACTGGGTGTTGTGTTTGATGATTACGCTGTCAATCAGGTATTTGGTCGAGTAGGGAAGTACGAGTCCTGAAACGCGATTGATCACCATCAGCACAAAGCCGAGGGCGAGCACGGCGCGGCGCGGGCGAATGAGTTCCCAGACCTGGGGAAGAACGGCGCGAAGTCTTTCTCGCGCGGGACGCTTGGGGCGGACTGGTTTGCGATCAGAATCCACTCTATGCATTAGACACTATTTGGCGCGGATGAGGTTCATTTTGTCGAACCGTCAACCAGTGGGGTGATGTGGTATTATCGCGGCTTAAACGGCAAATCTTATGGCGAGCGTAGAGCGCGACAGCTGTCGTTTCAAGGCGATCCACGGGGCGGACGGCAAGTTCGTGGTCCGCATGGAAATGTTCCACAAAACCGCGCCACTACTGGCAGACGCGACCGTCGATTTCGAATTGCTGAACGGCACGACATTGGATCAAGCGAGAAAACTCGCCGAGTCGATAAATGACAGAGTGACCGGAGTGTTGATCACCAGAGCGTGATGCCATAAATGCGCTAAACTGTATTTGGAACCTGAGCTGTCAGTTGACGCTCTAACTACTTGAGGACCACGATCGAGAATGTTTTCTGATCCCATCAGCCCTGAGGCTTCCGAACAAAAGAAATCTGAATCGGAGAGTTCATCCGGCGGGCACGAACTCGATCTCTTGCTAGCCGACAGTTGGAATCGGCCTCTGCGGAAGCGCCTGCTCGATCATCTGCACGACACCTTTGCGCCCGAGAAACTGCCCCCACTGCGCCTGACTTCACGTCCGGTTGACGTAGGCATGCTGGCGGGCGATGTCTTGAGTCTGCCCTGGTATCGCACCGTCTTTACAAATCTGGGCGACGTGATCTCTCCGGAGATATTGCCGCCTTTGCAACTGGAATCGCGACCAGTCGATGTTGGCGAGCTAATCGGCGATCAGATGAGTCATATGTGGTGGACCTCGTTGCTCCGCAGTCTTGCCGATGCGGCAGCTCCCGAGAGGCTGCCGGCGCTGCAGTTGACGTCGGCCCCAATGGATGATCCCAGCTTGACTGCGGGTTCGATGCAGCTTCCGCGCTGGTCCTCGGTGATCAGCACGCCCAAGGTGTTTTATCCCGACAAGCCTAAGGCGGCCTTCGCGACGGCCCCTCGAGTCGCTGCGCCGCCACCCAAGCCGGATCCGGCTGAGGTTGAATTCGTCCACGTCCTCGAAGCTGATTTGAAACGAGATCTGCGGCGTTCTATTTTCCGCCAACGCTTGTGGGTTTCACTGGCGGTTGTGGAAGTGCTGGCTTTGATCGGCACTTCAATTTGGTGGAAGTAAACCGTAGCCGTTCCGGAGTCCTCCGCACCTTCGCTTCTATAACATTGTGCGATTATAGTAAGCTTCTGATTCTCGCCTGACTCTATTTTCATGCCAAGGTTGGAGAGTGCATGAGCGATAATTCGCGCGACCACGAACTGGGGATGAACCGCAAGATTACGCGGCGTGACTTCCTGGACGGGGTTGCCATCTCCGTGGGCAGATCAGTTCTGGCCTCGAGCGCGCCGTGGCTGCATGGTCTGGGATTTCCGGATTCTACCTACGCTCCCGAGAAGGACCCGAACTACTATCCTCCAGCCCTGATGGGGATGCGCGGGAATCACGATGGCACGTATACTTCCGCGCATAGCCTCCGCGACGGAGATTTCTGGGATTCTGCGGGCAAGCCGGAAAGCACAGGCGAAAAATACGACCTGGTAGTCGTGGGGGGCGGCATCAGCGGATTGGCGGCCGCGTATTTCTATCGACAGCAGGCAGGCCCGAATGCACGCATTCTTATCCTCGACAATCACGACGACTTTGGTGGACACGCCAAGCGCAACGAGTTTCGCGCTGCTGACCGGTTGCTTCTAAGCTATGGCGGCACGCAGTCGATCGAGAGCCCCGCTCGATATAGCAAAGTGGCGAAGGGTCTTATTGCGGATTTGGGCGTCGACACCCAGCGTTTTTACAAAGCTTATGATCAGAATCTGTACTCGAAGCTGAATACCGCTTGCTTTTTCGATCGTGAGACTTTTGCCGAAGATCGGCTTGTCTTAGGTATGGGATCGACGCCGTGGCTGGAATTCCTTAGCAAATCGCCGCTTTCAGATGCCGTTCGTCACGACATTGCTCGCATCTACGCTGAAAAAGTCGATTACTTTCCTGGCCTGTCGAGAGAACAGAAGCTCGCGCGACTCTCGAAGATCAGCTATGCCGATTATCTGACCAAGGTCTGCAAGCTTAATCCGGAGGCGCTGCCTTTCTTCCAAACTTATCCGCATGACTTGTTCGGTGTTGGCATTGATGCGGTTTCGGCTCTTGCGTGTTTTGAGAACGGCGATGACTACAAATCGTTCACCTATCCCGGTTTTGACGGTTTGAATCTTGGCGAGTCCGAAAAAGAGGAACCCTACATCTTCCATTTTCCAGACGGCAACGCGTCGATCGCTCGTCTGCTGGTTCGGTCCTTGATCCCAGGCTCGATTCCGGGGCGAAACATGGATGACGTGGTCTCCGCTCGCGCTGACTATGGCCGACTGGACGACGCTAAATCTCCGGTCCGCATTCGATTGAACTCCACAGTTGTGCAGGTCCGCCACGATGGATCCCCAACTTCGGCGAAGCAAGTAGGAGTCTCATACATGCGCGGCGGAAAATTACAAAGCGTGCAGGCGAGCGCATGCGTTCTGGCCTGCTACAACATGATGATTCCTTATCTGTGTCCCGAGCTCCCTCAAAAGCAGCAGGACGCACTTCACTCCCTGGTGAAAACTCCGCTGGTGTACACGCACGTAGCCATCCGCAACTGGACTTCGTTCCAGAGTCTTGGTATCCATCAGATCGTTGCGCCCGGAGGTTACCATACTTATACGGCTCTCGATTTTCCTGTCAGCCTTGGCCAATATGAATTTCCCGGCAAACCCGACCATCCTATGGTTCTGTTCATGCTCCGCACCCCGTGCAAACCGGGACTGCCCCAGCGCGATCAGTTTCGCGCGGGACGGGCAGAGCTCATGCGAACTCAATTTTCAACATTTGAGCGAAATATCAGGGATCAATTAGCCAGAATGCTGGGTTCCGCGGGCTTCGATCCGGCGCGCGATGTTGCGGGTATCACGGTGAACCGATGGGCACATGGTTATGCTTTCAGCCCCAACTCCTTGTTCGATCCCGACTGGCCCGAGGGCGAGCAGCCATGGGTGGTGGGACGAAAGCCGTTTGGCCGGATCGCAATCGCAAACTCCGATGCGGGCGCGAGCGCCTACACGGATGTTGCGATCGACCAGGCGCATCGCGCCGTTGGGGAGTTAGCAAATCGAAGTTGAGTCCGCGCTGAAATAATTTTACGTCTGCGGTGGCGGCGCTTTCTGTCCGCTGCTGGCTTCGACCAGTTTCTGCACTGATGGCGCAACCATCAACAACAATTGCGCCTTCGGTTTCTGCGCTTGCTGCAGTAATGCGAACTGCTGTGTTGCCCACGCAGCCGGCGTGCGCTGTCCGCGGTCGATGTAGTCCAGTGCTTGTAGACCGGTTGCGGCGACCGCGGAAAGATTCTGCGAGATGGGGACAATTTCTTGCAGCAGAAACGACTGGCCCTCGAGCCTCTGCAGATTGGATTGATTGTCCCGCCAACGCGTCAACCATGTTCTCGCTTCTTGTTTGTCTTCAGCACTTGCTCGGCCCGCAATCAGTGCATCAACCAGGTCCGCAAAACGCTTCGCGGTAGCGCTCTCGGGACGAGCCGCGTCGATGACGCGATTCAGCGGCGATAGACTTGTAGCCTCAACCACGGCGAGTTCTTCGCGGTCGTAGTCCTTCACGGGTTCCACAACGTCGGTGAAGGCTCGCAGTGCAGAAATGTCATCTGAACCGGCGATACGGCGGAGCATGGGGCCGTAGCTGGAATTGTGGGTGAGGCCGAGCCAATCCAGCCATCGGCTCACGTAGTCCAATCGCTGATACATCGAATTGACGTCGGTGACATCTTGCGGCGACCACAGCCGCTCGGCGATGGCTGCAGTTCGAGGCCAGATGCGCGAATCGACGTTTTCTGGCGACACATACTCAGACCACATGCAGGCTTCGCCGCCCAGGATGCGCTGCTTCTCGTCCAGGCTCAGATTTGCCGCCGCGCCGGCGATGGGGTCAACCTCGTAGTGTCGCGAAGCCGGCCAGTTAAGATCGATGTAATATCCGAAAGAGAGAAGCCCGCGATATCCCTGTTTAGCCGCTGCCGCCAGGGAATCCTGCCCGCGCCACGATTGCACGACGATGTCTTTGGGCAAATCCGGACGCAGGATCTCATCCCATCCCACCATGGTTTTTCCATGTTTGCTTACGATCTTCTGTACGCGCGTGTTGAAGTACGCTTGGAGATCCTGGTTCGTCTTAAGCCCGTGGGAGCGCATGAATGCCTGAATACTTGGGTTCGCATCCCACTGTTTTCCGTTCACCTCGTCGCCGCCGATGTGGAAGGAGTGGTCAGGGAAAAGTTGCGCCATCTCCCCGATGAAGGCGTCGAGAAATTTGTAAGTCCGCTCCTGGGTCGGATCCATTGCCGGATCGAAGATGCCCCACTTGCGTTCGATCTGATAAGGCCCTGGGCCGCTGGCCAACTCGGGATAGCCAACAAACCACGCGGTGCTGTGCCCGGGCATGTCGAATTCGGGGACAACGCGAATACCGCGTTCCCGCGCATAGGCAATTAGCTCCCGCACCTCGTCTTGCGTGTAGTAGAGGCCGTCGGATCCCATCCCCTGCAGCTTGGGGAATTTCTTGCTTTCCACTCGGAAGCCCTGGTTCTCCGAGAGATGCCAGTGAAATACGTTCAGCTTTACGGCGGCCATGCCATCGAGATTGCGCTTCAGGACGTCGAGCGGGATGAAATGGCGGCCCACGTCGATCATCAATCCACGCCACGGAAAGCGGGGTTTGTCCTGAATCGCAATCGCCGGGACCGCGAAGCCGTCGGAAGTAGTCTGTACCAATTGCAGAAATGTCTGCAGCCCGCGCATGATTCCTAGCGGCGTCGCTGCATCGAGCTTCGCACCGGCAGGGCTGATTGCAAGCGAGTAGGATTCGTCCTCGCCAAGTTCTTGAACGGCTTTACTTGCGCGCTCGCAGTGAACGACGAGTTTGGCCTGAGCTGTATCCGTTACTTTCATGTCTAACGGAGGCATGCCAGTTTGGCGTCGGAGGTCTTCCAGAAAGAGTTCGATCGCGCGCTGCAGTTGCACATCAGAATGGCCGCTGATTCCCACCGAGAAAGAAGAATCAACTACGAGTTGGCCAGTTTTCATCTGTACGCTGGCCGGCATCGGTATGAGGTTAAAGGGCCGGTTTTCATCTGCAAAGGAAACAGACGCCAAGCACAACATCAGAACCACGAACAGAGGACGCACGAGGGATTCTCCTGGAATTCCTAGATCGAATCGGAGAATAGTGGAATTGGGAGCGCTCTGCAAATCAGGGACGGCATCCTATGGATTCTTGGAATGACTGAGAACTTACAACTAGGAACCGGGAACTGATCCTATCCTTTTCCTACTAGTTGACCGCAGTGCAGCAGATTCACATCCCAGATGGACGGCTCCGAAGGCAAGCTTTCGATGCCGATTCTGCCTTGCCGCTTGGTGCCCGGTTTGCCAGCCCACACCACCCGAAACTGAGCCTGAACTTCGTCCTGCTGGACATGGAGAATCTCGCCCGCCTTGACCGGGCGAATCATTCCCTGCAACACGGCTCCACGATCACTGATATTTCTGACCTGCGCGTGCTGCGTGAAGGGCATGGATTTGGCGTCGACACCCCAGATGCGCACGGTAAGGAATGCGCCAACGCGTCGATTCCGACGACGATCCATAGATCACCTTTCAGCAGGTTCATGAAATGGTATGTCATTGCCTAATTGATTGGAACTTACCACGGTCACCGGGAGCGGAGTGCCTGAAGTCACCTTTCGCGGCTCGCCGGGGAGATGAGTTGAAAGCTTCTTGCAGCCGCTAGTCCATGTCGCGCATGGAGCAGGCGCCGGGGCCCCGCGGATCGCCGCAACTCCCGCAGGCTCCAACCGAAGGTGATGAACTCGCGGAGCTCTTGGCTGACATCGCAAAAACCGAAAGCTGTTGCGTCAGCTTTCTGCTCTGGCACTTTGGACATTCGGCTTTCCCACTGCCATACACTAACGCTTCAAATTGATGATCGCATTCCTTGCAGACGTACTCAAAGATGGGCATGGACGATTCCTCACGCTTTGATGTTCTCATATCCATTTAAAATCAGATTGTGGGAACTACGCAAACGGCAGTACGAGAATTTGTGCCGCGACGCGGTTTGCGTGGCGGACACATCCAAACCGTCGCCAGCTTCTTTCTGCCCCGGCGAATTCCATTGCTTCCAGCCGAAAAACGTTTGATCGAAGTCGAACCCGGTGTGCAGGTCTTGTGCCACTGCCATTGGCAGCAAGACCGGGAAAACGCGCTGACTGTGATTATTGTGCATGGGCTTGAGGGCTCGAGCGAATCCCAGTACATGCTGGGCATTGCTGCGAAAGGTCTGGCTGCAGGCATGAATGTCGTGCGCATGAACCAGCGAAATTGTGGCGGCACAGACGAGCTCTCGCCCACCCTCTATCATTCGGGACGGTCGCAAGATGTCGGCGCTGTCGCCCGAGATCTGATTGCGCGGGATCGGGTTTCCCGTTTCGCGCTGGTGGGATTTTCCATGGGCGGCAATCTCGTCCTTAAGCTCGCCGGCGAATGGGGAAGGGAGGGACCGCCGCAGTTCCGCGCAGTTGTTGCCGTGTGTCCATCCATAAATCTTGCGGCCTCGGCGGACGCTTTGCATCTGCCCGCCAATCGCCTCTACGAGTATTACTTTATGTGGCAGCTTCGCCGACATCTCCGAGCGAAAGCGCGACTGTTCCCGCAGATATTCGATACCTCTCGCTTGCGCAGTGTGACCACGCTTCGCGAGTTCGACGACAAGATCACAGCTTATTACTGCGGTTTTGAGGGCGCATCGGATTACTATCAGCGTTCGGCCGCCGCCAACGTCGTCGACCGCATTGCCGTGCCCAGCTTGATCTTGCACGCTGCCAACGATCCTTTCATTCGCATTCTTCCGGAAACGCGACAGAAGATCCTTTCCAATCCCAATATCACCTTCGTCGAGACAGAGGACGGCGGCCACTGCTCATTTCTCGGACGCCCTGACGGCGATGACGGCCGCTGGGCAGAGCGTCAGGTCGTGGAATTCCTGCGTCGATTCTGAGCAATCTATCGCGGCGACGATCTCCCGCGCGGATTCAGCCGTCCCAGTCTGTCCCGTTGAACGCAAGCTCGACTGCTCTCCTATACAATCACTCTCTCGAATGAAACTGGGCGCGAAAATCGTACTAGCAGCGGCTCTCGTCGTTTCGTGGGCGCTCCTTCTCCGCGCCGAGCCCGTATCGCAACTGAACCCGACGGACTACGTAAACGACTTTTCTCATGTCCTCGATCAGAACACGATTGCGCAACTCGACAATATCTGTCGGCAAATCGATCAGCAGGCGCACGCGCAGATTGCGGTCGTCACCGTTAAATCGCTCGATGGCTCCGATATCGAAAGTTATGCGGTAGATCTATTCAAGAGGTGGGGAGTCGGAAGTAAGTCGACCGACCACGGCGTTCTGATTTTGCTCGCCGCGCAAGACCGCCGATATCGAATTGAAGTCGGCTACGGACTGGAACCAATCCTGCCCGATGGCAAAGTCGGCGGCTTCGGACGGGAAGCCGTTCCACTTCTCAAGCAGAATGACTTCAGCGGCGCCATAGCTCTACTGACTATGCGCGTTGCAGACGTGATCGCGCAGGACGCAGGTATTCAGTTGACCGGCGCACGCCCGCGAGCTCCGACCGTGGCGCGAGAACCTGATACCGGGCTGCCCATCGGGGGAATCATTGTTCTGATCGTTGTTGGGCTTATTCTGCTATCCACGCCGTTTGGGCGGCTTCTGCTTTGGAGTTTGTTGTTGGGAGGCCGTGGTGGCGGTGGAGGTTTCGGAGGCGGTGGAGGCTTCGGAGGCGGCGGTGGCGGGTTTGGAGGCTTCGGTGGTGGCAGTTCGGGCGGTGGCGGAGCTAGTGGAAGCTGGTAGCTCGAATCGGAAGAGGCGTTATGGTCGCGGAAAAACAAATCAACGAATTCATTAGCCGGTTGCGTGCGGCTTGCGGAGAAAATCTCCAGAGCGTGATCCTCTACGGCTCTGCCGCGGATGGAGAATTTCATCCCGAGTTCTCGAATGTCAACCTGCTCTGCATTTTGCGCGAGTCTTCTTTCGCGGCGCTGACCGCGATGGCGACTGCCGTCGAGTGGTGGACCCGCCAGAAGCAGCACGCACCCTTGGTGCTCACTCACGAGGAACTGGAGCGTTCGACCGATGTTTTCTCCATCGAACTTCTCGACATGCAGCAACGTCATCGCGTGCTATTCGGCGACGACATCTTCAGCGGTCTCGATATTCCGATGCACTTGCATCGAGCCCAACTGGAGTACGAGCTTCGCGAGAAGCTGATTCTCTTGCGTGAACGTCTGCTGCTCGCTGCCGGCAACAAAAAGCATTTGTGGGAGCTGATGCTGGGTTCATTATCAACTTTCATAACTCTGTTCCGCCACGGACTGATTGTACTGGGCGACACACCGCCCAAGGCGAAGCGGGACGCGATCCAGGCGCTGGCCGCGCGTATTTCTTTCGATCCGTCCTCCTTCTTGCAACTGCTCGACATCCGCGAGCGCAAAGCAGACACTAAGCAGTTCGATGTGACCGACGTTTTTTCCCGTTACCTGGCTGCGGTGCAACAGGTCACCGCCGCAGTCGACAAAATGCTAGACTCCCCGGAACCACGTAGTGCGTAATTTTGATAGCTTTCTTACAGGAGAAAAACGATGAAAACAGGTTTGATTGTGATTGTTGTCCTGGTGCTGATTGCGTTGGTCGCGTTCGGACAATACGTAGGCGTCCGCAACACTCTGGTGACCAAGAATGAAGCGGTGAAAGCCGCGTGGTCGCAAGTCGATATCGTGCTGCAACGCCGCGCTGACCTGATTCCTAATCTGGTTGAGACGGTGAAAGGCATCGCGGGTCAGGAACAAAAGGTGTTCGGCGATATTGCCGCTGCTCGTTCCAGGTTGCTCTCAGCTGGCACGCCTTCCGACAAGATCGCCGCTAACCAACAACTGGACGGTGCTATCGGACGCCTGCTGCTGGTCGTCGAGAACTATCCCCAACTGAAATCGAATGAGAATTTTCTGCGCCTGCAGGACGAATTAGCGGGAACCGAAAACCGCATCGCCGTTGAACGGAAGCGTTACAACGACACGCTGCAGGACTACAACACCTATGTGCAGCACTTTCCCAATAACATCTATGCCGGATGGGCTGGGTTCAAACCCAACGAAGCGTATTTTGCCGCCACCGAGGAATCCCGCCAGGTTCCCAAGGTGAATTTCTCTGCGCCGAGCGCAGCCCCGCAGGCGGTGCCGCAGCCTGCGCCTGCCAAGTAGCGTGCAGGCAGACTGGGCAGTCGAACTCGGCGCCGATGACGAAACCCTTGAGATACCCTGGGCAAACGAAGGGGGTGGCCCACGCTACTATGATTTAAAGCGCCATCCCGAGCTTCTCCGGAATCTTGAGGAAGCTCAGAGGTTGCAAGAGTTGGGCGAGTTTCTTTCCAAGGCGAACTCGCCCAGGAGTCCGCTGGAGACCGCCAAGTGCGACGCTTGGTTGAGTACAGAAATCCATCCCGAAGAAGAAATCTTCGAAGCAACTCACAAGTTTGGCTCTTATGTCGATCTGTTCTTTTCCGAACTGCCTCCCCGATTTTCGTTCCCCCAGCATGAGCAACTGGCGAAGCGACTCACGAAGCTTTTGCAGCGTGCTCCTGAGATGCCGGTTGCGGCCGAGTTTCTTATCCGCCGCTGTTACTACCATGAACAAGAAGAAGCAGCCGGACAGGAAGAAATTCGCGATGGCTTCTACATCACGTTTTATCTGTTCGGATACGGCAAGGATGAAGTTCGATCCCGCGAGAATTGGATCGTTGGATTGAAATTGGTGCAAAATGCGATCCGGCAGTTGTCACGCTGAGGCTAGCTGGCCTTGATCGGTCTCTGGAACCAGGCCAGCGCTTCTGCGCCGCGTCCTTTGAGTCGCGTGCGCAATACAGAGAGCAACACCATCGAAAGAAAGATTGCCAGCAACCCAAAAGAAGCGGTGCGAATGTTGACGGCCCGCTTCGGCAGAATGGAAAGCCGTCCGTAAACGAACTCAATGTGCACCCAATAAACCAGCAGGGAAGTCTGCCCAAGTTGTATAAAAGGGCTGAAACCCCACTGTCCCGCTCCCCACCGACACCAGAGATAAACCGCAGCCAGAATCGCCAGCAAGAGCCCTACGCGGATCAGAAAGAAATTCGGACTGGTGTGCCAGAAATCGTAACTCGCGTAGAGTTGCAGCGGACGCGCATCCAGCCACCGGGCCAGGTAAATCAGTCCGATTCCACTCAGGCCAGCTAGTGCGAACGTCGCGCCACCTAGTTTCCGAGCCTCATCGCTCAACAAGAAGAATCCCACCGCGAGGCCGATGAACGCGAACGCAGTCCAGGGAAAAATGGGAAACAGCCAAGCCTGGGGTTCCCCGAGGTTGTGAACGCCATCGATATAAGACTCAAGCGGCCAGGGCAGCCAGCGCGGGCGCCAACTCGTCCATACCAACGGGGTCAGGAGAGAGATGCACATCCCGACGCAGGCCGCCGTCATACCCAGCGCGAACCGCGTGCGCGATCGGGTGTTGAACAGTAAGACGATCCAGCACACCACGCCCATCAAGATCATCGAGAGGCCGATGGTGTTGAGGATATCGACACGCAACAGGTCGCTCCACGGCGCCCACCCCCACGCAATCAGAAACTCCTGCAACCGGAACAGCAGGCCCAGTGCGAAAATTTCCGCACCGCGACGAATCGTGGTGTGTGCAATCTGGCTGGCGGGTATTTGTTTCTGCCGCAATTTGTCCGTTACCAGCGCGAAAGAAACGCCTGCGAGAAAAAGAAACAGCGGGGCGGGCAGAGTTCCGCCCAGTTGCGACCACATGAAAAACGTACTCTTGCGCGCTTCGCCGCCCAACCACGAGTCGAAACAATGCGTTTGGAACATCAGCACGCAGGCCAAGCCGCGCATCCAGTCGATGTACGCAAGGCGGGATGGAGCAGAAGGAGTCATCCAGGGTGCCATCGCGCGCTGCACCGGGTACGCCTAACTCATTGTCGGCGGAGCAAATATCTCATGGGCAGTACGAGAGAATCTTACTAAGGATGTGTTCACCGGAGGAATAGCAAGCCTAATTCTCGTTGCTCACGAGCCGAGGCTCCGCTTTTGCAAGGGTGTTGGCGGCTGGCGGCCGGGTCCGCGGAATTTTGCCACGCTTCAGAGCGTACAGCGTCAGCTCAACCCGCGTCGAGACTCCGAGTTTTTCAAAAACCCGGAACAAATAATTTTTGATAGTGTGCTCGCTCAGAACCAGTCGCTCGGAAATCTGACGATTGCTGAATCCTTCGGCAACCATGTGGGCGATCTCCTCTTCGCGCTTGCTCAGAGGACGCGAATTAGGCAAGCCGCGAGTTTCAATCGGCAGAGGTTCGACCAGCGCTTCCAGCACGAATTGCAGTTCCGTGGAACTGGCCCACACCTGACCCTCGTGCACGCACAGAATGCACTTGCACAGTGTCTGGAACGAATCGGATCGGCAGAAAACGCCGCGGGCGCCACACCGGAAGGCTTCGACCACCAGGCTCCGCTCCATCGCATCCAGCAAGACCACGATATTCACCTCGGGGTCCAGGGTCCGAATCTCGCGCACAAAAAGCAGTCCCTCGAGAGCATCCTGTGAAAAATTAGTGCTGATGAGTACAACATCAAATCGAGTACGGCCCAGCGCCTCGATAACCTCTCCCTGGGTTGCGGCCGCCACCGCCTCGAAACGTTTGCTGCGCAACAACGCATCCACCAGGAGCTGGCAGCTCATGGCCGCAGAGTCCGCAACCAGCACTCTGACACGGGGCTCCGAATTGGAAACACATTCCAAAGAGGTCAACACAAATGAGATGGGGGAGAAACTCAAAAATCTTACGCGCAATCACTCGCGCTCACAAGAGTCGTCGGACTCGGGTGCCGTGATTTCCTGTCAGGATGTTGGCGCATCGCGCTAATTGCCGTAGAATCAATTCGTAGTGGATTGACCACTTGGTCTGCGCTCATTCTTTCGCTGGCTCCCGCAGCGGGACTTTTGGCCCTATGACTTTTATCCTCTTGTTCATATGTTGGCCCTTCGGGCAGAGTATAAAGGAGACAGATGTGACTTCCCTTCGGATACTTCCTCCCGAGGAACTTTTTGCTCCAGGGTCGGCGGCAGCTGCTTACACTACAGGAAGTTCAAGCTGGATTAGGAGCCGGGTTGCTTTCGGGACGGGTGTCGTCGTCAGTGCGTGCGGTTGAAAGGGTAGGAGAGCGGCATGTATGAGAAGTATTTCGGGTTGCGGGAACAGCCGTTCGGTGTAACTCCGGACCCGCGATTCCTGTATCTCAGCGCGGCCCATCGAGAAGCGTTGGCCTCGTTGTATTACGGGATCGAAGCCAATCGTGGATTTCTTGGCCTCATCGCCAAGCCCGGCATGGGGAAAACCACGATCCTCTTCCATCTTTTGGAGAAGTTTCGGAATAGCGCGCGCACCGCATTCCTGTTCCAGACCCAGTGCACCTCTCGCGAGTTCTTGCGTTTCCTGCTGTCCGAGTTGGGCTACGAAAGCGATGGCCATGATTTCGTGCGCATGCACGAAGAATTCAACCGCCGCTTGCTCCAGGAGGCGCGCGCCGGGAATCGCTTCATTGTTGTCATCGACGAAGCCCAGAATCTCGAGCCGTCGGTGCTCGAGACTGTGCGCCTGCTTTCCGACTTCGAAACGCCGCGCGCCAAGTTGATGCACATCATCCTGGCGGGACAACCCGAGTTGGCCGACAAATTGGCTAGCCCCGGCTTGTCCCAGCTACGCCAGCGCGTTTCCATCGTGCACGGCCTCGTGCCGCTCTCCGCCGGAGAGATCAAGAATTACATTGAGCACCGGCTGCGCATCGCCGGCTATGAAGGTGAGCCTCTGTTCACCCCCGAGGTCTACGACGATATTGCGAGATTCACAGAAGGCATTCCCCGAAACATCAACAACTTCTGTTTCAACGCGCTTTCGCTTACCTGCGCGTTGCAAAAGAAGGTTGTTGACTCCGCCGCAGTGAAGGAAGTGATCGCCGACCTGGACATTTCGAAACTCACCTCCGACGTCCCCAATGACTTTATCGAAATGCCCTACCCGCGCAGCCGGAGTTCATCTCCCTCCAACAACGGACAAAACAATCACGAGATTCTGAGCCCAGCCGAAGCCGCGGCGTACATGCAGCAAGTGGCCGCGAAGCTCAAGAACTGGCAGGATTCTCTCGATAAGGCCATCAGCAGCCCCCGCCGCGGACACTCCGTCCGAGCCCGCACCGATGTAGACCGGTCGTAACCGCGATTGTCGAGCAGCCCCGGTGCTCAGCGGCACCAAAAATCGGCCGTCTCTTGATGAATCGTCGCTCGGCGAGAGGACAGCGGAATTATGGTGTGATTTCGAACACGACGCCGCCATTGTGCGCACCGCCGAGGCTGGTGGTGCCGTAGAGGTGTTTGCCGGCTTTGTCGAAGATCAAGTTGGCGTTGGATTGGGCTCCGTCGGGGCCGGTGAAGCGATGGACGACAGTGTAGGTCCATTTGCCATTCGATCCAGGTGTTAGTTTGAAGACCACGCCGGCGTTATTGATGCCGCCCCTTTGGGTGGTCCCATAGAGATTGCCTGCTTTATCGAGGACTACGCCTGCAAAAGGAGCGCTTCCGCCCTGGCCTGGTCCGAAGCTGCGAAGTATGGTCTCCTTCCAGCGGCCACTTGACGAAGGTGTTAGCTTGAAAACCGTGCCGCAGCCACCTTGGCATCTGTTACTGCTCCCCCCGGCTGCGGTTGTTCCGTAAAGATTGCCAGCCGCGTCGAAGACCACGGGAGCATAGGGACCATACCCGTCCGGGCCGCCGGGGGCCCAGTTGAAGCGGTGCAACAGTTGCTCTTTCCAACCGCCGCGGGAAGTGGCGACCAACTTGAACACTGTGCCGCAGCCAGCCGTGCAATTCTTGTAGTATCCGCCTCCCCATCTGGTCGTACCGTAAAGATTGCCCGCACCATCCCAGATCAGTCCGGCCTCGGGGCTCCCTCCGTCGTAGCCGGTACTGCGACCGAAGTCGTGGAGTATGCTCTCGGACGAGGCACCTCCTGGTCGCGAGCGCAGCTTGAACACGACTCCCCCGTCGTAAATCCCGCCGTCCTGGGTAGTCCCGTAGAGTTCACCCGCCTCATCTAGAACCAACCCAGCAAAAGGACTCGCCCCGTCGCTGCCTCCGTGTATCGTATAATCGAAGTCGTGAATTACGCTAAACGTCCAACTGTTGGCGCCGGGTATCAATTCGAAGACTGTACCGCTGTCGTAGGCCCCCCCCCCGATCGCGGTGCCATAGAGTTTGCCTGCCGGATCAAAAGTCACGCCGGCAAAAACGCCTTGCCCATCGCTGAGTAGGGTGAAGAGATGGACCACGCTCAAAGTCCAGCCGCCCGAGCCCGGCGTCAGCTCAAAGACGGAGTCAAGCGTAGTGCCGTAAAGATTGCCCTGCGCGTCAAAAGTAAGCCCGGCATAAGAGCCGCAGCCGTCAGTCGCGCAGTCGAAGCTATGGAGCACCTTGTACGTTCCTCCCGCCGCGACGCTTGCCAGCACCAGAGTCAATGCTAAGACCGATAGAGCGCGGCGCGTGGCATGCCAAAATAGATTTCTTCGCATGGAACTTACTTACCCTCCTCTGGACAGCACAGCGCGCCCCTTGGCAGGTCAGCACTGCCCCCGCTGCGGTCTGAGATTTTATCACCAAAACGGCTTCCGTAGCGTCGGCACGTGCTGGCCTTTTCGCGGATGCTCAGCACCTGCTGCGGCTGATGTTACAGCATTTTCAATCGTCTTCAATCGTCGTCTGGATCCTCGTTCGGATTCAGTGTGTTACCGAGGAAGAAAGTTGCGTCATACGTCAGCCCCGGAATCGCCTGGAATGGGCGGGGCGAGGTCAGACCGAAGAAACCCGGATCAAGCGGATTGGCCTGCGCGTCCGCGTAAAAGTAGGGAGGTTGGACAATTCGACCCAAGCTGAAATTGTCCTCAATAAACCGCAGGATGCTACCGAAATCTTGGATCTGCTCACACTGACCAACCGGGGCCGGGCAGGAAACATAGCCGCTGTAACTTCCGTCGCCGTTCTTTACTCCCGTGTAAGCGGAAACAACCATCAGCGGCACGCGGAACCCCAATTCGTACTGATTGCGGAAGGGCTGAGGCACCGGAACGTGGTCGTAAAAACCTCCCCAGTCATCCCAGGTAATCAGGATGGCGGTGTTGTTCCAGTAGCCGCAGTGGCTGGAGCCAACAGAGTTGACAATGCTGCCAACCCAGTCGGGGCCGTAACCGGCGTTTTCGTGCCCGTGGTCCGAGTACGGCTCGCTGGGGATTACCCAGCTCACCTGGGCGAGAGCGTTAGCACTGCAGTTGAGGTTGTTGATGTCCGCGAGCACTTGTCGCGGATCCTGAATCACGTTGTTCTGCCATTCGGAACCAGTGCACGATCCTCCGCTCGGTTGACAGATATGGAAAATCGCGTTGGGCGCGGTCCAGATGGCCACGTTATTCGGGGTGTAGTACTTCCAAGTGATTTGGGGCTGATTGTTTTCGAACAAGTCGGTCAGCGTAGGATGGTCGTAGCATGGGTAGCCGGGGTCGGGCCAAGGTTCTGGGGGACTGTAACCGGGAGACTCGTCACCGTTGTGATCAACCTCCAATGCATAAACGCCGATCTGGGCGGTGCAGCCCGCACCTTCCTGCTTCGGAAGCGGGTTCTCCGCGGCAAACCACGCGTTGTACGGCGGACTGTTGGGCTGGGTCGGCGCTGAGGTGCCAGTAAGAAGGAATTGATGGGCGGGGAAACTCGGCCCCTGATTGGTCTGAAACATGCGGTTCGTGAAACTGTAATACTGTCCGATGTTGAGGTAGGGAGTCACGTCGCTAGCTGTGACGACCGTTTCCTGGGGACATTGTAGTTGAGTGCAGCCATTCTGGGGCCTACACCAATTGTTGTAGTTTCCGCCGTTATATTCGTTTGTCCATCCGGGACTGTGCGAGTGATCGGGATCGATACAGCTTGACAGTTCCACGGATGGCGCGCCCGCAACCGGCTGGACGTCCCACGTCTGGGGATTGTTGGTCGCCCCTCCAAATAGATTGTCGGGTGTGCGATTCTCCTGCACGATAACGATGATGTGTTGAAAGGGTGGTGCTTGGGCGTAGGCGCAGGCTGCCGCGAAGACAACGGACAGCAGCAGAGTCTTGTTGATGGAGCTCATGTAAAATCCTCTTCCGAGTAATTCAGGGTTGGTTGACTGGGTGGGACGATTGGGAAAGCAACAGGGCCCGATTACGAAATCGCCGGAAGCATACTCCTCTTGCAGCCGTCGCAAAAGAGAATTTCGTTTTTGTTACGAAATCGGAACAAGATTGTGAGGACCGGTGAGGCGGGTCGCGCACGGAGCTGCGCAGTCGGCACGTTGTGGAAGGAATTGGAAACAGATCCGAAGCGCCGCGATTGCAAACGGCAGCTTATCGATTACGCTTTGGCCAATCCCGACACCGTGGATGAAACAAATTGGGGTGGCGGTTGGGATGCTCCCGCGATCTTATTCGTTACTGGAGACAACTTCTTACTGCGGGTGCCGTTGCTGGGTTCCGGAACCTCGGCCATGCTGCCGAGACTATATGCATAGAGGACAACTTCGACGCGCTTGGAAACTCCCAGCTTGTCGAAGATGCGAAACAGATAATTCTTCACCGTGTGTTCGGTAAGGCCGAGCCGCTGCGCGATCTCACGATTCGATAAGCCCTCGGCCACGCAGCGCACCACCTCGAGTTCGCGCCGCGAGAGCAACGCGGCCCCGCGCGCATCAATCACGCGCAGCGGCAGAGCTTCGCCCAGAGCCTCTAACAGGTAGCGCAACTCTTTGCTGTTCGCCCAGATTTGTCCTTCGCTGACGCACTGGATACACCTCGCCAGCGACTTCAGCGATTCGCTGCGGCAGAAAACGCCGCGCGCCCCCGCCCGAAACGCTTCCACCACCTGGGCGCGCTCCGAGCTGTCGAGTAGCATCACCACGCGCGTGTCAACGTGCAGAGCGTGCAATTCGCGAGCTACCTCGAAACCTTTTCGTTTGTCTTCGTCGAGTTCGGCGCTGATTACCACCACAGCCGGCTTTTCCTTGGCCACGGCAGCAACGATTCCGCGCGCGTCCGACACCGGATCCAGCACCACAAACCGTTTGTCGCGCTCCAGCGCCGCAGCCAAAAGTTGGCTGTTCATTCTGGTAGCGTCAGCGGCCAGCACTCGGATCACTTCAGAAACTTCAGGTAAGGCGATAGCGTGAGCCATAAAATACAGACCACTCTGTCCGGAGCGGGTTCTCCAGACTGTCTATTCAGTTAGACCACACCTGCAAGAGGAGACTCTCCCGCAAGATTGCGTTTCGCTTGGCCAGAGAAGTTATAGCCGCAAGGACGGGTCACAAATGCACGGAGGAGAATGCCCCACCCCACCTAGCCGCCCACCCCGGCGACTGTCACCAAACTTTAGTCTCATAACTATACAGTGTCTATGGCACCTTCGTGCCATAAAGGGATGAGGCTTTTTTTGGGTATTCGTAACTCAAAAGGGTCATTCTAAGTGTGTGTATCTAAATGCGTTGCTGGGCTGCCTCCTGCTTCCTGGGGTGGATGTGGAGGTTTTCCTCATGTCCAGGAACGGGACAATGCGGCCCGGAAAGGACCGGAAAGGCCCGGAAAAGGAAGATAGGCTCCAGCCTGCGCTCTTTATCCCGAGGCCAGTCCGAATCCGCTGGAAGCCATCCGCACGATCTCGCGCCCGATCGGAAGCGAAGCCGTCGCTGCCGGGGACACAACGTTCCACACGTGCAGCACATTCTGCGAACACATAAACTTAAAGTCATCTACCAGCGATCCATCCCGGGCGACCGCAGTTGCGCGAACGCCCGAGCCGTCCGCAACCAAGTCGGCGCTGACAACGTCCGGCAGCAAAGTTTGCAGCGCGCGCACGAAAGCTGGCTTGTGGAACGACCGATAAAATTCTCCCGCGCCGCTGCGCCAGTATTTCGCAGCCATGTGCCAAAACCCGCCATAGGCGAAAGTGTCGGCCATATCCTGAAGGCTGAAATCGGTTCGCCGATAGCCTTCGCGCTTAAATGCCAGCACCGCGTTCGGTCCGGCGTCCACGCCGCCGCTAACCCGGCGCGTGAAATGCACCCCAAGGAAAGGGAAACGCAGATCGGGCACGGGATAAATCAGTCCGCGAACCAGATGCTCCCTCTCCGGGACCAGATCATAATATTCGCCACGAAATGGAACGATCGTGACTTCCGTCTTTTCTCCCGCAAGGCGGCTGACGCGATCGCTGTGCAGCCCGGCGCAGTTAATCAAATATTTCGTGCCGATCGATCCGCGCGTGGTCTCGACAACCGTTTCTCCGTTGCCCCGGGAAATGCCTTTGACTTCCGTTCCGACGCTCACGCTTCCACCTTGCGCACCGATCAACTCCGCGTACTTCGCGCACACCGCGACGTAGTCGGTGATTCCCGTGGTCGGCACGTGCAACCAGGCCAGGCCGCCGCATTGAGGTTCGATCTCGCGCGCTTGTACCTTGTCCAACATTTTCAGACCGAGGATTCCGTTGGCCTGCCCGCGTTCCAGCAGTCCTTGCAGCCGGGGAATTTCTTCGGCACTTGTCGCAACAATGATCTTGCCGCAGATCTCGACCGGAATTCCATACTCGCGGCAGAAGGCCTCCATCGCGGCCGCGCCCTCCACGCACAATTTGGCCTTCAACGAACCGGGCTTGTAATAGATTCCGGAATGAATGACGCCGCTGTTGTGTCCACTCTGATGGCGGGCCACCCGGTCTTCTTTCTCGACCAGCAAAAGGCGAAGCTTGGGGAAGGCGCGGCCAAACTGCAAGGCGGTTGCAAGACCTACAATTCCGCCTCCGATTACCACAATGTCAAAGCTCTGATCAGGCATGGGTTGGCGCGCCCCGATCAGAACGTCGAGGGCGCTGCTTACAAGATAAATGGAAAGGCAGACAATGAGAAATGTAGACGCGAGCATCCTCGTTAGTGTACCCCGCGCCCACAACCCGCCGATCTTAGTTGACCGTCAACTCAACTTGCGCGGTTTGCTGAGGAAGCCCGCTCACGGTTGCGCTCACCGTCATCGTGTAGGATCCCGGGGGCGTGCCCGCCTGACCATTTCCGCCTGACCCGTTGCCTTGCAGGCCGCTGCCACAGGCAATTTCCAGCCAGAGCCCAGCCACCATGATTGCCAGCACGCAGAAAAGTACAAAGCGCTTCCGCAGCGTGCGACCCCGTCTCAGTCCACCGAAAGATACGATCAACCCCGGCAACAAAAGCCACAGCGCATAGATTGATCGCCCGAACATACGCTTATCTGCGATAACCGGGGCCGTGGTTGTGATTGTGAATGTGATCTGAGTTTTCCCGCTGCTGCCTTTACTCACTTGCGTCGGACTCAGCATGCACGTGCTCAATGGCGGGCAATCGTCGGACAACGCCAGGTCGACAATACTGGGGAACGGTCCCCCTGATGGAACCACATCGAGATCGTAAATCGCCGGTTGACCCGCGGGCAGCGATTGCAGACTGGAGGGCGGTGCGATAGTAAAACTGAAACCCGAGCCTACGCCGCTTCCGGTCGAGGTAAAAGCTGCAAGGAAGGAGTGGGCAGTCTTGTGGGTATCGCTGCCGACGCCGACAATATTAAAGTTGTAAGTCTGCGCCACATTGCTGTTCACGGTCACCGAAAAGGGCGCAGCCGACGCGGGACTCACGGTCGGCACAACGCTGGCCGGGGAAACCGTACAGGTTGGCGGATGGTTCGATCCACAGCTCAAATTGACCGGGCTGTTGTAGCAGTCTGTGCCCAGCAGAGTGCCGTTAAAGATCGCCGCCGTGTTCACTGAAGTTGTCTGGGACTGAGGCGTGACGTCAAGAGTGTAGTTAGGCGTCGTATAAGAATTTGCGGTAAAGGTCACTGGAAACAAATGCGATGTTGCGTGCGAATCGGTACCGGTCGCAACGATGTTGAAGTTGTACACACCGCACTGGCCACTGCCCACGGTCACGATAAACGGCGCGCCGCTTGCGGTTGGTGTCACACTCGCCGGCGCGGCCGAGCAGGTCGGTGGCCCACCCTTTCCACAGCTCAAATTCACCGCGCTGTTGTAGCCGTTCAGCGAAGTCAAGGTTCCGTTGAAGTTTACGGTGCTGTGGACGTAGGCCTGCAGCGACGGATGGCTGATCGCCAGCGAATAATCCAGTGTGATCGTGAGAGACAAGCCTTGCGTTTTCGTAGGACCATTCGTCACCGACCCGTTGATGGTGACTGGAAATGTCCCTGCAGTTGTGTTTGGGGCGGCCGTGAGTGTGAGAGTCACGGCGACGGGATTGCGCGCCCTCGGATTCACGGGACCGGCAGGCACGAAGCTGCAAGTTGCCCCCGCTGGCAAGCTCTCACAAGAAAGACTCACTGCGCCATCGAAGGATCCCTGTCCCGTCACCTGAAACAACACTGGCCCGGAAGTGCTCCCCGGACCAACCGTGATTCTCGCGGGTGAAGGCGCGGTCAAATTGAAGTCGACCACCTTCAAGGTGAACTCCGCATCGTTCGTGATCTGGTTTTGGTCGGTGCCAACCCCGTGAAGGTCGAAGTTGTAATCGCCGGGTGTGTTGCTGGCGATCACGGTTGCAGTAAGCGGCGTTCCCTGGGGAGGCGGTGCAGGAACTACTTGCGTGGGCGCGATCGTGCAAGTGGAAGCCGGAACGCAACTCAGGTTCACTGGATAGTTGTAGCCGCCCAAAGCCGTAATCGTGCCGGTGAACAAAGGAGGCACCTGGCCAGCAAATATCGTGATCGGGGTATTGGAAATGGATAAAGAGAAGTCAGGAGTCAGCGGAAATTCCCACACTCCGCGTCCGTAAGTAGACGCGCGCAGCAACTTGGTCGAGTCCGAGCGAGTGAAAATACGCAGGGCGGTTACCGCAACATTTGGCAGATATCCAGCTTGCCCGCTATTTGGCGGCGGGCCGAGTTCTTGCCAATTCGGGCTGGCCGTGAAGCTCCAGAACACTCCCACATCGGTGGCCACGTAAACTCTTCCGGGAGATCCCACTGTCGTGGGATCGACGACCACCGCATTCCCAGGCGCATCCGGCAGATTCGACGTGAAGTCGGTCCATGAAAAACCGCCGTTGGTTGTCTGCCACACGTGCGACGTAGGAAAGTTCGTGGTGCTGAAACCCATGATGCTCACGTAGGCGGTGAGACCCTCCCTGTCCGAGGTGTCCATCGCGATCCCGGAAATCGGAAAGTTGTTCGGATTAATCGCGCCAGTCTGATCAACCCAGGTTGAAAGACCTCCCGCGACATTCGTGCTCACCCACACGTGGCCTCCGGGAGGAGTGGTAGGAATGAGCGGCCCGAAGCCATCCGTTCCGGAATAGATGACGTTGGAAAAGCCGTTGTTGTCGGTCGCCCCACCCGCAGCCACTGCTCGCACGAGATTAATCTCGCCGCCAGTGCAGATGCCGTCCCCGCCACTTTCAAAGCTATGGCTCAGAACCGTGAACGCGCCGCCCGAAGCCGAGCCACGCCACAGCCGGCAAGTACCCGCAATCATTTCATCGGCATTTTGCGGATCGAGAATATAGGGCGGATAATACGGGCCGGTGTCGCCGCCCACAGTTGCGCTGCTGACCACAGGATTGCTCTGGAAGTCTTGCGTGTGGCAACTGATTCCATTGGAATTGGTGCAACTGAAAATATTGACTCCCGAAGTTGCATTCGGAGGATTGGAGACGAACCACTCTTCCTCATTGTCAGGGCTGATCTGCGTGAAGCCGCCATCCCCGCCGTTTACATTCTGCCAACTGCCGCCAGTCGACTGCGTGCCGGGTGATCCATTCCCCTGAGTTCCCCCCAGAATTGTGCTGGCGTCGCCAGATGCCTGAGCAAAGGAAATAAATTGGGTCATCGATCCCATCGTCATGTTCAGACTGTCAAACTGGTTGCTGCCGCCGCAGGTGCCCGTGGTCAGGCCGCCGTAGCCATCCAGGGCGCGATAGATTCCACCGTCGTTGGCGAAGTACATTACGTCTTGCTGATTGTTGTTGGTCAGCAGGAATGAAACCGCGTGCTGCGCCGGATGCACTTTGGCGATTGCGCTGCATCCGTAGGCGTGGGTAAGGTTGAGAAACGTATTCGACCCTGTAGTGTTGCACATCGGGTATGTGCCGGTAATCTCGCACTTGTAAAGGTTAATGGCCCCGGCATAAAGATCGGTAACTCCGCTACCGCCGTTCGGCACCGCCGCGAGTTCCAGATCATAGGTGCCTTGTTCCGTTCCGCATCCAACTTCGTCGCCGCAGTTGATGATGCCCGCATCGTTGATCTGAGTCCAGGAGTTGCCGCCATCAAGCGATGTCCAGATGCCCTGATCGAAATCGTTGGCGTCGACGTACCAGACATACATCTCATTGCGCCCGGGAACCACTGCAATTTCGCCGCGGTAAATCGGACAGGTCGACGAACTGGGATTCGCAGGACACGCTGTCGTGCTCAATCCGCCGCCGGGCTGATTGGTCAGGCGAGTCCAGTTGACGCCATCGCTGGACGAGTAAAAACCGTGATAGCGCAGCGCCGCAAAGAATTGTCCCGCACCGCTGTTGGCGCTGGCGTCGTAAACCACCGAAGACGCCGAGCCGGGCGCCGTCGTCAACCCGCCATCACTGATGCTAGCGAACGTCCACGACCGTCCGTTGTCGGCCGAGTGGTAAAGGCCAAGGTTCGCGGTCAACGGATCCTCAAGGCCTTCGATAATTCCTTCAGGCGTACCTGCGGTTGCAGCCACGACCAGGTTAGGAGAATTGCTGCTGAACGCAATCTTGCTGAACCCCATGCCTGCGAATGATCGTGTCCCCGTGGTATCTGAGGAAATCAGAGTCCAGGTCGCGCCGGCATTGGAAGATTGCAGAATACCCAGCCCGTAATAAGAGTCCGCCGAACTGTTGGCCTCTCCCGTGCCCGCCAGAACAACGCCGGTCCCCCCCGGCTGAATGGCGATGGCGCCTATCGCGAGCGTGGGTTGATTATCCGTGAGTGGAGCCCAGGCGACGCAACCGGCGTTACCAAAACTGCCACAGGCGGCATTCGTCGACTTCCAAACCCCGCCGTAGGCTCCGCCGATGTAAACCGTATTCCCACTCGGATCGGCAGGATCGACCGCAACTGCTGTCGCCCTCCCAGAAACCCAGCCGTAGTCGTACTCGCCCGTGCCACTCGCGTCCGAAGCCAATGGCGCTGGACCGAGGGGACTCCAAACGACGGTCGAAGGCGGCGATAAATCGAGCCCGGACTTCTGCGCGTGCGCCAGACGTGCAGCGCGCATTCGCATCTTCTGCAAGTAAGCCCGGTAGCGCTGCGCCGCGTTCGATTGTCCAGGAGAACTACGCCCACGCAAGAACCATTGCTCCCGCAAAGCTCGCTGCTCGCGGCTCTGGCTGGCTACAGGTTTTGATTCCGGCCGAACCTGCAAATCCTGTCCGCAGACCACCGGACCTGCCAACACCAGAAACAGCACAAGCCAATGTAGGCGCGGGCGCCCTAGCCCGTGCTTTCCTTTCTTCTCATCGGGTTTATCCCGTGACCGGCTCCAACGCAGTGCCGACGTTTTCTTCATGCTACCTGCGGGGGAAAGAGCGAACCTGATTTGTTCGGTGCGATTTTCCCCAGTTTCACCAGGCGCACGATGATCGAGGGCACGGTACGGTTATGGGTCTTCGCAATTTCTTCAAAATCCATTCCTTTGCGTAATTCCTCACAAATCTGTTTGTCCTCAGCCCGC